>Ga0335077_10004840_pt1 | contig 16456 bp, 12 predicted proteins | sample Lox_Sample_31_FD_207151 | JGI IMG/M metagenome (GOLD analysis project Ga0335077, IMG submission 207151) | Soil microbial communities from Loxahatchee National Wildlife Refuge, Florida, United States - Lox_Sample_3.1 | ecosystem: Environmental > Terrestrial > Soil > Wetlands | place: USA...
AGATTGGTTACACTCCAAGCCGGATTCGGAATCCGGCTCCACTTGTAGTCGTAAAGGGCCAAGTTGTAGAAAGCCACCGAGCCATTGGATGGGTAATCGGTGCATTGCACGACGCTATAGACCTCCAGCGTGCCGGCGAAGGCCCAATCGAAGGTCTGTCCCCAACTTCCGGTATTCAACTGCGAGTATGTACCCTTCGTCATGTCGTAGGTAACGATGGTCCAGTTGGCACAGGACATGGTCGGCATCGGACATGTGGCGTACATGTAGCCGAAGATCACATCCCCGGAGCTGGCCTTTGTCGGAGGCCCCTCAAAGGTCGTGCCGCTCTTGCAGCAATTCCAACTGGCGATGCCCCACGCTGAGTTGTAATCGTCATTCCATCCCAACACAGGCTGAATGATGGTCACGACATTCTGGTAGTCCTCCATCCCTGGGAACATGTAAACGGTCTGGCCATGGTTCGTGGTCGGCGCCGGTGGCACGTTCCAATAGGCATAAAGATAGCCATATGACGTGTTCGTCTGAACGCTGGCATATTCAACCCAGCCATTGATGAGGGGCGGCGGACCGGACTGCGTGCTGGCTCGCTCATCTCCGATTACCTCTTCTCCGTTGGCTTTGTAGTGTGGATAAGCGCAGACATGAATGGTTGCGGAGCTTCCATCGGCATGCTGGATAACGTTGAGGTCTTGCCGCACAACATCGCTGTTCGCCACATGCATGACGCAGCTGGGATGGAAGTAGCCGAACGGCGTGATGACAAAATCAGCGGGAACGTTCGCGGGGCGGTTTGGTCCAGCGGGAGCTGACGCCAAGGCTGCAGTCAGACCGGCAATAAACATAGTTATGGCGATCGACTTTAGAAGTCGGGAGTACATCGCGGTACGAAACATCGTTTTGTTCTCCTTTCGGGAGAGGGCTTAGTCGCCCGTGTTTTCCGCGGGAGAATTCTTCGACCGATTCGGCGACCCTCTCCACTTGCTGCTTTCGAATACTGCGTTCTATGAACTGCTATGCGTGGTGGATTATGCGCAGAGCTGCCGAGAAAGGGTTGTCGTGAAGACAACTGTAGGTAACGCAATGCGATTGTCCGGCTTGGTTCTACGTCGCAGAGCACCGGATATGCCGCGACCCTATACCATTCCGGCTGCGGAATGCAGTGATCTTTACGGTAATCTGCATGACTCAACGAACGGTTTTAGTAGGAGTCCCAAAAAGGGACGCACAGGAAGGTCACAAGCGGGCGTTCGTTTTGACGTGAGAGCTGATTCTGTCGCAAATTCTAACGACCTTATCTTCGCGATCGCCGATCTGAAGACTTTTTGTCACCTGCGAAAGCTGGGGTAATTATTTCGCCGTTGTCGGCGGCGGGTTGTTCTGCGCGGTCTGCCGCCCGGCGTAGTAGCCGCTACGCGTGCGCACCTGAAGGTGCTTATAGCCCTTGGCGTTGGCTTGGACTTTCACCGTACGGTATCCACCCACGCTTTGCGGCTTGGTAGGCTTATAGACAATCGTGTATTGGTTGCGGATGTCGTGTGCAATCTGCGAGGTGATCGCGGTCACTTCGCTGACGTCTTTCGGAAAGAACGCTACGCCGCCGGTTTCTTCTGCCATCTCGCGCAAGGCACGGCGCGCGCGTTTGGAGTGTTCGTCGCCCAGAATGCCGATGGTGTAGACCGTTGGCCCGTTCTCTTCCTGCAAAAGCCGGATGGCATGCTCCAGCGGTTCCCGGCTAGCATTGTCTTCGCCATCGGTGACCACCAGCAGTACCTTTTTTTCGAGCGGACCGCTCTTCTTCAGGTGATCGGCCGAGGCCAAGGTGGCGTCGTAGAGCGCCGTTCCGCCGCGCGCTTCGATGCGTTGCAGCGCATCGTCCAGCTTCGGGATCGACGCCGTGTAATCCTGGTCGAGGAAGTACTCCTCGTTGAAGTTGACAATGAAAACTTTGTCCTGCGGATTACTCGACTTGACCAAGTTGATGGCCGCGGCATTTACCGACGGGCGTTTGTCCCGCATCGAGCCGGAGTTGTCGATAACGATTCCCATAGCGACCGGAATGTCTTCGCGCCGGAAGGACGTGATCTTCTGCGGCTGGCCATCTTCGAAAACCTGGAAGTCGTTGCGTCCGAGATCCGTCACCAGGCGATTGTTGGCGTCGACCACGGTGGCGTGCAGCGTAACTTCGTCAACTTCCTTTTTGAAAATGTATACGTCGCCGCTCTGCGACTCCGGCGCCTGGCCCTGCACCGGGACCTGGACGGTGTCGCCTGGCTGGTTGGGAGCTCTGGGAATCGGCTGCTGCTCTTGTGTCTGGTCGGCCGGGGCGGGGGCGGCGTTTGCCGGCGCGGTTTGTTGCGTCACTCCCGGCGTGGGGGGCGGAGTCATTCCCGGCTGGTTGGCCGGTTGCGCAGGCGCAGATTGGGCCAGCGAACAGCCCACAAGCAGCAAAATTGTCGTGATCAGCAGGACGCAGTACTTAGTCCGTCGGTGCATAGTATCCCGTTTTGGCGTAAACGTGCAGCGGCGGCAGGCCTTTGGGCGGATTGAGCTTCACCTTGATTTTGCGCCATTTCCCGTCGCGTGCTGGATTGGTTGGACGGTATCCGAGCACATATTGGTTGCGCAGCTCGATTCCAATCTTTGTCGCCACGTCGGCCAGCTCGTTGGCCGAGCCGATGGCAAATGTCCGCCCACCAGTAACTTCCGTCACTTCGCTGAGCAGTTCGGGACCTTCGCGCTCTTCCGGAGTTTTGAAGTCGCGGTCGTAGAGGCCGATACCGTAAATCTGCACGTCGGACTCCTTGACCATCGACTTGATCTCGTTTTCGGTGTAGCGGCTGTGGTTGTCGCCACCGTCGGAGATGATGAGCAGCGCCTTCTTCTCATAGCGCGCCTTGCGCATGCGGGTCATGCCGAGATAGATCGCGTCCAGCAACGAAGTGCGGCCCTTGGGCTGGGCGTAGACCAACCGGCTCTGGATGTCTTCGATGGACTGCGTGAAGTCGGCCAGCAACTCCGGTTTCTCGGCGAAGGTGATGAGGAAAAACTCGTCCTGCGGGTTGGCAGTGCGGAAGAACTCAACCACCGCATCGCGGGACTTGTCGATTTTATTGCTCATCGATCCGCTGATGTCAAAGATGACGCCCAGCGAGATCGGCGCGTCCTCGCTGGAAAAATGCCTGATTTCCTGTGGTTGGCCGTTGTCCGAGAGCAGGAAATTGTCTTTCTCGAGGCCGGTGACCAGCCGGTTCATGGGATCGGTCACGCTGACGGGAACCAGAACTAAGTCAACGTCCTTGCGGAACGGCTTGGTATGCGTTTTGAGAGAGATATCTTCCGTGCCGTCATACGGTTTGGCGTCCTTCATCGCCTCGTTGGCATCGGTGGTTGCAACCGGGCCCTTTGGCTGATCATGCTGAACCCGCGGCGTGATGTGAACATCATCCCCTTGGGCGAGGGCTGAGGGGGTGAACCCAGCGACCAGGCAAAACGCCACCGATAACAAGAATGTGCTGCCGGAGATGCGCACAAAACGGTAGACGGACGTACGGGAAAAACGTCCTGAGATGGGACCGGTGACGATATCCTTGGAAAACGGGCGGCTCACCCCGAATCCGTGCCTGGAACCGCGGGACATGGAACCCTCTGTGGGGCTGATGGTATCACGGGAGACGCAGCCCCGGTTACGCTTCGCCTGATTTTTCCCGGGCCAACCTGCTGCGTTCATGGATGAGCGCGCCTCCCCTGCGGTTTGCCAAGCAGTCACTGGTACAATTCGCTTTGCTTCCCCTGAGACTCCCGTTACGGTCGCGCGTCTGTACCAGGTCGAGGACAGCGTGGCGAATGACCGGAACTCTTATGCTTGATGTGCCGCCTTGCAAGACCCTGAAAACTCCACTGCCTTCTTCTCTAAACCAGCGATATCCGAAAAAGTCGCCCGAAATGTTTGCTGGAGGTCAGTAAGTTGTCGCTTTCCCGTCCGGTAACCGGCATTCTGGTGGCCAGCCTGGTGGCGGTCGGGTTCCTTGCGCTGTGGTTTGCCCAGGCGCCTTCGCTGGTCCATGCGCAGGGCGCCGGGCCGGGGCAAATTACCGTCTTCTCTCCCCAGAGCGTCTACTCTGTCTCGCCCGTGACGATCGGCAGCCAACCTTATATTGGACTCGTCGACCTGCTGGAACCCTTGGGACCGGTGGAAGCCAAGGTCAACGGCAAGAAATTAAAGTTGAGCTTTAACTCTCCCGGCGGAGGCAAGGAAGAAGCGGAATTTCAGGAGAGCAAGAACAGCGCGAAGGTGGCTGGGAAGAAGCTCGGTTTGCACGGGAATTTCGTCCTGCAAAATGGGCGGGGGTACATCCCTCTGGCGAGCGTCGGCGAACTGCTCCCCCGCCTCGGCCTTCAGCCGGTGGAATACCGTGCCGCCTCGCAGCGCCTGCTGATCGGCAATGTCGCTGAGCACTTCACCGCTGAGTTGAAGAAGGGAAATCCTTCGCGACTGCTGCTTGGCTTCCCTGCTGCGGTCAATCCGACAGTTGCCACCGAGCCCGGCGCGGTGAGGCTGACCTTCAAACGCGACCCGGTCGTCGCACCCACCGATCACGTTAAGTACGACGACTCGCTGATCACGGGAACGACGTTCACCGAGCACAACGGCGTTGCCGAATTGGAGATCACGGGAACGGCTCCGCTGATGGCCAACTTCGCGGATGGCGGCAAGACCATCATCTTGACCGCAGCGCCGGCGCCGGCGCCGACCCAAGCGGTAGAGCAACTGCCGTTGAACGTCCCGCAAGCCGCGACCGCTACCCTGCCTCAGGTAGCCCCGCAAGCTCCTCCCCGACCGCGTTTCCTGGTGCTGATCGATCCGGCGCATGGGGGCGCCGATATTGGCGCGGCGATCACGCCCCAGTTGCCGGAGAAAGATGTCGTACTGGCGCTGGCCCGGCGGCTGCAACATGAACTGCAAGCCAAAGGCATTGCGGCCTTCTTGCTGCGTAACGGCGACTACGCCATTGGACTCGACCAGCGCGCCACGTCCATCAATGCCGCGCGGCCGGCGCTGTACATCGCGCTGCACGCGGCTAACACCGGCAAAGGGGTACACGTTTTCACGGCGCTGCTTCAGGCGGAGAACACGGCTCCGGGCGGCTTTGTTCCCTGGGACACAGCGCAGGCAGCTTACCTGGACTTAAGTGGAACGGTCGCCGGATCCATATCCGCCGAGTTGGAAAACCGCAAGTTACCGAACTCAACGTTGCCCGCGCCACTGCGTCCGGTGAACAATGTCGGAGCACCTGCGGTTGCGGTTGAGATCGCGCCGCCAGGCGCCGATATCTCTGAAATCGCCAGCGCCCAATATCAGACAGCCGTCGCGCAATCCATCGCGGCGGGTGTGGCCGCGGTTCGAGGCAAGTTGCCGGAGGTAAATCCGTGACCCGGCGCGTTGCGGTAATGCTCAGCGTGCTCTTGCTGGTCGCCGCCGGGCTGGCGTTGTACGCCTGGCGCTTGCACAAAAAGGTTGCGGCGGACGAGGAACGCCTGACGCAACAACAGCAACAAGTGGCGGCTCCGGCGACTGGCCCGACGGCAAACGTCACCTTGTATGTGGCGTCTGACGCGGACGCAACGTTACACAAGAAATCGGTGAGTATCCCTCTGCCTGCCGAGCGCAGCGAACAGGCTCGAGCCATCTTGCGCGCCCTCTTTGAGGCTTATTTGCAATCGGGCTCGGGGCATCCCATTGGGGCTGGCGCCGACGTTCGCGATGTCTTTCTGCTGAATGACGGTAGTGCCGTGGTGGATACCAATGCGGCGTTCGCCGACGCTCACCCTTCCGGTGTGCTGGCGGAAGAGCTGACGATCACGTCGATCGTTGCCACCCTGAACGCCAACGACCCGAAGATCATTCGGGTGAAGATCATCGTCAATGGCGCCGAGCGCGACACGCTCGCGGGGCACGCCGACCTGCGCCGCTTCTATCTGGCCAGCAGCATGGGGCAACTCGCGAAGGAGTTGCAGTGAGCCTGCCACGCATCGGCGTGTTCGACTCGGGCGTCGGCGGCCTGACGGTGCTGAAGGCCCTGGCGGAGCACTTGCGGGCGCACTATTTGTATTTTGGCGACACGGCGCGGCTGCCGTATGGAACCAAGTCGGCGGAAACGGTCGCGCGCTATGCCATCGGCGCGACCCGTTTTCTGGAGTCGATGAACATCGATCTGCTGGTCATTGCCTGCAACACCGCGAGTGCGCTGGCGCTGCCGAGGATCAAAGAGGCGGCCACGGTTCCGGTGGTGGGCGTAGTTGAGCCGGGAGCCGCCATGGCGGCGCAGGTTAGCCGGAAGCGCCGCGCAATTGTCATCGCCACCGAAGCCACGGTTGCCAGCCACGCCTATCGCGATGCGTTGCAGCGGTATGGAATTGATGCGTTCGAGAAGGCGTGTCCGTTGTTTGTCCCGCTGGTGGAAGAAGGTTGGACGGAGCATCCCGTCACCGAGCAGGTGGCGCGTATTTATCTCGATCAGGCGCTGGCCGGGGGTGCCGGCGCGGATGTGCTGGTGCTGGCGTGCACGCATTATCCTCTGATTGCGCCGTTGTTGAGGCGAACCGCTCCGGCAGAGCTGGTGATCGTCGATTCCGCGGAATCGACGGCTGCCGTGGTGAAGAAGATGGCGGAGAGTTGGAATCCCACCCTGTCTCCAATTGAGGGAGACAAGGTTGGGGTACCCGACTCAACTCAGACGCCGGGTGGCCCATCCTTGTCGCCATCCGTCGGCGACAGGGTGGGATCAAAATTGTCCGACCATCGTTCCTTCCAATTCTTCGTCACCGATTCGGTCGAGAAGTTCAAGAAGCTGGCGGCGCGCTTCCTGGGCCGCCAGGTGGATCGCGTGGAGCACGTCGATTTGGGCGGATAACAAGAAGATTTCACCACCGAGTACACGGAGGCCACGGAGGATCGTTTTTCATTTTCGGCCTGCCTCACTTCAGCAAATTGCTACAGCCTCACAGGAAGGCAGGACCTTGGCTTCGCTCAGAATGACAGTTCAATACTGGAGTCAGCTTTGGCGAAAAGCGAATAGCCAAGAGCGAATAGCGTATTTCTCCTTCGTTGACCCTTCTTCGCGCATCCCTTACTCTTGAAAGTTCAAATCCGCATAGGTGCCGATGAAAACTGCCGAGATGAGTTCCCTCCGGGTTGCCGAAGAGATCACCGAGCTCGTGGGCGAAACGCCCGTCCTTCACCTTCGTCACATTGTCCCCGCCGGCGCTGCCGACGTATACGCCAAGCTGGAATACCTGAATCCCGGCGGCAGCATTAAAGACCGCGCTGCGTTGGGCATGATCCTGCGTGCCGAGCAAGAGGGTAAGCTCGAGCCCGGCTCCACGATTTTCGAAGCCACCGCCGGCAATACCGGCGTTGGCCTTGCACTCATCGGCTGCGGACGCGGCTACAAGACGGTGCTGGCGGTTCCGGAAGGTTTCTCGCAGGAAAAATGCACGCTCATGGAGGCGCTCGGCGCTGAGGTGATTCGTACTCCTCGCGCCGATGGTATGCAGGGCGCAATCGATTACATGACTGCCCGCGCTGCCAAAACTCCCAAAGCCTTCATCGCCGCACAATTCGAAAATCCAGCCAATCCCGACTTCCACTACCAAACCACCGCGCGCGAACTGTTCGAGCAGATGCAGGGCCGCTTGGATGCCGTCGTCATCGGATCCGGCACCGGCGGAACATTCACCGGCGTCGCGCGCTTTTTGAAGCAGCAGAACCCTGACGTGCTGACGGTCGCGGTGGAGACACAAGGCTCGGTTCTCGGGGGCGGCCCCAAGGGCGAGCACGAGGTGGAAGGCATCGGCGCAAGCTTTATCCCGAAGACGTTTGATTACTCGGTATGCGACGAGATCATCGCCGTCAGCGATGCAGATGCGTTTGACATGGTCAAGCAGCTCGCGGCCAAAGAGGGCGTTTTTGGCGGCTCAAGCTCGGGCGCGAATGTGTTCGCGGCGATCGGAATCGCCACGCGCCTTGGCCCCGGCAAGCGTGTGGCGACGATTATTCCCGACTCGGCGGAACGGTATTTGTCGAAGGACATTTTCCACTTCAACGACAAGAAGTAATTGGCAGTTGGCACTTAGCATTTGGCCGTGGGCAACGTCGAAGCAATTTCATGTCGGCCCGTTGCAGCTAAGTGCCAAATGCCAAAAGCTAAGATCCCCGGCTTCTCCACTCGCGCCATCCATGTCGGCAATCAGGCTGACCCTTCCACCGGAGCGGTCGCGCCGCCGATTTTCGCGACGTCGACCTACGCGCAGGAAGAGCTCGGTGTCACCAAGGGCTACGACTATTCGCGCGCCGGCAATCCAACCCGGACGCGGCTGGAAGAGAACCTGGCAGCGCTGGAGGGCGGAGTTGCGGCGCGCGTTTTCTCCAGCGGAATGGCCGCCATCGGCGCGGTCTGCCAGATGATGAAGGCAGGCGAGCACATCGTTGCCTCCAACAATCTCTATGGCGGCGTGCCGCGCCTGTTCAACCAGATCCTCACCAACTACGGGCTGGAATTCACCTATGTAGACACCTCCGACCCGCGGAACGTCGAGCGCGCGATTCGCAAGAACACGCGCTATGTGCACATCGAGACCCCGACCAATCCGCTGATGGGCTTAACCGACATCGCCGAGGTGAGCCGCATTGCGCATAAGCATGGCTGCGAAGTTGTGGTCGATAACACGTTCCTGTCGCCATATTTCCAGCAGCCCATCAAGTTTGGCGCCGACTTGGTGATGCACTCGACGACGAAATTTCTCAATGGCCACAGTGACGGCATCGGCGGAGTGCTGGTATGCACGACCGAAGAGCAGGCTGAGAAGCTGGCGTTCATTCAGAAAGCTGCCGGCGCGATTCTGTCGCCGTTTGAGTGCTGGCTGGTGCTGCGCGGAACCAAGACGCTGGCCGTGCGTATGAGACAGCATGATGAGAACGGCCGCATCATCGCAGACTTCCTCAGCGGGCAGCGCAAGGTGAAGAAAGTCTTCTATCCCGGGTTAATGAGCCACCCGCAATACGAACTGGCGCGGCGTCAGCAGAACGGCTTTGGTTCAATGATCACGTTCGAGACCGGCTCGCTGGGCAACGCCAAACGTTTCCTCAAGCGGGTGCGCGTGTGCACGCTGGGCGAATCGCTCGGCGGAGTCGAGACGCTGATCTCGCATCCCGCAAGCATGACGCACGCGGCCATTGGCGCCGCGGGCCGCAAAGCGATCGGGCTTACCGACGGCATGGTGCGCATCTCGGTCGGCATTGAAGATGTCGACGACATCATCGCCGATTTGGAGCAGGCGCTGGCGGGAATGTAGGAAAGACGCTTTTCGCCATTCGCTATTCGCTTTTCGCCGGACGGCATGCACTATGCTTGCAATCTGCACCAGGGAATCCTCCACTTCGTTGAAGCCGGCAGCAAAACGAACTGACGCCGAAGAGCGAAAAGCGGGCTCTCTGCGCCTCCGTGGTGAATCCGTCTGGAATTCCGCTATAACTGATCTGTGAGTGCACGCAATCCTTTTTATGCTCCCAAGACGGCGCTGATCACGGGCGCATCCAGCGGCATTGGACTCGAGCTGGCGCACCTGTTCGCACAGGACGGGTACCGCCTGGTACTGGTGGCGCGGAATCGCACCGCATTGCGCTTGCTCGGCGATGATCTGCAGTCGCGCTACGGCGTCACAGTACGCATCGCGCCTAAAGATCTGGCGCACCCTTCGAGTCCTGACGAGCTGTATCACGAATTGCAGGAGTCAGGCATCGTGCTGGATGTGCTGGTCAACAACGCCGGCTTTGGCGCAGCCGGCGCGTTTCAGCAGACCAAGTGGACGGACGAGTCGGAGATGATTCAGGTGAACATCACCGCCTTAACCCACCTGACCAAGCTGTTCTTGCCACAGATTCGCGCGCGCGAAGGAAAGCTCCTCAACGTCGCCAGCACGGCGGCATTTCAGCCCGGCCCGTTCATGTCGGTCTACTACGCGAGCAAGGCGTTTGTGCTCAGCTTCACCGAAGCGCTGGCCGAAGAGATGATCGGCACCGGAGTCACCGTAACCTGCTTGTGCCCCGGCCCGGTGAAAACCAACTTCCAGAAGCGCGCCTACCTGCAAGGAACCTCGATGATGAACAGTCCGTTGATGATCGACGTCCGCGAGGTGGCGCGCATCGGTTACGAAGGCATGAAACAAGGCAGGCGCATCGTGATTCCGGGATGGAAGAACCGCGTGCTGGTGGAAGGCGTGCGCCTCGCTCCACGCAGTCTACTGACAAGAGTTGTGCGGCGGCTGCAGGAGAAGAAGGAAGGCAGCAGTTAGCAGTTAGCAGTTGGCAGTTGGCAGTTGGCTCTTAGGCAACGATTCAGAGACGTACTAGATTCTGACTGACAACTGAGAACCGACGCCTGACAACTGATTTAGTGGGCCCGGAGGGATTCGAACCCCCAACCAAGGGATTATGAGTCCCCTGCTCCACCATTGAGCTACAGGCCCATTGTTTACTGGCGCACTATCGCCGAGCGGGTTCTCGCGGCTGCGTTCTCATTCTACCCTCTCCAAAGTTTTACAAGTTGTGGACAATTCCGCTGACAACCCATGACATGCGTGCGGTGTGCTCGCAGTATCTTCGCCCAGGCATAACAGTTGTCGCACGATGCCGTTGTCGCATAAACGCCACTGACCTTCACGAGAGGACCTGTCATGGACTGTCTCAGATTGTCTAGTTTCGTCCCAGGAAACAGCATCACGATTCAAGATCACTCTGGAGGGAGGAGGCGGCGAATTGGCTTTCTTTCTTGCGGACTCGTGTGTCTTATGCTCACTGTTTCCAGCGTTGCCGCATTCGGGCAGGCGATTGGAAAGGTGTTCGTCCACAGCAAGTTCGGCGGGCAGATTTTCGGCTTTGACATCGATCAGAACGGAACCGAAGGCGTGCTGAGCGAATCTCAGACCCTGTCCAACGGCCTGGTGCTGGCGGCCGTGGAAACATTCGATCAAAGGACGGGCCAGATTCTCTCGGTAGTAACGAAGACACAAACCTCAGACGACTTTGTAACGTTGGGCGTTGTCGGCAGCAGCGTTGGCTTGATCGATCACGAAATTGAAACCAGCCTCTTTCACGTCACGCGGTTCTTCCAGGTCATCAACCCGCTCACTGCCAACCAATTCACCGGCTCGTGGACGCCGCCGATTGGCAAGCAGGACATCATCATGCCCAACGGAGTGAGTCGCAACCAGGGAGTGCCAAATGTTGCGGTCTTTGTCTACGACAATAGCGGACAGTTCAAACCCCACGTCTTCAGCTCCAACGTAGGGGCCAACACCTTCGGACCAGTTACCACGATTACGGACTCCAACAACTTTGCCAGCGTGCCTCCGCCCATCGCGTATGACAGCGCGACCAACCAGGCAATATTGGGTGGCGGCCCGGGTTGCTTCCTCTGCCGGCCAGTGATCGGACTGGTCGACCTGACCAACGCTAGGTTCTCGGAGTTTGCAGGGATCGGATTTGGTTTTGTGAACGGCATCGCCGTTGATTCCGCGGACGGCATCTTTGTCACCACGACAGAAGACGACGCGACGGTAGAGTTCTACGATCTATCAACGCATAACGGATTTACGGTGCAGCTCCCGAATTCCGGCGGACAGCAGTTCTACAGCGGCGCCGACGTTGAGTTCGATCCCATCCACAAATGGTTCTTCGTCGCCCAGCCGAATTCGAGCGTGAGCAGCGGCAGCACGATCTACATCTACGACCCCCAGGGCAATCTGAAGCAGACTCTGAACGGACTCAACTTTTCCAACACCTTCAATGTGATCCCCATGCACATTGCTCTGAACCCCAGTAAGCGCAACGGATTCGTTGATGGCCCAGATCCCGGTGTTACCGAGATTCAGTCGTTCACTTACTAAACGGACGCATCCGGCGAGGCTTGCCCTCCCGTTCCTCGCCCGCCAATTCTCCAAAGTGTGCAGATTGCTGCACTCGGTACTTTCTGTCATCCCCCCGGGGTGTGCGATACGCTCTTATATTTCAGCCACTTACCTGTTTGGCCTTTGCGGCCCTGCGACTGCACTATGCATAGGCGAGCCGCACGGAGCACATGCTTACTGGGCGTGTAATCCGGAAGGTCTCCTCACCGATTGCCCTCCGCGCTCGCGCTGCATACGCGACGCACATTTTGAGTTCACTCTCGCCATTAACCAGTGGCGCGAGTGCAAGCCCCGCTCATCAGCATCACTCGAGCGGGGCTATATTTTTGTTTGCGCTTCTCACAGACAAAGAGCGTCAAGATCCAGATAGGTAAGCCGACAGTTCCGGAAGTTTTGCAGAGCCGGATCGACGAGAAGCGCTCGTATTTCTTCCTGGTAAGACAGACGAAAGCCTGCGGCCAGGAAACCATCACGAGCAGACATCTCGGAGGTCGCAGTGGAGATGCGCACCGCCTTCGGATAATGCCGCTTGGCCGCAAGTTGCGTAGCCATGGCAAGTGCATGCGAGGTTGATTGATCCAGATTGCCTGGACCGAAGTCGGCAACTCGGACCTGTTGGCCGGCAAGCACCAGGAAAAAGTAGGCGCACGCGCGTCCAGCTTTGTTCAAGACGAAATACATTGGCTGCCGAAGGACTGGGCAATTCGCGAAGTGCTGCAGCAATTCCGCAGTGCGAGCAGTGACAGCGCTTTCGGAAGCCGGGTGTGGCCAGAGATGTTCCGCGATCTCCGCTGGTGTGATCTGCTGGAAGCTGTATTCTCCCGGAAGTTGCAGCGTGGGCCATGCGGCGCGATAGGTATTCCGCACGATGCGCCCGGCTGTCTTCCAGAGGGCCGCTTCCTCCTCCAAAGCCGCTGCAAACGGCTTAAGAGGGCGACTCATGAAATACATAGGACCGGCTACCCGGTAAACGGGAGCAGCTTCGTTTTTCGCACGGCGCCGAAGCAGCTCGCCAATCGTAGGCAGCATCCGTTGAGTGGCTGGGCTGCCGCCAATGGAGAACAGCGCCGCCGAGTTGGCGCACATATCTCGAAGAACCTGCAATCCTGCGCCGGCGTGCCCGGTCTCGGCGGCCCAGTCAATGAGATGAAACCCGTCACAGCCCGCAGCGGCGGTCAGGATTCGCATGGGCCATCGGCAGCCGTGAGCGATGACGCTTCCCTGCCCGTCCAGCACATAACTGCGACCGGCCGCCGTGAACGGATGATGGCTCCAGTATTTCCATTGTTGAAACGCGGGCTCGATGGTGATGTCGCCCGCCTTCAGAGACAAGGCGCGCTGCATGAGAGCTGTAATTTTGTCGCGGTCGTCGGGCGACGAGATGCGTGCCTGCGCAGGCATGGCTTATGTTAGCAATCCAAGTGTGAGGATCGGGATCAGCTAGGCCGCTCCCAATCTCTTGCCCACGGCGGCGAGCGTAGTCTGAAGGCGAAACAGGGCGGTGCTTGGCGAGTAACAATCTTCGCGGCGGATGTCGAGCCGGTTCACGCTTGACTTCAGATTGGCGCCGCCATAGAACGAAAACGCCGCGCGATAACCGCAACGTTCCAGCGCCCCCCGAGTATCGTCGTTGAACGTATACGGACGGCCCACCGGATATGCCAGCACATCTATCGGGCGACCAAGCTCGCGCTCCAGAATGGCTCGCGATTGGCTCAGTTCCTCGACCTGTCGCTCCAGCGAAAGACCGCTGAGGACCTCGTGACTGTGGGTGTGGGAGCCGAAGCTCATACCCGCGCCTTGCATCTCGCGAGCTTCGTCCCAGTTGAGGAAACATCTTTCCGAAGCGCCATTGGGGCGCGCACAGTCGCACACGGCTTCCAGTTCCTCAATTAGCGGCGAATAATCGGTAGTTGCGTTCTGCGAACAGAAACACAATACCTGGAACACGGTGTTGGAAGGCTTTTGGCGATCCACGGTAAATTCCGCGGCCTTGGGATACTGGATCCTAAAGCTGTCCTTCCGGCTGTGCTTCACGATGTAAGCGATGGTGTCCCACCAGGGCAACCGCTGGGTTGCGATGAAACTGGTTGGCAAAAAGAATGTCGCCGGCAACCCGTGCGAACGGAGGATCGGGAACGCAGTCTGGTAATTATCGAGGTATCCATCATCGAAAGTGATGAGAAGACTGGAACGTAGCGGCGCCTTACCCGTCATCATCGCAAGCGCTTGCTCAAGACCGATGCAGTCGAAGCGCGACTTCAAGTATCCGAGCTCCCAGTCGAATTCCTCGGCGGTGGGGCCAAATGTGCCTGAGTCATACGGAGTCTCTTCGGCATTGCCGATGCGATGGTAGTTCAAGACCAGCAGGGCATCGCGGCGAAGTAGGGCCTCTAGCACGCGGGTCATCCCCACGCGTGCCGATGCTTCCGCTAACAACAGTCGCTTGCCCCTCATCTCACCTCTGCTCCAGCGCAGCGTTTATTGCCGATCGGGAATCGAATAGCTCGCGAAGCTCCGTCGCACTATGGTACGACAGTGGCCTGCGCTCAAGTGCGCAGCGAGCAGAATGCCGCGCCGCCGCCGTAGCCATGTAACTTATATTCATATAGTAAGGAAAACGATGAACGTTCTGGTAACCGGAGGCGCCGGATATATCGGCGCAACAACCGTCCGCTGCCTCATCGCTGCGGGGCACGACGTTGTTGTCTTCGACAACTTGAGCAAGGGGCATCAGGAGTCGGTTCCTCGAGACGTGCCGCTGATCATCGGCGATGTGGCGGATCGCGGCGCGCTGGACGTGGCTTTTCAGAAATATCGCCCGGAAGCAGTCCTGCATTTCGCGGCATTCATCGAAGCCGGCGAGTCCATGCAGTCGCCCGAGAAATATTTCCGCAACAATTCTGCCGGAACACTGACCCTGCTCGAGGCGATGCTGGCGAACGATGTCGGGAAGTTCATCTTTTCCTCCACCGCGGCGCTGTATGGCGAACCGCGCCACATTCCCATTCAGGAAACGGATCTACTGGAACCCACCAACGCCTACGGCGAATCGAAGCTGCTGGTCGAGCGAATGCTCGCCTGGTTTGGGCGAGTGCACGGATTGCGCTACGCCAGTCTGCGCTACTTCAATGCCGCCGGTTCGGATGGCCATTCCGGGGAGCAACATCATCCTGAAACGCATTTGATACCACTCGTGCTTCGGACGGCAGCGGGAGAACGCAAGACGCTCTCGATTTTTGGGACCGACTACCCCACACCAGATGGGACGTGCATTCGCGATTACATTCACGTCAGCGACCTGGCACAGGCGCATGTACTGGCGTTGCACGCTCTCGCGCAGAACCAGCGCCTCATCTACAACCTCGGAAACGGGCGCGGGTTCAGCGTTCGCGAGGTCATCGACTCGGCCCGACAGGTAACTGGCGGTGACATTCCAGTGGTCGAAGTGCAGCGTCGTCCCGGCGATCCCGCCGTCCTGGTCGCAAGCTCGGAAAAAATCCGGCAGGAACTAGGATGGGCTCCGCAGCATCCCGCTCTCGACTCCATCATCGCCAGCGCGTGGCAATGGATGCGGCCACTCCGGCATTCGAATCGCTAATTGGCGGCCCTTCCGTTCGCGGGCCCGCAAAGCACCCGATGCGCCAGATAGCGCCATCTGATTCGTAATACAGTCAATCACTTAGTACGGTCGATTACCTTCGTTAGCGCCAAAGTGTAATTAACTACATACATAAGTGGTGCTCTCCGGTAAATTGTCGAAATGCGCCACAGAACACCGCCAGCCTCCCATAACCCTGCTCAGGGCCGTCTTCGTTTGGTTTCTGAGCCCGTGCTGTCGACCGGCAGAATCGTCGTGTCAGATTCGAGTTCAGGTCGACAGCGATACTTCCTAGAAGATGCGGCCCCGATTGCCTACAAAACGACCGCACCTTGGGAAGCAATCAAGTTAGAGCGCTTTGCTGAGCTACCCGCAGAATTACCCGAGTGTCGTACCGAGTCCTACATAGCTGTCTTATGTCTCAGCGGGAATTGCGAAGCTACCTATGGCACCGAAGGCAGCCTGATGAAGATCCAGGCTGGAGATGTATTTCTGGCAGGCCCCGGCCACATACTCCGGCAGCAATTCTCGAGGCCCATCGAGTGCCTGGTGCTTGAGTTGGCTCCGGCGACTGTGCAGCATCTGGCCTACGAGATTCTTATCGGTCGTGAGTTCAAGGTTCAACCGTCGCTCTGGAAACCAGCCGAGCACTTCCGCCTCATGATGCTTGCCCTGGAGCACGAGCTATCAGCCGGATGCCCTTCCGGCGCCATCTTCGGGGAGCACATAGCGATATCGCTGGCCAGCAGTCTGTTGACCAGGCACGCGGTGACTCACGCCGAAGTTCGAACTTATAAAGGCGGCCTGCCGCAATACAAGCTTCGCAAGGTCATACACTTCATCAACGAAAACCTGGGTGCGAACATCACGCTCAAAGAGATGGGAGAG
>Ga0335077_10004843_pt1 | contig 16454 bp, 13 predicted proteins | sample Lox_Sample_31_FD_207151 | JGI IMG/M metagenome (GOLD analysis project Ga0335077, IMG submission 207151) | Soil microbial communities from Loxahatchee National Wildlife Refuge, Florida, United States - Lox_Sample_3.1 | ecosystem: Environmental > Terrestrial > Soil > Wetlands | place: USA...
CAGGGTGTACTGATATTGCGCGTTGGAGTGGCGTGCTCCAATGCGCAGGTCCTGCGATGCGGTGAGGTAGAGCGTAACTCCGGGAACATGCGAGAGCTTGTCGCGCAGGAGATTGATCACCTGGTCAGCCGTGGCGCGGCGCTGGCTTAACGGCTTGAGGCCGATGTACATTCGCCCGGTATTTTGCGAGCCACCGCCGGTATACGCTGCCACCGTTTCCACGTTCGGATCGTTCTGCACGATGCGCGCCAGCTCCTGGGTTTTGGCTTTCATCGCTGAGAACGAAATGTCCTGGTCACCGACGATCGTGCCATTCAGGCGCCCAATGTCTTGCTGCGGGAAAAATCCTTTGGGGATGTAGATAAACAGCGCCACATTCACGGCCAGCGTGATGAGGGTGACGGCCAGGATGAATCTCTGGTGGCGCAGGACCCACGCGAGCGAGACCCGGTAGCCATGAGTCAGCCGGTCGAAGGCGCGTTCGCTGACGCGATACCATACGCCATGCATCTCGCGATCATGCGGCTTTAGGAATCTCGCGCAGAGCATCGGGGTCGTGGTAAGGGAGGCAACCAACGAAATCGCGATGGCAGCGCTGATGGTGACGGCGAACTCGTGAAAGAGCCGTCCCACGATTCCACTCATCAGCCAGATGGGAATGAAGACCGCCATCAGCGAGACGCTCATGGAAAGCACGGTGAAGCCGATCTCGCGCGAACCCAGCACTGCGGCGTCATACGGAGCGATCCCCGCTTCCACGTGCCGCATGACATTTTCAATCACCACGATGGCGTCATCCACGACAAAGCCGGTCGAGATAGTAAGCGCCATAAGCGATAGATTGTCGAGAGAGTAGCCGCCAAGATAAAGCACAGCGAAAGTTCCGGCGATGGAGAGCGGCACGGCGATGCCCGGAATCAGCGTCGCGCGCACCTCGCGCAGGAACGCGAACACCACCAGCACGACCAGCAACACCGAGATGGCGAGCGTGACTTCAACGTCGAACACCGAAGCGCGTACGGTCAGGGTCCGATCGTGTTCGATCTGGAGATTGATGGCCGCCGGCAGCGAAGCCTTCAGAAAGGGCAGAGCGGCCTTGGCCCGGTCGACCGTGTCGATGATGTTGGCCCCGGGTTGGCGGAAGATGAACACCAGCACGCTCGGCTTTCCATTGAAGGTGCCGAAGTTGTACAGGTCAGAGTAGGAATCGACAACCTTGGCAACCTGGCCCAGGCGCACGGGGCTGCCGTTGCGATCGGCGATGATAAGCGGGCGGTAGTCTTTCGCTTTCTTGAGCTGATCGTTGTCGGTGATCAGCCAGCGATGGCCGCGGCTCTCCATGCTGCCCTTGGCTATATTGATATTCTCCGCGGCGACCGCCGTGCGGATCGCCTCCAGGCCCAAACCCATGTTGTCGAGCATGGTGGGATTGGCTTCGATGCGTACGGCCGGCTGCGACGAGCCGCCGATAAACACCTGGCCGATGCCGGGAATCTGCGACAGCTTCTGCGCGATGATGGAATCGGCCGCGTCGTAGATCTGGTCCTGAGTGAGCGCATCCGATGTGAGCGCGAGAATCAGAATCGGCGAGTCGGCGGGATTCACCTTCCGGTACCAGGGATTGGTGGGCAGATCGGAAGGCAGATAGGCTCGAGCGGCGTTAATCGCGGCTTCCACATCGCGAGCGGCGCCATTGATGTTGCGATTCAGGTCAAACTGCAGGACGACATTGGTGCTCCCGAGTTGGCTCACCGAAGTCATTTCGTTGACCCCGGCGATCCGCCCGAATTGCCTCTCCAGCGGTGTTGCCACCGCGGAGGCCATGGTTTCCGGACTGGCGCCCGGCAGTGAAGCGCTCACGGAAATGACTGGGAAATCGACTTCCGGCAGCGGCGAGAGAGGTAAGTTGAAGAACGCCAGTACACCCGCCAGCAGGAGGGCAATCGTCAGCAGACTGGTGGCAACCGGACGCTCGATGGCTCGGGTAGAAACGCTCAACGTACAATTCCGGAGGGCCTGCGGACGTTCGGCGAGATGAACTTCCAACACTTGAGAGCAGCTAGAGGCGCAGCTCTCAAACCTTTGTGGTCCGCTACAGTCCCGACTTTCCCCACATGTGTATCGTACTACGATATGCCCGGAGATGGGCTGTGGTGTACGGCTGGACGAAGTATGCGACCAGCTGGCGGAGCGAAAGGCGGAATCGCCGATATCGAGACCGCACCAGGTTGAAGAAGAGGGGTCATCCCCAGGTTGGCAACGCCCATATCCTCACTGCGGTTGTTCGGAGGCTCGGCAGCAGCGAGCAAAATGCAGCGGTCAGGTATCGACGGTGATTTCAGAATGTACTCAGGTTCGGTACCCGTAGATGCCAAACAGATACAGTTACGTCCCGCATTCTTGGCGCTATAAAGAGCGCGATCTGCACGAGCCGAGACTGAGTCACCGGAACTGTCGCCCCGCTCCCAACGGGCAATACCGATGCTGATTGTAGTTGAAATTGCGACGCTCCCAGCGTGGATCGTGGTCTCTTCGACAGTCCTGCGTAGCTTCTCAGCCCGGATAGTGGCACCAGCCAGGTCAGTTGCGACTAGCAACACGGCAAATTCGTCACCGCCTGATCGCGCTATTGTGTCGACGGCCCGGAGATTCTGTCGGCAGGCCGTGACGCAGCGATTGAGAAGCTCATCGCCACAAGCATGTCCAAACGTGTCGTTGATCCTCTTGAAATAATCGACGTCCAGCACGAGGAGAGAGAAAGGACGGTTGAAGCGCTCGGCACGCTTGATTTCCTGCTGGAGGGCCTCTTGCAGGCCGCGACGGTTCAAAACTCCAGTGAGCGCATCGGTGTGAACCAAATCCTGTAGCCGCACTTCGAGGGCGCGCCGTTGTTCGATTTCGGAACGAAGCTTCTTTTCCGCCTCTGCCCGCTTTTCTATTTCCTCGGCTAACGAGAGATTCACGGTCGAAAGCTCGCTGACATATCGGTCATTGGTCAGTAGAGAAAAGGAGAAAGTGATGCCAATGATGAACATCAGGATAGTAATGTAGAAGAGGGTATGGATAGGAGTCGGCAAGAAGAGAGCGGTCATTCGGTCCATTCTGGCGACAGCCAGCACGCGAAAGCTACCGACGACTGAGCCATACACCAACACGGTTGCCGCAAAATAGTAGCCGAAGCGTCTTCCACGTGGTGCCACCCTCAAGAACGGTATTGCGCAGTAAGCGGCCATCACCGCCAGATAGACGCCTGTTACCAGGGTTCTTAGGCGTAAATCATCCCGCACGAAATAGAAATAGCTGACGCCGGAAAGAAACGCCGTGCACACCAGGTAGATCCAAGTCCATGCCACTCGCCGGCCGCAGAACTTGTACGTTCCCTGCACCAATAGAATCAGCGCACAAGCTGCTGCCAGGCTGCCGAAAATCACAGACACGATACCCGGCACCAGACCACGCAACGCCTGCAGAAAGAGAGCGAGGGCAAAAGCCAGCTCAGCTGCCGCCCAGGTTCCGAATCCCGGGTAGGTCTTGCGCGTTTGCGTCACCCCGCACATCACCAGAGCAAATGTCCCCGCAACCAGCGCTCCGGCAAGCAATAGAGTCCTTGCATCGAACAGGCTCATGATATCTAGCGGCTGCTGCAAGCTCCCTCCAGCTTTCCCTTGAGAATCTCAAGTTCCTCATCAACGCTTACCCACCCGGCCGCCCGTTCCTGTCATCCGGTCAAGCGCAGCATGACCTTGGCGGCGATCGTCTGGAAGGCCGCTTGTATGTCTGTGGTGCACGTGGATGACGGGCAGTTTGCGATGTAGAAGAAAAGGCCCGCCGGCTGACCCGATATGTAGGTGCTGGTATAGGAAGGATCGTTCGCAAGCTGCGCCAGGAATGCCTGCGTGCTGGAACTCACACCACTACCTACACCGATCGTGAAGATATAGGTCGGAATAGGGCTTTGGGTACGCAAAGCGATCGCAGTTTGAATAGCACGGTACTGGGCCTCTGTCGTCACATTGGATCGCGTCAGCGACTCCTGCGTGCCGTACTGCTGTGATGGAAAAGTTTTCACGATCTGTTTGGAGCTGTTTTTGCAGATATCACCCTTGGAGTCGTAGGGAAATCCCTGGGTGCTGCTGTACGTTCCCCAATCCGTACCCGTGTTCGGGTCCAGAATGTCAACCGACGTGCCTGAATCATAGCCTCCGTAATTGAGCAATGTGGTGGCCGGGCAGGAGAAGTTATCCTGGATCGTGTTCATCAAGCCATCCGTAACATACACGATTACTTTGACCACATTTTGTCCCTGCTGTACCGTAACCGAGTCATTTTGCAACTTCGCAAGCGAAAGCGGAGGACCTTCATTGTTATTCAGAATAGACTGTGTGCCCGCACCAGTACCGAAGGTACCGCCGGAAAACGTCATGGAGTTGATCGTTGTCTGGATCGGGCTCTTGAAACTGTAGTTGACCGGAACGTCTACGGTGGCATTGGAAGCGAAGCTGATGAGTCCGACTTCATCGGTACTGTCATTAAAGTCTCCGACGAAGGTTGGAACGGCGGATTGCAGCGCCTGCGCGCCCTTGTCCGACACCATCGATCCTGACCTGTCGACCACGATGGACATGATCAGCTTGCCACGGGTCGCGGTAGCTTTGGCGCTCACTGGAACGCTGCCCCACTGCGGCAGAAGCTGCATGAACAATGTATGCACGTTTGCGGTGGCCGATACCGTGACTTGCTGATTGCCGTTGGCATCGGTAGGAAATGTGATGGAGGGTGTGGGTGGATTGCTGCCGTAGTTGATGTCGAAGACCTTGGTGCCCAGCGCCGCAGCGGCAGGCTGGCCTTGCGACAGGCTCTTCATGGTGGTCAGGCATGCACCATCCACCGCGGTGGTTAGCTTCACCTTGGTTGCATATAGCAGCCCAGCATCAATCCCTACACCTGCGCATATAATCGCCATCATGAGACCAACGGAGAAGACCACAATGGCCTGACCCCGCTCCCCTCGTACTCTCTTCAGTGTGGTCATTTCACTGAGCCTCATCAGTAGTAAGCGACGGCATAGATTTGCGATGGTATGACGCTGTTATTCAGGAATGCCGGTAACGGAGTTGCCGCCGTGTAGCTATAGAAGACCTCCGTCACAAACAGCGAGCTGCCGCTCGGCTCGGACAGCAAAGCGCTGCTGGCCTCGGAGGGCAGCGTGGGGGTTGAGCTCTGGCAGTTCCGGGTCCCCTGAACGCAGCCAACCTTACTGCCGGCCGTGATCGCACATTGCGAGGTCTGGCTGGTGACTGCAAGTGTGCCCGCGTCGTTGGTGACTTCGGTGACGAGCACACAGCCCTTGTGCCCTAGATCGAGCGCCGATCCCGCATAGCTCACCACGTTGCCGGCAACGGTCGTGATATTGGTTCCGCGTGACGCCAGGCTCGACCCCTCCCCTGCGAGATTCTTTATGACCTGGACGTCATAAAAAGCCCGGCCTACATCGACAATTCCCAGCGATAGGACGCATAGAATTACGGCTACCGATGATAGTTCCACCAGGGCTTGACCCGACTCCTCCGCTATAAATCGTCTCTTCATATCGGCTCCTCAGCTTTGGCTTGGTGAAAAGGGTTCGTTGACAAAAGCAGCACTTACCTTGATCGTGTACGATCCCCCGAATAAAGCTCCCACGAGCGGAGTTACAAATTGGTAGGGGTAGGCAACGGAAATCGATACCGTGTCTCCGGGACCGCCGGCGTTATTAGGACAGCCTCCGCCATTGTTCGTACAGGCTATGGTGACGTCGGCCAGGTTCGACCCGTTTAACAGGCCTGTCGAAGCGCCCTCGAGCGTCTGCACCACCGAGTTGTATCTCGACATTGAGCAAGAACCCCCGCTGCTTTGAATGCAACTCCCGGTAATGGCGTAACGCCCTGCCTGGCGCACCGCATTTTGCAACGTCAACTGCGTGCTAAAGAGATGACCACACTCCACCACTCCCATCAGCAGCAACAGGAAGATGAAGCTCGACAGGGCAGTCTCTATCAACGCCTGACCTGCCTGTTCTTGTAGTCTCATCTTGCAGCCTCCCGGGTTTGTTCTCTTCAGAGAATGCATTGCCTTATCTCGACCGCCGCACTTAACGTACTTTAGGTTGTTGGCTGGTGCCATCCCATCAAGCCATTCAGCATGTAGCCGGCGGCTTCTTCTGCGCTGCACTCCTCGCCACTCGGCAACGCCATCGCGGCGCGGGCTTGTTCGTTCACCAGCAGCTGGATGCGCTGCTCGAAATCGGTTGGGCTGTTCGCAGCGCAAGCGCTGCACGTAATCCAATAGCCCTTGGGATCGAACTCCACGATGATGCTGCGCGTGCCGGTTTCGGTTCGGGCCAGGACAGCTACTCTCTGGTCGCCATCTGCGCTCGCTACCAGCACTTCTCTCCCAACCCGCTCATTGAAAGTGCGTATCTGCGCCTGCAGGGCCTGCCGTGTGGTTTCCCACAGAACGGGTACCTGCGTCAAAAGTGTCTGATGCCTCTGCGCCGCTCGCGCCCATTTCTCCGATCGCATACGTTCCTGCTCCACAAATCGTGAGGCAGCATTGAAGGCCCATGTCATGTTCGCACTCATCGTTCCCCCTGAACTGTTGTGATAAAGCGTGGCAGCGGAACTACCTTTCTTATCTAGGGCAGCAGAAGGCCCACCAAGGCCCGCGCTTCGCATCCGCTGCATGCCAATCGGAGGCGGCTTCACTGCAGCCTTTGCTCCGAAGGCACACACGGTGCAGTATCGCCTTCCTTCTTGATGGGCCCATACCTGGCTACATGCTCAAGCAACGACTTCACCATCAATTGGCTGAACTCCTCGGCATCTGCGGGGTTGACTATGACCCGCGAATGAATGTGACCGTCACCGCCGGCATTCATCACACCGAAGTCGAAGATGAACATGTAGCCATTAGAACCAATCGAGAAGGAATTGCTGTACTTGCTGACCAACCCGCCCTGATCCGTCTTTCTGCGTCCGTACATGCCAAGGCTAGTTGCACAGCTCTTGCCAATTCCAAGCAGCGGGGACACGGGCTTTGAATTGAGTAGCTTGCAAAATCGGGAAAGGTTTTCGGGAAGATACCGTGTGACATTAGCTGTATCAGTGACTGTAACAGGAGTTGTAACAGGCCAGGTGGTGTTACAGCTACAGTGGAGCATCGGCAATAGGGGCGATTAGTTCAGGATTTTCCGGAAACAGCGCCACGGTCTTCTGAAATTCCGTAACTCCGAGCGCTGGGTAAAGCCAACCGTGTTTCGCCCGAAGGTGCGGTCGTATTCCAGTCGGAAGTGATTGGCCAGCGGCAGCAGATCCTCGCGACGCTCCCGCAAGGTGGGGAGGTGAATGCGCGCAACATTCAGCCGGAAATACAGGTCGCGCCGGAATTGTCCCTCCTCTGACATAGCCTGCAGGTCGCGATTAGTCGCGGCCACCAGGCGAAAGTCGAGGGCGTGATCTCGTAAATCAGCCCGCACCCGCACAAGCGTGCCCGACAAGAATTGTTTTGTGATGTGACGCCATACACGCTGCCGTCTGGTCCGACGGGAACAAAGCCCAAAGGCATCGAACTGCGTCGCCGCGTGATGATGAAACGCTGCCGAAACCAGACGTTGAGCATATCTGCGCCAGGAAGCGCAACCCTCGAAGGGCGTGCTTTGTGGGCAGCATGTCCCATTGCTGAGGAAGGTCGGATTGTCCCTCGCGTTGGTGGTTTCGGCTAGTCAGCCAGCACTCTGGCAATGCGCTGCACGGCCCAGTCGATCTCCTCTCGCGTGATGATGAGAGGCGGCGCGATTCGAATCACCGTATCGTGCGTCTCCTTGCAAAGCAGCCCGAGGTCCTTCAGCTTCTCGCAAAACGGGCGCGCCGCTTCATGCAGCTCAATGCCAATCCACAGGCCACGACCGCGAATTTGCCGCACATGCGAGCTCTTGATTTCCTGCAGCTTGCGTAGAAAGTAGTGCCCCAGTGCCGCCGAGCGCTCCACCAGTTTGTCTTCGATCAGCACGCGTAACGCGGTGCGCGCGACGGCGCAGCCCAGCGGATTTCCGCCAAAAGTGCTGCCGTGGTCGCCGGCCCGGAAGACGCCGAGCACTTCCTTCGAACCCAGCACGGCAGAAACCGGATAGAAACCGCCGGAAAGCGCCTTGCCGATGATCACCAGGTCGGGCCGGACGTCCTCATGCTGGTGCGCGAACAGCTTTCCCGTACGTCCCAGGCCTGCCTGGATCTCGTCGGCGATGAACAGGACATTGTTCTCACGGCAGATTTCGGCCGCCTGCTTCAGATACCCGTCAAGAGCAATCATGATGCCGGCTTCGCCCTGGATTGGCTCGACGAGAAACGCGCAGGTGTTCATGTTGATGGCGTCGCGCAGCGCCTTTACGTCGCTGAACGGTATCACCTTGAAGCCGGACGTGAACGGGCCGAAGCCGTCGCGATAGTGCTCGTCGGTGGAGAAGCCGACAATGGTTGTCGTGCGTCCGTGAAAATTGTTGGCGCAGACGATGATCTCCGCGGCGTCGTCGGGTATGCGCTTGATTTTGTAGCCCCACTTGCGCGCGGCCTTGATCGCGGTCTCCACCGCCTCGGCGCCGGAGTTCATGGGCAGCACCATCTCGTAGCCGGTCAGGTCGTGCAGTTCCTTGCAGAGCCGCGGAAGCTGGTCGTTGCGAAAGGCGCGCGAGGTGAGCGTGACCTTGCTGGCCTGCTCGATGAGCGCGGCGAGGATGCGGGGATGGCAGTGCCCCTGGTTGAGTGCGGAATACGAGGCAAGGCAATCCATGTAGGCATTGCCGTCCACGTCGTACACCCACACGCCTTCGGCGCGCTCGATAACCACGTCGAGCGGATGGTAGTTGTGGGCACCGTACTGTTCTTCCAGGTCAATGAATTGTTGGGATAAGGTGCGGGTTTCAGTTGCTTGCATGTGATCCTCGATTCTGGTTGCTGCAGGTGCGGGTAGAGCGGGCCTTCGGGCCCGCGTCAGCGCCGCCAACGATTTGGGGTCGCTGCGCCGAGGCCGCCTCGGCGCAGCAACCTGGGGTAATTGGTTCACGGACGCAGGCCTGAAGGCCTGCTCTACCTTTCATTCCAACAACATCGTTAACAGCGCCATACGCACATACAGCCCGTTTGCCGCCTGGCGGAAATACATGGCGCGCGGGTCCGCATCCACTGTCTTGTCGAGCTCGACCGTGCGCGGCAGCGGATGCAGGATCATTGCGTCGGGGCGCATCTGCCGCAACATGGAGGAATCAATGGCATACCGCGAGGTGCTGGCCCCCGCAGCGCATTGCGGCCGGATACGCGTCTGGTACACCACATCAACTTCGCCCAGCACGTGGCCGATGTCGTCGGCCAGCTCGTAGCGCACGCCGTGGCGCTCCAGGTACTGCAAGATGTCGGGCTTGATCTGGAGGTCAGGCGGGGCGACAAAGAAAATCTTCACGCGCTCGAACTTGGACAGCAGATATGCCAGCGAGCGCGCGGTGCGCCCGCGATCGAGCTCGCCGATGAAAGCGATGCTGAGGCCGTCGAGCGGGCGCTCGCGATAGATGGTGTATAGGTCGAGCAGCGCCTGCGTGGGATGCTGGCCGCCGTCGCCGTCGCCGGCGTTAATGACCGGCACCGGCGACACACGGGCCGCGCGCGCCGCACCGCCGGTCTCGGGATGGCGCACCACGATCACGTCGCAATAACTGCCGATAATGCGAATGGTGTCTTCCACCTGCTCGCCTTCGATCTCGGACGAAAATGCGCGCGCGTGTTCGGTGGAGAGCACACGCCCTCCGAGGCGCAGCATGGCCGCTTCGAAACACAGGCGCGTGCGGGTCGATGGCTCGTAGAAGAGGCTGGCGAGAATGCGGCTCTGGTAGTCGAGCGTGCCGCCGCGGGCAACGATGCGCTCCATTTGCCGCGTCCGCTCGAACAACTCCATCAGCAGCGGCACGGTGAATTGCTGCGACTCGACAACATGGCGCAGGTGTGTTGTCGGCCGGCTGTTTTCGACGCCCGTGGCACGGGCATCAATCGTTATCGGCATGTGAGCACCTCAACTTCTTCCTGATCTTCGACGGCAAGCGGATCGGGGATGATGCGGGTCCCGGAGCGCCCTTGGACCGCATCCGGCAGCAGCTCGAACGAGGTGACGATGGCCTCCTTACCGCCGCTGCGCAGGAACTTCAGCACCGACTCGACCTTTGGCCCCATGCTGCCGTCAGGGAAATGTCCGGCGCGATGGTGCGCGGCCAGCTCAGAAACCGTCACCTCGTGCAGCTGTGTCTGCTTTGGTGTTTTGTAGTTCAGGCAGACGCAGTCGGTGTCCGTGCAAATGGCGAACAGGTCCACGCCGAGCTGCAACGCGAGCACGGCGGAGGCGCGGTCCTTGTCGATGACCGCTTCGACACCGCGCAACGAGTCGCGCTGGCGCACTACGGGAATGCCGCCGCCGCCGGTGCAAACCACCAGCGCGCCGCGGCGCACGAGTTCGCGGATGAGAGGGAACTCCACAATTTCGAGCGGCTGCGGCGACGGCACCACGCGGCGGTATCCCCGCGCGGCGTCCTCGACGATGTGCCAGCCGAGCGTGCGCCGCTTCTCTTCCGCATCGGCACGCGAATAGAACGACCCGACCGGCTTGGTGGGACGCAGCATGGCCGGATCGTGAGCCGAGACGATGGTCTGCGTGATAACGCAGACGACGGGGATGTCGAGCGCGACATCCGTGAGTTCATTGTGCAGCGCCTGCGCCAACAGATAGCCGATCTCGCCCTGGCTGGCCGCACCGCAAACATCGAGCGTCTGGCTGTAGGCAACATCGGAGGCACGTTCGGAGCGCAGCAGCTGCGCGCCTACCTGCGGGCCGTTGCCGTGGGTGATGACGAGCCCGTAGCCGAGGTCAATCAGCTTGCGAATCGATGCGGCGGTTCGCCGCGTGTTGGCCAGTTGCTCGGCAATGGTGCCCTTCTCGCCTGCGCGGATCAGGGCGTTCCCGCCAATCGCAACCAGGGCCGTCTTGGGCATGTTCGAGTGTGTCCGGGCCGGAGCACTTTTTCACGTGCTCCACCCATCTCATACCGCCCTTAGATAGCTGCCACGACCGTGGCGAGCAGCTCTTGTTCCTCTTCCTCGCGGCGCGCCGCCATCAGCTCCACCAGGATCGCCTTCTGCGCGTGCAGCCGGTTCTCCGCCTGTTGGAACACAAACGAACGCGGCGAGTCGATGACCTCGTCCGTCACCTCATCGCCACGATGCGCCGGCAGGCAATGCAGGAAGATCGCGTCTTCCTTCGCGCAGGAGAACAGCGGCGTGTTCACCTGATACGCACGGAAAATGGCCGCGCGCGCGTTGGTCTCCGCCTCCTGCCCCATGCTGGCCCACACATCGGTGTAGACCACGTCGGCATTGGTGACGGCCAGCTCGGGATCATGCGTGAGCGTGACGCTGGCGCCGGTCTCGCTGCAGCAGAGCCGCGCCCACGAGGTTGCATCCAGGTTGGGCTCGAAGCCGGGCGGCGTGGCGATCCACACATGCGCACCCAAGTGCGCGCCCGCAAACATCAGCGAGTGCGCGACGTTGTTGCCGTCGCCGACGTAGGCGATCTTCAGCCCGGCGATGCGGCCTTTCACCTCCAGCATGGTCAGGTAGTCGGCCAGCGCCTGGCAGGGATGGCTGAAGTCGGTCAGCCCGTTGATGACCGGCACGCGCGCGTGTTCCGCCATCTGCTCGACAATCTCGTGCGCGAAGGTGCGGATCATGATGCCCTGTACCATGCGCTCGAGGTTCCTGGCCACGTCATGCACCGACTCGCGCTTACCCAGGCTGATCTCGGCGGGCGAAAGATAGATGGAGTGACCGCCAAGCTGCTCCATACCGACGTCGAACGTCACGCGGGTGCGCAGCGACGGCTTCTCGAAGATCATCGCCAGCGTGCGGCCCTCCAGCGCTCGCGCGAACCGCGATGGATTCGCCTTGACCTGGCAGGCGAGGTCGAGAAAATGCTTGACCTCCGCGGGCGAGAAGTCGCGCAAGGAAAGGAAGTCTTTCTTGTGCATACCTACCTCCCTGCGAATGCGGGAACACGCTCGCGCTGTCCGCTGAAGCGCTCGATGAGACGGCCGATGGCGGGCTCGCCGACCTCCTCCACTTCATAGCGGACGCGAACTGCCGGCTTGTCGATGGTGATGGCGCGCGACAGATCGATCGGCGTGGCAACCAGCACCACGTCGCAGGGAACGCGCCGGATGGTTTCCTGCAGCTCGTGCCGCTGCTTCTCGCTGTAGCCCATGGCGGGCAGCACATTACCGAGATGGGTGAATTTTTCGAATGTCTTCTTGATGGAGCCCACCGCGTACGGCCGCGGATCGACAATTTTGGCCGCGTGATGCTGAAGCGCGGCGAAGGTGCCGGCGCCGTACGGCATCTCGCCGTGAGTAAGCGTGGGGCCATCTTCCACCACCAGCGCGTGCTTGCCGGCAATGGCCGCCGGATCGTCGACGATGACGCGGCAGGCCGTCTCGATGACCTGCGCCGCCGGATTATGCCGTGCGATATTGTGGCGCACAATCTCCGTGGCCTCAGGTTTCGCCGTGTCCACCTTGTTGATGATGAGCACGTGCGCGGTGCGGAAGTTCACCTCGCCGGGATAGTAGGCCAGCTCGTGTCCGGCGCGATGCGGATCGAGCACCACGATGTCGAGGTCGGGACGGTAGAAGGAGGTGTCGTTGTTGCCCCCATCCCACAGGATGACGTCGCCATCCTGCTCGGCCGACTTCATGATGTCGTAGTAGTCCACGCCGGCGTAGACCGTGGTGCCTTCCTCGATGTGCGGTTCGTACTCCTCGCGCTCTTCGATGGTGCACTCGTAGCGGTCGAGGTCGGCGAGGGTGACGAAGCGCTGGCAACGCTGCTTGATGAGGTCGCCATAGGGCATGGGGTGGCGAATGACGACCGGGTGCCAGCTCTGGTTCCGCAGCTCGGCGGCAATGCGGCGCGAAACGGGACTCTTGCCGCAACCGGTGCGCACCGCGCACACCGAGACCACCGGAATCGCCGCCTGCAACTGCGTGTGCGCCGCACCCAGCAGCCAGAAGTCCGCGCCCGCAGCGACGGCGCGCGAAGCCAGATGCATGACGTTTTCGTGCTTAACGTCGCTGTAGGAGAAGACCGCTACGTCCACCTGCTGCTCGCGGATGGTCTCTTCCATGCGACTCTCTTCCACAATGGGAATTCCATGAGGATAGAGCGCACCCGCAAGCTCAGTGGGATAACGACGTCCTGCAATGTCGGGAATCTGATTGGCGGTAAAGGCGACTACGTCGAACTCAGGTTTATTGCGAAAGACTACGTTGAAGTTGTGGAAATCTCGGCCGGCAGCACCAATGATGAGAACTCGTCTCATAGTGCGTCAAAGCGTCATTAGACCCATGATGTGGGGACACTTTTCTCCTCTGGCGCGAATGATGCACCCACCCGAGGCGACGCGCAGTGAGAGCGGTCACGCGAGGCGAAGCCGAATATCACATGCCCGAGTGAAGCAAACTCGCAAGCGGCACCGGGGCCACGTTGACGACGGTTCCAAGCCCCGCCTAGCATGTTGAGCACGAGGGAGGGAATTTGATCGGAGAGGTACTCGGCCACTGTCGCATCGTGGCGAAGATCGGCGAAGGAGGGATGGGCAGCGTCTATCGCGCCCATGATGAAGTCCTACGCCGCGATGTTGCGGTGAAGGTCGTCAACAAAAGTGTCGGCCTGGACGCCGCTGCGAGTAGCGACCTGCTTGCCGAAGCGCGAGCTTCGTCGGCTCTGTCTCATCCCAACATCTGCACCGTTCACGAAGTCGGAGAGAGCGGCGGTGAGTTGTACATCGTGATGGAGCTGATCGAAGGCAAGACGCTGCACGATCTGATTACGGGTACGGGGCTCCCAGCCGATGCAGTTCTGCGTTACGGTCTGCAGATCGCGAGTGCCCTTGGACGCGCGCACGATCGCGGCATCGTCCACCGCGATCTGAAAAGCGCCAACGTTCTGGTTACCCCTGACGGCCTCGTGAAGGTACTCGATTTCGGCCTTGCGAAAAATCTGGGAGCGACGGTATTTCAGGGCTCCACCAGATCCTTCGCCACGCCGGGAGAGACTCACGGCGTCAGCGGGACTCTGCCGTACATGGCCCCGGAAATCTTTCATGGCGAGCCGGGCGACTACCGCACCGACTTGTGGGCGCTGGGAGTCGTGCTCTACGAGGCGGCTTCCGGCCATCTGCCATTCGAGGGCCGCACCGGCTTCGAAATCAGCTCCGCGATACTGCGCGAGCTGCCCAAGCCGCTCGGGCCTCCGGTGCCGCCGGGCTTGTGGGCCGTCATCCAACGTTGCCTGGTCAAGGAACCGGCGCAGCGTTATCAGACCGCAGGTGAAGTCCAGGCAGCCCTGTCCGCCGTTCAATCCGGCGCGATCCTTGCGGCCAGCCAGAGCGCAGAGCGCCCGATCCCCAGGACGACGTTTCTGCACAATGTGCGGCATGTGAAGGTCAAGAAAGGCGATTTTCTTCTCCTCGTGGGAACGACCAAAGGCGCGTTCATCCTGCGATCGGATATGCACCGCAGCCGTTGGGAAATCGGCGGCCCGTACTTTCACGGCGAATCGGTTTACGCGCTGGCCTATGACGACCGCGCCGGACGCCACCGCATCTGGGCCTCGACGAGTAGCTACTGGGGCACGATGCTGCGCTCCAGCGACGACTTCGGCAAGAGCTGGATGACGCCGCAGGAGGCCACGATTCGCTTTCCCGCCGACACGGGGCTTTCGCTGAACAACATCTGGCAAATCACGCTCGGGCCTGAGGACGAGCCCGACGTGCTCTATTGCGGAGTAGAGCCGGCGGCGCTGTTCGAGTCGCGCGATGACGGCGAGACGTGGTCGCTGGTGCGCGGTCTGTTCGATCATCCGCACCGTCCGCGATGGATGGCGGGCAACGGAGGTCTCGCCCTGCACACCATCTTGCTCGATCCGGAAGACAGGCAGCGAATGTACGTGGCGATTTCCGCCGGCGGAGTTTACCGCACCGAAGATGGTGGCGCGACCTGGACAGCGCAGAACCGCGGTATCCGCTCGGTAGCCACGCCCAACAAGTATCCCGAGTTCGGCCAGTGCATCCACAAGGTCGCCATGCATCCCGGCCGTCCCGAGCGGCTCTTTCTGCAGAGCCACTGGGGCCTGTATCGCTCCGACGATCGCGCCGAAACCTGGATGGATGTTGCCAACGGTGTACCTTCCGATTTCGGCTTCCCTTTGATCATGCATCCGAGAAATCCCGATTGCGTTTACATCGTGCCGGTGGAGTCCGACCAGTTCCGCTGCACTTGCGACGGGCGTCTGCGCGTGTACCGCACGCGCAATGCCGGCGCATCGTGGGAGCCGCTCATGCGCGGCCTGCCGCAGAAGGACGCGTACGAGACTGTCCTGCGCGACGCGCTGGTCACCGATCGTTTGTCGCCGGTGGGAATTTACGTGGGCACGCGTAGCGGGCAGCTCTTCGTTTCACGCGACGAGGGCAAAAGCTGGCAGAAAATCATGGAAGGACTTCCGCCGGTGCTGTGCATCCGCAACACGCTGCAGCAAGACGCGTCGGCCGGCGGAAGCAACCCTGTGCCGGAGCTGCCAAGGTCAACTGCTCACAGCAAGAGCTCCGGCACCAGGGGCACGAAGAGCAGCAATAGTCCCAGCACGAAACGCGCGAGAAGCAGCAAGAGATCCCGCGCCAGCAAGAGTCGCGGGAAGAGCTGACCATGCGGATTACGTTTCACCTTCCAAGTGCCTTGCGCCAGTTCGCCGGCGGGCAAAGCAGCGTCCAGGTTGAAACTTCGGGAGCGACCCTGGCCGATGCTTTGTCGGCGCTGTGGACGCTCTACCCCGGCGTTCGAGATCGCATGGCAACCGAACAGGGCCAAATGCGGGAACACATCAACGTCTTCATTGGCGACGAAAATGTACGCCACACCGGCGGCCTCCGGAGCCGCTTGACGCCCGGCGCCGAGGTCACCATCCTGCCCGCTGTCAGCGGCGGCTAAACCGCTTCCAAATGCATCGGGATAAACGGCTGCAGAACCGGGACGAGCGTATCAGCGCCGTCCACAGTTTTCGATATATTCCTTGAGTTCCAGGCGAGCAACGCAACTGCCGCCAAAAGCAATCCGACCCCGGCAAACGTTTGTTATATTCCGGCGAACCGGGCCACGCGGGTTGATCCCATGGTCGCTCTCCGGTATGAATAAAACCGGGTCAACGCATGAATTTCCTTTCTTCTGCTATCCGCTCCGCCCAGGTCGTCGTGCCCTGCGCCGATCTGCAAGCCACCATGGACTATCTCGTCGAGCGCCTCGGCTTTCGCGTGGACGTCATTTTTCCCGCCGATGCGCC
>Ga0335077_10004844_pt1 | contig 16454 bp, 14 predicted proteins | sample Lox_Sample_31_FD_207151 | JGI IMG/M metagenome (GOLD analysis project Ga0335077, IMG submission 207151) | Soil microbial communities from Loxahatchee National Wildlife Refuge, Florida, United States - Lox_Sample_3.1 | ecosystem: Environmental > Terrestrial > Soil > Wetlands | place: USA...
CACGTGCGCCGCGGAGTTCGTCGCGCACACGCCGTATCTCTACTCGACCTACGAGGAGGAGGACGAGGCGCCGCCGACGCCGCGCGACAAGGTGATCATCCTGGGCTCGGGACCGAACCGCATCGGCCAGGGAATCGAGTTCGACTATGCGTGCGTGCACGCCGCCTTCGCGCTCCGCGAGGCGGGCGTGGAGGCCATCATGGTCAACTGCAATCCCGAGACGGTCTCCACCGACTACGACACCTCGGACCGGCTCTACTTCGAGCCCCTCACCTTCGAGGACGTGATGAACATCGTGGAGCGCGAGCGGCCGCGTGGCGTGATCGTCCAGTTCGGCGGGCAGACGCCGCTCAAGCTGGTCGTGCCGCTCGAGCGGGCGGGCGTCCCCATCCTGGGCACGCCTCCCGACGCGATCGACCGCGCGGAGGACCGCCGACGCTTCGCCGACCTGCTGAAGAGCCTGCACCTGCAGCAGGCGCCAGGCGACACGGCTCGCTCCTACGACGCGGCGGCTGCGATCGCGGCGGCGATCGGCTATCCGGCGCTCGTGCGGCCCTCCTACGTGCTCGGCGGCCGCGCCATGCAGATCGTGTGGGACGAGCAGGATCTCCAGGCCTACATGGCCGAGGCCCTGCGGGCCAGTCCCGAGCACCCCATCCTCGTCGACAAGTTCCTCGAGGACGCCATCGAGATCGACGTCGACGCCATCGCCGACGGCGAACGCGTGATCGTGGGCGGCGTGATGGAGCACGTGGAGAAGGCCGGCATCCACTCGGGCGACTCCGCCTGCGCGTTGCCTCCGTACTCCTTGGGAGACGACCAGATCGAGCGCATCGAAGCCGAGACGCGCGCCCTGGCCAAGGAGCTCGGCGTCATCGGGCTCCTCAATATCCAGTTCGCGATCAAGAACGAGCAGGTCTTCGTTCTCGAGGTGAACCCTCGCGCGTCCCGGACGGTCCCCTTCGTCTCCAAGGCCATCGGCGTGCCGCTCGCCAAGCTCGCCACGAAAGTCATGCTCGGCCAGACGCTTCGCGAGCTGGGCTTCTTCCAGGAGCGGGAGGTGAGCCACATCGCGATCAAGGAGGCGGTCTTCCCGTTCGTCAAGTTCCCGGGCGTGGACGCCGTGCTCGGACCGGAGATGAAGTCCACCGGCGAGGTCATGGGGATCGATCTCGACTTCCGCAAGGCGTACGTCAAGTCGCAGCTCTCGGCGGGCTCGCCGCTCCCCACCTCCGGCAAGGTCTTCCTGTCCGTGAAGAACCGGGACAAGCGCGCATTACTCCCGATCGCCAAGCGGCTCAGCGAGATGGGCTTCAGCCTGGTCGCCACCGCGGGGACGGCCAAGCTCCTCGTCCGTCAAGGGATGGAGGTGGAAACGATTCACAAGGTCGCTGAAGGGTATCGTCCCAACGTCGTGGACCTGATGAAGCGCGGAGACATCGCGCTCGTCTTCAACACGCCGGAGGACGGGCGCGCTCGGAAGGACTCCTCGATCATCCGGCGCACCGCCGTGACGCAGAACATCCCGTACTACACGACGGTGGACGGCGCGCAGGCGGCGGTCGGCGGCATCGAGGCGCTGCTCAAGGGCGAGATCGGCGTACGTTCGCTCCAGGAATACCATGCCGGCTGACCCGAGCGACCGCCTCATCGTCGCCCTCGACGTGGACACGCTCGAGGCTGCCCTCTCGCTGGTGGAACGTCTCGACGGAGTCGTGACGCGCTTCAAGATCGGCTCACAGCTCTTCACCGCCACGGGACCGGCCGCAGTGGAAGCCGTCCGCAAGCGGGGGGGCGAGGTCTTCCTCGACCTCAAGTACCACGACATCCCGAACACCGTGGCCGGCGCGGCACGGGAGGCGGCGCGCCTCGGCGTGTTCATGTTCAACGTCCACGCGTCCGGCGGGCGAGCCATGATGCGGGCGGCCGGTGAAGCCGTCGCGGCTCAGAGCGGATCGGGCAGCCGGCGCCCGCTCGTGATCGCCGTCACCGTGCTGACCAGTCTGGATCGCGCGGCCCTGTCCACCGAGCTCGGCGTTGCCTCGTCGGTGGAGGGCCACGTGCTCCATCTGTGCCGGCTCGCCCGCGAGGCCGGGCTCGACGGATGCGTGGCCTCGCCCAACGAGATCCGTGTCATCCGGAACCAGCTCGGCCCGGGATGGGTGATCGTCACCCCGGGGGTACGGCCAGCCGGCAGCGCGAGCAACGATCAGTCGCGCATCGCGACTCCTCAGGCGACCGCGCGCGCCGGCGCCCACTACCTCGTGGTCGGACGTCCCATCACGGCGGCTGCCGATCCCGTCACGGCCGCCCAGGCTCTCCTCGCGGAGATCGGCGCATGACCGATCACGCGACCGTGATCCGGCGGCTCTTCGAGATCGGCGCCATTCGCTTCGGCGAGTTCACGCTCAAGTCCGGGATGAAGTCGCCGTTCTACATCGACCTGCGCGTGGTCATCTCCTTTCCCGACGTGCTCGAGACGATCGGCGCGCTGATGGCGGCCGAGGTCACCCGCTGCGGCGCGGACCGGATCGGGGGCATCCCGTACGCCGGCCTCCCCCTGGCGGTGGCGGCGAGCCTGGCCGCGCGGCTGCCGCTGATCTATCCACGCCGCGAGGAGAAGGGCTACGGGACGCGCCGGCGCATCGAGGGGCAATTCGAGTCCGGAGAGCGTGTCATCCTCATCGACGACATCGTCACCGATGGCGCCAGCAAGCTCGAGGCGATCCAGCCGCTCGAGGAAGCCGGGCTGATCGTCAAGGATCTCGTCATCCTGATCGACCGGGAGCAGGGCGGACGGGAGCTGCTGGCCGCGAAGGGCTACACGCTGCATGCGATCCTGACCATCTCGCAGTGCTTCGATCAGTGGGAGCGCGAGGGGCTGGTCGACGCCGAGGTGCTGCGCCGCTCCCGCGATTTCCTCCGATCCACGCGGCTCCTGTGATGCCGAGCGCCCGCGACGGCCTCGGTGAGGTGCTGATGGGCCACGCGATCGTCCAGGCTGAGGTGTCGAGGCTCGCCGCGGAGATTTCGAGGGACTACGCCGACAAGCAGCTCCACATGGTCGGCGTCCTCAAGAGCTCGACCATCTTCCTCGCCGACCTGATGCGCGCCCTCTCGATCCCCGCCACGGTGGACTTCATCTCCGTCGTCCCCTACGGTCAAAAGACGGCGTCGGGCGTGGTACGCATCCGGAAGGACCTGGACGAGCCCATCGAGGGCAAGGACGTGCTCGTGGTGGAAGCCGTCTGCGCCAGCGGCCGCACGCTGTCGTACCTGCTGCGCAATTTCCAAACCCGCAATCCCGCGTCCCTCAAGGTCTGCGCGTTCCTGGTCAAGCGGCGCCAGGAGCCGCCGAGTCTTCACCCCGACTACGTCGGCCGCGAGATCCCGGACGTCTACGTGGTCGGATATGGTCTCGACCGGGAGGAGCAATACCGCAATCTCCCTGACATCGTGCGCCTGACGTAGCCCGCTCGGCGCGCGCCACGATCGGCTCGATCCAACCTCGACTTCTCGGAGGTCAGGCCCAGCCATGAAATTCGACGAGTATCGCCGGCACGACGCCACGGCCCTCGCGGGCCTGATCGCCAGGCGCGACGTGAGCCCCGCCGAGGTGCTGGAGGCGGCGATCGCCCGCGCCCAGGCGGTCAACCCCGCCATCAATGCCATCGTGCACACGCAATACGAACAGGCGCGGCGGGCGATCGCGGGGCTTCCCGTCGATGGGCCTCTCCGAGGCGTGCCGTATCTCATCAAGGACCTCGGTTTCTACGAGACGGGCGAGCCGGCGACGTTCGGCAGCAGCCTGTTCAAGGACTTCGTCGCCGATCACGATACGGCCTACGTGACCCGCGGCAAGAAGGCTGGCCTCCTGATCATGGGCCGCAGCGCGAGTCCGGAATTCGGACTGAACCCGAACACGGAGCCGCGGCTCTACGGCTCCTGCCGCAACCCCTGGAATCTCGCCTACTCCCCGGGAGGCTCGTCGGGCGGCGCCGCGGCAGCCGTGTCCGCTGGCATCCTGCCGGTGGCGCACGCGACCGACGGTGGCGGCTCCATCCGCATTCCCGCCGCGCAGTGCGGGCTGTTTGGCCTCAAACCGTCTCGTGGACGCATCTCGATGGCGCCGGACGCCGGCGAGGGCTGGGGCGGGCTCTCCGCGGGACACGTGGTCAGCCGGAGCGTCCGCGATTCGGCCCTCCTGCTCGACTGCACGGCGGGCCCGGAGCCCGGCGACCCCTACGCCGCGCCCACGCCGGAAGGCCCCTTCACGGATGCGGTCGGCCGCCCGCCGCGCACGCTCAGGATCGCGCTGATGCTCAAGGATCATCGGGGCGCCAGGCTACACCCCGAATGCCTGAAGGCCGTGCAGAACGCCGCCCGTCTGTGCGAGAGTCTCGGCCATATCGTCAAGGAAGCGGACCCCGGGCTGGATCTCGTGAAGCTCAGGCCCTTGAACGCGCGGATCTCGGCGGTCAACACGGCGCGCACGTGCACGATGCGCTGGAAGGCGCTCGGTCGGGAGCCCGATCCGGGCGACGTCGAGACGTCCACTTGGGCCGTCTATCAGCGCGGGCTCCAGCTGAGCGGCGTCGAATACGTCGAGGCCATGGCGGCCGTGCACGCGGCCGGGCGCGCGATGGGCGCGTTCCTCACCAAATACGATGTGATTCTCTCGACGACGCTGGCCGGCCCACCGCCTCGGCTCGGCTACTTCGATCAGAACGGCGATGTGGCGACCTTCACGGAGCGGGTGACCGAGTACCTGTCGGTGACCCCGCTCCACAACGCCACGGGCACCCCGGCCATGAGCGTGCCGCTTCACTGGACGGCGGATGGCTTGCCGGTGGGCGTGCATTTCGCCGGCCGCTACGGCGAGGAGGCGACTCTGCTCGCGCTGGCCGCGCAGCTCGAGCAGGCGCAGCCCTGGTTCGATCGCGTGCCCGCGCTGTAGGCGCGACGAGAGTTCGATCGTCCAAGCCTGGTCTGGGGAACGGCGGCACGTCCGCGGCTTCCGCAGAGGGGGCCGGGCTCGCGGGCGCCGCCAGAGTATAATCCGGGCGCGGGATCAACGCGCGAGCAAGGAGACAAGCCATGGCTGACGGCGGCATGACGAAGGCGGAGACTTCCACCGCGGTCGACGGGCGCACGGCGATCGTCCGGCGGGACCTCGACAACGTCCTCCATCCGGCCGTCGCGCACCGGCAGCTCGAGGCGGAGCCGCTCGTGATCGTGGAGGGACACGGCTCGACCGTCGTGGATGCCGACGGCACCGAGTACCTCGACGGCATGGCCGGCCTCTGGTGCGTGAACATCGGCTACGGACGCGCCGAGCTGGCCGACGTCGCCGCCGCGCAGATGCGTGCGCTCCCGTACTACCCCCACACGGCGATGAACGAGCCCGCCGCCGTGCTCGCCGAGCGGGTCAACGGTCTCCTCGGCGGCGACAACCACGTCTACTTCGTCGCCTCGGGGTCGGAGGCGAACGAGGCCGGCTTCAAGATCGCGCGCCAGTACATGAAGCACGAGTACCCGGGCCAGGCGCGCTACAAGACGATCACGCGCTACCTGGGCTATCACGGCACCACGCTCGGCACGCTCGCCGCCGGCGGCATGGGCGATCGCAAGACCAAGTTCGAGCCGCTCAGCGGCAACGACTTCGTCCACGTGGCGCCGCCCTACTGCTACCGCTGCCCCTTCGGGCTCACCTACCCGTCGTGCGAGCTCGCGTGTGTGAAGAACATCGAGGCCACCATTCAGGGCGAAGGGCCCGACACGGTGTCGACGCTCCTGGTGGAGCCGGTGATGAGCGCAGTGGGCGTCGCGGTGCCGCCCGACGAGTATCTGCCGGAGGTGGCCGCGCTCGCCAAGAAGTACGGCCTCCTGTTCCACATCGACGAGGTGATCAACGGCTTCGGGCGGACCGGCAAGATGTTCGCGCATCAGCACTCCGGCGTCCGTCCCGACATGGTCAGCATCGCCAAGGGCATCGTCAGCGCCTACCTCCCGATCGCCGCCACCGTCGTCAGGAACGACGTCTTCAAGTCCTTCGTCGGCGATCCCTCCGAGAACCGGCAGGTCTTCCAGATCTCGACCTACGGCGGCCATCCCGTGGCCGCCGCCGTCGCGCTCCGCAACATCGAGATCATCCTCGAGGAGCGGCTCGTCGAGCGCTCGGCCGACAACGGCGCCTACCTCCTCGAGGGGCTGCGCACGCTCACCAGGCACCCATGGGTGGGCGACGTGCGGGGCAAAGGCCTTCTCGCCGGCGTCGAGCTGGTGAAGGACCGCCGCACCAAGGAGGCCCTGCCGGCCGACCGCATCAAAGGCGTGGTGGACTACGCGCGCCGGCATGGCCTGATCGTCGGCCGCTCCGGCGGGGGCCGTCACCTGGGCAGCACCATCGTGCTCTCGCCGCCGCTCGTGATCACGCGCGCGGAGATCGACCGCGTGGTGGCCGTGCTCGACGGCGCCATCACGGAACTCGGGACGACGCTCGCCGCCTGACGTCCCCCTTGTCCGAGCGCCGGGCAAATGCAGTCCGCAACGTGCCGAAGACATCGTCGATGGGGAAAGAGCCAATGGACCAACAAGGGATTCGCGAGCTGATCCGGGAGGTCGAGGCGGGCCGTCTGAGCCGGCGGCGGTTCACGCAGATGCTGGTCGGCCTGGGGCTCTACGCTCCCATGGTCGCGCAGCTTCTCGGAGGCGTCCGCGGCGTCGAGGCGCAGGCCAAGGCGCCGACGTTCACACCGACCCGCCGCGGCGGCGGCGGCCCGCTTCGCACGCTGTGGTGGCAGGCGCCGACCCTGCTCAATCCCCATTTCGCCACCGGCACCAAGGACATCGACGCCTCGCGCATCTTCTACGAGCCGCTGGTCGGGTATGACCCGGACGGCAATCTCACGCCCGCGCTGGCCGCCGAGGTGCCCTCCGTCGCCAACGGCGGCCTCGCCAAGGACGGCACGTGGCTGATCTGGCGGCTCAAGAAGAACGTCGTCTGGCACGACGGCAAGCCTTTCACCGCCGACGACGTGATCTTCACCTGGGAGTACGTCTCCGATCCCGCCACGGCGGCGACGACGGTGGGGTCCTATCGCGAGGTGGCCCGGATCGACAAGCAGGACAGCCACGCCATCAAGGTCACGTTCACGCGCCCCCAGCCGTTCTGGGCGGACGCCTTCTGCGGTAACCGGGGGATGATCGTGCCGAAGCACGTGTTCGAGTCGTACAAGGGCGCCAACTCCCGCGAGGCGCCCGCCAATCTGAAACCCGTCGGTACGGGGGCCTATCGCATCACCGACTTCCGCCCGGGCGACATCGTGCGGGCCGAACTGAACCCGAGCTATCACGTCCCCAACTGGCCGTACTTCGACACGCTCGAGATGAAGGGGGGCGGGGACGCCGCCTCCGCGGCGCGCGCCGTGCTCCAGACCGGCGAGATCGACTACGCCTGGAACATGCAGGTGGAGGACGACATCCTCCAGCGGCTCGAGCAGAGCGGCAAGGGCCGCGTCAACATCTGGGCGACGGGCAACATTGAGCACATGATGTGCAACTTCGCCGATCCGTGGACCGAGGTCGACGGCGAGCGCGCGAGCGCCCGCACCACGCACCCGCTGCTGTCCGATCCGGCCGTCCGTCAAGCGCTCAACCTGCTCGTCGACCGCTCCGCCGTCCAGGAGCAGATCTACGGCCGACAGGGCCAGACGACCGCCAACTTCCTCAACGCGCCCTCTCGCGTGCGCTCCTCGAACGTGCGCTGGGAGTTCAACGTCGACAGGGCCAGCCAGCTCCTCGACTCGGCGGGCTGGAAGCGCGGGGCGGACGGCATCCGATCCAAGGACGGCAAGCGCCTCAAGCTGCTCTTCCAGACCTCGACCAACGCGCCCCGCCAGAAGAACCAGGCCATCGTCAAGCAGGCCGCCGCGAAGGCGGGCATCGAGATCGAGATCAAATCCGTCCTGGCCTCCGTGTTCTTCGGGTCCGACCCCGCCAATCCCGACAACTATCCGCACTTCTACTCGGATCTACAGATGCTCACCGAGGGCCCCACCCAGCCCGACGCGCAGTACTTCATGAACCGGTTCTGCTCGTGGGAGATCGCGGCCAAGGCCAACAAGTGGCAGGGCCGCAACGTGACGCGCTGGAAGAACGAGGAGTACGATCGGCTCTACAAGGCCGCCGACACCGAGATGGATCCCGTCAAGCGCGCGGCGATGTTCATCCGGATGAACGACCTCGTCATCCAGAACGTCGTCACCGTCCCCGTGCTGTGGCGCAACGGCGTGTCGGCGTCGGCGACGTGGCTCAAGGGCATGGACCTGTCGGGCTGGGATTCCACCTTCTGGCGCTTGCCCTTCTGGTACCGGCAGAGCTGAGGGGCCGCGCCACTCGGCTCGACCTTTCGCCGCGTCTCCTACCGCTTCTGGTACTCGGGCCGCCAGCGCAGGAGCCGCGCTTCCACCTGCTTGATCCCGAGCGCCATCACGATGCCGATCACGCCCAGCACGAGGAGCGCCACCATCATGTCGGCCGCGTTCAGGGTGCCCAGGGACTGGATGATCAGATAGCCGAGCCCCCCGCCCGACTCGCCCCCGATGAACTCGCCGACGACCACTCCGATGAGCGCGAAGGAGATGGACGGGGTGAGGGAGGCAAAGGTCCACGCGAGCGCCGACGGCACGATCACCGTGGTCATGATCTCCCGCTCACTGGCCCCGAGGAACCGCGCCGTGTGGATCAGGTCGACGTCCACGCTCCGCGCCCCCTGGAAGGTATTGAAGAAGACGATGAAGAACACGATGGTCCACGCCAGCACGATCTTGGCGAGGAGACCGAAGCCGAAGATCATCGTGATCAACGGCACGAGCGCGATGCGCGGGAGCGAGTTGAACGCGATGATGTAGGGCTCGAGGATCTGGGCGGGTCGCTCGTGGCGCCCCAGGACCAGCCCCGCGGCGAACCCGGTCGACACGCCGACGAGAAAGCCCCAGAGGGTGGACTCCACCGTGGACAGCGCCATCTGCCAGATGGTCAGCCGCACCTTGTCGGAGGAGAGATACAGGAACCGCTCGACGATCGCCGAGGGCCGACTGATGAAGAACGGGTCGATCCAGTAGAGCCCGGGCATCTTCGAGATGGCCTTGATGCCCGTCAGGTACTGCCACGCGCCGACGATGATCACCAGAATGGCGAGCCGCCAGGCCAGAACCGTCATGCGGCTCCTCGTCACGCGCGCTCCTCCATCTCCTCGCCGAGCGCATGCCAGATCTCGCGGTACTCGCGGAGGTACTCCCCGCTCTCGCGGAGCCTGATCGCGTCACGGGGCCGAGGCAGTGCGACGTCGAAGACGAGCTTGATGCGTCCGGGCCGCCGGGTCATGACGACGATGCGGTCGGCCAGCGTGATGGCTTCCGAGAGATCGTGGGTCACGAACACGACGGTTTGATGCTTGGCCTCCCAGAGGGAGAGCAGCTCCCTGTGCAGGCCGAGCTTGGTGTGCGTGTCGAGCGCGCCGAACGGCTCGTCCATCAGGAGCACCTCGGGATCGACGACGATCGAGCGCATGAGCGCCACGCGCTGCCGCATGCCGCCCGAGAGCGTGGCGGGAAAGGCCTGCTCGAAGCCCTCGAGGCCAGCCAGGGCAATCGCCTCGCGGACCCGCGCCGCTCGCTGCGCTGCCGGCACCCGCCGGTACTCAAGCCCGAGCGCGATGTTGCGCTCGACGGTGCGCCACGGGAACACCGTGTCCTTCTGGAACACGTAGCCCGCGCGCGCCGGTGGGGTGGCGCCGACCCGCTGCCCGTCCACCAGGATCTCGCCGCTCGATGACGGGATCAGCCCGCCGATCATGTTGAGGATCGTCGACTTGCCGCAGCCGGAGGGCCCGACGATGGCCACGAATTCCTTGTCGTGGATGTCGAGGGACACGCGGGACACGGCCGGGACCTCTCGCGATCCGCTCGAGAAGGTCTTCGACAGATCGCGGATCGAGATGCGGACGCGGCCGGCGGTCACGCGGCGACTCGCCCAGCGGCGGCGCCGACCTCCGGCGAGCTCGTCGCGGACACCCTCGTCCTGCGCACGGCTCAGGACTTGAACTTGGCCTGAGCCTTCTTCACGAAGCTCATGTCCACCGCCTTCGCATAGGGGATGGGCTTGTCGACGGCGATCGGCACCCAGACCTTCATGCCTCGCTCGTAGTCCGCCTCCTCGATGGAGAAGCTCCAGTTGAAGATGGTCCGGTAATAGCGAACCGAATCGAGCACGATCTCGCGCGTGAAGGTCCCCATGTACGGCTTCCAGAGCAGATCGACGACCTCGTCGTCCTTGGCCTTGTGGATCCACTGCTGCGCGCGGTAGCAGGCGTTGACATACCCCTGCACCAGGTCGGGCGATTTCTCCACGGTCTCCCGGAGCACGTACCCGACGGTCACCGGGATCGGCCCGCCGAAGACCCGGTTCCACGCCTTCTCGTCGGCGATATCGTAGATGGGGCGGCCGAACCCTTCCTCCACTGCTGCCGACTGCCATTCTGGCACGGCCATGATGGCATCGAACTTCCCCGCCTTCAGTCCGCCCAGCATGGTGGTCGACGACCCGCCGGCCACCCACTCGACGTGGTCATTGACCGGCTTGCCATCCGGCCCCTTCGTGTTCTTCAACACGTACACGCCATAGACGTGCGTCCCCGAGCCGATAGCGGTGGCGGCGATCACCGCCTTGCGTCCCACCAGCTTCGAGTCCGCCAGCGCCTCGACGCTCTTCACGCCCCGGTCGAACAGCTCCTTGCGCGCCACGATGTTGGCATAGGAGCACCGCGTGTCGGTGGCGAAGATCATCGACGCGTCCTTGCCCTTCTCCGTGATCTTGAGCGGATGGTTCGAGTCGCCCAGCGCAAACATCACCTGGCCGGCGGCCAGCGCCTGGACCACCTTGGCGCCGCCACCGGGCACCACGAAGTCCGGCGTGCGGAGCCCTTCCTCCTCGAAGAACTTCTTCTGCGCCGCGACGAGATGCTGGCCATAGACGAAGGTGGACACGCTGTGGGAGGCCGTGATGGTCTTGAGACCCTGCGCCTCGCCGCGCCCTGCTCGGGCGCCGCCGAGCGCGGCGCCTACCACGAGCGCGCTTCGCATGAGAAACTCCCGGCGGGTGCTGGACTCGCTCTTTCGCCGTGACATGGATTCCTCCGTCGGAACAACTCGCGGGAGCTTCGGGCACTCGTCCGAAGAAGCTCGGTGCGCGGATGCTCGATGATGTGAAACCGGGTCGCACTCTACACGTCGGTCACGTCGCCTGTCAACGTGACGCTCTCGGAAGGCGCGAGCGACAGTCGAGCAACGTCCTGGCGTAACCGGTGGCCCGCCACGACCGCGATCAGCCTGCTACCGAATCAGCTCGTCCGTGCGCTCGAGGAGTGTCGGCGGAAGCGTCAGGCCTAGCGCCCTGGCCGTCGTCAGGTTGATCGCCAGCTCGAACAATGTTCATCCTCTACCACCGTTCGCGCGCCGCCACAGAGTCACCGGGTCGCGGGGGCCGATGCGCATCGGTCTCCCGCGCTGCGGCTCTGTGGGACAAGGCCGTGAGCCGATCACGCTCGGGTTCGGCGACCGAGGCGCGCGGGACTGAACATCTTCCCTCCGTGTTCTGTGGTGTCGGCGGCGCGCCCGACCCTCATCCCCTGTCATCCCGGCGGTCAACAAGTTAACCCGAACACATTGACGGCAAAGGTGTTTTAGGTTATCGTTCCTTGATGGTGGCGCTCCCGCTCTCAGAACCCGTCTGGCGAAGGTCCTCCATGATTCGTAGCATGACGGGGTACGGTCGAGCCGAAGCGACCGGAGCGCGCCTCCTCCTGTCGATCGAGTGCAAGTCGGTCAATCACCGGCACCTGGACGTCGCCCTCAAGCTCCCGCGCGCGATCAACGCTGTCGAGGCCGACGCACGGCGGCTGGTTCAGTCGGCCGTGACTCGGGGACGCATCGACGTGAGCGTGAGCCTGAACCCCATCGGGGTCGGCGCCTTGACCTCGTTGTCGATGAATCTGACGCTGGCGAAGGAATACGCGGAGGTCCGGCGGCAGCTGAAGGAGGCGCTCGAGCTGGAGGATCGCCCGTCCCTCGAGTGGGTGCTCGAGCAGCCAGGAGTGATTGTACGAGAGGCCGAGCCCACGATCTCCGCCGAGGAGACGTGGCCGCTCCTGGAGCAGGCCTTGAGTCGAGCGCTCGATGAGCTCCTGGCCCGCCGCGAGGCGGAGGGAGCCGCGCTCGCCAAGGAGCTGTTGGCGTTGCACGAAGGCCTGAGCACGCACGTCGAGGCGATCACGGCGCGGGCGCCCGCCGCCGTGGACCGGCGGGCTGCGCGCCTCAGGTCGCGCATCCAGTCCCTGGTGGGTGACACCACGCTGGACGAGGGCCGCATCGCCACCGAGGTGGCCGTGTGGGCCGAGAAGACCGATATCAGCGAGGAGCTGGCGCGGCTCCGGGCTCACCTGGATCAATTCGCGCTGCTCGTCCAGGGCGGCGGGCCCGTGGGGCGCACGCTCGACTTCCTCGCCCAGGAGATGAACCGCGAGGTGAACACGGTGGGATCGAAGGCCGACGATCTCGAGATCTCGCAGGCCGTGATCGCCGCCAAGAGCGCGCTCGAGAAGCTGCGCGAGCAGGCTCAGAACATCGAGTGAGGCGCGGGACAGACGGATGGAGCTGATCAAAAGGCGCGGGACGCTGGTGGTCGTGTCGGCTCCTTCCGGAGCGGGCAAGAGCACGCTGTGCCACGAGGTGCGCGCGGTGGTCCCCGGCCTCTACTACTCGGTGTCCTACACCACACGGGCCCCGCGCCCGGGCGAGGTCGACGGCACGGATTTCCACTTCGTCACGAAGGCCGGGTTCACCGCCATGCGGAACCGCGACGAGTTCGCGGAGTGGGCGGAGGTGCACGGGCACCTCTACGGAACGCTGGCCGCGGGGCTGGAAGGCGCGCTCCGGCGCGGACTCGACGTGCTCCTCGACATCGATACCCACGGCGCGCGGCAGCTCCGGCAGCGGTATCCGGAGGCGGTCTCGGTCTTCATCATGGCTCCCTCCATGGCCGAGCTCGAGGCGCGCCTCCGCGAGCGCAACAGCGATACGCTTCACGACATCGAACGGCGTCTCTCGCGAGCGCGCGAGGAGATCGCCGCCTGGCGGCAGTACGACTACCTGATCATCAACCGGGACGTGAAGGAAGCTGTCGATCAGCTCGCGGCCATCATCCAGGTCGAGCGGTGCCGCACGAGCCGCCTCACTCTCAAGTTCCCGGACGTGGAGGTTCCCGAATGATGTTCCCGTCCCTCGAAAAGTCGCTCGAGAAGGTCTCCAACCGCTATCTGCTCGTCGTCCTGGCCGCCAAGCGCGCCCGACAGCTGAACCGGGGCGCGCAGAACCAGGTCGAGGCGCGCCAGCACACCAAGCCCACGAGCGTCTCCCTGGAGGAGATCGCTCAGGGCAAGGTAGGCTACCGCGTGAAGGACGACGACGCGCCCAAAGGCTGACGATCCCACGTCCCAGGGGCGGGGCATGAACCTGGCCGGCAAGGAGCTGATCCTCGGCGTGACAGGCAGCATCGCCGCCTTCAAGGCGGTCTTCCTGCTGCGAGAGCTCACTCGGCTCGGCGCTGGAGTCACCGTGGTGCCCACGGCGAACGCCGGCGAGTTCATCGCCCCGCTCACGTGGCGGACACTGTCCGGTCGTCCGGTGCTCGAGGACCTCTTCGATCCCCAGACGCCAGAGGCCGTCGAGCACATCGGGGTCGCCGAGCGCGCCCACGCTCTCCTCGTAGCTCCCGCCACGGCGAACATCCTGGCGAAGACAGCCCAGGGTCTGGCCGACGATTTTCTCAGCACGCTGCTGCTGGCCGCTCGCTGTCCCGTGCTGATGGCGCCCGCGATGGACGGTGGCATGTGGGCGCATCCGGCTGTGATGTCGAACGTGCGCGTGCTGCGCGAGCGCGGCGTCACCGTGCTCGAGCCCGAGTCCGGCCCTCTGGCCTCCGGCCTCACCGGCCAGGGCCGACTGCCCGAGACGGACACGATCGTTGAGGCGGTCCTGCGGCTCCTGGTGGAAACGCGAGACCTGGCCGGTGAGCACGTCCTGGTCACCGCGGGTCCGACGCGGGAGCCCATCGATCCCGTGCGTTACCTCTCCAATCGCTCGTCGGGGAAGATGGGCTACGCCGTGGCGACGGCGGCGCTGCGACGAGGTGCGCACGTGACGCTGATCTCCGGCCCCACACCGCTCTCGCCTCCGCACGGCGCCCTGTACGTGCCGGTGCAGACGGCCGAGGAGATGCGCGAGGCGGCGCTCCAGCACCTGGGACCCGCGACCATCGTGATCAAGGCCGCCGCCGTGGCCGACTACCGAGTCGCCCGCCCGAACGCCACCAAGATCAAGTCTCGGAAGGACGAGGGCTTGACGCTCGATCTCGTCCCCAACCCCGACATCCTGAGGGAGATCGCGCTCCGCAAGGGACCACGCTTCATCGTGGGATTCGCGGCGGAGACCGACGACGTTCGCGCCCACGCCGCGGCCAAGCTCCGCGCCAAGGACGTGGACCTCCTCGTCGTCAACGACGTGAGCAAGGCCGGGATCGGTTTCGAGGCCGACGACAACGAGGTGGCCCTGCTCGACCGCTGGGGTGGCGCGGTGGAGCTGCCTCGATCGACCAAGATCGACGTGGCGGGAGCGATCCTGGATCGGGTGTTGTCGCTGCGCGCCGGCGCGGGCACGCGAGCCTCCGTGGGCGACCCCGCGTCGCGCTGAACGCCAGCGCCTCGGTGCCGCCCCATGGCGAGTAGGGATATGGACGATCCTCGCGAGATCCTCACCGACTGTCTGAGGGGAATCGCCGAGACCCTCCGGCACCACCGCGATCTGGGCGCCCGGGAGATCACCCTGTCGCATCACCCCTTCCCCGATCCGGACGACGTGCTCCGCGAGCAAGAGCGCGCGCTTCAAGGCTGCACGCGCTGCAAGCTCTGTCGGAGCCGCACCACCATCGCCTTCGGCTCCGGCAGCGGCCGCGCGCGCCTGATGGTGATCGGCGAGGGTCCTGGTGAAGAGGAGGACCGGCAGGCAAAGCCCTTCGTGGGCCGGGCGGGCCAACTGCTGACGAAGATGCTGGCATCGGTGGGCTTCGACCGAGAGCGCGACTGTTACATCGCCAACGTGGTCAAGTGTCGGCCCGAGAAGAATCGCAACCCGGAGCCGGACGAGGTCGCAGCGTGCAATCCGTTCCTGAGGGCGCAGCTCGACACGATCCAGCCCCTGGTGATCCTGGCGCTGGGGAACTTCGCCGCACAGACCTTGCTCGGCACGAAGGAGGGCATCTCGAAGCTTCGCGGCAAGGCGTACGAGTACCAGTCGGCCATCCTCGTGCCCAGCTTTCATCCCGCGTTCCTGCTTCGCAATCCCGGCCAGGAGTACAAGCGCATGGCCTGGGAGGACCTGAAGCTGGCCCGGCGCGAGTACGACCGGCTGACCAACGCGAGCTCGCCCGCGGTCACGGGCAGTATCGGGTCGTGATCGGCGACTCCCACTACCGCATCGGCGGTGACCGGCTCGCCGCCGGCCGCGGCCAGTTCGTCGCCGACCTTCGGGTGCCGGGCGCGCTGCAAGCGGCCGTGCTCCGCTCCGTCCATGCTCATGCCCGCATCGTGTCGATCGACGCCAAGCGGGCGCTCGACCGGCGCGGCGTGTACGCGGTGCTCACGGCCGCCGATGTTCCCGAGACGGCCATCATCCCCAATCGCGTGGCCGCCCCGGCGGGGACGGAGCGCTACTTGCAGCCCGCCATCGCGCGCGACTCCGTCCGCTACGTCGGCGAGCCCGTGGCCCTCGTCGTGGCCGAGGATCGCTACCTCGCCGAAGATGCGCTTGCCTCGATAGACGTCGTCTACGAGCCGCTGCCGGTGTGCGCGTCGGTCGGCGACGCGCTCGCGCCAGGCGCGCCTCGCCTCTTTCCGGGGACCGAGTCGAACAACGTCGCGGTGATCTCGATGCGCGTCGGAGACGCCGATGACGCGCTCGCCAGGGCGGCCGTCCGCATCCGCGAACGGTTCACGTACCCGCGTCAGACGGCGGCCGCACTGGAGACGCGCGGGCTGGTGGCCGTGCCGCCCGATCCGCACGGGGGCGAGCTCCACCTGATGGGCTCGACCAAGTGCATCCACATCAACCGCGGCATCCTGGCGCCGATCTTCGGCATCCCGGTCGGCGCTCTGCGCCTCACCGAGGTGGACGTGGGCGGGGGCTTCGGCGCGCGCGGGGAACTGTACCCCGAGGACATCCTGGTGCCACTCGCCGCCATGAAGCTCGGACGGCCCGTCCGCTGGATCGAGGAGCGGCGGGAGAGCCTTGCCGCCACCAACCACGCCCGTGAGGTCGAGTACGAGGTCGAGATCGGCTTCG
>Ga0335077_10004845_pt1 | contig 16453 bp, 12 predicted proteins | sample Lox_Sample_31_FD_207151 | JGI IMG/M metagenome (GOLD analysis project Ga0335077, IMG submission 207151) | Soil microbial communities from Loxahatchee National Wildlife Refuge, Florida, United States - Lox_Sample_3.1 | ecosystem: Environmental > Terrestrial > Soil > Wetlands | place: USA...
CGGCAGCGCGCCAGGCGTCAGCGCCGTTGCCGTGAATCACCAGCAGAACCACGCCCCGGCTGCCGGGGTCTTCGGAAGCAAACTGGCTGGTGGTCTTCACGTCGCTGTAGCCGAAATACGCGTTGTACGGATCGATCACCCGAAAGTCATGCTCCGCCTGGTCGATCATGGGATTCTTGCAGTGGGCGGCGATAACGGCGTCTTCGATGCCATCCCCATCCAGGTCGGCAGTGAGCGGCGGCGGAGCGCCATCCACGGAACAGGTGGCGCCAAACTGGCTCTGCACGAAATCGTTGGTTACGGTGTTCTGCTGGGCCAGTGAAGCCGCGGCAAGTGCGCATAGGGCTAGGGGGATGAACAAACTACGGGACATCATGAGACTAATGTAGTCGCCCCGAACCACCTTCAGGTAGAGACAGAACGGGTTCTGGCGGCACGAAAGTCACTATTACCGTAGACTGTCGCCTTCTGCTTCTAAGCGCCGGCGCTCTCCATTTCCAGCAGAGCCTGCTTGCGCTCCACTCCCCAGCGGTAGCCACCCATGTCACCATCCTCGCGTACCACGCGGTGGCAGGGAATCGCCACCGCGACCGGATTCGTGGCACATGCCCGGGCCACGGCGCGAACGGCGGTTGGCTGGCCAATCGCCCTGGCTACTTCACCGTAGGAGCGAGTTGCGCCGAAGGGAATGGATTGCAGATGAGTCCATACCTTCCGCTGAAAGGCCGTGGCTTGAATATCGAGCGGCAGGGCCGAATGCAGTTTGTCACCACGCAGGTGGTGGAGCAGTTGCTCCTTCCACAGATCGAGGCCCTGGTCGTCGCGGCGACGCACGGCAAAGGGAAATTCATGCTTCAGGCCCTGCTCCAGTTCCTCGTCGGAACCGGCAAACTGTATGGCGCACACGCCTTTATCCGTGGCCGCAATCAACATGCGACCCAAAGGCGAGGGCGCGCAGGTGTAACGCACCACTGCGGCAATCGCGCCCCGGCGATACTTGTCGGGCGCCATGCCGAGCTGAGAGGCCGTGCGCTCGTACAAGCGGCTGCTGGAACCGTAACCGGCGTCGTACATGGCGCGGGTCACGGAATGCCCGGCGCGGAGGTTGCTCTTGAACTGGTTCATGCGGCAGGAATCAGCGTAGGCGCGCGGCGTGATTCCCAGCACCGACTTGAATGTCCGCTGCAGGTGAAACGGGCTTTGCCCGAACTCGGCTGCGAGGCGAGCCAGCGTGACCGGTTCGTCGAGGTGCTGTTCGATATAGCGGCAGATGGCCTTGACGGCCTTCATCTGGGGGCTGCCGCCCGCCGCTCTTGGGCGGCAGCGCAGGCAAGCGCGGTAGCCCGCCTTCTCGGCTTCTGCGGGGGTCGGGAAGAAGTGCACATTTTCGCGGCGGGGACGTTTGGCAGGGCAGGAGGGCCGACAGTAGACCCCGGTCGAAGAGACTGCGAACACAAACTTGTCGTCAAGGCTGGCGTCGCGGGCGATTACCGCCTGCCACCACCGTCTTTCAGAGTTGATTGCCGTCGCTGCCATGGGCGTTTTGTTCAGTGTGAGTATCGCATTGGTTGTCATGATGACCAAGCCTATGACTAAGGGAACTCTCCAGCCATCCGGATCTTGCGGCCAAACCGTTTTTCTGCGCTATTCTGATTCATGGTGATATCCGCCACCCTTTTAACGAGCATTCTCTTCATGAATTCGATGACGCAAAACGAGCAACCGGCGGTCTGCGCCACCGTGGCCACTGACGCCGCCGCGGCCCGCGTTTCCCATGCGATTCGTCTGGACGCGGCCCACCCTGCCGCGGAGTGGCGCCGGGCGGAACCGGTCAGTTTCTGCTCCGATTGGCAGGGAGAGAATGCGCAGCCCGAGCTTGAAACTCGGGTACGGATATTGTGGTCGCCGGACACATTGTATTTGAGGTTTGAGGCCGGGTACCGCGAGCTTTATTTTTTTGACGATGCGGGAGCTGGCGGCCGCCGCGACCGGCTGTGGGAACGCGACGTGGCGGAGGTGTTTCTGCAGCCAGATCCTTCGCGTCCTCTCTATTACCGCGAATTTGAGATTAGCCCTAACGGGATGTGGCTGGACCTTGATATTTCTCCGGGCGGGCAGGCTGAGCTGAAGAGCGGGCTGACGAGGTCGGTATTTGTGGACGAAAGAGCGAAGTCGTGGGCGGCGGAACTGGCGATTCCAATGAAGGCGTTGACCCCCGATTTCGATCCGAGGTCGCCGTGGCGAGTGAACTTTTTTCGTGTGGAGGGCAGGCGGGAACCCCGCCGCTACATGGCGTGGCACCCCACCCACTCGGCGTCGCCAAACTTCCATGTGCCCAGCGTGTTTGGCAGGCTCCGTTTCGAGGGCGAGCGGTAAGTCGATTCTGAATCTGAGAGCTGCCGGCGATGGATCAGCAAGCGGCCAGGTTGTGACCAAAGCTAAGGACCGGGTGGCGTTTGCTCATGGCCGCTTTTATGGCGTACATTAGGCGGCATATTTTTTTCGAACCTTCGGGAGGGAAGTCATGAAACCAGATCGGCGCCGGATGGCAGTGTTGGTTCTTACTGTGATGGGCGCTTCTTTCGCGCTGCTGGCTCAGGACCCCAAGCCCGGCCTGCTGAGCATTCCGGAACTCAAGCAGTATGTCCCGGCCGTCTATTTCTTCCGCGGCCAGTCAGCTACAGTCCAAATTCGCAATGCCGCCGGTTTTCGTGCCCAGGAAGGCAGGTTGGTTATGGCGGCGCTGGTCGACACTTCCGGCTACTCCGCGGACGTAGCGGAGAAGTATCAGGGTCTTTTCATCACTGAAGTGAAACTCAGCGTGGGGGGAAACACGCTGGCGCCTGGGCAGTATGGCTTCGGGTTCACACAGGACGGCAAGTTTCTGGTAATGGATGTGGGCGCCAACGACGTGTTCTCCACCCCCGCAACGATTGATGAGAATCTGCGGCGTCCCGTCCCGCTCAAGATGGCGGAAGATGGCGGCGGCTATCGCCTGTACGCTGGGCGAAAGTATGTTGCCCTCAAAATTATGTAGCCGGGCCTGCGCAGGGAAATTCTGCACAGGTGCGCGCTGAGCACCGATCCCTGCTGCAATCCGGATTGCTTGGCGGGCGAGGGCGTCCCGCCACACTTGCTTAGAGGTTCCCTGGGGCCTGCCGGCTCAGTGCGGCAGGGGTTGCAGAGGCCCCAGCACCAGGCTGACTCCGGCGCGCCGTCGCAGTTCGGTGAGCAGAGCCTGGGCAGCGTTCTGGTAGGTCTTGCTCGGGTCGGAGGGATCGGCCCATACCGCCTCGTAAACCACGGAAGTGGCTTCCTTCAAGTCCATGTGCAGCGCGGCTTCCATTACGTCCACACGCGAGCGCATCTCCTCATAGCAGCGTTCGCACACGGTCGCGGTTTCTGCTGTTCCGGGGTGATGGTTATGGGCCTGCCGGCACTGATGGTCATCAACGGTGTTGATCTCCAGCTTGGAAACCTGCAGCTGGGTCTTAAAGCTGCGCAGGAAGCGCTCGCGCTCCTCGTCTAACGTCGAGGTGGCGGTGGTCTCGGTCAGGTATTCGGAGACCGGTGCGGCAAGGGCGGCTTCGGAGGATTCCCTCGGCGAAACCCGCTCGCTGGCATGGCAGACTGGGCACGCCTTCAAGTCCGCGGCATAGTAGGTCTTGCATTTCGCGCAGGGCAGGCCGTAAAAGCCTCGCCGCGGCGACGGGGCAGCCGGGGCAGCAGGGGCGGGCTCAGGGTTTATGCGCGGCGGGCGTTGCATCCCACGCCCGGCGGGCAAAACTCCCTGCCCGGGGCGCACGGCGCCCTCCGCTGTGGTTTCTGTCGGGTTCATTCGGCCTCCGTGGTTTAACCCACCACTACCCTGGTGCACGCCGGTCAAATCCAGCCAGTCAAAGGTGCTCAAACTTGTTTGGAATTGCCAGACCATTCTAGGGCGGCTGGTCCTTTCAGCAGTGACACAGCAGTTCACCTGCGCTATCGTCCAATGGTCACTTGCAGTTTGGAGGCCAATTGTTTGCGCTTGAGAATGAAACACTTACCTGGAGGTTCCGTTTTCAATTCGGGACAGTACCGTTACTTTGTCTTTCAGAATGAGACGGAACCGCAACGGGAAGGCTGACAGTCTGCCAATTTTCGTGGAATCTGTTGCGATTTCGCCCGAAGGCAAAACCTTAAAGCGCGGAGGGCGCTGAGAACTTCCGCCGGGGATGCGGGGAAAGACTCCTTGTCGTCGAGCAGGGAAGCTGAGCTGGGGGCGGTTTATCGCAGGGTGGATTGCCGGACTACCAATTTGGGGGCGATGAGGATTTTTCTGGGTGGAAGGCGGCCCTTGGATCCGATCTGCTCGAGCAACAATTCAGCGGCGCGCTTGCCGATCTCCTGGGTTCCCTGGTCAACCGTGGTGAGCGGCACCGCCAGGAGGTCCGAATAGTGAACATTTCCGGCGCCCACCAAGGCGATGTCGCGCGGGACGTTGAGGCCGGATTCGAGGATTGCTTTCATGGCTCCGATGGCGACAGGATCGTTGTAACAGAATACGCCGTCGGGAATCTGCCTGGCCTGCAACAACTCGCACATCCCCGTGTAGCCGCTGGCATCCTCATAGCCGCCTTTCACCTCCCAGGCCGGACACGGCGCCAGGCCCCATTGTTTGAGCGCCTGTCGATAGCCGGCCAGACGCGCCGTAGCGATGCCGATCTCGGGTCCGCGCAGGTGCGCAATCCGCTGGCAGCCCTGTCCGAGCAAGTGGTCGGTCGCCAGCCGCCCAATCGCCTGATTGTCCGCACCCACGAAGCTGGCGCGCACTCGGGATATCGGGCGATCAATCAGGACGAAGGGCACTTCCCGCTGGCGCAGGCTATCGAACATCTCACTGCGGGACTGGGCCGAGGCCACGATCAATCCATCTACCTGCCTGGCGACCAGGAACTCCGCCTCCTTCTTCTCCATCACCGGGGATTCCTCGAAGTAAGAGATGATGACGTGATATTCGTGGGGCCGGATGGCTTCCGCCACCGCTTTGGCGATTTCGGCAAAGAAGGGATGGGTGAAATCGGGTAACAGCAGCCCAATGGTGAAGGTGCGCCTCGTCACCAAGCTGCGGGCCACCCAGTTGGTCTGGTAATTGAGAGCTTTGGCCCGCCGCAAGACCCGCCGCCGGGTAGCGGCGCTGATCTCGCCCTTGTTGCGAAGGACTTTGGAGACCGTCACCACCGAGACATTAAGGTCCCGGGCAATATCCCGCATGGTCACAGCCATGGCTCACGAAGAATATCACAGGGGAAACGGGCAACAGGGCGGGAGAAGCTTGCTCTCCGCCGGTCCGGGAATGAAAATTCTGCAGGTTTAAAGTAGGCAAACCGATGTGGCCCTTCGCGCCCTCGCGGGTGCCGGCACACGCGCCGCCTACGTCGTCTTGCTGGGGTCCTGTATGCAATCGGAGACTGCAGAGCACAGGGCGGCTCCGCCCGCGATCCCGGCATCTGCTCCATAACATGCAGGAAGCAGCGGGATTTCCTGGCAGCGCGTATTTACGCAACATTGCGGCAGATGGTCGCGGATATCCCCGAACAGCGGACGCAACATCGAGGAGACCCCGCCGCCCATGATGATGACATCCGGTTCCAAGAGGTCGATGGTGTTGCCCAGCCATAGTGCAAGGAGTTCGATGGTTTCCCGTAGAACTTCCCGCGCGAGAGCATCGCCAGCAGCAAAGGCCTTGCCCACCATCTCGCTCGTCACCGCGTTCACGTTTCCGCCTGCGAGATCGAGAAGTGTGGACCTGGCGCCCTGCTCCGTCAGCCTGGCGCGAGCCCTTCGGGCGATGGCCGGCCCTGAGGCCAGGACCTCAATGCAACCCGGCTTTCCGCACCCGCAGCGCGGGCCGCGATAATCAATGCTGACGTGCCCGCCCTCGGCGGCCGCGCCGGTGCGGCCGTGGTAGATGCGCCCGTCGAATACGATTCCGGTGCCGATTCCGGTGCCGATGGTGGCGTAGAAAACATTTCGATAGCCGCGTCCGGCACCCCACAAGGCCTCCGCGAGGGCGGCAGCGTTGCCATCATTGTCCACGCGCACCGGCGCCGCATAAATCCTGCTGATCTCAGCGGCCAAGGGAAAATTACGCCAGCAGGGTAAGTTGGGGGGATTGATTACAACGCCGGTATTGGGATCGAGAGGGCCGGGGGCGCAGATGCCGATGCCACGGATGGTGCGTGGGCCGTGAAGCCGGCCACGGAGCAATGAATCCACCGCCGAAGTGACGGCCATCAATCCGGCGTGAGCCTCGCCATCGGCGGACATGGGAGTGCGGACCTGGGAAAGAATCTTGCCGCCGCAGTCCACCACGCCTGCGGCAACTTTTGTGCCCCCAATGTCCACTCCGACGACATCCGAGGAACCTCCCTCGCTCATTGGCAACGTCCCCGAAGATTCATTCCGTCCCGACGCTCAACTATACGAGAACAAGGCCTTCGAAGCCCACGATGTCACAGCAAAACAGTCCGTGCAAGGCTGCAGGCAAACGCAGCTGTTTCTACGCCTGGAGATGCCGTTCGCTATTGGGCTTCGATCCGCTCAGCGCGAAAAAGAGAATGTACAAATAGCACAAAGCTGCGATGAGAAGGGCATAGTGGATGCCCTGCCCCCAACTGGTTTCCCCCTGGGACATTGCGGGGTAGTAGGAACGGTTAATCAGATCCCCTACCTTGCCAACGATCCACGGAATGATGGCGCCGCCGACGATGGCCATATTCAGAATGCCGGAGGCATCCCCAGTCAGCGGGCCGAGCTCCGCGATGCCCATGGTAAAGATGCAGGGAAACATGATGGAGTTGAACAGCCCGACCGCCAGAATGGACCACATGGCCACTGGTCCGCTGCCGAACACGGAAATGGTGACCAGCAGTGCGGCCATGACGGCGCACACGGCCAGCAGTTTTCCCGGCTTGATCTTCTGCAGCAGCGCGGAACCGATGAAGCGGCCGATCATGGCTCCCAGCCAGTAAACCGAAATGTACCTCGCAGCAGCCGCCAGGGCGGCATGGTAGCGTGCAGCCGGGTCGGCGATGGTGGAGGACGATATGAAACGGCCAATATTGTCGAGTGCCAGGTAGTTGGCGATGGAACTGCCGATGGCAACTTCGCCCCCGACATACACAAAAATGCCAATCGCACCGAACACAAGATTCGGATGCTTCCAAACAGTATCGTTCAGCTTCTCCCCGATACGGTGTTCCGCAGACTTGATCGTCGGAAGCTTGAAGGTGCCAATCCCGATGGCGAGCAGCACGAGTGCGGTCGCGAAGAAATAGACGTACAGTTTGACCACGGCGTCGGCTTCCTGGGCGGTACTCTGTTCGATCGCGGCGGCGGTGGTCCGCAGAATGAGGTGAGCGCCCACCCAGGGAAAGACCGCCGTGCCCAGAGAATTGAAGGCCTGAGTGAGATTCAGGCGGCTGGAGGCGGTCCGCGGCGGTCCCAAGACCGCAACGTAAGGATTCGCTGCGACCTGGAGAATCGTAATGCCCGTAGCCAGAATGATGAGCGCGCCCAGAAAAAACGGGAACGAGGGGACCCTGGCGGCGGGATAGAAGCCCAGACAGGCGGCCACCATGGTCAACAGGCCGACGATGATGGCCTTCTTGTAACCGATCCAGTCGATGATCCTGGCCGCGGGAATGGAGAAAACGAAATAGGCCGAAAAGAACGCGGTTTGGATCAGCATGCTGGCCGCGAGCCGCAGATTAAATACGTGTTGTGCGTAAGGAATGAGCACGTCGTTCAGGGACGTCAGCGACCCCCACATAAAGAACAGGGTGGTGACGACTGCCAGTGCCGGCTTGTAGCTGGCCCCAGACGCGGAAGCAATTTCAGGAGGTTTGAGATTCGAGATCGCCATGGTTGGGAAATCCGGCAGGAAATTACAGCCTGCAAAGTCCTTTCGAGCCAGCACATCATACCACCGCGGCCTGTACTCCTCCCCCTTTTATCCGTGTTGCGAGTTATCGTTTACTTGGCCAGGGAATATCATGACGACCTTGACAAATCGGGACCGCTGACACAGACTCGCTGCGGCCTCCAGACAATCAGGACACAGCAGCCAATGAGCAAAGTCCGCGCGTCGGTGTTCGGTTTCTTGCTTGTCCTGGCCTGCGTTGTTGCCTGGGTGAGGTTGGACGCCGAACGGACGCCGGCAACCAAGCCGCCCACAATCGTAGTCTTCAGCAGCGCCGATTTCCCTGCGTCCGATTGCTCCGCGCCCTCCCTGCCACGGTTGCGGGCAGCTTTGCCCTCGGCGGAATTCCTTGACCTCGAGCAGCTCCGCGCGGAACTCGCTACGCCTTCGACTGCACTGCTGGTGTTGCCGTACGGCTCGAGCTTTCCGGAAGAGGCCTGGCCGGAGATCTTGGCATTCCTGCAGCGGGGAGGAGACCTCCTGGTTCTCGGGGGACGGCCCTTCACACGCGCGGCTTATCGCGATGGCGCCGCCTGGCATTTGCGCGATTACAGCGTGCGCTTTGTGCGGCCTTTGATGATCGACCAGTACCAGACCACTCCCGGATCCGACGGCCTGGAACTTCAGAGAAATCCTGAAATCCCGCTGCAGGTGCCGCATTTCTCCTGGAAGCGCGCCTTCAGCCCCGTCATTCGCCTGAGCGCCGTTGATCTCTATCACCGCGGCGGCTCCGCGGGATCGATCGATGCGCGCCTGGACACGTTTGCCTGGGGAGTCAAGAACAGCCGCAAGCTGGCGGCACCCGCGATCGAAGTGGACCATCTGCGCAACGGATTCGATGGCGGCCGCTGGATCTTCGTGGATGCCGAACTAGGGCCGGATTTTTTTGATAGTGCAGAGATGGTCCGCTCCCTGGCTGCGCGCGCCCTGCGCGGCAGCGAGGAATTCACGGTTCGTCCGGTGCTGCCGCTGTATTTGCCCGGCGAGCCTGTGCAGCTCAACGTGAGCTGGCACGCAGGCCAACAGCCGCAAACGCCGGCCACGGTGACAATTGCGGTCTTCCCTGAATCAGAGCCGGCGCGCCGCTCGGAAATGTCGGTGGGAATACCTGCTCCGGAGCCAGTCTTGCTTCTCGCCCCGAATGGGAAAGGCCTTTATGTTGTCGAGGCCAAGCTGATGGAGGGCGAGAGCGTTCGCGCCATCTACCACTCGGGCTTTTGGATTCGTGATGAGGCCTACCTGCACTCCGGCCCGCGGCTGAGCGTGAACCACGATTTCTTCGAGTTGGATGGCAAGCCACTGGCCGTCGTGGGTACGACTTACATGTCGAGCGAAGTGCAGCGTCTGTACTTTGAGTACCCCAATGTGTACATGTGGGACCGCGACCTGGCGCAAATTCATGAAGCCGGCTTGAACATGATCCGCAGCGGCTGGTGGACGGGCTGGGACAAATTCTTCGACGAGAACGGAGAGCCCTACGAGCACACCCTGCGAACCCTGGAAGCCTTCCTGATGACTGCGCGCAAGAACGGCCTTCCCGTGCAGTTCAATTTCCTTGCCTTCCTGCCGGATGTGCTGGGAGGAGTGAATCCGTATCTCGATGCTGAAGCAGTGCGGCGGCAACGGACTGTGATTTCCTCAGTGGCTGCCCGCTTCCACGATGTTCCATGGCTGGCCTGGGATTTCGTCAACGAGCCCAGCATTTCGCAACACCTTTGGACAATGCGTCCCAATGGCGATCCGGCTGAACTGGCAAAGTGGAATGAGTGGCTGGCCAAGCGCTATCCCGACCGCGCTGCCCTGGCAGCGGCATGGAACCTGCCCATGAGCGCGGTGCCGGAAAATGTGTCTCTGCCTAATGAAATCGAATTCGCCCAGCGCGGCATGTACGTGGGCCGCAATTCGCTCAAGGTCTACGACTACTTCCTTTTCGCGCAGCAGGTTTTTGTGGACTGGGTCCGAAGTATGCGCGAGGCGGTGCGCGCCACAGGTTCGCAGCAACTGGTCACAGTAGGGCAGGACGAAGGCGGCATCCAGGATCGTCTCTCGCCCGCTTTCTGGGGGCAGTTCGTGGACTTCACCACCAATCATTCCTGGTGGCAGAACGACTACATTCTGTGGGACTCGCTGTTAGCCAAGCAGCCCGGTGAGGCAATGCTGATCCAGGAAACCGGACTGCAGCGCGAACTCAACATGGACGAAACGGCCCGCCGGACCCCGGAAAACGAGGCGGCGCTGCTGGAACGGAAAGTTGCGGCATCGTTTATTGGAGGATCCGGCGCGATCGAATGGTTGTGGAACACCAACTCGTACATGACCGAAAGCAACGAGACGCCCATCGGGGCAGTTCGCACCGATGGCACCGAGAAGCCAGAAGCCACAGTGCTGCGCGCCTTTGCGGCATTGGCCAAGCTGCTGAGCGAACACCTGCACGATCCCGAGACTGCACCGGTTGCGGTGGTCACATCACAAGCCGCCCAATTCTCAGTGCTCGCCGACCTGCAACTAGAAGCCCAGCGCAAGGCGATTCGCGCTTTGGCCTACCACGACCACTTAACCGCATTTGCCGTCGCCGAGAACCAGCTCGACAAGCTGGGCTCGCCCAAGCTGGCGATCCTGCCCTCGCCCCAGGCCCTGAGCGGTCCTGCCTGGAGCACACTGATGAAGTATGTGCTGGCGGGCGGCAATTTGCTGATCACCGGTCCGGTAGAGCGCGATGAGCACTGGCATATTGTCCCGCGGGCTGAGGAAATAAACCTGGGCACGGGAGCTGAACCGCTCACCTATCACAACGCTGCGATCACATTGGGAAATCGCAGCATCCCGTTGTCCTTTGATCAATCGGCGCAGAGCCTTCTGGAATCATTACATCTGAAGGGTGGATCAACTTTGACCGAGGCCCCTTACGGCAAGGGCCGTATTTTCTGGGCCGCTTATCCAGTGGAACTGGCCGAGGGAACGCAGGCCGCGACTGATCTCTACAGCTATGTAGCGAGCCGCGTCGGCATCGCGCCCATGTTCGATGCGCAGGCGCCCCTCGCGCCCGGAGTGCTGGTGTATCCCATCGTGCTGCAGGATTCTGTGCTCTACGTTCTGTTATCGGACAACGCCGATGACGCCCGGATCGATCTCCGGGACAAGCTGACCGGCGCACGCCTGACGCTGCAGCTTCCCGCCCAGCGCGCGGCCGTAGCCGTGATCGGTAAACGACAGAAAGCAGTAGTGGCAAAGTACGGCTTCTAGATGAGTTGGACGGAAAAACTGGGAAGTGATCTTAAGAAAGTATAAAAAGTTCGTAAATCGTGTGATGGGGGGTGGGCACCGGCGAGTGCTAGTGCGCGGCAGTCCTGTTTTCCAGGTCGCGCAGTGCCTCCTTTTCAGATCTCTCTTACCGAAGCGCCGAGACGCTCTGACCATTTCCGGGTCTGACAATGACCTGCGGTCAAAGCACTTTGGTCTGACAAACCTGACCGGACCACGCAGTAGAGGACCTAAGCTCCATCGTTACTCCCGGCTCCCAGAGATTATTTTGAGGCACATAAGTCTACCTGCGTTCAGCGCGTGACTCGTTCTCTTCCATCCTTGCGGCGACAATTTTTCTGACCAGGGTTGCAGGAATGGGATTTCAGGCGAGAAATGGATCGTTGTGCCAGAGGTGTGATAGGGCCTGAGTTCGGCGCTGAATTTTTTCAGGATCTGCTTGTTCACGACAAACAGGCTACAGTGGTCCTTGAGGGCGGCAAAAAAAACTAACGGTCCGTGGTGCTTAAACGCCGGGATCCGGTAACTGATCACCTCTTCCGCCGTGGGCGCAGCCGCCCTGATCGTCTTGCGGAGTTTCTCCAGCGTGCTCCGTTCTTTCTTAGGGAGCGCCGCAAGGTAGGTGTCGACGTCTGGTGCGGGAGGGCCTTTTTTCATATCCTCAGGTGCCACAATCCAGACTACATGGCGGAGGGAGAGGGATTCGAACCCCCGGTACGGTTCCCCGTACAGTGGTTTTCAAGACCACCCGTTTCAACCGCTCACGCATCCCTCCGCGTGCTCTAAGTTTATCAGTTGAGGCAATCGGGTCTTGCCGCTGGCTGGTTTCTCATTTTCGAGAGCTCAACAAACATGGCTCCAGAAGATGACCTCCGAGAGAAGATTTGGGTGGCAGTTGTGGGCACCGTCAGGGCAAAACTGAACATCTGGCTAGAGGAAACTGAGCAGTCACGTCTCGCCCTCGATCCATTTACCAGCAGTGCGGACGGGTGAAGAAGTGATCATAAGAACTGATCTGGGTCTTACGGCGCGCGGTCATCGCTCATTTCGCCCTTGGAGCCGGAGTCATCACGTCTTCGATACACTTCCACCCGTCGGGCCCTTTTCTCCAGACTGCGACTGAGTTGTTTTCCACTACGACGGGTTTGCCATCGGAGCCGGTTGAAGAGATCCGGTCAGTTCCAGTCGCGTAAGCGAGATCGCCGGATGCTGCGACCTCAACTCGCTCAGTCTTCCAGGCAATTGAAAATCCAGGTGTGGCGAACGCCTCAGCGACGTATTTGTGAATGGCATCTTTGCCTACGACGGGTGGGGTTTCCGGAGCGAGGATGGTCGCATCATCAGCCCAGAACGACACCGTGCGTTCAAGGTCGTGAGCAGAAGCGGCAGCCAACCAGTCAGTGTCAGTCCGTCGTATGGCGGCTTCCTCAGCCGCGAGGTTTGCCTTGTGCAGACTGCACCCGGCGGCAGAAAAGATGGCGAGTATCATCGCGAACAGACCAAATTTATTGATGGCTGAACCCCGCGGCTCATTCTACCGCACGAGTATTGCAGGAGTCCTACAGGCCTTTTCGACAGCACGACTTCAGGTGGAGCGATGGGCGTTGATGCGAGAAGCGCTTCAGCCCTCCTGACGAAGCGTGATGTTCTTCGCCCGGGTGAAACGCGCGAAAGATGTGCAAGACAAGAGGGAGTCCACCGGTTACAGATGTGAGGGAATTGCCTCGACGCCCTAGCGTTTTGGGCGCCGCGAGTCCGGCAGCGTCGGCATTTTCCAGCTGACCTTCGGCTCCCGATAATACTCCGCAAGCGTGGCGTTTTGGGCGTGGGTAGGTGGGACAGTCGGCACTTTCCAACTGACCTTGGGCCGTCTGTAGCACGCTTCGAGGCTCTGCAAAAGGGACAACTCGTCCTTCGTCATACTCACCTGCCCGCGGCAGACCGCGGTGATTGCGCTTTCATCTCGTCATGTCAAGCGTAACGCAACCGGGGCGGAATTCAACGAAAATCGTACGTGGCCCGCGCATTCCCGAACGCACCGGCCCTATGGCCAGGTTCTGACACCTTTTCTTCCCTGCCTCATCGAACTCACGCATTCCTCTGCGCAGGTGTAAGTTAAGAGCGAGCGTGCCGGAACGGCTTTTTGTATTGCAATCGGTGATTCAGCTACCCTTGTTGAGGTTCGAACTGGTAAGACGCGATGTGCCGGTGCCGCGACTGCCCGGATCGCTAAAAGCCATGATTCGCTTTCGTCTACATTGCCGTGCGCGTCTGCTGGCGGGGATTGGAGCACTCTTTGCATTCTGCGCCCTGGCGTCCGGTGCGCAGCCTCAGTCTCCGGCGAAGCCCCTTCCCGCGCTGACTCGCGCCAGCCAGGTGCGGCAGCTCAGTGTGGAACAGGCGGCGCTGGGTTATCCCGTGCGCGTGCGCGGCGTGATTACCGGCGACGTGCCGGCTCCCGACTTCTTTGTGCAGGATTCCACCGCCGGCATCTACGTCGAAGGCAGCCAGTCGCCTACCTTTGCGCACCATCTCGGCGATCTGGTGGAGGTCGAGGGTATCACCGGCCCGGGGAAATTTGCTCCGGTCATCCGCGAGCAGAAGCTGCGCCTATTGGGCAAGGGCGTTCTGCCCAAGACCAGGATTTACTCGTTCAGTGAGCTGGCCGACGGACAGTTCGACAGCCAGTGGGTAAAGATTCGGGGAACGGTCCGCTCCGCGTCGATCGACCGCACCTCTTGGCGCGAGACCACCCTTGCCCTGCGGGTGGATTCCGGCGGCGGCCAGTTCAATGTACGCGTGCCCATCAAGGAAGAAGAAGAGGATTTCTCTTCCTGGATCGGCAGTGAGGTGCTGATGGAAGGCGTGTGCGGCAGCCGCTTTACCAGCCAGCGCCAGCTGGCCGGTGTGCTGCTCTACGTTTCGCGCTTGAGTCTTATTAAGGTGCAGGAACCCGCTCCCGAGGTGTCGTTTTCAGCTCTACTGCGCTTCTCGCCGAGCGAGGGCAATAAGCATCGGGTGAGAGTGCGGGGGGTGGTGGCGTACCAGCAGCTGGGCAAGGCGCTGTTCGTGCAAAACCAGGAGCAGGGGCTGCGCGTTCTTACCCAGCAGGAAACCGCGCTGGAAACGGGCGATGTGGTTGAGGTGCTTGGGTTCCCCGCGCTGGGAGAATCCGCTCCGGTGCTGGAGGATGCAGTATTCCACCGCGTAGGCCACGAGACCTTGCGCGAACCGGTCAATCTCGACCTTAGTCTTCCGTGGGAGCGATACGACGGCACACTTGTAACGACGGATGCCCAACTACTGGACCGCCAGCAACAACCCGAGGGCCTGCGTCTGTTGCTGCGCACCAGTGAAACGCTGTTCGATGCAACTCTTCCACCCGGCGGCCCTGCCGGCCGGCTGATGGCGATTCCAATCAACAGTCAGGTACGCGTCGCCGGTATTTGCCTGGTCCGGAGTGGAGGGTTGTGGGCGGTGCCGCAGTCGTTCCGCATGCTTCTGCGTTCCGCGGAGGACGTCGCGGTGCTGCGCGCCCCATCCTGGTGGAACCTCCGGCACACGCTGTGGCTGCTGGGCATTACCGTCGGAGCTCTTATTGTCGTGGTGGTCTCGGTGGTGGTGGTGGGCCGGCGGGTCCGCGAGCAGATGGCTGCGATGCGGCAGAAACTGCGCAGCGGCGCCGTGCTCGAAGAACGCAACCGCATCGCCCGCGAGCTGCACGACACGCTGGAGCAGGAACTCGCCGGCATCACCATGCAACTCGATCTCGCCGCCGACTGTTTCCAGCAGGCGCCGCGCGTAGCCCAAGAAGCGGTAGAAACTGCGCGCAACATGAGCCGTCACAGCATGGTGGGAGCGCGGCGCTCGGTCTGGGACCTGCGCTGCCACTGGCTGGAGAATGGCGATCTGGTCTGGGCTCTGAGGCAGGCGGTTCAATCGCTGGCGCGCGATCAAGTACAGGTTGAAGTGAAGGTGCAGGGAGAGCCGGTGCGGCTCGCCCCGGCAGTCGAAATGAACCTGCTGCGCATCGGCCAGGAAGCTGCGACAAACGCTTTCAGGCACGGACATGCCCGGCAGATCAGCCTCGAGCTGCGCTACGATCCACAATGCGTCCGCCTGTCTGTGCGTGACGATGGCAAAGGCTTTTCCCCCGACGAAGCGGCGGTCGCTTCAGATGGCCACTTCGGATTGCTCGACATGCGGGAACGGGCGCAGGCCATGGGCGGTTCCCTGCATGTCGACAGTACACCCGGGAGGGGGACGCAGGTTTCGGTGGAAGTTGCAAGGGGCACGGAACCATTCTCCAATGAGGAACGCAAAACCCATTCGTATTCTCGTGGTTGACGACCACTTTATGGTGCGGATGGGTCTTTCCGCTTCGCTGAACGTCGAGCCCGATATGCAGGTGGTGGCGGAGGTAGCGAGCGGGGAACTGGCGCTGGGTGCTTTCCGCGAGCACCGGCCGGAGGTGGTGCTGATGGACGTTCGCCTTCCCGGCACAAGCGGCGCGGACGCGGCCGCCGCCATCGTCCACGAATTTCCTGATGCCCGTATTCTGATGCTTTCTACTCACTCCGGCGAAGAAGAAGTATACCGGTCACTGCAGGCGGGAGCGCGAGGATACATCCTTAAGAGCGTGCTGCGCGAGGAACTGTTGCGCGCCATCCGCGAAGTTCACCAGGGCCGCCGATACCTGGACCCGGCGGTGGCTCCTCTGTTGGCCGAGCGCATGTCTCATCGCTCTCTCACCAGCCGGGAACTCGAGGTCCTGCGCATGGTGGCACAGGGCCTGGGCAACAAAGAAATCGCCATTGCGCTCAACATCGCAGAGGTTACAGTGAAGCTGCATGTGAGCCACGTGCTGGAGAAGCTGAATGTGAAAGACCGCACCGAAGCCGCGACCGCCGCCATTCGCCGCGGCATTATCTCGCTGGGCTAGCACTCGCGTTCACCCTTTCCAGAGTTCTTCCGATCCCTTCGAATCCAACTTCCCGAATTGCCGTTCGCCGCGGCACCGTGGCTCCGCTACCGCACTTTTTGCTTGAAGACAGCAATCCGACTGGTCTATTGGTGGCTGTGTTCTGTGGTTTTGCTACCTATACGAAAGTAGTAGGTCGCAGCCACACCACTGCATGACTGACTTTACGGCGAACTTCGCATACCATGCACGGTTCGACCAATCCGGGGCGTTCGCTCTACGAAAGATCGCCACTCACAACCAACCGG
>Ga0335077_10004846_pt1 | contig 16450 bp, 15 predicted proteins | sample Lox_Sample_31_FD_207151 | JGI IMG/M metagenome (GOLD analysis project Ga0335077, IMG submission 207151) | Soil microbial communities from Loxahatchee National Wildlife Refuge, Florida, United States - Lox_Sample_3.1 | ecosystem: Environmental > Terrestrial > Soil > Wetlands | place: USA...
GTGGCGATTCTGCTGCCGTATCTGGAAGCGGAGAAGCTGGCCAGCGGCGGGCGCCAGACGCAAGGACGAGTTTTGATGGCGACGGTGAAAGGCGATGTACACGACATCGGCAAGAACATCGTCGGCGTGGTGCTGGGCTGCAATAACTATGAAGTGATCGATCTCGGCGTGATGGTTCCGGCGGAAAGGATTTTGCAGGCCGCACGCGACAAAAAGGCCGACCTGATCGGGCTTAGCGGCTTGATTACGCCGTCGCTCGACGAGATGGTGCACGTCGCGAAGGAGATGGAGCGAGAAGGGTTTTCGGTTCCCCTGCTGATCGGCGGGGCTACGACCAGCCGGGCGCACACTGCCGTCAAGATCGCTCCGGCGTACCGGCAGCCGGTAGTGCACGTGCTGGACGCGTCGAGGGCGGTGGGCGTGGTCTCGAACCTAAGCAGCAAGGAACAGCGAGCCGGCTTCGTCCGCGAAAACTGCGAAGAGCAGGAAAAAATGCGCCAGCAATACAGCGGGCCGCGCATTGCGCCGCTGCTTTCCCTGCCGGAGGCGCGCGCGAGGAAAGTTCAAATCGATTGGGCAAACTATCGGCCGCCGCGGCCGGCGTCCACGGGCACGCGGGTCTTCGACGGTGTGCCGCTCGAAAAGCTGGTGAGACTGATCGACTGGACGCCGTTCTTTCACGCCTGGGAGCTGAAGGGCATCTACCCGCGGATCTTGCAGGATGCGGTTGTGGGCACGCGGGCACAGGAACTCTTCGACGACGCGCGGAAGCTACTAGACGAGATCGTGGAAAAGAAGCTGCTCGTAGCTCGTGGCGTGGCCGGGTTCTTCCCTGCAAACAGCGTCGGCGACGATATTGAGCTTTATACCAACGAAAGACGCACGACGCCGCTGGCGACGTTTTTCACTCTGCGCCAACAGATGGAAAAACCGGATGGCGAGCCGGAATATGCGCTGGCAGACTTCATCGCGCCCAAGGAGAGCGGTCTGGCGGATTACCTGGGGGCCTTTGCGGTTACGGCGGGAATTGGCGCGGCGGAAGTGGCGACGCGGTTCGAAAAAGCGCACGACGATTACAACGCCATAATGGTGAAGGCATTGGCGGACCGGCTGGCGGAGGCTTTTGCGGAATGGATGCACAAGCAGGCGCGCGATGCCTGGGGATTCGGCCGCGAGGAGAATCTGACGCCCGAGGATCTGCTGCACGAGCGTTATCGCGGTATTCGGCCCGCTCCAGGCTATCCGGCATCGCCCGATCACACGGAGAAGGCGACTCTTTTCGCTTTGCTGGACGCGGAGCGCGCGACTGGCATCAGCTTAACGGAAAATTTTGCCATGCTGCCGGCGGCGTCGGTGTGCGGCCTATATTTCTCGCATCCGCAATCGCGCTACTTTGCGGTGGGAAAGATCGGGCGAGATCAAGTGCTCGATTACCAGAGGCGCAAGGGCCTGGACCTGCGCGCGATTGAGCGGTGGCTGGGACCGCATCTGAATTACGAACGCGCAGCGGATTAGCTCAGCCACCTGGCTTGACCCTCTTGGGGGTTTCGCTTAGAGTCACTCATTGCCGTGTGGGGCGATTTTCAACCGCGCGCATCGGAGCCGGGCGCCCCGAGCGGTTGCCACAGGAAAACTGAGACTCGGCCATGGTGCGGACGCTATCCACCTATGTCTTCATCAAGCGCAAACTGACTCCGGGCTTGCTGGCGGAGATGGCGCGGCACGGCATTGAGGGCCTCGAGATCTTCTGCGCGCGGGCGCACTTCAACTATCATTCCGCGGATGTGGTGCGCGAAACCGCCGCCGCGTTACGAGACCACAACCTGAAGCTGCACGCGCTGCACTCTCCCGCGGAGCGCGACTTCAATCCCATGCACGAGAGCAGCGCCCCGCTTTCGATTTGCGATCCGGAACGAGTGCGGCGCCTCGAAGCGGTGGACGAGATCAAGCGGGCGCTCGACGTGGCCGAATACCTGCCGTTCCGCTACCTAGTGCAGCATGTGGGTTCTTCGCGCGACACGGCCGACCAGAGGCGGTTCGACGCGGCTTTCAGTTCGCTCGAGCACCTGCACATTTTCGCCAAAGAGCGCGGAGTCACCCTGGCCCTGGAGAATACCCCGGGAGAGATGGCCACTCCCGCGCATTTGCGGCAGTTCATTATCGAGACGCGGCTCACGGATTTGCGGTTGTGCTTCGATATCGGGCATGCGCATATCGGGGACGGCGTGCCAGCCAGCCTCGAGCCCATGCGGGAATTTCTGGTTACTTCGCATATTCACGATAACCACGGGGAAAAGGACGAGCACCTGCTTCCCTACGAGGGCACGATCGAATGGAAGACGGCCCTTCCCGCATTGCCGGCGGACCTGCCGCTGGTTTTTGAGCTGAAGGAAAAGCCCGCGTACGCCGAACCAGCCCCGAGTTCTGTCGCGCTCAGCGCCGCGCGCAGCGCGTTCGACCGCATCGAGCGGGCCCTCTCCCAGGAGTCGCCCGAAGAAGAAATTTGACAGGCCGGCCAAACACGAATGAGCGTCGTCACCATTGAAAAAGCGGGGGAACACGAAGGCCAAGAGGTCACGCTGCGGGGCTGGCTCTACAACCTTCGCGAATCGGGCAAGCTTTTGTTTCCGATCTTCCGGGATGGGACCGGGTTAATCCAGGGCGTGGTTTCTCAGAAAGAGCAGCCGGAAGTTTTTGCCGTGTTGCGCGGGCTGACGCAGGAGTCGAGCGTAGAGATCACCGGAAAAATCCGGCGTGAGCCGCGCGCACCCGGCGGATATGAAATCGGGGTCAGCCAGATTCGTGCCGTGCAATCCGTGCCGGAGGCGGAGCCTTATCCCATACAACTGAAAGAACACGGCGTAGATTTTCTGCTCGACCGGCGCCATTTGTGGGTGCGCACGCCACGGCAAGCATCCATCCTGCGCATAAGGGCGGAGGCCATTCGCGCGGCGCGGGAGTTCATGGACAACCAGGGTTATACGCTGACGGATGCACCCATTTTCACGCCGGCCGCCTGCGAAGGCACGACCACGCTCTTTGAAGTGCAGTACGTGGATGAAGAGAAGGCTTACCTGACGCAATCGGGGCAACTGTATCTGGAAGCTTTGGCCGCGGCTCTGGGCAAGGTGTATTGCTTTGGGCCGACGTTTCGCGCGGAGAAATCGAAGACGCGGCGTCACCTGACGGAATTCTGGATGCTCGAGCCGGAGGCGGCTTACGCGCACCTGGAAGACATGATGGCGCTGGGCGAAGGACTGGTGAGCCACGTCGTGCAATCGGTGCTGCGGAATCGCAGGCCGGAACTGGAGACGCTCAAACGCGACATCTCGAAGCTCGAGCCGGTGAAGCCGCCGTTTCCGCGCATCACTTACGAACAGGCGATCGAAATCTTGCGGCAACATGGCCATGACGTGAAGTTCGGCGACGACTTTGGCGGAGACGAGGAGACCACACTTTCCCAGGAATACGACAGGCCGGTGATGATCCACCGCTATCCCGCGTCGATCAAGGCGTTCTACATGGAGCCTGACCCCGCGCGGCCGGATTTGGCCCTGGGCTTCGACGTGCTGGCGTCGGAGGGTTACGGCGAGATCATCGGCGGCGGCGAGCGGATCTCCAGCTACGAACTGCTGCTGAAGCGGCTGCGCGATAACGGGCTGCCGGAGCAGGCTTTTCAGTGGTATCTGGATTTGCGCCGCTACGGCAGTGTGCCCCACGCAGGATTTGGCATGGGCCTCGAGCGCGTGGTGGCCTGGATTTGCGGAACCGAGCACGTGCGCGAAGTTATTCCCTTCCCGCGCATGATTTACAGGCTGTATCCTTAGCCGCTGTTCGCCCGCCCTTCCACCCGCCGGCTGGGGCGAACCGAACAACCCGTTATGGCGCAGAAAATTCGCATCATCGGTGTGCCGATGGATCTCGGACAGAGCCGCCGCGGCGTGGATATGGGGCCCTCGGCGCTGCGGGTGGCCGGACTGCAATCGCGCCTCAAGCAGCTGGGACACACCGTGGAAGACATCGGCAATGTGCCGGTAAAGCAGCCCGAAGAGCAGCCCTACGGAGAAAAGCGCGCTAAATATCTGAACGAGATTGCGGAAACATGCGGCGGACTGGCGGAGATGACCGAGCAGACGCTTTCGGAGGGATTTCTACCGCTTGTGCTCGGCGGCGACCACTCGATTGCCATCGGATCCTGCTCGGGCGTCTCGGATTTCTTTCGCAAGCAATCAAAGAAGATCGGCTATTTGTGGCTGGATGCGCACGGAGACATGAACACGCCGGAGTCTTCGCCTTCCGGGAACGTTCACGGTATGCCGCTGGCGGCGCTGATCGGCTACGGCGCGCCGGAGCTGGTGGAACTCCTCGGGTATAAGCCAAAGATCGAACCGCGTAACGTGGCCATCGTGGGTGTTCGCGATCTGGATCCCAAGGAGCGGCGCTTGGTGAAGGACTCCGGAGTGCACGCATTCACCATGCGGGATATCGATGAACGCGGGATGCGCGAGGTGATGAGCGAAGCGCTGCGGTTCGCCACCGACGATACGGATGGAGTTTCGGTGAGCCTGGATATGGACGTGATCGATCCGACGGACGCACCGGGAGTGGGCACGCCGGTGCGCGGCGGAATTACTTACCGCGAGGCGCACCTAGGGATGGAAATGATCGCGGACAGCGAAGCCATGATTTCGCTGGAGATCGTGGAGATCAATCCGGTGATCGACCTGCACAATACGACGGCTTTGCTGGGGGTGGAGATGGTGCTCTCGGCGACGGGTAAGAAAATTCTGTGAGGAGATTCGCGGGAACTTCATGACGTCAGAAAACAAGCGGCTCAGGGTAGGCGTGATTTTCGGGGGGCGTTCGGGGGAACACGAAGTGTCGCTGGCGTCAGCTGCATCAGTGATGCGCGCTCTCGACCCCAGGAAGTATGAAGCGGTTCCGATTGGAATTGGGAAGGACGGCCGGTGGTTCGTGGGAACGCCGGCGCAGAAGATGCTGCCGGACGTGTTGCGGCAGGGACATCGCGTGTTGCTGAGCGCAGATCCGAACGTCGCCGCTCTTATGCCGCTCGACGAGCGCGGACCCTCCTCGGGCTCGCAGCGCGTGGACGTCATTTTTCCCGTTTTGCATGGCACTTACGGGGAAGACGGCACCGTGCAGGGGCTGCTGGACCTTGCCGGGCTGCCCTACGTGGGCTCGGGTGTGATCGGCTCCGCGGTGGGCATGGACAAGGACATGCAAAAGAGACTTTTCCAGCAGGCGGGGCTTCCCGTGGGAGAGTTCCTGGCCATCTTGCGGTCGGAATGGGAGAAGGGCCGCGAGAGCATTCTGAAGCTGGTGGCGAAGAAATTCAAATTCCCGGTATTCGTCAAGCCCGCGACGCTGGGATCTTCGGTGGGCATGACCAAGGTGCATAATCGTTCGGAACTGCCTGGGGCGCTCGATTTGGCGGCGGAATTCGCGCAGAAGATTGTGGTGGAGCGCAGCATCCGCGGGCGGGAGATCGAAGTTTCCGTGCTCGGAAACGACGAGCCGCAGGCTGCGGTGCCCGGCGAGATTGTCCCTCATCGCGAATACTACGATTACGCTGCTAAATATCTCGAAGAAGGCACACGGCTGGAAATTCCGGCCAAGCTTTCCAAGGCCCAGGTGAAAAAACTCCAGGAGTACGCCGTGCGCGCTTTCCGTTGCCTGGAATGCCGAGGAATGGCGCGGGTCGATTTCTTTCTGGAACGGCGGAGCGGGCGCATCCTGCTGAACGAGATCAACACCATTCCTGGTTTCACGTCGATCAGCATGTACCCAAAGATGTGGGAGGCGTCCGGGGTTTCCTACCCAGAACTGATCGACCGCTTGATTCAACTCGCTCTCGAGGAGCATCGCGAAAAACAGCGCACAAAATACTCGATCGAATTGCCCGAGGGTGCCGGCGGCGCGCTCAGCGCGTAGCCGCTAGGGCTTCGCCTGCCAGTAGCGGCGCATGAGTTCGTGGGACCAAGCGGGCTGGCGAACCTCTTCTCGCGGAAGAAACTCGGCCATAACGGGCTTGACGTCGAGCACGGGTGTCCCGTTAATGGCGTCAAGCTCGGAGACAAAGAGATTTGTGCCTTCCACCCGGACTGCTCTGCAAATCGTGCATCCGATGCGATTGGGTCTATCTTTGCCGCGCTGCGCGAAGATGCCCACCATCGGCCAAGCCTGATTATTTCTGGGGTGGCGCGCACCGGTGACGATTTGGGACGGCTGCACCTGGTGGAAGAGATAGAGAATCTCCACATGCGAGAAGCCGGTGATGCCCTGGAGCGCTTCTGGTGTGAACTCGTCCGTGAGGGCAATGCATGCTTCTTCCCTGCCCCAAAAATCGTCCTCGGGTTGAAGGCGAGTGGATTTCACGAAGCCAATCGGGCGAACTTGCTCGATCACGCGTGACACCTCCTGGTGGCAACCACGTTCGGACGGGGACCTAAACAGCCGACCCTTTGGAGTTTGCTTCTGCCTGGTAAACTCTGCTAGCTTTTTCTGCTCTGCGAGTCCGCCGCTTGACGCAGACCGAGCGGCGGCCGAAACCTCCGGCAAGAGGACACATTTGGCTCTGTTTGAACCTGCCAGCAAGGAAGCGCCGGACGCGAAGAGGCTGCGCTATGCAGTGAGCGGCGTAGCGCTCGTCCTTCTGGTTGCTTTCGGGATCTGGTTCTTCTTCCTGCGCTTCATCAGCGAAAAGCACACCATCGAACATTTCATGGACTCCGTCGTGGCGCAAGATTATCAACGCGCCTTTCAGATATGGAAAGCTCAGGGCTCGTACACTTATCAGGATTTCCTGGCCGATTGGAACCTGAGCGGCTACTACGGACCGATAAAAAGCTACCGCATCGAAGCGGAATCCCTGCCTCCGAATGGCGGAAGCGGAGTCGTCGTGGTTGTGGAAGTAAGCCCGGTCCAACCGTTTCCGCAAAACAGCGATCCGCAGAGCGGGCGCAACAAGGAAATTCGCCTCTGGGTGGAAAGGAGCGATCAGTCGCTCAGCTTCCCTCCTTAGAGAGGCGGTCAAGACTCCGGTCGGGTTTCCTCGCGGATCATCACGGGAAGGCCGTCGCGAATGGGGTAGATGATGTGGCAAGCCGGGCAGCGGAGGCCGTGTTGATCGGCAGTCAACTTCACAGACGTCTTACAGACCGGACACACCAGTAAATCGAGCAATTCGGGGTTAATCGCCGTCATCGGGCAGGTTTCCTCCGGCTGGTTTCGACTGTAACAAACGAGCAAGAAAATTCAAACCGCCTCTCTACAGATTGCGCGCGCGGAGGAACTCTCGAGCGATAGCAGCGGGGTCGCGCTGATCGCCATCCACCGCGTAGTTCATCTGGCGCATATCTGCATCGGAGATCTTTCCACCCAATGCGTCGAGGGCGGCGCGCAGTTCGGGGTGAGCCTGAAGTGCGCCCCCGCGAATCACAGTGACCGCCTGATAGGGCGGAAAATAGTGGCGGTCATCCTCAAGGATGACCATGCCGAGTGCAGCGATCAGACCGTCCGTGGAATTCCCCGCGACCACATCGACCTTGCGTTCCTTGAGCGCCCGATAGAGCAGGCCCAAGTCCATAATGCTTGGCGCGGCCGTGAACGTCAGGCCATAAGCGAGCGACAGCCCGCGATAGCCGTCCGAGCGCTCCATGAATTCGTAGCCGAATCCGGCGCGCCAATGCGGAGCCAACGGCGCCAAGTCGGAAATTGTTTGTAGCCTCAGCTTCTCGGCGTCTTCGCCGCGAACCACGATGGCAAAGGTATTGTTGAATCCGAGCGGCGGGCCCACATCGAATCCGAAGCGATCGCGATAAGCGTCGTGAACGGCGCGGTATACCGTCTCCGCATCGTGGGAAGAAGGTTGACCCAAAACGGCGGTGAGCGCCGTGCCGGTATACTCGGCGTAAAGATCCATTTGCCCCGCGAGCAAAGCCTGCTGGCAAATCAACGTGCCGCCCAGGTTGAGCCGGCGATCCACGAGCAACATCGTGTGCGTTTCGATCTGTTGAGCGAGTAGTTCCGCCAGAATGATCTGTTCGGTGAAATTCTTGGATCCGACGACTACCTTGCTTTGGCGGCTATGGCGGCAACCGATGAGGCCGGCAAAAGTACCGCCGAGCAAGGTCAGAGCATTCCGCCTGGTGAGATATGCAGCCATTGGGGGCTTCTGCGGCGCTCGTGGCGTTCAGCGCGCCAGTTTCTTCTCCAAAAGTCCGAAGAGAAAATCCACGGCAAGCGCCAGCAGCGCCGCGGGAATGGCCCCGGCGAGGATCACGGCGTTACTGACCATGGCCACGCCGCGAAAGATAAAGACGCCCAGCCCTCCGGCTCCTATGGCGGCGGCGATCGTGGCAACTCCGATGCAAATGACCATGGCGACCCGTACTCCCGCAAGGATCACGCCCATCGACAGGGGGAGTTCCACATCCCAAAGAATCTGTGCCGGGGTCATACCCATACCGCGGGCGGATTCCAGGACCGCGGGGTCCACACCCGCAATTCCCGTGTACGTGTTTTGGAGAATGGGAAGCAAGGCATACAGCGCCAGCGCGACAATAGCGGTCCTCGCGCCGATACCTCCTAGAAAAGGGACCGGAATCAGGAAGCCGAATAACGCCAGGCTGGGTATGGTCTGAATCACATTCGCCGCCCCAAGCACCCAGCGCCGTAGATTGTGCCGCCGGACTAATGCGATTCCCAAGGGGATCCCGATGAGCACGGCCGCGAACATTGCCGCAGCTACTAACAGGAGATGCTCTACAGTGCGGGAAAAAATTTCCGCGCGATGGGCAAGCACAAAATTCCAGAAGTTCACGCCGCCTCCTCTACCGCTTTAGACGCGGTTCGCGCCGCCGACCATATTTCCGTTGCCGAGCGAGTCGACAAATGCCTGGGCTTCCGGGTCTCGCGAGTGCAGGAATTCATCAGGTTCGTACAATCCGACCAGGCGCCCGTCGGCGAACAGGCCGATGCGGGTGCCCAGGAAGAGCGCCTCGCGCAAATCATGAGTGACAAAAACAATGGCTTTTTTCAAGCGCGCCGCCAGTTCGCGAAATTCGCGTTGCAGTTCGGTACGCGTTACCGGGTCCAGGGCGCCGAAGGGTTCGTCCATCAAGAGAATGGGAGGATCAGCGGCCAAGGCGCGGGCGACTCCCACGCGCTGGCGCTGTCCGCCCGAAAGCTCAGCGGGTTTTCGCATAGCAAATTTAGCGATGTCGAGACCCACCAGTTCCAGCATTTCGCGCACCCGCTCCCGCACCCGCGCTTCGGGCCAGAATTCCAGACGAGGAACCATGGCCACATTTTGCTCGACGGTCCAGTGCGGGAAGAGGCCCACGTCTTGAATCACGTAACCAATACGCCTTCGCAGGCGAATGGGATCCCAATCGAGTTGCGAGCGCCCCTCGACAAAGATTTCACCGGAGGATGATTCGAGCAGACGGTTGATGAGCTTCAGCGTAGTGGTTTTACCGGAGCCGCTACGGCCGAGCAGCACCAAAGTTTCTCCGGGAGCCACTTGGAAGCTGACCCCGGTGACGATCTGCCTCTCGTTTAGAGAGTAGCCTACGCTTCGCAACTCGACGGCGAGGCCATTCGAAGCCGCCGTGGCGCTCACAAGGGGCCCATGTAGAAAACGAGGCTCGCGAACATACAGATATGGTAGGACCGCGGCAATGCCTGGGGCAATCAGCTTCGTGAAAGAGAGGCTTCAAAAACCCTCGGTGTCCGGCAAACCCGCCGCTTGCTGGCGCGCATCTGTTAGGCTTACCATTCGGGTGTTGGCCTTACGCAGCTGGAATAGCTCCTCTCCGGTGGATCGGAAAATCTGGAAACCAGCCGTCCGATGAGGCATCCAATGGTGGGAATCCCGATGGGACCTTCCACAGGCACCGCTCGTTACGAGCTTTCGCAGGGCCTATCGGACGCCCGCGCCCAAAGCGACGCTCTCTTCGAGATTATCCGCCCGGAGGCCTTCTACGAGCGCCCCATTCCCGAAAGGCATCGGATCATCTTCTATTTGGGGCATCTGGAGGCGTTTGACTGGAATCTTTTTGCCCGCGAACTCCCCGGCTTAAAACCATCTGCTCCCGCGTTCGATAAGCTCTTTGCTTTTGGAATCGATCCCGTCAACGGCGGCCTGCCCGATGATCAGCCTGAGGATTGGCCCAAACGTGACGAGGTTCTCCGCTATAACGAGGGCGTGCGCACATCGCTTAGGGATGAACTGGCGAACGCACTCAAAGGAGCCGGCAGCGAACGCCAACGAACGCTTTCACAATACCTGAGTGTGGCGATCGAGCATCGATTGATGCATGTGGAAACACTGGCGTACATGCTGCACCGCCTGCCCATCAATCTAAAGCGCTCGCGGCCGGGTCCGCCGCCACCTCGCGCACCGCAAGTCCGGCCGCAGATGACCACAATCCCGGCCGGCATCGCGACATTGGGATTGAAGCGCGAACAAGAGGGCGCGTTCGGGTGGGATAACGAGTTCGAAGAGAATCACGTCTTCGTTCCTGAGTTTCGAATCGATACTTACAAGGTGACCAATTTTCAGTACCTGCGCTTCGTGGCTGAAGGCGGTTACGGCGAGAAGTCGTTTTGGATCGATGCAGCCTGGCAATGGCTGCGATCGAGCGGTACCTTGCAACCCGCATTCTGGACGCGGCGGGGCAGTCAATTCTTTGTGCGCACGATGTTCGATGAGGTGCCCCTTCCCCTCGATTGGCCTGTTTACGTGAGTCATGCGGAGGCGTCTGCATACGCACGCTGGGCGGGCAAGGAACTGCCCACAGAAGCCGAATGGCATCGCGCCGCGTACGGCGCACACAACGGCGCCGAACGCGCTTATCCCTGGGGAAACGACCCTCCAGCGGCCGGCCTTGGCAACTTCGATTTTCAGTATTGGGATCCCTCTCCCGTGGCGGCTTTTCCCGCCGGGAGCAGTGCCTTCGGGGTGACCGACCTGCTGGGTAATGGATGGGAATGGACACGCACCGTTTTCGCACCCTTCGAGGGATTCGAGCCGTTCTCGTTCTACCCGGGCTATTCGGCGAACTTTTTCGATAACCAGCATTTCGTCATGAAAGGCGGATCGGCTCGCACCGCGGCTGGCCTCTTGCGCCGGTCGTTCCGCAACTGGTTTCAGCCGCTCTATCCATACATCTACGCGGGTTTCCGCTGCGTCGAGCACTGACCCGCATCCCATATCCCAATCGAGGCCCCGTATGCTCACTCAAGTGCCGGCACAATATTCTCTCTCCGAGTTCGCCGCGGACGTGCGTCTCGGGTTAATGAAGAACGGCCAGAAGGAGATCCTCTCGAAATACCTCTACGATGAAATCGGCTCCGAGCTCTTCGAAGTGATTACTCTGTTGCCCGAGTACGGTCTATTCCGCGCGGACCAGCGCCTGCTGCGGGAAAATGCCGATGCGATTGCCCGAAGTTTGATGCCGGAGCGCGTGGTGGTCGCGGAGTTGGGCAGCGGCAGCGGAAAGAAAACCTCCTGGCTGCTCGAGGCTCTGGCGAGGCGCCAGCCGACGGAATACCATCCCATCGAGATTTCGCAACAAGCGCTGGACCGATGCTGGAAAGAGTTGAGGCAAATTCCCAATTTCCGCATCAATGCCCATCAGCAGCCCTATCTCGAGGGCTTGCTGTCTGTAGCCGCGGGGCGCCGGCGGGGTGAGCGGCTCCTGGTTCTTTTTCTGGGCAGCACGATCGGCAACTTTGAGCGCGAGGAGGCCGAGCGGTTCCTCCGGGAAGTGCGCCAGGCATTAACTCCGGGGGATGTTTTGCTCTTAGGCGCAGACCTCGAAAAGCCCGCTTCTCAGCTTCTGCCAGCTTATGACGACGCGCTGGGCGTTACGGCGGCGTTCAATCTCAACGTGCTGGCCCGCCTGAATCGCGAGTTGGACGCGAATTTCGATCTCTCTGCATTCCGCCACTTGGCCCGCTATAACACTGAAGAGCGGCGCATAGAGATGCACCTGGCATCGGCGCGCGCGCAAGCGGTCGAGATTCAGCGGGCCGGGTGCAGCGTTTCGTTTGATCAAGGCGAGACGATCTGGACGGAAAGCTCGCATAAATATCGCCCCGAGGAAGTTCTGGAGGTGGGCCGGCGCAGCAGATTCGGGCTGCTGAAACAGTGGATCGATCGGGAATGGGCCTTCGCGGAAACGTTGTTTATCGCGGAGTGACCACTTTATTCGCGAAGCGAGTTGGGCACAGTCTTACGAGCGGCTTCCACGGCCAAACTGATTTCGCCGGTCCAGGGCTTTTCGGCGAGCAGCTCCAACGGCCAAACAGCCAAGACTTGCGATCCTTGGTAGACGCGCTCAAAACCCTCTTCGGATTCAGAAATCGTCTCGATGGGAGTGATCCAGAACTCCTGCGCACAAGGCGCTTCGATGGTTGCGGCGATATTCTGCCACTCGTCGACAACCCTTAGCTGCGAACCGATCTCCGAAGCCCGCAGTCCCGCGGACCAAGCCAGTGGATGTCGTCCCGAGGGGATTTCAAAGTAACGGTCTTGCTCCCGTGGTGCCAGAAAATTCAGAATGATTTCCACTCCGACCAGCGCCGGACGCGCCTGCGCGTTGGCGCAGGCAAGCCGTGTGGTGCAATGAAGACGAAAGCGCGTGCTTCCAAGCGCGAATGCGAACCGCTTCGTGCAGCGAAGCAGTTCTATAGGTCCTGTGGCGCTCGCGCAATCCGGACAGGGGATTTCGCACTCCATGCTGAGAGAGTCGGGGCCGGTCTCCAAGACGCCGTAGCTGCCGGAGGCCAGGGCGGCATTTTCCTCCAGTTTCAATTCCTGGTAATCGTTGAAGGTCTTCCCTGCCGGAAAGAGCAGAAGGCGGAAGGCATTTCTGGGCCAGCGATCGTAACGCAGAAAGCGCTCCAAGCCGTCTTCCTTACTCCGTACCTGATCGTGAATCGAGACCACCTGGCCGCCGCCAGGCGAAGACGAGGCGCTGCGAAGCCGGCTATGATACGCCTCAGGGCGGCGCTGCATGGAGTTGATGAGCGTGACCGAACTCGGCCGGAAGTCGAGGGCTGCCAGGGTGCCTCCATCGGCAGGCCGCACCAGCGCCGTCAGGCTTTTGGAACTGACGTAAAGCTCTTCTGATCCGTCGCCATCGAAATCAGTCTGCTCGATCTGCAGCCCATCGGCGCGTCCGCGGGTAAGCTCGTCGAGCAAGGTTTCCGCACGGACGAGTTCCCGCCAGAGTTCCGCGCGCAAATGAGGCGCATAGATGCCGCCAAATACGCCGTGCCAGTAGGCGTCATTGCATTGGGCGCGCAGAAGATGCTTTTCTGCAAGAGCGTGCTTGGCGCTTCTCTCCGGGCCCATTCGTTTGGAATCAAAGCTGTGTTGCTTGGCCGAAACGTGCAACATCTTTTTGTGCAGCAGATTCGATTCAGCATATTTGGTGAAGAACGCCCGCCAGGGTCCGCCTCGCAAGAAACGCAGCGCGTCGGGGCGGTTGGCGAACTCCTGGCTGATCTGGTGAAAAGCGGTCCGTGCCTTCGTGGGCAGGGTCCACTCCATCATCTCCGAGTAAGAGGCTGTGGGCAGGTCGGCGCGGCCCAAGGGGCGATGCTCGCGGATATACTCCCCTGGCGGCGTCGTGGCGAGCCAGTCGGAGGAGTCTTCCAAAGCGGCGAAAAAGCCGTCCAGCCAACCATCGCGGTAGTTAAGGTCGTAGGTGCCAGGCCAAGCGCCGAACTTCTCGCAATCGTCTCCCATGGCGGCCATGCCGCCGGGATGGCGCTGTGCGCTTTCACGAAGGAATGCGATGCCCTCTTCGCGTGGACGAAACGGCAGCAGATAGCGGAGAACCTTCAAACCTGGAAAAACCCGCACCGTCTGGCCGCGATCTTCGGCCACGTAATCTCCGTGGAGTTGGTCGAGTTCAAAACCGGCGGCGACAAAGTGCACGTCATCCACGAGGGTGTATTGAACCCCCGCCGAAGCCAGCGCGGAAGGCGCCTGGGGTTCCCAGACGCGCTCGGCGAGCCACGCGCCATCGGGTTCGCGGCCAAATTTTTCCAGCAAGTATTCGCGCATTAATTGAATTTGCCGGAACTGGTCCTCGGGCGGAATGGAAACGAGGATCGGCTCATAATAACCGCCGCCGACCAGCTCAACTTGCCCGCGAAAGGTCAATTCCCGGAGATGATCGAAGAACTCCGGATGGCACCGCTCGAACCATTCGAGTAACGGGCCGGTGTAGTGCAGGCCCAAGCGAACGCCGCGATGCCGGAGCAAACGCTCCACAAAGGGCAAATAGGCGCGTTGATAGGTCTGTTCGATGACCGCATCGAAGTTGCCGACCGGTTGGTGGGAATGAATCAGGAGAACCAGATTGAACTTGCTCAAGTTCAAACTCCGCAGCGACAAACGTTGTAATCATACTGCGAGCCACGGTGGATGCGCCTAAGCGTTACACCGGACGCGTGTCGCCGGAATTACTGCATTGATGTTATTTTGGCCGCCTCTGCTAAGATGCCACGGAAGTCGAGATAGTTCTTAGTGAAAATTTGGCTCGATTGCGCTCTGTTTTATGAATACAGCGTTACAGGAATCATTGCGCCAGGGCATCGATGAATTCAATAGCGAGCGCTTCTTCGAAGCCCACGAAGCCTGGGAACACGTGTGGTTGACCTCCGCCGGAACCGAGAAAAGATTTCTCCAGGGAATCATTCAGATCGCGGCGGCCTTTCACCACTATCAGCGCGGCAATTGGAATGGCGCATGTTCGTTGTTAGAAGCCGGGTTAGGGCGGCTGCGCGACGCGCCGGCCGACTATGCGGGAATGACTTTGGAGGCTCTTTGCCGCGCGGCACGCGAATGGGCCCAGGCTTTAGAACAGGGTCGAGATCCGGGCAGAGTGAGTCTGCCCAAGATTGGTGCGGCGCCAACGGCCGCTAACGATGTTCGCGTGCCGGAACATTAGAAGATTTTGGGCAAGAACCTGGGTTTGCCGGACATGGCCGCCCGGTATGCAGACACCGAGTCAAGTATTGGTTCTTCAACACGCAAGCGATTCCACAGCACAAAAATGTTGCCTGCCGCCGCGATGATAGCGGTGATCCACGCGGTGTGCACCAGCGGTAGCGCAATCATCTCCACGAAGACGCCGAGATAGTTCGGATGGCGGATCCACTTAAACGGGCCCTTAGTGACGACTCCCAGAGCAGCTGAATCGACGACCTCGGTATTCCAATGCGTTCCCAGGGTGCGAATCACCCACCAGCGCAGCAGAGTGGCCAGTAGGAAAGCGAACAGGGCTGCCGACGCCAACGGCACGATGAAGGGTCGGCGCAGAAGAATAACTTCAAGTGCCGCGCCGGCTAGAACAGCGGCGTGCAGTGCGATCATCCAGCGATAGTTTGGCTCGGCGCGCTTGCGGGCTCCCAGCCGGGCCAGTTCGCGCTGATGACGCCCCGAAAGGCGCAATTCCAGGAGTCGTTCGAAGCCGACGCAGGCGAGCAACACCACAAACGCCGTTGTGGTCACGTCCATTGCAGAAGAAGCATCTCCGCGCTGAATCCAGGACCGAAAGCGGCGAGAAAGCCCCGGTCACCGGGCTTGACTTCCCCGCGTGTCATCCATTCATGCAGTACAAAGAGCACGGAAGCGCTCGAAAGATTTCCATATTCGCGCAGCACATCCCAGGAAGGCTGTACCTGGCAAGCGCAAAGTCCGAGCTCTTCCTGCATATAACCGAGCAACTTCTGGCCTCCCGGGTGAAGCACAAACGCCTTGATTTGCTTTTGAGTGAGCTCGTTTCGGGAAAGAAATCCTTCGAGTAAACCGCCGATATTTTCGCGGATGAGGTCCGGCACCTCCCTCGAGAGCACGATGTGAAAGCCGGTGTCCTTCAGGTCGAACCCCATGGCGTCGATCGACGCGGGAAAGAGGTAACTCTGGCTGTCCAGGATTGCCGGCCCTTTTTCGGCGCCCTCCGTGATTACCGCGGCGGCCACTCCATCGCCGAACAGCGCCGCGGAGATCAAGTTTGCCTGCGATACGTCACCGCGTTGAAATGTCAGCGTGGGGAGTTCCACCGCAATCAAAAGCACGGTGGCATTTGGGTGAACCTGGAGATACTCCCAGGCGCGCGTCAAGCCCACTGCCCCCGCAGCACAGCCAAGTTCGGTGATCGGGAGGCGGCGCACATCGGGACGAAAGCCCATCTCTCCGATCAGGTACGCTTCCACCGACGGGATCATGAAACCCGTGCAGGAGACGCTGACGATCATATCCACTTCGGAGGGGTCGCGATTGGCGCGGGCCAGCGCCTCCGCAGCTACTTGCCGCGACAAAGCGATGGCATGTTCCCGGTATTCGGAATTCTTCAGGGTCAGCGAACGCGGTTCAATCAGATAATCGACGGGAAACAAGGAATAGCGC
>Ga0335077_10004847_pt1 | contig 16449 bp, 18 predicted proteins | sample Lox_Sample_31_FD_207151 | JGI IMG/M metagenome (GOLD analysis project Ga0335077, IMG submission 207151) | Soil microbial communities from Loxahatchee National Wildlife Refuge, Florida, United States - Lox_Sample_3.1 | ecosystem: Environmental > Terrestrial > Soil > Wetlands | place: USA...
GCGAGCGCGAGCTGGAACCCGGCGCCGATCGCGTGCCCGTGCACCGCGGCCACCGACACGATGGACGGGTCGTGCAGCCAGCCGAATCCCTCCTGGCAGGCGGCGATCCAGTCCTCGAACCCGGGATCGGCGGGGCTGGGCAGCGGCTCCTCGCCTTCCACGCCCTCGCCGCCGAGCAGCCGCAGATCGATCCCGGCCGAGAACGTGGGGCCTTCGCCGCGGATCACCACGACCCGCACACTTGCCGGCAGCGCGTGCCCGATGGCCGCCAGGCAGCGCCACATGCCGGGTGTCATGGCATTGCGGCGCCGGGGCCGGGACAGGGTTACCGTGGCCGCGCCAGGCGCCGGCTGGCCAAGATCCAGCCGCAGGCCCGCGCGGGCGAGGTCAGCCGGGGCGGGCGTCACCTCAGCGATTCGCGCGGGCCTTGCCCCGGGTGGCGCCGCCGCGGCCGCGCAGCGACACGCCGTTCTCGGTGAGGATGCGGTGCACGAAACCGTAGGAACGGCCGGTCGCCGCGGCGAGCGAGCGGATGCTCTCGCCTGCGTCGTACCTCTTCTTCAGGTCCGACGCGAGCTTCGCCCGGTCGGCGCCGGTGACGCGGGTACCTTTCTTGAGCGTCTCGGCCACGCGTACCTCCCGTGAGCTGAAAGTGATCGCTGCGTTACCCGCCCCTTCCGCCATGATCACCCATTGGCACCCGATCGGCTACCCAGATCGGAGTAAATGATCACCGGTTTTTCGCCATCGTGCGGCGGTGCTGGCTCAGCTGGCACAGCGGCGCTGGCTCAGCGGTCACGGCCGCTCAGGCCAGGGCCACCAGGTCGGCCAGGCCCTCGCTCCAGGAATCCTCGACGCCGTCCGGCAGCAGGATCACCCGCTCGGGCGCCAGCGCCTCGACCGCCCCCTCATCGTGGGTGACCAGCACGATCGCACCCCGGTACCGGTGCAGCGCGTCGAGGATCTCGGCCCGGCTCGCGGGGTCCAGGTTGTTGGTCGGCTCGTCGAGCAGCAGCACATTGGCCCGCGACACCACCAGCAGGGCGAGCGCGAGCCGGGTCTTCTCCCCGCCAGACAGCACGCTGGCCGGCTTGGCGACCGCGTCACCGGGGAACAGGAAGGACCCGAGGATGCGCCGGAGCTCGCCCTCGGGCAGGTCCGGCGCGGCCGCGCGGATGTTGTCCAGCACGGTGCGCTCGCTGTCCAGCGTCTCGTGCTCCTGCGCGTAGTAGCCGAGCCGCAGCCCGTGGCCGTGCCTGACCTGCCCGGTGTCGGGCTGTTCCAGCCCGTTCAGCAGCCGCAGCAGGGTGGTCTTGCCCGCCCCGTTGAGTCCCAGCACCACGATCCTGGCGCCCCGGTCCACCGCCATGTCCACCCCGGCGAAGACCTCCAGCGAGCCGTAGGACTTCGACAGGTCCTCCGCCGTCAGCGGTGTCTTGCCACACGGGGCGGGCTCGGGGAACCGCAGCCGCGCGACCCGGGCCGCCGGGCGTTCCGCACTCACACCGGCGAGCAGCCGCTGCGCCCGGCGCTCCATGCCCTGAGCGGCCCTGGCCTTGGTGGCCTTCGCGCGCATCTTGTCCGCCTGTGCCTGCAGGGCGGCCGCCTGGCGCTGGGCGTTCGCCGCCTCCCGCTTGCGCCGCCGGGCGTCGGTCTCACGCTGGTCCAGGTAAGCCCGCCAGCCGACGTTGTAGATGTCGAGCTCGGCGCGGGCGGCGTCGAGGTGGAAGATCCGGCCGACCACCGCCTCCAGCAGCCCAGCGTCGTGGCTGATGATCACCACGGCGCCCCGGAACGCGCGGAGGTGGTCGCGCAGCCAGGTGATGGAGTCGGCGTCCAGGTGGTTGGTGGGCTCGTCGAGCAGCAGCGCGCGGGCGTCCGAGAACAGGATCCGGGCCAGCTCCACCCGCCGCCGCTGACCGCCGGAGAGCGTGTGCAGCGGCTGGGCCAGCACCCGGTCGGGCAGGCCCAGGCTGGTGGCGATGGCCGCCGCCTCGGCCTCGGCGGCGTAACCCCCGAGCACGACCAGCCGCTCCTCCAGCGCGGAGTACCGGCGCACCGCGGCGTCCCGGCGGGCCGGCACCGGATCGGCCATCGCGTGCTCGGCGGCCCGCATCCCCGCGCGCACCTCATCCAGCCCGCGTGCCGACAGCACCCGGTCCATGGCCAGCGCCGCCAGGTCACCCGACCGGGAGTCCTGGGGCAGGTACCCGATGCTGCCGCGGCGCTGCACCGTGCCGGCGGCGGGCAGGCCGTCACCGGCCAGCACCCTGGCCAGCGTGGTCTTGCCCGCCCCGTTGCGGCCGACCAGCCCTACCTTGTCGCCCGGGCTGATCTGGAAGGTGGCGTTTTCGAGCAGCAGCTGCGCGCCAGCCCGCAGTTCCAGGCCGGTGGCCGCGATCACGTGGACCCACTCCTCACGCAGGGGACATCAGATTCTGTCAGCAGCCCCGCAGCCGGGGCATTCCCTTTTACGGCAGGAGCGGCAGCATACGGCCAGGGTACCCGCTCCGCCGCACAGGTCAGCGGTCTGGCTCGGTGAGCTGGATCCGGACCGCGCGGAACAGCCGCGGGGTGTCCTTGAGCACCGCCAGCCGGGGGTCGGGCACGGTGAGGAAGCGCTCGGCCGCCCGCGCCATGAACGGCGCCAGCCGCGGGTCGGCCCGCACCCCGGCCATCGCGCGCCGGTCGCCGCCGAGCACCACCGCGTCGAGCCGGCCCGCGTAGGGCCCCAGCACGGCGACGGCGGTGTCCGCGGCGGCCCGCAGCGCCGCCGCCGCCTGGTTCTCGCGACGGCGGGCGAACCGGTGCTGTGACCAGCCGCCGGCCGCGGCCCGGCCGTGCACGAGCCGTGACCCGGTCTTGGAGACGGCCAGCCGCGGCGGGTCGCCGGTGAACACGCCCACGGCATGGCCGCCGAGGCGGACGAGCAGGACCCCCACGGTCCGGCCGGCGGCCGCGTGCGCGGCCATGAGCTCGGCCTGCTCGGCCGGATCCTGCTGGGCCGGATCCTGCTGGGCCGGCCCCGGCTGCGGCATGGGCGGGAACGGCGGGTGGCAGGCGGCGACCGCGCCGTCGCGGGCGCGCAGCACCACGACCTGGCGGCCCGGTTCGGCGATGACCGCCCCATGCCGGGCGGCGAAGGAGTCCACCCAGCGCACCAGCCGTTCCGGCGGGACCTCCACCCAGCGGGCGCCGGCCCGGTTCCCTGCCAACGGTGACCTCCACCCGGCCGGGCTTCCCGGCTCTCCCGGCCCGGCGCTACCTGGCCGATACTTGATCGATAGCCGCGACTAATAGTATTTCTCTTAATCTTCCCCGGCCGGTGAGGCGCCGATGACACTCAATCAGCTCCGCACCTTCCTGGCCGTGGCCGAGAGCGGGTCGGTGCGCGCTGCGGCGCAGGAACTGGTGGTCACCCAGGCGGCGGTGTCGGCCTCGGTCGCGGCCCTGCAGAAATCGCTGGGGGTGGCGCTGGTCTCCCCGGACGGGCGCGGGCTGCGGCTGACCGACGCCGGCACGTCCTACGCCCGGTACGCGCGCCGCATCCTGGGCCTGCTCGACGAGGCGGGCCGGGCGGCGGCGGCCGCGGCCGACCCCGAGCGGGGTGAGCTGCGGATCGCGGCGGTCACCACCGCGGCCGAGCAGATCGTGCCCGCGATCCTGGGCGGCTTCCGGCAGCGCCACCCCCAGACCGGCGTCCGGCTGGAGGCCGGCAACCGCGACCGCGTCCGCTCCCTCCTCGACCGCCACCAGGTAGACCTGGTCCTGACCGGCCGCCCCGACCCCACCTGGGACGTGGCAGTCCACGGCGTCCGCCCCCACCAGCTCGTCGTGGTGGCCTCCCCCGACCTGGCCGCCGCGGCTCGCGCAGGGAGCGGCGGCGACCCGGCCGGCCTGCTCCCCTGGCTGGCCCGCCAGACCTGGCTGCTGCGCGAGCCGGGCTCGGGCACCCGCGCCAGCACCGACGCCCTGCTCGCCGACCTCGACATCACCCCCCTGACCCTGATGGTCGGCTCCAACGTGGCGATCCGCGAATCCGCCCAGGTAGGCCTCGGCGTCACCCTTCTGTCCCGCGACGCCGTCCTCGCCGAGCTGGCCGCCGGCCAGCTTGCCGAGATCCCCGTCCCCGGCACCCCGCTCCACCGCGACTGGTACCTGGTCGCCCACCTGGGCCGCCTCCCCCCAGCCGCCGCCCGCCTGGTCACCCACGCCCTGCACGACGGTGGCTTCCGCCACCCGGCCCCCGCCGACAGCACGGCCAGCGCCTAACGAAGCGGTACCCGCCGATGCCGGTGCGGGTGACGGCGTCCCCCTAATATCAAACTTTTATTTATGAATCATCCCAAAACCCTCAATAGACACCCCAGCAATCGCCTGGCATCGTGACGAGCGAGGGCCCGCCACCCGCAGGCCCCGCAGCCGACGGAGGAGCCATGGCCGCTGGCCAGGAACGCTGGAACGCGGGGGTCATCCCGTACGCGCAGATGGGTTACTACGCACCCGACTACGTGCCGAAGGACACCGACGTGCTGGCCGCGTTCCGCATCACGCCGCAGCCCGGTGTCCCACCCGAGGAAGCGGGCGCCGCGGTCGCCGGTGAGTCCTCGACCGCGACCTGGACGGTGGTGTGGACCGACCGGCTCACCGCCTACGACCACTACCAGGCCAAGTGCTACCGGGTCGAGCCGGTGCCGGGCCGCGAGGGCGAGTACATCGCCTACATCGCCTACGACATCGACCTGTTCGAGGAGGGCTCGATCCCGAACCTGACCTCGTCGATCATCGGCAACGTGTTCGGCTTCAAGGCGCTGAAGGCGCTGCGGCTGGAGGACATGCGGATCCCGCTGCACTACATCAAGACCTATCAGGGGCCGCCGCACGGCATCGTGATGGAGCGGGAGTACCTGAACAAGTACGGCCGGCCCCTGCTGGGCGCGACCACCAAGCCCAAGCTCGGCCTGTCCGCGCGCAACTACGGCCGGGTCGTCTACGAGGCCCTGCGCGGCGGCCTGGACTTCACCAAGGACGACGAGAACATCAACTCGCAGCCGTTCATGCGCTGGCGGGACCGGTTCCTGTTCACGATGGAGGCGGTCAACCGCGCCCAGGAGCGGACCGGCGAAATCAAGGGCCACTACCTCAACGTCACCGCCGCCACCATGGAGGACATGTACGAGCGGGCCGACTTCGCCCGCGATCTGGGCAGCGTCATCGTCATGATCGACCTGACGGTCGGGTACACCGCGATGCACTCCATGTCGCGGTGGGCGCGCCGGAACGGCGTCATCCTGCACCTGCACCGCGCCGGTCACGGCACCTACACCCGCCAGAAGTCGCACGGCGTCAGCTTCCGGGTCATCTCCAAGTGGTGCCGGATGATCGGGGTGGACCACATCCATGCCGGAACCGTGGTCGGCAAGCTGGAGGGCGACCCGTCCATGGTGCGCGGCTACTACGACACGCTGCGCGAGTCGCACATCCCGGCCAACCTCGGCCAGGGCATCTACTTCGACCAGGACTGGGGCTCGATGCCGGGCACCATGCCGGTCGCCTCGGGCGGCATCCACGCCGGCCAGATGCACCAGCTGCTCGGCTACCTCGGCGAGGACGTGGTGCTGCAGTTCGGCGGCGGCACCATCGGCCACCCGATGGGCGTCGCGGCCGGGGCCACCGCCAACCGGGTCGCCACCGAGGCCATGATCAAGGCGCGGAACGAGGGCCGCGACTTCGCCCGCGAGGGCGAGGACATCCTGCGCGACGCGGCACGACACTGCCAGCCGCTGCAGGTCGCGCTGGACACCTGGGGCGAGATCACTTTCAACTACGAGTCCACCGACACGCCCGATGTCGTGGCCACCCCGAGCGTCTAGGAGCAGCGATGCGGATCACCCAGGGCACTTTCTCCTACCTGCCCGACCTCTCCGACGACGAGATCCGGGCCCAGGTCCAGTACTCCATCGACCAGGGCTGGGCGGTGGCGGTCGAGTTCACCGACGACCCGCATCCGCGCAACGTGCTGTGGGAGATGTGGGGGCTGCCCATGTTCGGCATCGCGGACGCGGCCGCCGCCATGCACGAGGTGGCCGCGTGCCGCGCCGCCTACCCGGACCACTACATCCGGATGTCGGCCTACGACGCGAGCCTGGGCCGGCAGACCACCGCGCTGAGCTTCATCGTGAGCCGGCCCGCCGCCGAGCCCGGGTTCCGGCTCGACCGGCAGGAGGCCAGCGACCGGCGCATCCGCTACTCCCTGCACGCCTACGCCGCCGAACAGCCGCCCGGCACGCGTTACGGCACCGGCAGCGCCACACCCGGGAACATCATGCCAAACGGAGCGCGTGGCGGATCATGACCGCCGCCAGCGAGCCCGCGCCGCGCGGCTTCGCCATGCCCGTGCCCGCGCTACCCCCCACCGGTGAAGGCACCGGTGCCGATACCGGGCCCGCCGCACCGGAACCCCTGGCGCCCGATGACACGGTCGACCTGGCGGCCCAGGAGCAGGCGCTGCGGATCTCGCAGCTGCTCGACCGGCTGGACGCCGAGTTCGTCGGCCTGGCGCCGGTCAAGGACCGGGTCAGGGAGATCGCCGCGCTGCTGCTCATCGACCGGCTCCGGAGCCGGTACGGGCTCACCTCGTCGCGGCCGAGCCTGCACATGTGCTTCACCGGCAGCCCCGGCACCGGCAAGACCACGGTGGCCGCCCGCATGGGCGAGCTGCTGCGCGAGCTCGGCTACCTGCGCAAGGGCCAGCTGGTCAGCGTCACCCGGGACGACCTGGTCGGCCAGTATGTCGGCCACACCGCCCCGAAGACCAAGGAGGTGCTCAAACGGGCGATGGGCGGCGTGCTCTTCATCGACGAGGCGTACTACCTGTACCGGCCGGAGAACGAGCGCGACTACGGCCAGGAGTCGATCGAGATCCTGCTGCAGTTCATGGAGGCGCAGCGGGAGGACCTGGTGGTGATCCTGGCCGGCTACGCCGACCGGATGGACACCTTCTTCCGGTCCAACCCGGGCATGGCCTCGCGGATCGCTCACCACATCGATTTCCCCGACTTCACCGCCGGTGAGCTGATCCAGATCGCGGACCTGATGCTGGAGCGCGAGCAGTACCGGCTCTCGCCCGCCGCCCGGGAGGCGTTCGCGGAGTACATCCGGCTCCGGATGAGCCAGCCGCGGTTCGCGAACGCACGCAGCATCCGCAACGCGATCGACCGGCTGCGGCTGCGGCAGGCACGGCGGCTGGTCGCGGGCGGCGGGGTGATCGCGCGCAGCGACCTGATGGAGATCAGCGCCGGGGACGTGCGGGCGAGCCGGGTATTTCGTGATGCCGAGGCAGCGGCGGCGACGGTGGACCATCCCCCGGGCTGACCGGTAACGCGGGGGAAGGCACGGCGGCGGGCGGGCTCAGCGGCACGGTCAGCCGGACCGTGGTTCCCCGCTCCGGCGAGGAGGTCAGTTCCAGCTTCCCGCCGAGCAGTTCGGCCCGCTCGCGCATCCCGGCCAGGCCGAAGCCGGTAGGCGCGGCCGCCATCTCCTCCCGTGCCGTGGCCGGGTCGAACCCGGTGCCGTCGTCCGCCACCTCCAGCACCATCTTGTCCCGCTGCAGGTAGAGGCGGACCCGGACGCTGCGCGCGTTCGCGTGCTTGGCGACGTTCTGCAGCGCCTCCTGCGCCGTGCGGTACACGGCGGTCTCGATGTGCTCGGCCATCCGGCTGTGGGTGGCCTCGATCTGCACGTCGAGCTGCGGGAACGAGTGTCCCAGGCTTTCCAGGGTGGCGGCCAGGCCGAGGTCGTCGAGGATGGGCGGGCGCAGCCCGGCGATCGCGGACCGGGTCTCATCCAGCGCGGCGGTGGCCAGCTCCTGCGCCAGCGCGACCTGCTCGGCCGCGGTCTGCGGGTCGCCGGGGATGGCGTCGGCGGCGGCCGACAGGTGGAAGAACAGGCTCACGATGCGCTGGCTGATCCCGTCGTGGATCTCCCCGGCGAGCCGGCGGCGCTCATGCTCCTGCCATTCGACCGTCTGCTCCGCGAACTGCTCCAGCGCCTCTTCCCGCTCGGCCAGCCGCCGGTGCAGGCGGGCGTTCTCGATCGCCCCCGCGACCAGGCCGGCCACCGAGCGCAGCAGCTCCACGTCGGCGCCGGTGAACTCCCGGCGCGCCCTGGTGTGCACGTTCAGCACCCCCACCAGGTGACCGGCCGGGGTGATGACCGGCACCGACGCCATGGAGGTGAACTCCTCCCCGCGCAGCGCCGGGATGTACCGGTAGCGGGGGTCGGCGGTCTTGTCGTCCACGATCACGGCCGGCTCGGCGTGCGAGGCGACCCAGCCGGCCACGCCCTCGCCAAGACCCAGCTCGATCTTGCCCACCAGCTTGTCGAAGGGCGGGGTGGCCCCGCCCAGGCGGAGGGTCCGGCCCGTGTCGTTCAGCAGGTGCACGAAGCACACGTCGGTCCCGGTGGTCTCGGTCACCAGCTTGGTCACGCCCTGCAGGATCCGGCCGAGGTCCAGGCCGCCGGAGATGGCGTCGATCACCCGCGACAGCAGCTGCGCCTCGCGCTCCGCGTCCACCCCGTCCAGGCGCGCGCCGGTCAATGGAACACGCCCTCGCGCAGCGCCACGGCCACGGCGGCGGCCCGGTCGGAGACGCCGAGCTTGCGGTAGATGCCGCGGGAATGGGTCTTCACCGTCTCCTCGCTGACGACCAGCTTCGCGGCGATCGCCCGGTTGGACAGGCCGGCGACCAGCAGTGACAGCACCTCGCTCTCCCGCTGGGTGAGGCCGAGGTGGGCGCCGGGCCAGAACTCCCCGCTGTGCAGCCGGGCGGCGGACAGCGCGACCCGGCCGGCCAGGGTGGGGTCGATGAGCACCTCGCCGTCGCGGATGCGGCCCAGGTAGTCGACGAGCTCGCTGCCCCGGATCCGCTTCAGCAGGAACCCGGCCGCGCCCACTCGCAGCGCCTGGTAGAGGTACTGCTCGTCGTCGTAGACGGTGAGGAAGACCACCTTGCACCCGGGCTGGACGGCCAGGATCTGCCCGCACAGGTCGAGGCCGCTGGCCCCGCGCAGGCGGACGTCGAGCAGCACCGCGTCCGGCGCCTGCTTCTCGACGGTCCGCACGGCGTCGGCCGGCTCGCTGCATTCCCCCACGATCTCGACCTGGTCGGCGTAGGGGCGGAGCATGGCTTTCAGCCCGTCGAGCACCATCTGGTGGTCATCGATGATCACCAGCCGCATGGGGCCGGGCGGCCGGGCGGGTCTGCGGCTCATGTCAGGAACGGTACCCACCGCCGAGGGTGAACCGCTGCCGATCCGGGGCGGCGCCGCTCTCACGCGCGGGCCTCGAGCAGATGCCACAGCAGCAGCAGCTGCGCGATCGCGAGCGCCTCGCTCCGCCTGCCGGGTGCGTACTCGCCGAGGGTGTCGGGCAGCGCCACGGAGTGCTCGAAGGACAGCTGCTCCCAGATCGCCTTCTCCACGATCCGGCTGTCCTCGCGGGGCGCGTAGCCATGGATGTGCAGGGCGTCCACCGGTCTGCCGTCGCTGTCGCGGATCAGCTTCAGGTGAACGGTCCGCCGGTCGTCGTCGGTGAGCACGTGCGCCAGCTCCGGGTGGCAGATGGTCGGCCGCAGCAGGATCTCCGCTGACAGCGGGGTGCCCCGCGGCTTGCTGTGCCCGGCCACCGGCGCGAAACGGACGGAGATGTCGGCCCACTGGCGCTGCGGCCGGATGAAGGCGGCCGATTCCGGCGCGCGGCGCTCCAGCTCCGCGAGCACCTGGCCGGCCGTGTATCCCCGCTCGGCGGTGTCGCGGCGCAGTTTCCACTCCCGTCTGATCTCCTCCGGCGGATCGAGGTACACCGTGATGTCGAAACAGGCGCGGGCCAGCTTGGTGTGCAGCGGCAGCAGGCCTTCCACGATCACGAACTCGCGCGGCTCCACCAGCACCGGGCGCACCAGCTTGCCGGTGGAATGGTCGTAGACCGGCTTGAGTATCGGCCGTCCCAGGGCCAGCAGCTGCAGATGCTGCTCCATCACCTCGATGTAGTTGCATTCGGGGTTGAGCACGGTGAACGGCACGTGGCGGCGTTCCTCGCGGTCGTAGCGGTGGTAGTCGTCCACGCACAGGGCGGTGGCCCGCTCCGGGCCGAGCGCCTCGGCGATCCCCCGCGTGAGTGTGGTCTTGCCCGCTGCGCTGTCGCCGGCAATGGCGAGCATCACCGGGCGCTGGGTGCCTGCTGTCGCGTCGTTGCGGCGCAGGCGCATGAGCTTGTCCGGCATTGTCCCCTGCCTCCGTGGAATGCCACCATAAGGCCGCCCTGCCACGGCAGTCCTCCCCCCAGGCGGGGAGCTGGGAGGGTGAAACCGCGCCCGGCAAGGCGCCTTGAGTCTCACCCGGTCACTGCCACCACAGGGGGATGCGCCACCGATCGCGCGAGCCTTAACGTCCGGTGCTGTGAAACGTGTGGCATCGGCCGCGGCCGCCCTGGTCGCGCCCGGCAAGGGCATCCTGGCCGCTGGCGAGGGCATCCCCGCGATGTCGGCCCGGCTGGCCGCCGCCGGGATCCCGGCGACGGAGGAGAACCGCCGGGCCTGCCGGGAGATGCTGGTCACCACGCCCGGCCTCGCCGACGGGATCAGCGGGGCGGTACTGAGCGACGAGACGCTGCGCCAGCAGGTCGGCAGCGGCAGGACGTTCCCGGTCGCCCTGCGTGAGCTGGGCATGATGACCGGGATCAGGGTGGACACCGGGCCAGGACCGCTGGCGGGCACCTGGGGTGAGACGGTCACCGAAGGCCTGGACGGGCTGCTGCCGCGCCTGCGCTGCTACGCCCGGCTCGGCGCCGAGTTCGCCACCTGGCGGGCGGTGCTGCGCATCGCCCCCGGCATGCCCACGCCGGCCGCGGTCCGGGCGAACGCCCAGGCGCTGGGCAGGTACGCGGCGGCATGCCAGGACGCCGGGCTGGTGCCGGTGGTGGAGCCGGTGGTGCTGCTGGGCGGCACGCACACGCTGGGTCACTGCGAGACGGTGACCTCGATGGTGCTGCTCGAGGTCATGAGCGAGCTGCACGAGTACGGCGTGGATTTCGAGGGCGTGGTGCTCAAGCCGAACATGACGCTGCCGGGCAGTGAGTCCGGCGAGCACCCGCTGCCCACCGACGTGGCCGAGGCGACCCTTGGCACCCTCAACGGCGTGCCCGCCACCCTGGCCGGGGTAGCCTTCGCCGCCAGCGGCCAGCGCCCCGAGCAGGCGACCGAGCACCTGGCGGCCATGCAGCACATCCCGCACCTGTGGCCGCTGACGTTCTCGTTCGGCAGTGCGCTCACGGCCCCGGCGCTGGCGGCCTGGCGTGGCGAGCCGGGCCGGTGGGAGGCCGGCCAGCGGGCCCTCGCCCGCCGGGTGGCGATGAACGGCGCGGCGCTGGCCGGCCGCTACTCCCCCGAGCTGGAGCTGGACCCGGCTTAGGGCACGCCCTGGTGGGCTGGCACCCGGTCAGTCCGGGACCCCACCGAACCCCATCTCGTTCCCGTCGGGGTCGGCGAAGGTGATCTTGCGCACGCCATTGGCGTAGGTCTCGCGCTTCGCCGGTTCCAGTCCCCGCTGAGCTATCCCGGCCACCCGGGTGTCGAGGTCGTCAACGATGATGGTGTGCACGGCGTGGCCGGCGCGCTCCGGCTGCTGGACGACGTACACCGACCGGCCTTCGGCGAGTTCCCACACGGCCTCGGTGTCGTGGGGGAAGAACGACGGCGGGCAGCCGAGCAGCCTCTCGTACCAGGCCAGCGCCGCCGCGTAGTCGCTGACCGGTATCCCCGCGAACAGGTAGACGGCCAAGCTCAGACGTTGAAGCCGAGGGCGCGGAGCTGCTCCCGGCCGTCTTCAGTGATCTTGTCGGGGCCCCAGGGCGGCAGCCACACCCAGTTGATCCGGAAGTCGGGCACCAGGCCCTCCAGCGCGGCCGCGGCCTGGTCCTCGATCACGTCGGTCAGCGGGCAGGCGGCACTGGTGAGGGTCATATCGATGGTGGCCATCCCGTCCTCGCCGATGGCCAGGCCGTAGACGAGCCCGAGGTCGACCACGTTGATGCCGAGCTCGGGGTCGACCACGTCACGCAGGGCCTCCAGCACGTCCTCGGGGTCAGTGCCTGTTGTCTGTGTCACTTCGGCAGCATCCTGATCCATCGTCACTCCTCGTCGCGCATCGCCTGCGCGGTCGCGTCCTTCCAGGCCATCCAGCCGAGAAGGGCGCACTTGATCCTGGCCGGGTACTTCGACACCCCGGCGAACGCGATCGCGTCGCCGAGCACGTCCTCGTCGGGCTCTGCCTCGCCCCGCGACTGCATGAGGGCGACGAACTCGCCGCAGGTGGCCAGGGCCTCGCTGACCGGCTTGCCGATGATCAGCTCGCTCATCACCGACACACTGGCCTGGCTGATCGAGCAGCCGAGCGCGTCGTAGGAGATGTCGGCCACGGCCGGCTCCGCCCCGGCGTCCTTCAGCGCCACCCGCAGGGTCACCTCGTCGCCGCAGGTCGGGTTCACGTGCCGGACCTCGGCGTCGTAGGGCTCACGCAGGCCCTTGTGGTGCGGGCGCCGGTAGTGGTCCAGGATGATCTCCTGGTAGAGCGACTCGAGCTGCATCTGCCCTCCTTACGCCACTGCGAAGAAGCGCTGGGCCTCGCGTATTCCCGCGGCCAGCGCGTCCACCTCGTCGAGGGTGTTGTACAGGTAGAACGACGCCCGGGTGCTGGCCTGGACGCCGAGCGCCCGGTGCAGCGGCCAGGCGCAGTGGTGCCCGGCCCGTACGGCGATGCCGTGCTCGTCGAGGACCTGGCCGACGTCGTGCGGGTGCACACCGTCGACCTCGAAGGAGATCGCGGCCCCCCGGTTGGCCGGCGTCAGCGGCCCCATGATCCGGACGCCCTCGATGCCCGCCAGCTGGGTCAGCGCGCGGGCGAGCAGCTGCTGCTCGTGCGCGTGGATGGCGTCCCGCCCGACCTCGTTCAGGTAGTCCATGGCCACCCCCAGCCCGACCGCCTGGGCGATCGGCATCGTCCCGGCCTCGAACTTGTGCGGCGGCGGCGCGTAGGTGGACCGTTCCATCCAGACGGTCTCGATCATTTCCCCGCCGCCCAGGAACGGGGGCATCTCCTCCAGCAGTTCCCGGCGGCCCCAGAGCACCCCGATGCCGGTCGGCCCGCACAGCTTGTGACCGGTGAAGCCGAGGAAGTCGGCGCCGAGCCCGGCCACGTCCACCGGCATGTGCGGGACCGACTGGGCCGCGTCCACCAGGACCAGCGCACCCACCGCGTGAGCCGCGTCGGCTATCTCCCGGACCGGGTTGACGGTGCCGAGCACGTTGGACTGGTGCACGAGCGCGACCAGCTTGGTCCGCTCGTTGATCAGCTCGCCGGTGGCCGACAGGTCGAGCTGCCCGTCCCATCCGGTCACCTTGAACCAGCGCAGCGTGGCGCCGGTCCGCTCGCACAGCATCTGCCACGGCACGATGTTGGAGTGGTGCTCCATCTCCGTGATCACAATCTCATCGCCTGGTCCCAAGCGGAATCGTCCCCCACGGGCGTTGCCCATGGAGTACGCGACGAGGTTGATCCCCTCGGAGATGTTCTTGGTGAAGATGACCTCGGTCTCGTCGGCGGCGCCGATGAACTGTGCCGCCTTGATCCTGGCGCCCTCGTAGGCCTCGGTCGCCTCCTCGCCCAGCTCGTGGTTGGCCCGGTGGATGTTGGCGTTGTGCCGCTCGTAGAACTCGGTCAGCGCGTCGATGACCTGGCGCGGCTTCTGCGAGGTGTTGGCGCTGTCCAGGTAGGCCAGCGGCTGCCCGCCGCGGACCCGCCGGTCCAGGATCGGGAAGTCCTTGCGGATGCGGGCGACGTCGAGGGTCATGACGCGGCACCCGCCTTCAGGAACCTCTCGTAGCCTTCCCTCTCCAGCTGCTCGGCGAGCTCCGGGCCGCCTTCCTCGACGATCCGGCCGCCCACGAACACGTGCACGAAGTCAGGTGTGACGTAGCGCAGGATCCGGGTGTAGTGCGTGATCAGCATGACCCCGTGATCCGGCCCGGCACGGAACCGGTTGACCCCCTCCGCGACCACCTTGAGCGCGTCGATGTCGAGCCCGGAGTCGGTCTCATCGAGCACCGCGATCTTCGGGGCGAGCAGCTCCAGCTGGAGGATCTCGTGCCGCTTCTTCTCGCCGCCGGAGAAGCCTTCATTCAGGTTCCGCCGCGCGAACTCCGGGTCGATCGACAGGCTCTCCATGGCCGCCTGCAGTTCCTTGCTGAACGTACGCAGCTTGGGAGCCTCGCCGCGGACCGCCGTGATGGCGGTGCGGAGGAAGTTCGACACCGACACCCCGGGCACCTCGACCGGGTACTGCATGGCCAGGAACAGCCCGGCGCGGGCGCGGGCGTCCACGCTCATCGCCAGCACGTCCTCGCCGTCGAGGGTGATCGATCCCTGGGTGACCAGGTACTTCGGGTGACCGGCGATCGCGTAGGCGAGGGTGGACTTGCCCGAGCCGTTCGGCCCCATGATCGCGTGGGTCTGGCCGGCCGGCACGGTCAGATCAACGCCGCGCAGGATCTCACGAGCCTCGCCCGCGCCATCGGTCACGCTGACGTGCAGGTCGTGGATCTCCAGAGTTGCCATGAAATGTCTCCTGAATCAGTTCGGTCAGCCGGCCGGCTGGGTCTGGTCGTCGGCCCCAGGGCTGTCGGCGAGCGCGACGTAGACGTCGCCGCCCTCGATCTTCACCCGGTAGGTAGGCACCGGCTTGGTGGCCGGCGGGCCGGTGGGCTTGCCGGTGCGCAGGTCGAAGCACGACCCGTGCAGGTAGCACTCCACCGTGTGGTCGTAGATGTCGCCCTCGGACAGCGGCACTTCCTCGTGCGAGCACACGTCGTGCAGGGCGAACACCTCGCCGCCGGCGCGGACCACCGCCACCGGCACGTCGCCGATGTCCACCCCGATCGCCCCCTCGCCGGGCAGATCGGACAGGGCACACACCCGGACGAACTCGGTCATGCCCGGGCCTCCTGCGCCTCCGGAGCCCCCGCCAGCTCTGCCTCGATCGATTCCGCGATCCGCTCCCGGAGCTCCGGCACGCCGATCCTGCCGATCAGCTCGCCGAAGAAGCCGCGGATCACCAGCCGCCGCGCCTCGGCCAGCGGGATGCCGCGTGCCATCAGGTAGAACAGGTGCTGGTCCTCCAGCCGCCCGCTGGTGCTCGCGTGCCCGGCGCCCACCACCTCGCCGGTGAGGATCTCCAGGTTCGGCACCGAGTCCGCCCGCGCGCCCTCGGTCAGCAGCAGGTTCCGGTTCCGCTCGTAGGTGTCGGTCCCGGTCGCCTCCACCCGGATCAGCACGTCCCCGATCCACACGGTGTGCGCCTGCTCCCCCTGGAGCGCCCCCTTGTAGTCCACCCGGCTCCGGCAGTTGGGCTGCGCATGATCCACGAACAGCCGGTGCTCCAGATGCTGCCCCGAGTCCGCGAAATACGCCCCCAGCAGCTCCGCATCTCCCCCGGGCCCGCCATACCGCACCGACGGCGCCAGCCTGACCACACCCCCACCCAGCGTCACCGCGGTGTGCTGCACCCGCGCGTCCCGCCCCAGGGTGAGGTAGTGATGCGACACATGCACCGCATCGTCGTCCCAGTCCTGCAAGCTCACCACCGTGAGCGACGCCCCATCCCCCACGACGATCTCGACATTGTCGGCATAAGTCGCGCTGCCAGAGTGGTCCAGCACCACCGCAGCCTTGGCATTAGCCCCGATCTCGATCAGCGTGTGCCCGAACGCCGCCCCCTCGGCACTCTCGCCCCGCACCGAAACAACAGCCGCGTCGTCAGCGACAGTCCCGGCAGGAATCGTTATGACCATTGCTTCGTCAAACGAGGCAAAAGCCTGCGCACTGACCCGGTCCGCCGGCACAAAAGCGGTGCCGAGCCTCCGGTCGCCGCGTTGCGCATGCACAGCGGTGACCGGAGGTTTGGCGTCGCCCCCCACCGTCACCTTCCCACCGGCCACCGGTGAGCTGTGCAATCCGCGCAGCTTCCGCAGCGGCGTGAACCGCCACTCCTCCTCGCGCCCCGACGGCACCGGAAAGTCGTCCAGCGAGAACGACGAGTGCTCATGCAACCGGGACACGGGGGCCGTGGACTCCACGGCCCCCTGAAGCGCCGCCATCAGCCGACCGCTCCTTCCATCTGAAGCTCGATCAGCCGGTTCAGCTCCAGCGCGTATTCCATCGGCAGCTCACGGGCGATCGGCTCGACGAAGCCGCGCACGATGGTGGCCATTGCCTCGTCCTCGGTCATGCCGCGGCTCATGAGGTAGAACAGCTGGTCCTCGGAGATCTTGGAGACGCTGGCCTCGTGGCCCATCTCCACGTCGTCCTCGCGCACGTCCACGTACGGGTAGGTGTCGG
>Ga0335077_10004848_pt1 | contig 16448 bp, 17 predicted proteins | sample Lox_Sample_31_FD_207151 | JGI IMG/M metagenome (GOLD analysis project Ga0335077, IMG submission 207151) | Soil microbial communities from Loxahatchee National Wildlife Refuge, Florida, United States - Lox_Sample_3.1 | ecosystem: Environmental > Terrestrial > Soil > Wetlands | place: USA...
CATGGCGGAGGAGAAGCTCATCACCGAGGACGAGGCGGTCCTGCGGGTCGAGCCGATGTCCCTCAACCAGCTCCTCCGGCCGATCTTCGACGCGGCCCAGTGGAAGCGCTCGGTGGCGGAGGGGAAGCTTCTCGCGAAGGGGCTGCCGGCCGGTCCCGGCGCCGCCAGCGGGCGCGTCGTCTTCTTCGCCCCCGACGCGGAAGAGTGGAAGCGGCGCGGGGAGACGGTGGTGCTCTGCCGCCACGAGACGAGCCCCGAGGACATCCGCGGCATGGCCGCGGCCGCCGGCTTCCTCACCGCCTTCGGCGGCATGACCTCCCACGCCGCGCTCATCGCCCGGCAGATGGGGAGGGTGGCGGTGGTGGGCTGCGGCGCCCTCACCTTCGACTACCGGGGGCGCACCATGACGGTGGCCTCGCCCGGGGGACCGAAGGTGCTCCGGGAAGGCGACTGGATCTCCATCGACGGCTCGACCGGCGAGGTCGTGGCCGGCGAGGTGAAGACCACCCCCTCCGAGGTCATCCAGGTCCTCCTCGAGAAGACCCGAAGGCCGGAGGACGCTCCCAGCTACGACACCTACGCGAAGCTCCTCCGCTGGGCCGACAAGGTCCGTCGCTTGAAGGTGCGGGCGAACGCCGACCAGCCGGACCAGGCGGAAGCGGCAGTGGCCTTCGGGGCCCAGGGCATCGGCCTGTGCCGCACCGAGCACATGTTCTTCGGCACCGGGAAGATCGAGCCCATGCGGGAGATGATCGTCGCCGAGAACACCGAGGAGCGGCGCCGGGCGCTCGCGAAGCTCCTCCCGGTGCAGCGGGCCGACTTCGCGGGCCTCTTCCGCGCCATGGGCGCGAGGCCGGTGACCATCCGGACCATCGACCCGCCGCTCCACGAGTTTTTGCCCCAGGACGAGGAGGGGGTGAAGGAGCTCGCCGCGGCCACCGGGAAGGACCCGGTCCGCATCCGGGCGCGCATCGAGGAGCTGGTCGAGTCGAACCCCATGCTCGGCCACCGCGGCTGCCGGCTCGGCATCACCTACCCCGAGATCACGGAGATGCAGGCGCGGGCCATCTTCGAGGCTGCGGCCGAGGTCGCCGCCGAGGGGGTGGTGGTGCAGCCGGAGGTGATGATCCCGCTCGTGGGCACGAAGAAGGAGATCGACGACCAGGCGCGGATCGTGCGCGAGGTGGCGGAAACGGTCTTCGCCGAGCGCGGCCGGAAGGTCCGCTACTCGGTGGGGACCATGATCGAGGTGCCGCGTGGGGCGCTCGCCGCCGGGGAAATCGCCAGGACCGCGGAGTTCTTCTCCTTCGGGACGAACGACCTCACCCAAACCACCTTCGGGGTCTCCCGCGACGACGTGGGGTCGGTGCTCGCCACCTACCTGGAGCGGGACATCTACCCGGTCGACCCCTTCGTGACCCTCGACCGGGAAGGCGTGGGCGCGCTCATGCGGCTCGCGGTGGCCGGAGGGCGCTCGACCCGCCCGGGCATGAAGATGGGGATCTGCGGGGAGCACGGCGGCGACCCGTCCTCGGTCGAGTTCTGCCACGAGATCGGGCTCGACTACGTCTCCGCCTCTCCCTACCGGTTGCCCATCGCGCGCCTCGCGGCCGCGCAGGCGGCGCTCAAGGAGAGGAAGGCGGCTGCGGACGTCGCGAGGAAGAAGGCCTCGGGGGTGGTGGCCGAGCTCGGGGAGGGCGTCCGGAGCCTGGAGAAGCGGGTGGGCAAGGGCGTCCGCCGCCTGGAGAAGCGCGTGGAGGGCGGGATGGAGAAGCTCGCCCGCGCCTTCACGGTGCGCAAAAAGGCCTCCCGCCGGCCCGGGGCTCCGAGGAGGCCCGCCGCGCGCGTCTCCAGGCGTGCCCGCTAGGCGGGCCCTCCTTGGGGGTGAGAAGAGCGTCCTTTGTGGGGAAAAGGACGTTCTCTGAACTTTTTGACGGGTCAACCCGGATGGGGCACGATGGGTTGACCGCATGAATCGCCGACGCCACGCGACCTGGCTGCTCGCCGCCTGCGGTGCCCTCTTCGTTTTCCTCGCCCTGCCTTGGCCGTTCGCGGCGAGCGGCGAGGCCGCGTCCCCCACGAAAGTCCGCGAGCCGGAGAAGGCGCGCGCGGCCGTCCCCGACGAGCTCCGGCTCGCCGAGATGGCCCTAGACCTGGAGTCGGATCGCTACACGGCTCCCATGGGAGGCGGGCGGGCCGTCCTCACCATGGTGCCCCGCGTCCAGGAGCGTATCGCCAAGTTCCTCGGCGACTACCGGGTGCCCTGGGCGGCGGCCGTCCTCCTCGAGCCCTCGACCGGGCGCGTGCTCGCCATGGCGGAGCACTCCCAGCGGGAGCCCGGCTCCCGCGGACTGTCCCTCCAGGCCCGCGCCCCCGCGGCGAGCGTCTTCAAGATCGTGACGAGCGCCGCCCTCCTCCAGCGCGGCTTCGATCCCGAGGCCGAGGTCTGCTACCACGGGGGCCGCCACCGGGTGCAGCGCAACAACCTCGCGGACGACCCGCGCCGCGACCGCACCTGCCTCTCGCTCGCCTCGGCCCTGGGTCACAGTGCCAACGTGGTCTTCGCGAAGCTCGCGGACCGCGCCCTCGACGCCGACCTGCTGCGGAGCTCCGCCGAGAACCTGCTCTTCAACACCGCCATTCCCTTCCCCCAGCCGGTGGAGATGTCCCGGGCCGACATCCCGGAAGACCCCTTCGCCCTCGCCACCACCGCGGCGGGCTTCGGCTCGGTCCGACTCTCCCCGCTGCACGGCGCCCTCCTCGCCGCCATCGTCGCGAACGGCGGGATGTTCGTCGCCCCGGACGTCCTCGCCTCCGTCGACGGCGCCGTGGCCCCGGAGCGCCCCGGCTCCCGGCGCGTGCTCGACGAGCACATCGCCGCCTCCCTCGCCAGCATGATGCGGACCACGGTCACCGAGGGAACAGCCCAGAAGATCTTCCGCGTGAAGCGGAACCACCGCTCCTCCCTCTCGTCGCTCACGGTGGCGGGGAAGACCGGTTCCTTGTCCGAGACTCGCCCGTACCGGGACTACTCCTGGTTCGTGGGGTTCGCCCCCGTCGAGCACCCGCAGGTGGCCTTCGCGGTGGTGGTGATGAACGACCGCTCGTGGCGGGTGAAGGCCCCGGCGGTGGCCCGGGCAGCGCTCGAGGCCTGGGCCGACTGGGAGTGGGGGCGGATGCAGGCCTCCGCCGCTCCCGTCGGCCCGACCCAGTTCGCCACCCGCTAGCTCTTGCGGCGGGGTCCCCCCGGGAGGGCCCGTTCGCGGACCGGGCGCCCGCCGGCTATCCTTCGGGTCGGTGAACTTCCTCGAGAAGACCCCGCTCCTCTTCCTCGGCTTCGTGGCCGCGGCGCTCGCCGGCCACTGGGCGTCCATCCCGGAGCGGTACCCGGTCCACTTCGACCTCCTCGGACGGGCCGACCGCTTCGCCGATCGCTCGTGGGTCGCGACTGCTGCCCTCCTCGCCGCGGGCTTCCTCGGCGTGGTCGGGCTTTGGGCGCTCCGGCGACTGCTCGAGAAGTCCGGCGTCTCCGGGGCGGCGAAGGAGTTGGCCGGGGGCGCCGCGCTGGGGGCGGGCCATGCGCTCGCCGCCGTCTGCGGGGCGGCGGCGGCGCGGCCCCTCTGGGCGAGCCCGGGCCCGCTCCCTCTCCTCGTCGGCGCCGGGATGAGCTTCCTCTTCCTCCCCGCCGCGGTCGCGATCGCCCGGTCGAAGGGCCCTGCGCCCCGGCCCAGGGAGCGCCCGGCGCCGGGGACCACTCGGCTCTCGGCCCGGCGCCTCCTCCTCGTCGTCGCCGCCTGCGGCGCCCTGGGCGCGGCGGCGGTGCTCGCGCGCCTCCCCCGAGGCTAGCCGGGGCGGAGCTCGACCACGTTCGAGAGGAGGAAGCGGCGGAAGGCCTTCAGGACCTCGAGCTCGTCGAGCGGAGCCACCTGAGCGATCTGTCCGAGGTCGCGGCGGCCGTCGCACCGGGAGAGGAGGTACTTCTCCGCGGAGTCGAGCTGAAGTCCGGCGATCTCGCTCGAGGACATTCGGAGCACCGGCACCCAGTGCCGGTCGAGGGCGCTGCGGAGCGACAGGGAGAGCGCTTCTCGGACGTCGTGCAGGACCTGCCGGGCCGCCTCGGCGCCGGGAGAGAGCGAGAGCGCCTGGGCGGCGGCCTTTTCGGCGTCCTCGACCCGGCCCTCGGCGAGGAGCTGGCGGGCCCGGTCGACGAACTCGGCAGCGGCGAGCATCTCCCCCGGCGCCTCCGGGGATCCCGCCGGTGCGGCGGCGGCCCGGAGCACGCCCTGGCGCGCGAGCGCGTAGAGGCGCTGGTAGAGGTGGAACTCGGTGGCGTGGAGGGCGAGGCCGATCTCGTCGATGGTCTTCCCCTGCACGGCGAGCATGAGGAGCCTCCCGTCGATGGTGTCGTCCCGGGCGGAGGCGGGGATGCGCTCTTCGTCGATGAGGAGGGACGCCACGCCGCTCGGGAACTGGGCGCGGAACGCCTCCCAGGCCGTGGTGCGGAACTCCGCCTCCTTCAGGATGTCGGCCAGAGGCACCGAGACCGCGAGTTCCTCGTCCTGGGGAGCGGGGGGCTCGTCGTCCACGCCGAACGACCCCGAGTCCCACCGGAAGACGTCGAGGAGGGTCTCGCGGATCTTGATGCCCAGGACCTCGCGCACCGTCTCCGCCGGGACGAGCCCGACCATGGCGACGACCTTCCCCAGGCGGATGTGGGTCTCCTGCTGGGTCCGGAAGGCCTTGGCGAGCTGGTCCTCGTTCAGGTGGCCGAAGTTGATGAGGAGCTGGCCCAGAAACTCCCGGGCGTCCGTGGAAGCCGCGCCCACCGCCTTCCCCTCGCGGAGGTGGACGGTCTTGCGCACCGCTCCCCTCTCGCAGGTGAGGGAGCCCGTGACCTGCCGTCGTGCGAGGAACTCGACGAGCTCGGCGAGCGGCATGAACGAGAAGCTGCCTGCAAGGCCGCGCACCCGGCGAGTGTCGCTTTAAAGACGGCTGGCGGCAAGGACGGGGCTCGTGTAAGAGATCGCCGTCGATGAACCCCGAACAGTCCCAGGACGAGAACCGGGACGCTGAGGAACCGCGCGGAGGAGGCGACCTCGGCACCCCGCCGCGGGCGGCGCGGCGAGTTGCGGTGGGGGTGGCCCTGCTCGCCGTCCTCGCGGCGCTCGCCTGGGGCGGAGCGAAGCTCTTCGGAGGCAGCGCCGATCGGTCCGAGGAGTCCTTCGACATCACGCCCGTCGCCCCCGCGCCGCTGGCCCCGCCGGTCCACGCCCTCGCCTCGGACGGGCGGCCGTTCACCCTCGCGGACGCGAAGGGCCAGGTGCTCTTCGTCAACTTCTGGGCCACCTGGTGCCCGCCGTGCCGGGAGGAGATGCCCTCCATGCTGCAGCTCGGCCGCGAGCTGTCAGAGCGGCACCCCGGCAAGTTCCGCATGGTGGCCGTCTCGGTGGACGAAGGCTGGGACGCGGTGCGGGAGTTCTTCCTCGGGCGGCTGCCGAGCGGTATCCAGTTCCTGCTCGACCCCGGCCAGCAGGTGACGAAGGACTACTACTGCGCGGCGCGTCACGGCCAATGCACCGAGTTCAAGTTTCCGGAGACTTACATCGTCGACGCCTCCGGAAAGCTCGTCGCCTACGTCGTCGGTCCGAGGGACTGGAACGACCCGGCGGCGCAGCGTTTTCTCGAAAGGCTGCTCCGTTGACTGCCGGTGCCTGAACGAAGCGCGGCAGCGATTTAACCAGCTGATTTCATTCGGGTAACCCAGAAGGACCGCCCAGGGTCCGGCCGGGGCAAACGCCCGTTTTGTCTTGAACGATTTCGAGGGGATGCCATATATGTCCCTAGAATTCCCCGGAAACCTGGCGTGACGAGGGCGTGGCGCCGGAGGCATCGTGGCGGAGCGCGAAAGCGGTATCCCGGTCGTGGTCTCGGGCCTTGGCCCCGTCGGCCGGGCCGTCGCGAGAGCCGCGCTCGCCTCGCCCGAGCTCTCGCTCGTCGGCGCCATAGACCCGAAGTGCGAGGGGAGGACTCTCGAGGCCGTCCTCGGCGAACGCGCTCCTTCCCTGGTGGTGGCGGGGAACGCGACCCGCGCCCTCGCCTCCGCGAGGGGAGGCGTTCTTCTCCAGGCCACCTCGTCCCTCTTCTCGGAAGTCCTCCCGCAGATCGAGCAGGCAGTGAAGGCGGGCGTCGCGGTGGCGAGCACCTGCGAGGAGCTCGCCTACCCCTGGCTCGCCCACGAGGAGGAGGCGGACGCCCTCGACGCGCTGTGCGAGAGGCACGACGTGGCGGTGCTGGCGACCGGCGTGAACCCGGGCTTCGCCCTCGACCGCCTCCCCGCCTTCCTCTCCCAGGCCACCGGCCCGGTGAGGCACATCGAGGCGCGGCGGGTCGTGGACCTCGCGAGCCGGAGGGCGGGCCTGGCGCGGAAGGCAGGGGTGGGGCTCACCCCGGAAGAGTTCCAGCGGGCGCTCGACGCCGACGAGGTGGGCCACGTGGGCCTTCCCGAGTCCGCGGCCCTGGCGGCGCTGGGGAGCGGGCTCGAGCTCGACGAGGTCGAGGACGAAGTGGAGCCCGTGCTCGCCGCCCGGGACCTCGCCGGGCCGCTCCCGGTGAAGAAGGGACGGGTGTCCGGCGTCCACCAGACGGCGCGCGGCTTCTTCGACGGACGCGAGGTGGTCCGCCTCGAGCTCGTCCTGGCGGTGGGAGCGGACGACCCGCGGGACGAGCTGCGCCTCGACTCCGACCCGCCCCTCCGGCTCGTGGTCCCCGGCGGGATTCCCGGAGAGGCCGCCACCGCCTGGGCGCTCGTCCACGCCACGGGCGCCCTCCCCGTCCTGCGCGGCCTCGTCACCGTGCTCGACCTTCCCTCGGGACGCCCCTAGCGAGGCGCGCATGCTCGACAAGTCCCTCATCGGCCGCGAGAGCGAGGTCACCGTGGTGGAGGTGGAGAAGGGTGCCATCCGGCGCTTCGCGGACGCCCTCGGCGACGCCAACCCCATCTACTGGGACGAGGCGGCGGCGCGCGCCGCCGGCCACGCCGGGCTGGTGGCGCCGTCCACCTACCCAGCGGTGCTGTCGCTCAACGAGCGCTTCCGCCACTCGCTCGACCTCGGGACCCGCTCCCTCCTCCTCGGGGAGCAGGCCATCGACTACGGCCGGCCCATCGTGGCCGGCGACCGGATCGCCGTGAAGAGCCGGGTCGCGGACGTGCAGGAGCGCTCCGGCACGAGCGGGGCCATGGACGTGCTCGTGATCGAGGCCGAGGGCCGGGGCACGGAGGGCGAACTCGTCTTCAGGGTCCGGGAAACCTTCATCCTCCGCCGTGGGTAGGAGACAGGAATGGTGGTCTTGGCGCGACAGCTCTACTTCGAGGCGGTGAAGGTCGGCGACGAGCTGCCACCGCTCGTGAAGTCGCCGGTGGACCGGGTGCAGATCGCCCGGTACGCGGGGGCGAGCGGGGACTTCGGCCCGCTCCACGTCGACGAGCCCTTCGCCAAGAACGCCGGCTTCCCGAGCGTGCTCGTGCCCGGAATGCTCGCCATGGGGTTTCTGGGCGAGCTGGCGGTGGAGTGGCTCCGCGGGGCGCGCCCGCGTCGCTTCACGAGCCGCTTTGTGAAGATCATCTGGCCCGGGGACGTCATCACCTCGCGCGGACGCGTCGCCGACCGCCGCTTCGAGGAGGGGGGCCGCTACCTGGTCGACATCGAGCTTTGGGCGGAGAACCAGCGCGGTGAGCTCGTGGTCCGCGGTGTCCTCTCCGCGCAGCTCTACTACAACGCCGAGGACGAGGCGCGGCAGCGGGCCGGGCAGCCCCCGCTCGTGGTGAAACAGGCCGACGAGGAGGAGCGGCTCGCCCGCCTCTCGCGGGGCGGCGCACCGGCGCGCCCGCCCGCCGCGTTGGTGCGCCCGGTGGCCCCGGCGCCGGCTGGGCGCCCGTCTCCGCCGCTGGCGAGGCCTTCGCCCCCGCAAGCGCCGCGCCCCGCCCCGGCGGCGAAGCCGGCGGCGAGGCGCGTGGAGGGGCCCAAGGCGCGCAAGCCGGCGAAGCCCGCCCGCGGGAAGAAGGCGGCCCGCCCCAAGCCGTCGCGAAAGGCCGGCAAGCCGGCCCGCGCCAAGGGACGCGGCAAGCGCCGGTGATGTTCCCGCTCCTCGCCCTGGGTCTCGCCGCGCTCTCGCCCGTGGCCCAGGCGGAGCCGGACCTCCTCGCACTGGGCGACCTCGCCTTCGAGGGCCGCAGCGATCCGGCTCGGCTAGCGGCCGCGCTCGACGCCTACCGCCGGCTCTCCGCGAAGGACCCGGGCGAACCCGGCGTTGAGCTCCGCCTGGCGCGCGCCGAGGCCTTCCGGGCCCTCCAGACCCCGGCGGAGGCCGCCGACGCCTGGAGCCGCGCCTCGAGGGCCGCCGAGCGGGCGCTCCGCCGGCTGTCGCCCCGTTGGGCGGAGGCCGTCGACAAAGGGAACCCGGTGGAGGCGGCCGCCCAGGTGGAGGCCCCGGGCGCCGAGGCGCTCTACTGGCTCGCACTCTCCGCCTGGTCGGGCGCGCAGGCGAAGGGGTTTGCCGCCCTCCTCGCCGTGAAGGACGTGGCCCTCGCCTCCATGGAGCGCGCCGCGGAGCTCGCCCCCGGCACGGACTGCGCCGGGCCGCACCGGGCGCTCGGAGCCTTCCGGGCGGCGCTGCCGGCAGCCGTCGGCGGCGGTGCCGAGCGGGCGCGCGCCCACTTCGACAGGGCCCTCGCCCTCGGCCCACGCTGCGAGCTCACCCGGGTGCGGGAGGCGGAGACGCTCTTCGTGCTCCTCCAGGACCGGAAGTCCTTCGAGTCCTCGCTCGCGGAGGTGCTGGCGGACGCCCGGGGGGAGCCCGGCTTCGCGCCGGAAAACGCCCTCGCCGGCCGGCTGGCCCGCGATCTCCTCGCCCGGGAGGCCCGCCTCTTCTAGCCGGGCCGGCGACCTCGATGACCGGGAAAGCCTACCGCCCCGAGCCGCACGCTACGTCCCGGGCGAGGGTCGCCGCGGCCCTGGCGCTCGCCGTCGTCTCGGGGTGCGCACGCCTCCCGCCCCCGGACCTGTCCCGGGATCCGGCCGGGCTCCTCGGACAGGTCCGGGCCGCGCAGGCCCGGGTGACGTCGGTTCGCGGCCCGGCGAGCGTGACCCTCGAGTCGCCGGGCCAGTCCGGATCCCTCGACGCCTTCGTCGCAGCGGAGAAGCCGGACCGCATCCGCGTCGAGCTCCTCGACTTCTTCGGGAATCCGGCGATGGTGATGGCGGCAGGGGCCGGACGCTTCGCCGTCCTCGACCTGCGGGCCGCCGTCTTCTACCGGGGAGAGGCCACCCCGGAGAACCTGTCGAAGTTCCTGCCGGTTCGGGTCCCGGTCTCCGACCTCGTCACGCTCCTCTGCGGCTCGGCTCCGCTCCTCGACGGCTCCGCCGCCGAGGCGGCGGAGCCGGACGGGGAGGCGATGCGGCTCGAGCTCGAAGGCCCGGGCGGTCGGGAGTTCCTCTGGGTGGGGGCGGGGGCCACGGTGCGCGCGGCGACGCTCGAGCCGCGGACCGGCGGCGCCGGCTCCTTCTGGCGGGTGGCCTTCGCCTCCTTCGCGGAGAGAGGAGGGGCGCTCTGGCCCGCCGAGGCGGACCTGCGCTCCGCGAGCGCGCGCCTCACCCTTCACTGGAAGCGAGGGGCAGAGGTGAACGCGGCCTCGAGCCCGGCGGCCTTCGCGCTCGAGCCTCCTCGCGGGGTGCGCGTCGTCGACCTCTCCGGCGGGGAGGTCCCGAGCCTCGATCTCCCGGTGAGGCCTGGGGAGGGGACGCCGGCCGGCTAGGGCGAAGAGGCCGGCCCGCGCCGTTGCCGCCGCTCCGGCGACCGGAAGGGAGGGCGGCGCCGCCGGGATGGTATTGAAACCCGCCCGGGATGCGGTAGCTTTCCCCAACCCGACCGAAAGGGAACGCTCCTTGGACACCGAACTCCTAAGCCTACTCAAGACCGGCGGCGTCGCCATGTGGATCATCGCCGGGAGCTCGGTGATCGCCATCGCCGTCGGGCTCGAGCGGCTCATCGCCCTGTGGCGATACGGCGAGAAGGCGAAGAGCCTGGCGGACGCGGTGACCCGGGCCCTCTACCGGGGCGACCTCGACGACGCCCGCGCCCACGCCGAGCGCGCGAGCAGTCCCGCCTCCGAGCTCTTCCTCGCCGCCATCGTGCCGACCGGGCCTGGGCGAGCGCCACCCTCCGACGAGAAGCTCTCGGCGGCGGTGGAGCGGCAGAGGCAGGAGGCGAATCTGAAGATGCGGCAGAACCTGTGGATCCTCGGAACCATCGGGGCCACCGCACCCTTCGTCGGCCTCTTCGGGACGGTGGTGGGCATCATGCGCGCCTTCCACCAGATGGCGGCGACCGGCCAAGGCGGCTTCAGCGTGGTGGCGGCCGGCATCTCCGAGGCGCTCATTACCACCGCGGGCGGCATCGCGGTGGCGATCGAGGCCGTGGTCATATACAACTTCCTGAACATCCGGGTGCAGAAGATCACGCTCCAGCTGAAGCTCCTCGCCGAGGAGTACCTGGAGATCGTGAAGGAGCTCCCGGCGCGGCGCGGGGCCGGGACCCCGGAGGGTGCCTGACATGGCCATCGGGATTCCGGAGGAAGAGCTCGGCGAGTCGCATGGCGGCGGGATCTTCTCCGACATCAACATCACCCCGCTCACCGACATCTTCCTCGTGCTCCTCATCATCTTCATGGTGACCACCACGGCCATCGCCGAGGCCGGAGGGCAAAACGGCGGCATCAAGGTGCAGCTCCCCAAGGGAGGCCAGGCCGAGGCCGTGAAGGAGGTCCACGACCTCGCCGTCGCCGTCCTCTCCGACGGCCGCACGGTGGTGCAGGGGAAGGTGATCGGCGAGGCCGAGCTCAAGGGGGTCTTCGCGAAGGCGCACGCCGACAACCCGGACACGCTCGTGCTCATCCAGGCGGACGAGGGGGTCATCCACGGGCGCGTGGTCGCGGTGATGGACCTCGCCCGACGCCAGGGGCTCCCCCGCCTGGCCATCGCCACCCGCGCCGAGAACCCCTGAAGCCGGCGCCACCGGATCGCGGGGCCCCATCCTCGACCCCTGCGCCCGGGCGGGTTAGATTCGCCCAGTGACCACCGCCCCGCGCAAGCGGCTCGGGGAAATGCTCCTCGAGTCCGGTGTCATCGACCTGGCCCAGCTCCAGTCCGCGCTCGGACACCAGCGGCGCTGGGGCGGACGGCTCGGGCAGGCGCTCGTCGACCTCAAGATCGCGAGCGAAGCGCAGATCGTGGACATGCTCTCCCGCAAGCTCGGCTACGGGTCCATCCGGCTCGCCGCGCTGGAGCACGGCCCGGCACTGGAGCTCGCCCTGCGGCTCGTCCCCTACGAGTTCGCGGCCCGGAACCGGCTCCTCCCCTACGCCGCGGACACGGGGACCATCTGGGTGGCGATGTCCGATCCCACCAACGTCGCGGTGGTCGACGAGGTGGCGTTCCGCACCGGCCGGAGGGTGAAGATCTCGATCGCCGGAGATCACGAGATCGCCGAGGCGGCGCGCCGCCTCTACCTGCAGGAGAAGCGAGGCGTCGAGGCCATCGCCCTCAGCGAGGAGCCCACGGGTCCGGTGGAGATGGTGGGAAACTTCGAGGGGGGGAGCATCCAGGCCCTCGACGCCTTCTTCTCCAAGGCGCCGAGGCGGCCGCCGGCTCCGGCGCCTCCCGCCCCGGAAGCGGCCGCGGCGGCGGCCGGGGCCGCCCCGGCGAACCGCCCCACCCAGGCCATTCCCAACGCTGACGCCGAGGCCCGCCTGGCGGAGGCGGTGCGCAGGCTCAAGCTCGAGGACGAGACCACCGCCTCCCGCGGCATGGCAGAGCGCGACCCGAGGGCCGCACCGCCGGCGAAGTTACCCGCGGCCCCGCCCCCTCCGCCGCGAGAGGCGCCGCCTCCGAAGGCGGACGCGCCCGCCAGCGCCCCGAAGGCGCCCCCGGAGCCGGAGGCGCCGGATTCGCCCCCCCGGCTCCTCGCCCTACTCGACGCGCTCGACCGGGCGGCGCGGGTGTCACAGGCACCGCCCGAGGTCGCCCGCGTGGCCCGCCTCTCCTCGGCGCTCGTGCGCGTGCTCCTGCGCAAGGGGGTGCTCACCGAGGCCGAGGTCCTAGGCGAGCTCCTGCGGAAAGGACCGCCCGGTTAGAGGCTCGCGAGGTCGATGACGAACCGGTAGCGGACGTCGCCCCGGAGCATGCGCTCGTACGCTTCGTTGATCTTCTGGATGGGGATCACCTCGACGTCCGACACGATCCGGTTCCGGCCGCAGTAGTCGAGCATTTCCTGGGTCTCCGCGATCCCGCCGATGAGGGAGCCGGAGAGGCTCTTCCGCCCCAGGATGAGGGAGAAGGCGTGGACCGGGGCCGGGGCCGGCGGGACGCCGAGCATCACCAGGGCCCCTTCCACCCGCAAGAGCCCCAGGTACTGGTTCAGGTCGTGGGGGGCGGAAATGGTGTCCACGAGGAGGTGGAAGCGGCCCGCGAGCTTCTTCATCGCCGCCTCGCTGCTGGTGAGGGCGAATCCCTGCGCTCCCAGCCGGCGGGCATCCGCCTCCTTCTTCGGCGAGGTGCTGAGGAGGGTGACCTCCGCGCCCATGGAGGCGGCGAGCTTCACGGCCATGTGGCCGAGCCCGCCGAGCCCCACCACGCCGACCCGCTGCCCCTTCTCCACCTTCCAGTGGCGCAGCGGGGAGTAGGTGGTGATGCCGGCGCAGAGGAGCGGGGCCGCCCCGGCGAGGTCCAGGCCGGCGGGGATGCGGAGCGCGAAGCGCTCGGGGACGACGATGCGGGACGAGTACCCTCCGTAGGTCGGGGTGACCCGGTCCATCTCGGTGCCGTTGTAGGTCATGGCGGCGCCGCGCTCGCAGAACTGCTCCAGGTCGCGGCGGCAGCTGTCGCAGGTGCGACAGGAGTCGACCATGCACCCCACCCCGGCGAGGTCGCCCGCGCGGAACCTCGTCACCCGCGAGCCGACGCGGGAGACCTTCCCGACAATCTCGTGCCCCGGGACCATGGGGTAGATTGCGTTGCCCCACTCGTTGCGCGCCTGGTGGATGTCGGAGTGGCACACCCCGCAGAAGGCGATGTCGATCTGGAGGTCGCCTTCTCCGAGCTCCCGGCGGGAGACCTCGAAGGGGGCGAGCGCCGAGGTGGCGGAGCGGGTGGCGTAGGCCTTCGTCTTCTCCATGACGGTTCCTCCTCTGGGACGGGGTGCCTCGGATCAGTTGAGCGCCGAGGGGACGGCGAGGACGAACGGCGCGATCTCGGCGATAAAGGTGGCCCCGTCGTCCCGCATCATCGTGTAGGTGCCGTGCATCTGCCCGAGCGGCGTCCTCAGGACGCAGAAGCTCGTGTACTGGTAGGAGGCGCCTGGTGCCAGGTGGGGCTGCTCGCCCACCACCCCGTCGCCGACGACCTCCTCCTTCTCGCCGTCCCCGTCGGTGATCACCCAGTGGCGGGAGAGGAGCTTCGCCGCGGTCCCGCCCTGGTTGGCGATGCGGACAGTGTACGTGAAGAGGTAGCGGCCCTGCGCGGGAAGGGAGCGGTCGGCGCGGTAGTCGCTGTGCACCGTCACCCGGATGCCCTGGGTCTCCGCCTCCGACACGCCCCGTCGTTACCACGGGCCTGCGCTCGGCGCCACCGGTGCCATACCAGCGCGGCCGGACCTTATGACAGAATACCCGCATGGCGCTGGAACCGAGGCTCCGGGAGATCCTCTCGAGCGTCCGCGAGCGGGCGGGCCGGGTGGTGGTCCTCACCGGCGCCGGGATCTCGGCGGAGAGCGGCATCCCCACCTTCCGCGGCAGGGACGGCTACTGGGTGGTGGGCTCGAAGAACTACATGCCGCAGGACATGGCCACCTACGCGATGTTCACGGTCCAGCCGGAGGAGGTCTGGCGCTGGTACCTGTACCGTTTCGGGGTGGTACGCCACGCGGAGCCCAACGCCGGGCACCGGGCGCTCGTGGAGATGGAGCGGAAGCTCGGGGACCGCTTCACGCTCGTCACCCAGAACATCGATGGCCTGCACCGCCGGGCCGGCTCGTCGGAGGCGCGCACCTACTGCATCCACGGGGACGCGGCCTTCGTCCGGTGCAACTACGACTGCGGCGTGGGACGCCTCCCCCTGCCGGACTTGGGCGCGAGGGACGCCCACACGCCTCTCAGCCCGGCGGACCGGAAGAGCCTCACCTGCCCGAAGTGCGGCAGCTGGCTGCGGCCGCACGTCCTGTGGTTCGACGAGTACTACGACGAGGAGAATTACCGCTTCGAGTCGACGATGAAGGCGGCGAACGGGGCGGACCTCCTCCTCGTGGTGGGAACGAGCGGAGCCACGAACCTGCCCATGCAGGTGGGTCAGACCTGCTTCGTGCAGGGAGCGGGCCTCGTCGACGTGAACCCCGAGGAAAACCCGTTCTCCGAGCTCGCGGAGCGGAGCCCCCTCGGGTTCTTCGCGCGCGGAACGGCTACGGAGCGGCTGCCGGAGATCGTGCGGGCGCTCGTCGGCTGAAGGGCGCTCTCCCCTACCGCCGGAGCGACTCCAGGCGCGCCACCCACTCCGGGGAGAGCCCGGAGGCTCGGGCGCCCCGGAGCAGGACGTCGAGGTAGGCCGGCGCGGGGCTATCCTCCCCCGCGAGGCGGCGCGCCGGTGCGGTGCGGTAGGCCACCGCGGCGATCGGCGCCCCGCCGTCGAGCGGCCGGAGCGAGACTGGGAAGGGCACGTAGAGGCCGGAGACGGCCCCCTCCTTGTGGTCGACGAGCCCTCGCGCCTCCGCGGGCATGGGGAGCGCCAGTCCCTCCACGGAGTCGCCGGGGGACTCGACCAGGCTCGCCACCGCGCCGCCGAAGCTCCGGCTCGGGGCATCGAAGGAGAGGCGGAAGCCGTCGAGCGTCGCCCGCCGGGCGCCGGAGAAGTCGGGGACCCGGTACCCGTGTTCTTTGGCCCAGGCGGCGAAGGCTTCCCGGTCGAGCGAGGAGCCGTAGACGAACCAGACGAAGGCGCCCGGGTCCCCGGCCTCGAGGACCTTTGCCATCCCCGCGGCCGGCGCTCCCATTCCTCAGGCCCCCGAGGTGAGCACGAGGCGGGCGATCTCCGGCGGGTTCGCGAGGCGCATGGGAGGCCCCCAGTAGCCGGTTCCGCGCGACACGAAGATCGATCCCCGGCGCCCGGCCTCCTCGTGCCGGTACAGGCCGCGCAGGTAGGGGTAGGCGATGGCGGTCACCAGGTTGAAGGGGAAGATCTGCCCTCCGTGGGTGTGGCCGGAGAGCTGCAGTTCCACGCCAGAGCGGATCGCCTCCGAGACGCCCTTCGGCTGGTGGGCGAGGAGCACGAGCGAGCGCTCCGGGTCGCGGCCCTCGAGCGCCCGGCGCAGGTCCGGGCCGTGGCCGGGCGCGAGCCCGCGCGAGCGCCAGTCGTCGATGCCGGCGAGATCGAAGGAGGCATCCGGGTCCCCCACCTGGACCCGCTCGTTGCGGAGGACGCGCATCCCCAGCTTCCGGAGGAAGGCCACCCACTCGTCCGCCCCCGAGTAGTACTCGTGGTTGCCGGTGACGAAGAAGACGCCGTAGCGGGCCCGGAGGGCCCCGAGGTGGGCCACGGTGCGGCCGAGGGCGGAAACCGAGCCGTCCACGAGGTCGCCGGTGACGGCGATGAGATCCGGCCGGAGGTGGTTCGTGGCCTCCACCACGCGCCGCACCTTGTCCTCGCCGATGGTGGGTCCGACGTGGAGGTCGCTGATCTGGGCGATGGAGAGGCCGGAGAGCGCCCGCGGCAGCCGGGCGAGCTCGACCGCGACCTCGTGGATCTCCGGGTCCTCGAGGGCGCTGCGCACCGCCACCGCGCTCGCGCCGCCCACGGCGAGCGCCGCGCCGCCGGCCACGGCCCGGGCGAGGAGCTGGCGCCGGACCGGGTCCACCGGGACGTCGGGGCGGTGGCGAAGGAGGGCGAAGGATCCGGTGAGCGCCGCCGCGCCCAGGCGGACGAGGTCGGTGGCGAGGAGCGCCGAGAACAGGAGGAAAGAGACCCCGAGCCAGGTCATCCCCAGGAGCACGAAGCCCTGGCCGAGGGGGCCCGGGCGCGAGCGCACGAGGAAGATGGACGCGGGGACGCTGACCGCGGCGACGACGAGGCCGACGGTGAGGATCCGGCGCCAGGGCTCGACGAGAGCCGGATCGCGGACGAGGCGGGCCCACAGGTAGAAGTGGATGCCGCCCAGGATTGCGATGACGATCGCGAAGAAGACGGTGAATTGCGCGAGGCGAGGCACCGACCCTTGTTAACGGGGCGGCCTCCCGGCTGCCAGGGGCCTCCGCGTCCCGCCGAGGGACCGGCGCGTCGCCGGCCGGCTGGAACGGCCTCGCCCGGAGCCCCGCATTCCAAGGAGCGCGCCGCTCACCCGGAGGCTATGCT
>Ga0335077_10004849_pt1 | contig 16448 bp, 17 predicted proteins | sample Lox_Sample_31_FD_207151 | JGI IMG/M metagenome (GOLD analysis project Ga0335077, IMG submission 207151) | Soil microbial communities from Loxahatchee National Wildlife Refuge, Florida, United States - Lox_Sample_3.1 | ecosystem: Environmental > Terrestrial > Soil > Wetlands | place: USA...
AACCGTGATTTCATCGGCACGCTCGGTTCTCCTCCGGCAACCGGCCTGTACAACAACGGCAATGGCCCGACCATGCTCACAGGTTTTGGCAATTCCGGCGGTACCGGCAAGGTAACCATTACAACCGGTAGCAACAGCAACGGCAACAACCTTAACGCCGGGCTGCCAATCAACCTGAGCCCGAGTAATTACTTCTTTGCCAGTCGTTCGGTGCTCTACGTGGCCGATACCGGCGCCCCGAAGAATGATTCCAATGGTGACAATAATTCCACCGGCACGGCCAACATCGGAAACGGCGGGCTGGAAAAGTGGATCAACAGCAAGTCTGACGGCACAGGAACCTGGAGCCTCGCCTATACGCTTTGGCGAGGACTGACCCCCAACGGCGGCGGCGTGGTGAACAATGGCAACACCACCGGCACCAGCGGCCTGTATGGCCTGACCGGCACAGTGTCCGGCAACAACGTCTATCTGTACGCCACTAATTACACCCTCAACGATCTGGACTACACCTACCTTTACGGAATCACCGATAACCTGACCTTCACCCTGGCCTCGCAGGCCTCGGGCGAAACATTTACGGTGCTCGATACCGCGCCATCCGACTCCAACTTCAAGGGAGTGTCATTTGCGCCCAGCATCCCCAATGGCGATGTCGAAATCACCACCTCGCCCTCCGGCCTGACCGTCACGACTTCCGGCAACGGCTGCGCCGCCGGCAGCTACGTGGCTCCAGTCACGCTGACCTGGACGCCGGGAAATTCCTGCACCTTGAGCGTGGTCACGCCGCAGAACGGGCCGGGCGTTGTGTATAAGTTCGCTCATTGGGAGGACGGCACTACCACCACCACGCATATGGTTACGGCTCCGCAGACCACGGCCACTTATACTGCCACCTTCACCATCTGGAAGAAGCTGGGCGGGCTGTGAGGAAAGCCAGTAAGTCTGCAAGACCAAGGCAACGGGAGGAAAAATGAATTGCGCACTTCGCAAGACTGGGATTTTCGCCATGGCGGTCCTCTTGGCCGCCATGATTTGCTCCGTGGATGCTATGGCCGGAAGCGTCCTCTACACCACCCTGGGACCCGGTGGTGCCTACGACAACAGCGGCGGCTACACCGTTGACGGCAGCAACTACTTCAATCAGGTCATCGCCAACCCGTTCACCCTGGGCTCCGGGGGTTGGGTGTCGGACGCGGTGCTCGCGCTGGAGAACGTTCAGGGCGGCAACAATCCGCTGAACGTTTACATTGAGTCCAACAGCGGCGGAGTGCCGGGCAACATCATCACGCAATTAACCCAGGTCGGGACAATCTCCGGCACCGGCGGGTTGGTTACCTTCACCTGTAGTGGCGTCACATGTAGCCTGGCGCCGGGCTCGTATTGGCTGGTGGCTGTGGAGCCGGACCCCAACACCCAGCAAGGATGGTTTCTCTCCTATAACGATCAGGCGGGCACCATCGCCTACAACGAGGATGGCAGCCCCACCGGACCGTGGAGCACAGCCGACGGCATCCCCTTAAATGGGTTCCAGATTGATACGCCCGAGCCGGCTACCTGGTTGGTACTCATCCCCGGATTGCTCGGCGCCGGCTACGGCTTGCGGCGGAGGCTCGTTTCGTAAACAGGTATGAAATCCCACCCCGGCAAATCCGGCTTGGAGCCTGCCCCTGAGCGGGGCCCAAGGGTGGGGCACCCTCAAGATTCTTGACTGGGCCACCCGACCAGGATCCTTCAATACCCAGGTTAGCGCCCCAAACCGGGGCGCGAACCTGGGATACCGGGCACCGGGCTTACGAGGTTAGGACGAAGCCCATCAGGGCTTCGGCGTCGTACTGGCTTTGCCGGCCCCATCCATTGGTCATGGTGGCGGCAACGTACACCTCGGCGGCAAATCCTGCGACTGGGCATGGCCCCAGCAGGTCGCCCACTTTTGCCGTGATCGGCGACGCACCTGCAGCACCACTCACCGGACCGCCCGGCAACACCGGAGGCGGTCCCACCGGAGTAACGCCCCGAACCAGCGAGACCGAGTAGGTTGCAAAGTTCGCCGGCTGGCTCGCGGTAAATGCCATGGAAACGGTCGTGGTTTTGTTCGAGCCATAGTGCAGCACCCCGCAGGCATCGGCCATTACTGGAGGCGTCGAATTCAGCACCGGTGCCGAAAGGGTAGCCACGCACGACTGGTTGTTCACCAGAAGCTTCAGCGGTGCGCTCTTCACGTCCGGGGTCAACTTATTGCCGCTGGCATCCAGGAACTGCAACACGATGGTATGTATCCCGTTGCTGAGGGCGACGCTATAGAGCTCGTATCCCAGTGCGACCGGCTGATACAGGAAGAGTTCCGCCAGTTTATGCACCGGGTAGCATCCAGGCGCCGTCCCGACCGTCTGGGCAGGAACGGTAATCAAGACATTGGAGATGCCGTCCCATTTATAGGTCGTCCAGCTATCGGTTTGAGGGATGCCTTCCACCAGTACCTGATAGTAGGCAGCGCTTACGCCATCGGCCGCCTGAAAATTCACCATGATGGGCAAAAGGCCGCCGAATGGCGCGTTGGTTACCTGATACGGCGAGCCGGACGGAGTAGTGGCCAACCCGCTAACCTGGTCTATTTTGTCAAAAGGAATCAGCCCGATGCCCATCAACAGCGGGCTACCGGAAAAGACCGTGTAACTGACTTCCTCGATGATGGAATCGGAACAAATCAGCATCTGCCCGGAGGACGGTATGGCCACGCTGGAGGGGCGGAAGGGCACCCCGCTGGCCACCACGTTCGCGGACCCATTCGACGCGCTCACGCTGACGATGGAGTTGGACGGATCACGTTGCGGAACCAGCAGCGCATCCTGCGCCGCGTCGGCCCAGGTCAGGAAGAACGGGGCGGTCAATCCCTTGGCGAGCGTGGTCCGCGCGCCATTGCCGACGTTAATTTCGCTGATGCGTCCCTGGTCGGGCCCGGCGGTTTGTTCGCTGACATAGGCGTACTGCAGGTCCGAACTCAGCACCACGCCAACCGGATGGTCCAGACCTGCGGCCACCACCGTCTTTGCGCCGCTGCTCAGCTTGATTCGCAGCAGCCTTCCCGGAGAAGCGTACTCCACCACGTAAGCTGCGTCGTGCGCTTCATCCAGAAACAACTGTTGCGGCGCCGTCATCCCCGTGGCCACTACAGCTGCAGCGCTGCGATTAGCGCTGCTCAGCGCTACCCGGACCAGGTCGCCGGTGCGTTCGGTCACATAAGCATGGCTGCCATCCTTGCTCAGCTTCACGTCTTCGGGCTGATTGTAGCCGGTGCCCAGTACCTTATAGCCTGAGCCGATCGCGTAGGTGACCCAGCGAATGGTCAGATTGTAACCATAGACAAGGACCTGTACCTTGGCATAGTTTCCCTTGTTCGTCAGAACTGCGAAGACATCGTTAACCTTCAACTGGTTGGTGGCATCGTCATTTCCGTCGATGGGGGTTGTCGAATAGGGAAGGCCTTTCAAATTGGCCGCGGTCAGCGCGTTGAAGTCCACCATCCCCAGGTTGACGATTTTGGCCCCGTTTTGCGGATTCATGATGCGCTTGACATTGGTCACCTGCTCCCAGAAAACATCGGTGGTCGCAGTGATGGCGCTTTCGGTTCCGGTATCGAAATCGAACGACCAGGTGCCTTTCAGCACAGTGCTGGCGGATTGCGCCACGATAGTGGCAGCAGGAAAGAGATCAAGCGCGGACAATTTACCACTGTATTCCACGAAGATCAGTTGATTCTGGGCGGTGCGGAAATCGCATCCAATCGCTCCACCTAGTCCGGTGGCAAGTTGTGTTGAAGTTGGCATTCGGATTCTCCTTGCTGTGATTGCCTTCGCAGGGTGTGGTTGGTTAAGAGAAGTTTGCAAGCAGCCAAAGACCTAATGCACGACACATGCCACGCCGAAGTCCGCCGGGGCGTACTTTCGCTTCCCCTATCTTTGCAATAGCATACAGCAGTGGTGAGCAGGAAAGAGTTGATCGCTTCGTTTTTCCCACTCCGATAGGACTATCTGGATGGATAGTTGAAACTCTCCGTTCGGTTAGGCGGGAGAGGCGCGGCGCTTTCGACCGCGAACCGCACGATGGCGACGAGCTGTTGCAGGGACAGTTCGTACACCTCAGCAATTTCCTCGACCGGGTTGCCTCCGGCGATGGCGTCGAAGATGTGAGCCAACGGCGCCCTGGTTCCGCGCGCCACCCAGACCCTGCGGGTCTTACTTGGCAGACACTCTGCCTCGGGGCACTTTGACCAGGCCAACTGGCCCCGCTCGCCGGAGCCAGTCGGACGGAGGTACCTGCCTGCGGTCAGTCGGGGCACTGCTCTCTGGCGCAGAGCGTCTCTGACTGACGGGAGGGTGAGCTTGCGTCGGGTCCGCTGCTGGCTTTGGCTGGGTCGGGCTTTGCTGAATCAGCGGCTCTGCCCGAGGGCTGTGCCGGGCGGGGATTGGCGTGGCCTGCTGCAAGCTGGGACTCCCACACCTTGAAGGCCTGCTCGATGGCTTGCCGCAGGGTCAGACCCTCATGAGCGGCCAGGCTCTTGATGCGGCGCTTCTCGGCTTGCGGCATCCGCACAACTAGTTTGGCATCATTTGCTTGCATATTAGCTTGAAGCACTTGGAGCACAAGTGTACCACCAGAAGGCAGGTTTTTCGCATCTAAACCATTGTTTTTCTAATGCTTACCTGTAAGCCTTTTATAATCTAATGCTCCGCTAACCTGTTGATTCTATTAGAAGGCTACTTGGGGGAGGTTCAACGAGGACTCAAGCGAGCTGAGGAACTTCTTTCTACACTGTTCGTATCTGCTGAGTGGAGGCATTATGTACTGCAACTACTGCGGGAAAGTCATCCAGGACGATGCCAACGTCTGCGCCTATTGCGGTCGGCGAGTGGGTTCGATTGCCGCCCGTGCCAAGCTGATGCGTTCGCGCACCGACCGCAAGATCGCGGGCGTTTGCGCCGGATTTGCCGAGTACTTCGACGTGGATGTCACCGTGGTTCGCGTGATCTGGCTGATTGTCGCCCTGTTCGGTGGCGGCGGAATTTTGGCCTACATCATCGCTTGGATCGTCATGCCGGAAGAGCCGGAGTATGTTCCCGCTGCGCCACCGGCAGCGCCTCCGCAACCGTATCAGGGTCACTAAAGCAGCAAGTCAGCGAGAGCGGATAGGCTCGGCTTCCCGCCGCGTCGAGCCGCTTGCAGTTCTTGACCTGCCGGCTCCGGTAGTTCGCGACGAAAGATTCCCGTCGTCGCGATATTCGGAGAAGAGAAAGTCCTCGATCTCATCGATGCGCCGGTTCGCATCCTGGTAACCGATGTCGATAAGGGCCTGCGTGTACTTTGACGTGAACAGCAGGTAGCTCATCAGGTCGGCGCAGGAAGCCGCGTCGCGTCCCAAACTGCTCACAAAGTATTGGATGAGGTAGGGCAAATCGCGCTGATGTTGGCGCGCCAACTCCGACAAGTCAACCGAAGGAGCGATGAGCAGCGGCACGAGCGGCCGCATGCGTTCGCATCCTTCCAGGCCTGCCTGGGCGATGTGGCCCTCGCGCAGCAACTGGTTCAGCCGCTGCAGGTGCTCGACGTCGGTGGCGAGGTGGTCGAGGAACATGACGTTGAAGAGCACGCCCAGCACTTGCGCCAGGGAAGGATCTTTCTGGTCGGCAGCCTCTTCCTGATGCTCCAGACTCTCGCTGCGGACACCAATGGCGAAGATCTTCTTCGCGCCCAGCCGAATGACCGGGCTGAGCGGCTGCTGCAGACGCACGCATCCGTCGCCGAAGTAGGCTGTGCCGCGCGCCGTGCGGAGCATGACTGGCTGAAACACCAGAGGAATAGCTGCTGACGCGCAAACATGATCGACGGTAATCTTCGTTGCCAGGGTCACCCGCCGGCTCCGGTTCCACATGGGATGGCCTTTGGCGCCTTGAATGAACAGATAGCTCTTTCCGGAGTGGTAGTTGGTAGCGGAAATGGCGAGCGCGTAGAGGTGCCCGCGCCGGATGTTGTCCTGGATGCGGTCGCAATCGAGATGCGCGTGCAGGTAGTGGCGCAACGGAGTGGCGTCCAGCAGCGAGCGGGCGTTGCCTCCTCCTAAAATGGCACCGAAGGACAGGTCGAGGATCCATGTAATGGAATTGCGGGTCTGGGCTAGGACGTCGCAGCGGAAGACGTCGGTGGGCTTGAGGCGCGACCAGAAGTTGGCCAAGGTCTGGGTTGCCAGCACAAAGTCGTCGCTGCCGGCGGCGAGGGCAGAACCATTCACCGCCCCCGCTGAGCTGCCACCAATGATGGGAAAAGGATTGCCCTCGGCCTGAACGCGCGGTATCTCACCGATGCGCTTGAGTACCCCCGCCTGATAAGCCCCGCGGGCGCCACCGCCGGTCATCACTAATCCGAGCGTGTCAGTCATGACCACCCTCAGTGGCAATTGTTCCACAAGGAACCTTATGGAGGCTTTTCACGGCGTGATCTCCCATACGACGCCGTAGCCGTCGGCTCCGCCTTGGGACGCCGTGCCGTACAAGTTGCCGTTGCTGTCAATTAGCACGCTGCCGTAGGGAAGTCCGCCGTCCTGGCCGCCGGTGAAGTCGTAGAGGTCGGTCAGCGTCCAACCGCTGCCGGAAGGCGTCAGCTTAAAGACCGATCCTGCTGAGTGCGAGCCGTCCTTGAGTGTTGTGCCGTAGAGATTACCCGCAGCATCCATCGTGAGGCTGCAATAAGGTCCTGGCAGGTAGGCTGTCCCGGCAAAGCTGCCAATCACGTCGAATGTCCAGCCTCCGCCCGAGGACGCCAGCTCGTAGACCGTGCCGCCACCGCCCGAGCCTCCGGTGCTGGTGGTGCCATAAAGATTGCCGGCGCTGTCAAACACCAGCCCGCCGAAGGGCGTTCCACCGTCGTTCGTATCCTGAAACGTATACAGCGTGTTCTCACTCCAGCCGGAGCCGGAAGGCGTCAACTGGAAGACTGTGCCGTGTCCGGCTCCCCCGCCAAAGGCCGTCCCATAAAAGTTGCCGACCTGATCGAAGACAACACTGCTGTAAGGATTAGCACCGTCCTGGCCACCGGTGAAGAGGTAGATGGCGCTCTCCGACCAACTGCTGCCCGAGTGCGCAAGCTCGTACACCACACCTTGGGCGTTGTTGCCGCCGAAGTACGTCGTACCGTAAATGTTGCCTGCTGGGTCGAAGGTCAGGTCTCCATATCCGGGGTTGGCGCCATCCGTGAATCCACTGAAGCTGTAGATCACCGTCTCCGTCCACGGACACAGTGCAGTTTTGCAGGCAAACGGCGGCGGCTTCAGGTTGAAGACCGTCCCGCATCCCGACCCGCAGTTGCGCCCTCCGAATTCGGTAGTGCCGAAGAGGCTGCCATCCGGGCCGAAGACAACGCGGGCGATGGGTGCGCCTCCGTCGGTGCGTCCCGTGAAGCTGTAGAGCGGGCTAAGCACCCACCCCGAAGCTTTGCGCACCAACTTGAACACGGTGCCGCGGTCGGTGCTGCCACCCTGGTACGCCGTTCCGTAGAGGTTTCCGGCCTTGTCCATCGTCAGGCCGGCCTCGGGAAAGGCGCCGTCTGTTCCGCGTGTGAAGTTGTAGATGACGCTGTAGCTCTGGGCCTGGGCTGATGGCAAAAACAAGAATGTCAAGGCAAGCATTAAGCCCGGCGCCGTGGCTGCAACCAGGCATCTTCTCCGAGACCAGTTACGAAGTTGCTCTGAACTCATCCTGGCGTCCTCCTCCAATGTAAACCGGAATTGAGTTCATTGGTTGCGAAACCCTTTCTTGGACAACGCGCCGCCAGACACCTTGGCGGCCCTCCAACATGACTAACGTAGCATTGACCCTTCGGGTGTGCGAGGAGATGCGTCACGGCGGGCTGTGATTAAGAACACTTCTGGCAAACTTGAAACTTGAAACCCGAAACTCGAAACTACAGATATGGCCACAATTCGCAGCTCTGATGCTGAACTCTACTACGAGGTCCTCGGCGACGGTCCAACCGTCGTGCTGCTGCATCCTTTTCCGCTGAACCATAATTTTTGGACCGCGATAGCCGCGCCGCTCAGCAGCCGATATCGGTTGATCATCCCCGACTTGCGCGCGCATGGCGCATCCGAGTTGGGCGACGGGCCTGCGACCATGCAGAAGCTGGCTGACGATCTGGCCCGCCTGTGCCGCGAAGAGAAGCTCGGGAAGGCGGTGTTCGTCGGGGTCTCCATCGGCGGATATCTTCTATTCGAGTTCTGGCGGCGCTATCGCGAGCAGGTTGCGGCGCTGGTGCTGGCCAACACCCGCGCTGACGCGGAGACGCCGGAGAGCAAAGCCGCGCGCCTGCAGACCGCAGATCGAGTCCTGCGGGAAGGGACGGCGGGGTTCATTGAAGAAATGCTGGCCAGAGTTTTGTCTCCCACGACACGTGCCAACCGCCCCGATATCGTGGACGCGGCGCGCAAAATGATGCAGGCCATGTCGCCCGACGATGTTGCGGGCGTACAGCGCGGGATTGCCGCACGCCCGGATTCGATTCCGACGCTCGCGACTATCAATGTTCCGACCCTTATCATCGCCGGCCAAGACGACAGCGTGCCGTTCGACCAGTTCGAATTGATGCGGCAAGGCATAACCGACAGCCAATTGCGGAGCATCCCGCGCGCCGGGCATTACGCTGCGCTGGAGAGGCCGGAGGAGTTCGGCGGGCTGCTGCGAGAATTCTTGAAGTAGTCAGTAGTCAGTGAAGAAGGCGAGGAATGGAGATGAACAAGTCGTATCGAGATCCCGTGGCAATGTTTTAGTCATCGGTCACCCGAATCCCCGATCATTTCATGTAATTCACACAGCCAGCGATGCGAAACAGCAAGATAACGGTTCCTACCCCCATTACAGTCAGGCCCACTCTGTCGATCCCCGTTGCCGCCAAGAAACGCTCCGGCAGTGCCTTAGTGATTATCGTTAGCAGGGCAACAAGAAATCCTAACCCGACTATCGTGGCAGAAAATTTAAGGCTCCCATCCTTGTTCCACACGTAAGAACAATCCTCAACCAGTACGGAGGCCGCGGCCGGGCTGTTTTCTACGTTGTGCCCAACTCTCCCGCCCATTATAACGTCACAACCGTGAGATAATCCGCCGAGGAGGTAGATGCCGTGTGCTTGGCGCTGCATGATTGGGCAGACATCGCCGTGCTTTTAACCGCCGCAGTAGGTTTCTATGGTTACGTTAAATATCGGTATGATTTGCACCGCAAAGTGGAACGACTTGAGGAATACCTGCGTACTGTGAAGCCTCCAGATCAGGCCGAAGGGAAGAAGGGTCAGCACTCAATCTACCACCTCATCAGCAAGGTCGAACTCACGCAAGACGAGATAATACAGGCCTGTTTCAGGAGCAAGCACATTGCTTGCAAAACCCGTGCGGGTGCCGAAGGGTCAGACCTAGCGACCGATTTGCTCTTTGAGTACGTGGATAGGAAATAGTCTTTCGGTTTGTTCTCTGGTGTTTGTGGTCAGCCACAGATATTAATGCCCTTAGGCAGAAGTCGCTCTCAATCATTTGATTCCACTACAATCGATTCGCTATGTTCGACGCATTTCTTGTACCTGAAAAAACCGTTGTCACCGCCAAGGGCGACAGCGCTCCGCTCGACGTGAGTGCGGCCACCGGCGCGACGTTCCTGGCGACGCTCTCCATCACCAGCGTGGTGGAGCAGGAGTCGCTGGAGATCACGCTATTCACCTCGCCTGACGGCACGACTTGGGACACAAAACCGGTGGCCTCATTCCCGCAGCGGTTTTACGTAGGCGATTACCCGCTGCTGGTGGACCTGTCCGCTGCAACCGGTACGAAGTTTCTGCGCGCGCACTGGGAGGTGGGCCGCTGGGGGCGCGGGCCGACCGAAGCAAGATTTGAACTTGGGCTTCGCCTCCGCGAGGTCTCGCGGGAAGCGTTGCTGGAAGCCCAGGCAGAAGCGCAGGCGCGGCGCTAAGAGCTTTGGAAGGAACCGGCAAGTCCGTCATCGTTCACCCCGCGCGCAACATCCTGGGCAGCTTGCGCGTGCCGGGTGACAAGTCCATCTCGCATCGTTATGCCATGCTGGCCGCCCTTGCCGGCGGACATTCGCGCTTCGAGAACTTCTCCCCCGGCGCGGATTGTGCCAGCACGTTGGAATGCGTTCGCGCGCTAGGCTGCGCTGTCGAACGGGACGCGCAAGGAGCGGTCAACATCGACGGTCTTGGTCCGCAACTGCGAGAGCCCAGTCGACCACTCGACTGCGGCAATTCCGGCTCGACCATGCGCATGCTCGCAGGCATCGTCGCGGCGCAGCCCTTCAGCAGCGAGATGATCGGCGATGCGTCGCTCTCACGCCGCCCCATGAAGCGCATCATCGAGCCACTCACCCGAATGGGCGCGGAGATCCACTCCGCAGAGGGCGGCTGCGCGCCACTGATCATCCGAGGCACAAAACTGCACTCCATCGAGTATCAAGTTCCGATCGCCAGCGCGCAGGTGAAGACCTCGCTGCTTTTTGCTGGATTGCTGGCAGAAGGGAAGACCACAGTCGAGGAGCCGTCGCGCACCCGCGACCATGGTGAGCTGGCGCTGCGCGCGTTCGGCGCGAAAGTGGACCGCTCGCGCAACGCAGTGACGATTCAGGGAGGTCAAGTCCTTCATCCGCTTGGGGCCTGCGTTCCCGGCGATATCTCTTCGGCTGCCTTTTTCCTATGCGCCGCCGCCATCTTTCCTGAGTCCAACCTGGTCATTGATGGCGTGCTGCTGAATCCCACCCGCTCGGCGCTACTGGACGTGCTGATTGCGATGGGAAGCCGCATTTCCATGGTGCGGGTGGAAGAACATCATGGCGAGCTGGTTGGCACTGTCACCCTCGTGCCCGGCGTCGGCCGGGCGATTACCATCTCCGGCGCACAGACTGCGCTGCTGATTGATGAGTTGCCGGTGCTCGCGGCCATCGCGCCGTTCACCGCCGGGTTGGAAGTGCGGGACGCCGGCGAGTTGCGCGTGAAGGAGTCCGATCGGCTGAGCGCGGTCACGCAGAACTTGCGTGCCATGGGAGCACAGGTTGAACAAACCGCTGACGGATGGCGAATCTCCGGAGGTCAGAAGCTGCACGGAGCAGAGGTCGAGAGCTTCGGTGATCACCGCATCGCCATGGCGTTTGCGATTGCTGCACTCCGCGCCGAAGGTGAGACGGTGATTCGCGATGCGGATTGCGTGGCGATTTCGTATCCGGGATTCTTTGAGGATCTGGAACGGTTGGTCGAGCGATGAGCCCTGCTTACGCGGAGGCGGCCCGTGGAAGTGGCTCCGAGGCAGGGTGCTCGCGCACGACCGTATCCACCATGGGATAGCCCAGCTTCTTCCATTCGTAGAAGCCGCCGAGCAGCGGACGCACATGACGGATACCGACTTTTCTCAGTTTCAGCGCCACACGGGCGCTGGTCGCTTCGTTGGGTCAAGTGCAGAACAAAACGATCTCGCCGTCGCGCGTGATCTCGTTGTGGCGGGCTTCCAGGTCCTCCGGCGAGATTTGCAGCGCGCCCGGCAGGGTCCTCGGATTGCTGAGCACGTCGAGCGGATGGCGCAGGTCAACGATGAAGACCGGCTCGCCGGACTCCAGCTTGTGCTTCAGCTCATCGGGCGTGATGCGGTCGCCCTTAACCTGCTTGATGAAGCGCTCCCGATCTTGCCAACGATACAGCACATAGGCCACGACCATTGTGCCGTACAGGGTGAGAATCCAGCCGCCGAAGCGCTGGGCGTAAAGGTTGGCGCGGTCGAGCTGCTTCCCAAAGATGAAGCCCAGACCCGCAAAAGCGCTCGTCCAGAGCAGCGCACCGAGGAAGTCGAACAGTAGGAACCGTGGGAGATCGACGCCCACCATGCCGGCCAAGGTGGGCGCAGCGGTGTTCAGGCCGGGAACGAACTTGCAGATCAGCAGCGTCCGAGGTCCGAACCTGGTGAAGGTAGTCTCGGTGCGGCGTACACACGAATCAGGTTCGAGCGCGATGCGGCACAGCAGATTCAGCACTACGCCGCCGCGACGCTTTCCGAAGAAGTACCAGAAGGTGTCGGCGCACAGGGACGCGATCGCCGGGATGATAGCGGCGAGCGCGAACCGCATCCGCCCTTGGGCGGCCAGCGCTCCCGCAGCCAGCAACAGCGGCGCGGCCGGAATGGGCAGGCCACCCTGCTCAATCAATACCCAGAGGAAGAGCAGGGCGTAGCCGTAATGCAAGACGAATTGAAGGATGTCATTCACTCCGCATCACACCGCACCACAAAATAACACTGATGCGCGCTGCGAGCGAAAAGTTACCGGCATCTGGATGGGAGTGGTGATCAACAGGTGCCGTACTGCGATTTCGTTCTGCTCTGATGTTGTGTTATAACCGCCTGTTTCGGCTTTGCGCGCCGAGGCTACTATTGGCGGCCACTCTCATAGCCTGTGGCGCTTTCCAGCTCACGGAGGAACGGTTTGGATTTCCAGCTCTCAGAAGAACAACTGCAACTGAAAAAAATGGTCCGCGAGTTTGCCGAGCGCGAGATTGCGCCCAACGTTATGAAGTGGGATGAGCCCGGCGAGTTTCCGCTGGCGACCATCAAGGAGCTGGGCAAGCTGGGGCTGATGGGCATTATCTTTCCCGTGGAGCTGGGCGGTGCGGGCATGGGCTACGTCGAGTACGTGGCCGCGATCGAAGCGCTATCGCGCGTGGACGGATCGGTCGGCATCACGGTGGCGGCGCATACCTCGCTATGTTCAGGACACATCTTCATCGCCGGAAACGAAGAGCAGAAGCGTAAATACATTCCCAGACTCGCCACGGGCGAGCACCTCGGTGCTTGGGGGCTGACCGAGCCAGGTTCGGGGTCTGACGCCGGCGGTGCACGTTGCAGCGCCGTGCGTAAGGGCAAGAACTGGGTGCTCAACGGCAACAAGACGTTCATCACTAACGGCTATCACGCCGATGTGGCCGTGGTCATCGCCGTTACCGACAAGACGGCGCATACCCACGGACTTTCAGCTTTTGTGGTCGAGAAGGGGACGAAGGGGTTTCGCGCCGGCAAGAAAGAAAACAAGCTTGGCCTGCGCGCCAGTGATACTTCAGAGTTGATCTTTGAGGACTGCGAGATCCCGGGCTGCAACCTGCTGGGCAAGGAAGGCGACGGCTTTGTGGATGCTATGAAAGCGCTTGACGGCGGTCGCATCTCAATTGCCGCGCTGGGGCTGGGCATGGCGCAGGGCGCGTACGAGGCCGCGCTCAAGTACTCGAAGGAGCGCGAGCAGTTCGGCAAGCCGATCAGCGAATTTCAGGCGATCGCCTTCAAACTTGCCGATCTGGCCACCGAGATCGAAGCGGCGCGCCTACTAACGATGCGCGCCGCAGCCATGAAAGATGCCGGCATGAAGACCACGCTTGAGTCCTCGATGGCCAAGCTCTATGCCAGCGAAACTGCAGTGAAGGCCGCCAATGAATGCGTGCAGATTCACGGTGGCTACGGATTCATCAAGGACTATCCTGCCGAGAAGTTCTATCGCGACGTCAAGCTGTGCACCATCGGCGAGGGCACCAGCGAGATCCAGCGGCTGGTAATCGCCCGGCAGATTCTGAAGGACTGAGTGAGCTCCAACCATCACATCCAGCAGCTCGTCAGCCGAATTCGTGCTGGTGAATTGCGGGCCTTGTCGCGCGCCATCTCGACGGTCGAGAATCGCACGCGCGAATCGACAGAACTGCTGAAAGCGTTGTTTCCCTTCAGCGGCAACGCCTTGCTGATTGGCCTGACCGGCGCGCCGGGAGCAGGCAAGAGCACGTTGGTTGACCAGGTAGCGCGCGAGTACCGCAAGCAGGGTAAGACTATCGGCATCGTGGCCGTCGATCCCACCAGCCCGTTCAGCGGCGGTGCGATTCTCGGCGACCGTATCCGCATGCAAGCGCACCACGCTGACAAGGGCATTTACATCCGCAGTATGGCGACGCGCGGCTCGCTGGGCGGGCTGGCCAGCACCACCGCCGATGTGGCGACCGTGCTCGACGCCAGCGGCCGCGATCTGGTGATGATCGAAACCGTCGGCGTCGGCCAGGACGAGGTGGACATCGTTCGCCTGGCGGACGTAACCATTGTTGTTCTGGTTCCCGGCATGGGCGACGATGTGCAGACCATCAAAGCCGGCATCATGGAGATTGCCGACATTTTCGTCATCAACAAGAGCGACCGCGAGGGCGCCGAGCGGGTGGAGCGCGAGATTCGCGCCATGCAGTCGCTGGCCGTGCGCCACGATGACTGGGTTCCGCCGATTGTGAAGACCGTCGCCAGCGAAGGAGCAGGCATCAGCGAGCTGGTTGCAGCCATCGAGAAGTATCGCGAGTACCTGGAAAAGAGCGGCCGCGCACAGGCGCGCCGGGTCGAGAACTGGCGCGGGCGAATTGCTGAGATGCTGCGCGATGCGCTGTTTCAGCGCGTGCTCTCCTATTATCTGAGCGAGGGCGAGGCGAACCGCTACGCCGCGGAGGTTGCCGAACACAAGCGCGACCCGTATTCTCTGGTGGAGAAGATTGTGGACGAATTGGGGAAGCCGGAATGAGCTACATTGATCATCTGGGTGTCGCCGTGAAGTCGCTCGCGGAAGCTAGAAAGTTCTACGAGAAGCTGGGCCTGCAGGTCATGCCTGAAGAGACGGTCGAGGCAGAGAAGGTTCGGCTGGCTATGGTGCCCGTCGGCGAAAGCCGCATCGAATTGCTGGAGCCGACCTCACCGGAGTCAACCATTGCGCGGTTCCTCGATAAGCGCGGCGAAGGGCTGCATCACGTCGCCTTGCACGTCAACGACCTCGCCGGTACAGTCGAGCGCCTCAAGGCTGCAGGCACACGCCTCATCTCCGACGACATCAAGATCGGCGCAGGCGGACACCTTTACGTGTTCGTTCATCCTTCCAGCTCCGGCGGCGTACTGCTGGAGTTGGTGGAAGACGCTCCCCAAGGTGTGTGAAAGTGTGGTAGTGCCTCAGTTTGAAATTCCCTCGGCTCGCGTCTGGCCGACCAGGTTTGGACCATTGAAGAATTTGGTTGCGCTACTGCCGCAGCGCACGAAGCGCAGGCCTTACAAGAAGAGATAGCGAGCGTGTGAGTGGCTGCTAGAATCCTGCTACGAGCAATGAAATGGTCGGACGAGGTTTAGTCTTACTGGGGTCGCTGTATGTCTGTTCTCTGAACACCGTCGCTCAGTCTAACTCCGAGAAAGAATCCGTGGCGGTCGTTGAACTCGGAGGGCAGGCTTCGCGAACTTTTCAAGGTGGCGGATCAGCGTTCGGGCCGACTGTAGCAGTCGAGACAACCCCCGTCGAGAATTGGTTGGAACTGGAAGCTGGGGTAACGTCTCTATTTAATCGAACTTCGACAGAATGGGACGTTGATCTGCTTTTCAAGAAGCCCTGGACACTCTCCAATAAGGCGGAGCTTATGGCTGGTATTGGACCAGAGTGGGTTCATACGAATGACCGTACTCTAACCGCGAACTCCGTCAGCGCTGAGGCCGAATTGGATTTCATGTACTGGCCGCACGCTAAACACAAATTCGGTTGGTACATCGAGCCAACTTACGATTACAACTTCGGGCGACGGCACCAGCAGTCATTGAGCGTGGCAGGAGGACTGCTAATCGCAATCCGTTAAGACAAAATTTCAAACTGAGGCACTACCCAACGGCGGGATGGTTTGCGCAACCGCCAGCGCAACTCTACAATGGAAGCTTTATCCCTCCGCGGAACCAAATGCCATGATCCATTTTCCAGTACCAGAGGCGCTCACCTTCGATGACGTGTTGCTGTTGCCTGCCAAGTCTGATGTCGTGCCGGCCGCGGCGGACACCTCAACCCGCCTGACTCGCAACATCGAGCTGCGCATCCCGCTGATTAGCGCGGCCATGGACACAGTGACCGAGTCCCACATGGCCATCGCCATGGCGCAGCAGGGCGGGCTAGGCATCATCCATCGCAATCTCAGCATCGAGCAACAGGCCAGCGAAGTAGACAAGGTAAAGCGCTCGGAGAGCGGCATGATTGTCGATCCCATTACCATGTCGCCGGAGGACAAGATTGCCGATGCGCTGGAGGTGATGCGCCACTACCGGATCTCCGGCGTGCCCATCACCAAGAACAAGAAGCTGGTTGGAATCCTCACCAATCGCGATCTCCGCTTCGAGACTCGCACCGACATTCCCATCAGCGAGGTGATGACCAAGGAAAACCTCGTCACCGTTCCCGTGGGCACGACCCTGAGCGATGCCGAAGCGATCCTGCACCAGCACCGCATCGAGAAGCTGCTGGTGGTTGATGATCACTACAACCTGAAAGGCCTGATTACCGTTAAGGACATCCAGAAGCGCCTGAAGTATCCCAGCGCGGCCAAGGACG
>Ga0335077_10004850_pt1 | contig 16447 bp, 10 predicted proteins | sample Lox_Sample_31_FD_207151 | JGI IMG/M metagenome (GOLD analysis project Ga0335077, IMG submission 207151) | Soil microbial communities from Loxahatchee National Wildlife Refuge, Florida, United States - Lox_Sample_3.1 | ecosystem: Environmental > Terrestrial > Soil > Wetlands | place: USA...
TCCCACCAGGGAACCAATCACGCCTCCGGTGATGGAGATCAGCACGGCCTCGGAGAGAAACTGCAGACGGATGTCTGCGGCGGTAGCGCCCACCGCCTTGCGGATGCCAATCTCACGAGTGCGGGAGGTGACGGTAGCCAGCATGATGTTCATGATGCCCACGCCGCCGACGACAAGGGTAACGGTGGAAACCAGCAGCAGCACCAAGGTGAGAGCGTTTGCGGTTTTGGCAGCCACCGTGATCAGTTGTGCCAGGTTCTCGACTCGATATACCGACTCGGGGCGGTGGCGCGACTGCAGCACAGCCTTAATGCGCTGAGTGGCCTCCGGCACCTGGCTGAGATCGGCCATGGAGAAGAAGATCTGGTCGAGCGCGTCGTTGGGAAGGAAGTAGCGGCTAACGGTGTAGGGAATCGTGATGGTATCTCCGGCGAGCTCCGATTGGCCGAACGTCTCCACGCGTTCCTTGAAGGTGCCGATCACCGTGAAAGGCAGTCCCATGATCTTGATGGTTTGGCCTATCGCGGCGTCCTGGCTCCCGAACATGTGCTGGGCCAGATGCTGGGTGAGAGCCGCTACCTTGGCGTGAGACCGCGAGTCAACCTCATCGAAGAATCGGCCCGCCAGCACATTCAGGTTGCGAATGTTTTCATATTGCGGATCGACACCCAGAATCAGTACGTCCTGTTCGCGTCCATTGCCGGCGGGAATGCGGGCATGCAGTTGCACCATGGGGGAAACCGCGACCACGCCCGCCACCTGCTGCTCGACCGCTTGCATGTCTGCTATGGTCAGACTGTCCTGAGCTGTGGGGTTCACCGCCCCCTGCCCTTCATGAAAGGCATAGATCATGTTGGCGCCGATGCCCTGAATCTGGTTCAGGACGTACTGCTTACCGGTGAGGCCAACCGTCACCACCAGGATCAGAGAGGCTGTGCCAATTACGATTCCCAGCGCGGTGAGAGCAAAACGGATCTTGTTCAGCCGGAATGTATCCAGGGCCACGCCCACAATCTCGGACAGCACCAGATTCTTATGTGGAGGTTCGCTTCCCGGCGTGCTTTTCATTGGACTGTACACCCACCACCGCGATTCTGGGATCTGGCAAGTTCACGCGACTCAAGGTCTGCTTCCATTCTCATTCACGCCCCGCATCCGTGCAAGGTTACGAAGATTTACGCTTGTTGACGAACTCTTTACGTGGTCTTCCCTAAGAACTGGATTCTAATTGGTAGCGACAGCCCACGTTCTGTGTCCTCGAGATGGTGTGTCTTCAATTGGACCGCGTATTGTCGATAAATATGTCCCTTCGGGATCAACGCAGACTATTGGTCTTGCTGCTACCCTTGACCATGGCCAACTTCTCTGGCCGACGATTAGCCCGGAGTGGCGAGTGGCCAAGAAGATGATGTTGCAAAGACCAATATCCCTCGCGTGGGTGGTGGCTTTGGTAAGCCTGCTCCTGATCTGGCCGGAAGTCGGCAATGGACAGAGCCAGCCAACTACGCCAACCAAGCCGGCGAGTTCGACCGTGCGGCCGGTCGGAACCGTCAAGTCGATCAACGGAAATGCGGTTATGGTCACGACCGACTCAGGGTCCGACTTCACTGTGCTGGTTCAACCCACCACCCGCGTGCTGCGCATGGCTCCAGGCCAGAAAGATCTGAAAGATGCGGCACCCCTGTCCCTCGCTGACTTGCAGCCCGGCGACCGCATGATCATCCGGGGCAGCCTGGCCGATGATGGCAAATCCGTGGTTGCTTCCTCGCTTCTGGTAATGAAGAAAGCTGATATCGAGCAGCGGCTGGAACAGGAACGTGAGGATTGGCAGAAGCGTGGTGTCGGTGGGCTGGTGAATGCGATCGACCTGGCCAGCGGGACCGTTACGCTCTCGACCGGAGCCGTCGGTTCGAAGACCATCACCGTCCGCGTGTCGAAGGAGACCATCGTGCGTCGTTACGCGCCGGAGTCTGTGAGATTTCAGGATGCGAAGCCAGGCACGCTGGAGCAGATCAAGGCCGGCGACCAGCTCCGCGCGCGCGGGGCGCTTAACGCCGAAGGCACTGAGCTCAGCGCGGAAGAGATTGTTTTCGGATCGTTTCGCAACATTGCGGGCACGGTGACCGCGATCGACTCGGCCGACAACACGCTCAGCGTCATGGATCTGTTTACCAAGAAGCCCGTGAGCGTGAAGATCACAGCGGATTCCCAGCTCAGGAAGGTGCCTCCCATGGTGGCGCAGCGGATTGCGATCCGGCTGAAGGGTTCGCCGCCGGACAGCGGGCAGGGCGCGAGCGGCGGAAACCAATCGCCCGCTGCAAAAGCAGAGCAGGCTCCTGGCGGAGCCGGCGGCTCGCATCCGCGTGGCGCAGGGGATTTGCAGCAGATGCTGAGCCGCTTGCCGGCGGTGACCCTGGCTGACCTGCAGAAAGGCGATGCGGTGATGCTGGTGACCATGCAGGGCAGTGCCAGCTCCGCTCTCAATGCCGTCACGCTGCTGACCGGGGTGGAACCCATTTTGACAGCATCACCCAACGGCGAGGGTGCTGCCATGCTGCTCTCGCCCTGGAGTCTCGGCTCTGCGCCCGCGGAGGCAGCCGCACAATGATGGGATCAGGTTGGGCGCTTTTCCCTGGGAACCGGACGCGACTTCATCGATTTGTCTCTCGCCTACTGATCCTCCTGCCATTCTTGTTCCCGGCAATCTGTGCGCGCACGGCGATGGCACAAGCCGCTTCCGGCACTTTGCGTGGGCAAGTCTCCGACCCTTCCGGCGCCGTGATCCCGGGCGCGACGGTCTCCGCCAAGGCCGCCACGGGACAAGCCAGGTCGGCACAAAGCGACGGCCAGGGCAGGTACGAACTCAGCGGGCTGGTGCCGGGCAAATACACGGTGACCGCCACGGCAAAGGGTTTTACGGCATTTCAGAAAGATGTGGATGTTGCCGCACGCCAAGTCACGAACCTGGATCTTCCCCTGCAGATTCTGGTGGAACAGGAGCGCGTGACGGTTGAGGAGCAGGCGACGACGGTTGATGTGAACCCTTCGAACAACGCCAGTGTGCTGGTTATTCAGGGGAAGGATCTCGAGGCTCTTTCGGATGATCCCGACGAGCTGCAGTCCGAGCTGGAGGCTCTTGCCGGCCCCGGCGCTGGGCCGAACGGTGGCCAGATCTACATCGACGGGTTTACCGGCGGCCAGCTTCCGCCCAAGTCCTCGATCCGCGAAATCCGCATCAACCAGAATCCGTTCTCGGCCGAGTACGACAAACTGGGCTACGGCCGAATCGAAATCTTCACCAAGCCGGGGACCGGCTCATGGCACGGGCAGGCGTTCATTGACGGCAATGATTCGTCCTTCAACTCGGTGAACCCGTTCGTTACCGAAGTGCCGGGCTACCACTCGGAGCTGTTCAATGCCAGCATAAGCGGTCCTCTCAGCAAGAAGATCTCGGTTTTCTTTAATGTGGAGCACCGCGATATTAACGACGCCAACATCGTTTCCGCGGTCCTGCCCAGCGGTCCATTTAACCAGGCCGTCCCGACATCCTCGACGCGCACCAACCTCGGTCCGCGTTTTGACTTCCAGCTGAGCCCGACCAATACGCTGACCGTCCGTTACCAGTTCACCCAGAACAATCAGAACGATCAGGGTATTGGGCAATTTTCGCTGCCGTCGCAGGCATACAACGTTCGCGATACCGAGCAGACGCTGCAGATCAGCGACACCCAGATCATTAGCGCCAACGTCGTGAACGAGACCCGCTTCCAGTACATTCACGACAACAACACCCTCGCCTCTCAGTTTCCTGGCCTCCCTACCGTCAACGTGCTGGGAAATTTCATCGGCGGAACTGGGCCAGACGGGAGCGGCGGCGGTAACCAGCTGGGAACGATTTTGGACAAAGAGAATCATTACGAGCTCCAGAATTACACTTCCATCAATCACGGCAATCATTTTCTGCGATTCGGCGGCAGGCTGCGTGCGACCACCGACGCGAACAGCTCGAATTCGAATTTCTTTGGGGTTTACACCTTCCCCTCACTTGCGACCTTTGAGAGCAACACACCGGACCAACTGGTGATTACTACAGGAACGCCACTGACCCGGGTTACGCTGGTCGACGCTGGCCTCTACGCCGAAGACACGTGGAAGCTGCGCCCCAACATGACGCTCACTTACGGCCTGCGCTTCGAGACCCAGAATGACATCCACGACCATGCCGACTTCGCGCCACGCTTCTCTTTTTCCTGGGGTCTGGGCGGAGCGAAGAACAAGCAGCCGAAAACCGTACTGCGGGCGGGCTCGGGAATTTTCTACGACCGTTTTGCTTACAACCTTGCCCTGCTGACCGAGCGCTTTAATCCCAATCTCTCCGGCCAGACGCAGCTTGTCTTCACAAATCCTCCTGCAAGCTGTTACCCGAATCCGGTCTCTTGTCCTGAGACCCCCGCCTCGACTTTCTATCGGATGAGCCCCAACCTGCGCGCGCCCTACATCATTCAAACCGGCGCCAGCGTCGAGCGGCAACTCTCGAAGAAGGCCACCATGGCCGTCACCTACCTCAACTCGATCGGCGAGCACCAGTTCTTCTTGAACAACGCCAACGCGCCGCCGAGCGGCATCCCGGTTCCCGGCACGCCGAATCTTTACCAGTACAACTCTGAGGGAATTTTCCGCCAGAACCAGCTCATCACCAATTTCAGAGTCAACGCCGGAGCCAAGCTTTCGCTCTTCGGCTTTTACACACTGAACTATGCCAATAGCGACTTGGGCTCGGGGGCGAGCAGCGCCAGCACCGGCCTCGCCGGCTTCACCTCCGGGGGGTCGCTAAGCAATCCCATGTTCATCTCCGACCAGACTGATCCCAGCGCCGACTACGGCCGGGCAAGCTTTGACGTTCGTCACCGGGCGGTGATGGGTGGCACCATTGGATTGCCGAAGGGGTTTCGCTTGAATCCCTTCATGATCGTAAGTTCCGGCACACCCTATAACGTCACACTCGGGCAGGATCTCAACGGCGACTCCATCTTCAACAACCGACCCGGTTTCGTGTCGACGGCCAGCTGCAGCACGGTAACGCAGACGCCCTCGGGTAACTTCTGCACTCCGCTGGGCACCTTTAACCCGGCAGGGACCGGCCCAATTGTTCCTATCAACTACGGCACTGGTCCAACCTTGTTCACCATGAATCTGCGTCTGAGCAAGACGATCGGCTTCGGAAAAGAGCAGGGTGGACCGTCGGGCACAGGCGGTGGACCGGGCGGTGGCGGAGGCGGGCGTGGGCAGGGTGGTCCAGGAGGCGGATTGGGCGGCCGCGGATTGGCTGGCGGAGGCGGAGGTGGTGGCGGCCCATTTGGAATGGGGGCTTCGACCAACCGGCGCTACAACCTGACGTTCAGTGTTGCCGCCCGCAACGTCTTTAATCGTGTCAACCTTGGCTTGCCGGTGGGAAATCTCGACTCGCCTTTATTTGCGCAGTCCAATGCGCTGGCCGCAGGCCCATACTCATCCGGTTCGGCTCCCCGCCGCATCGACCTTCAGATGTTGTTTTCCTTCTAGGAAGTCAGCGGCAGCGAAAAGTAAAACACGGAGCCGCGGCCGACCTGGCTGGTGACTCCGATTGTGCCGCTATGCAACTCCACGATCGTCTTGGCGATTGCCAGGCCCATGCCGGTGCCCTGAATCGAGACTCGCTGATCGCGTCCGCGATAGAACTTCTCAAAAATCATCGACTGTTCCATGTCGTCGATACCCGGGCCGTGATCGGCCACGCTGGTGACCAGCTGTCCGCCGCGTACGTCGGAGGTGATGTGGATGGGAGTACCCGGCAACGAATACTTCCCGGCGTTGTCGAGGAGTTGGGTAAGGACTTCCGTGATCCGATCCAGGGCCATCCTCACCTTGGGCAGCGTTTCCGGGATGGCGATCTCCACGGGATGGTTCTCCAGAGCATGTTTAGACTGCTGCACAGCCAGATCAACCGCCTCGCGAATGTGGTGCGGCTCAAATCGAAGTTCGACCTGGCCAGCATCCAATTGGGCCACCTCGGCAGCCTCGCCTACCAGGCGGTTGAGCCGGTCGCTCTCTTCATTGATTACGGCCAGCAGTTCCTTCAGTTGCGGCTTTTCCAGTTCCACCTCCGACAGCAGGGTTTCGGCGGCGGCCTTGATCGCCGTCAGCGGAGTTCGAAACTCGTGGGTTACGGAATCGAGCAGGAGGGAACGGAGCCGGTCGCTTTCGCGAGCGGCTTCTGTTCGCGAGAGCTTCTCCATGGTGCTGGCGCGCTCGATGGCGATGGCCACCAGGCTGCCAATGGCCTCCAGAGTCTCGCGCGAAAGATTGCAGCGGGTCAGTCCGAAACTTCCGATCGAGCGCACTCCCATCCGCAAGGGCATGAAGCAGGTCCCCCGCTGCCGGTCGCGCAGCGGCTCTCCGCGCCCGCAGACCGTTTTCAATTCATCTACCGGCAGGGCGGATTGGACGGCAATGTCGGAAAAGTACGTCTTCTGCTTGTTTTCCAGGAAAACTGCGGCGCCTTCCACGCCGAATGATTCAACGATGTACCCCGGGACATTGTTCAGCAGCCCGAAGACATTTTCCGAAACCAGCAATTGCTGGCTGAAGGCGTACAGCCGCTCTACCTCACGGCGGCGGTCGTTCGATTGCAGAGTCTCGCGCCGCGCGCGCGCGGAGAGGTGGCTGGCGATGATTCCGGTGACCAGAAAAGCGAACAGCGCCACCCAGTTCTGCGGATCGGCGATGGTGAAGCGCAGCAACGGCGGGAGAAAGAAATAGTTGTAGGCCAGGGTGGCACCCACCGCCATGCAAATCGAGTACTGCAATCCCCAACTGGTGGAGACCACCAGGATCGCGAGCAAGAAAGTGAATCCCACAGTCGTAGGATTCACATGGATTTCTTTGAAGAAGACCCAGACGATGATTAAATCAATCGCGATGACCGCCGCGAAACGCACGATCGATTGCGCAGGTCTGCTCACGCGAGAGATTGTAGTCTATGCGACAATAAATCCCTCTCGACGACGATAACCGCCGATGACCAAAACCCCCGAGCAATGGCTGGAAGAAACCGCGCCCCAGAAGAAGCAGGGCATTTTCAAGCTCTTCCTGGGCTACGCGCCGGGCGTGGGCAAGACTTACAACATGCTCAGTGAGGGGCTTCGCCGCCAGAGCCGCGGTGAAGATGTCATGGTTGGGGTGGTGGAAACGCACGGACGCAAGGCCATTGCCGAGTTGGCGGCCAGGCTGGAGGCCGTGCCCAGACGGCAGCTTGAATACCGGGGTGCATCGTTCGAGGAAATGGACGTCGACGCCATTCTGGCGCGCAAGCCGCAGATTGCCCTGATCGACGAACTGGCGCACACCAACGTGGAGGGCAGCAAGCACAGGAAGCGGTATGAAGACGTCATGGAGCTGCTGGACGCCAACATCGACGTGCTCTCCACCATGAACGTGCAGCACATCGAAAGTCTGACGCCGCTGGTGCAGAGCGTCACCGGAGTCACCGTGCGGGAGACCGTTCCGGACTGGGTGATGCAGCGGGTCAATGAGATCGTCCTCGCCGACCTGACTCCCGAGGCGCTGCAGACGCGCATGCGCCGCGGCGACATTTATCCCACGGATCGCGCCGAGCGCGCCCTGGGAAACTTTTTCCGGCCGGCGAACCTGATCGCGTTGCGCGAGCTGGCCTTGCAACAGGTCGCGCGCGCGGTCGATCGCAGCCTGGAGTCTTATCTGCAGAAGGAGGGCGCCGGGACTTCCCTGGGCGTGCGCGAGCGGATCGCGGTGTGCATCAGCTCCAATCCCGTGGCGCAATATCTGATTGCCCGCGCCGGGCGCATGGCCCAGCGGATCGACGCGGAATTGTTCGTCATCTATGTGGATATCGGCCACGACGACAGCCCCGATAATCAGCGTACGCTGGCTCAGAACGTCCATTTCGCCGAGAACATGGGCGCCCAGATTCTGCGCGGCAAAGGCAAGAGCGTGGCCGAGGAAGTGGCCAAGCTGGTGCGGGAGAAACACATCACCCAGGTGGTCTTCGGCCGTTCCGCACAGGCGGGATGGCGTCGCTACCTGTATCTTTCGGCGATCCACAAATTCCTGCGCGACGCGCCCGCCGTGGACGTGCACATCGTCACGCAAGAGGTGAAGTGACAGAAGATAAGCCCAACATTTTAGTGGTTGATGATGAGCCGCAGATCACGCGCGTCCTGAAAACTACGCTGGCCAGCCATGGATATTCCATTCGCACCGCCCGCGATGGCGATGAGGCGGTGCAGCTCATGAAAGATTGGCCGCCGGACCTGGTGATTACAGATCTGCGCATGCCCAACATGGACGGCCTGGCCCTGTGCCGGCACGTGCGCGCCAGGTCGGGGGTGCCGATCATCGTGCTCTCCGTCCGAGGCGAGGAGCGGACCAAGGTGGAAGCGCTCGATGCCGGCGCCGATGACTATGTGACCAAGCCCTTCAGCGTTGATGAGCTGCTGGCCCGGGTTCGCGCTGCCTTGCGACGCGCCGCCGCGGCCCGCAAGCCGCAATCGCAGGAAGTTATCGAGATCGGCGACTTTCGTCTGGATCTCGAAGGGCACAGTGTTCACGTCCACGCTCAGGAAGTGAAACTCACACCTAAGGAATTTGATCTTCTGGTCTATCTCGCGCGCCATCCCGGCAAAGTAATCACCCATCGCGCGCTGCTGGCTGCCGTCTGGGGGGCCAACAGCACGGAGCAGCCGGAGTACCTGCGAGTCTTCATCGGTCATTTGCGGAAGAAGCTTGAACCCGAGGAAAAGACGCCGCGTTATATCGTCACCGAACCCTGGGTGGGATATCGCTTCAACCCAGGGGATGATCAATAGCCGTCTGGGGACTGACTTCGCCTATCACCTGAGAAGTTCATGACGCCACCGATCACCGAAGCCATGCGCGAGGTTCTCTCCCAGGGACGGCCCGGCGAGGCCGTTGCCATCCTCCAGCAGCTCGATCCCGCCGCTGCGGCCGTAGCGCTGGCGGCCCTTTCCTTTGAGGAGCAGCAGGTGCTCTTCCGCCTGCTGCCGATTGATTTTGCCGCCGCTCTGGTCAGCCACTTCCCCTATTACCACGCGTATGTCCTGCTGCACTCACGGCCACCGGCGCAGATGCGGGCTATTGTCGACAAACTCGAGCCCACCGAGCGCATGCGATTTTTCGACGAATTGCCCGAGGAAGCCTGGCAGCGGCTGATGGACGAACTTGCGGCGGCGCCCGCCGAAGCACCGAAGCCCGAAGTCGCAGCCCCCGGTGCCCCCGTTCCCGTGGCGGAGAAGATCATCGAGGCACGGCAAGTCGAGAAGAGCTTCCTTCAGCCTGACGGGCGCGAGATCCAGGTGATCGCGCCGCTGGATTTGTGCGTGGAGTCCGACGCCATCATCGCCCTGCTGGGCGCCTCGGGTTGCGGCAAATCCACGCTCTTGCGCATTCTTTCTGGACTCGCGGCGCCGACCCGTGGCGGGGTGCTGTGGCACGGGAAGCCATTGACGGAGTGCGGCCCCAACGTGGCCATCGTCTTCCAGAGCTTTGCCCTGTTCCCCTGGCTCACGGTTCTGGAGAACGTGGAAGTGCCTCTACTGGCGCGCGGCATGCCTCACGATCAGCGCCATCAGCGCGCGCTCGCCGCCTTGAATTCCGTGGGTCTGAAGGGATTCGAGAACGCTTATCCCAAGGAGCTCTCTGGCGGCATGAAGCAGCGCACCGGATTCGCCCGCGCCCTGGCGGTTGAGCCGGAGGTGCTGTTTATGGATGAACCTTTCTCCGCACTCGATGTGCTCACGGCCGAGAGCCTGCGCGGCGAGCTGATGGAGTTGTGGCTGAAGAAGCAGATTCCGACCAGGAGCATCTTCATTGTTACGCACAACATTGAAGAGGCGGTGCTGCTCGCCGACCGCGTCATCGTGCTGGGGCGCAACCCTGCTCGCATCCGCGCCGACTTTCACATCCCGCTCACGCAACCGCGCGACCGCAAGTCAGCCGAGTTCCTCGTCTACGTGGACTACATCTACAAGGTGATGACGCAGCCGGAGCTGGAGCTGGCGCCGCCCGCGCAGCGCGAGCACCCGGCCAAGCCTGCATTTCAAATGTTGCCCCACGCCAAGCCCGGAGGTATGGCCGGATTGCTGGAATTCCTGAATGATCGCGGCGGCGAAGAAGACCTCTACCACCTGGCGGACGAACTCTTGATGGAAGTGGATGACCTGTTTCCCATCGTCGAGGAAGCGGTGCTGCTCGGCTTCGCCAAGTCGCATGAAGGCGACGTGGAGATCACGCCGGCCGGCAAAGCTTTCGCCGAGGCTGACATCGCCACCCGCAAGCGCCTCTTCCGCGAGGCGGCGCTCGCCCACGTGGTGCTGCTGCAGCAGATCCATTGCGCGCTGGAGAAAAAGTCCGACGGCGCTCTGCCGCTCGAATTCTTCCGCGACATTTTGGACGAGCACCTCACGGAAGCCGAAGTGGAGAAGCAGATTCAGACCGTGCTGGGTTGGGGCCGCTACGCCGAGATTTTCACCTACGATTCCGAAACCGACCGGCTGCTGCTGCATCAGGCTGCCGGTTCCACGAGTTCGAAGCCGGCTCCGCTGCACTGATTGAATTTCCTGAGGAGACGAGCATCCAGACCGCAGAGACATCGCCGATTTCAGGCTGGGGAGTTCCGGTCGGCGGACGGTCGCTGCTCAGGGATCTGCCGATCATCCTGGCCGGGATGGCGCTTTTCTATGGGCTGCTCTCCTTCGGTCGCTATTGGGTGGGCCCGGTCAGCACGCAAGCCGAGATTGACCTTCATCGAGCGGCGTTGCCCAAGTATGCCTTGTACTCGGTTCTACGCATCACCATCGCCTATGGTTTCAGTCTGGTCTTCACTCTGATTTACGGCTATGTGGCCGCCTACAACCGCAAGGCCGAGCGCTTCATGATCCCGCTGCTGGACACATTGCAGTCGATCCCCGTCCTCAGTTTCCTCCCCGGCGTGATGATCTCGATGGTGGCGCTCTTTCCGACCCGGCAGTTGGGGGTGGAACTTGGGTCCGTCCTGCTGATCTTTACCGGCCAGGTCTGGAACATGACCTTCAGCTTTTATTCGTCGCTGAAGAGCATTCCGCGCGAGATGTATGAAGCAGCGCAGGTGTACCAGTTGAGCTGGTGGCAGAGGTTCCGGCAGCTCGAATTGCCGTACGCCGCCATCGGGCTGATCTGGAATTCCATGATGTCGGTGGCCGGCGGATGGTTCTTCCTCATGGCCTGCGAGATGTTTGTCCTGGGGAATCGCGACCTTCGCCTGCCTGGGCTCGGTTCCTACCTGCAGACTGCGGCCAACGCCGGGAACACACACGCTATCGTCGCCGGCCTCGCGGTCATGATCGCAGTGATCGTGCTCATCGATCGGGTGGTCTGGCGCCCGGTTATTGCGTGGGCGGAGAAATTCAAGTTTGAGCAGGTTGAGGCCGCCGAGGCGCCACGGTCGCGCATTCTAGACTTGCTGCGGCGGTCGCGCCTGCTGTCGCTGGCCGCAGTGAAATCTGTGATGCCAATTCGTGAGGCCTTGGACCTGCACTTCGCGAGAGCCCATGCAGCTTCGCCCGCGCCCGGGAAGCGCCTGGCAGCGAAGTGGTTGGCCCGAGTCGTGGGTGCTGCCGCTCTCGCCGGTCTTGGCTACGGCGTTGTGAGGATGTTGACCCTCGCTGCCGCCGTTTCACGGCCGGATCTGCGCACCATCTTTCTGGGAGCGGGTGCCACCTTCCTGCGGGTGGAGTTCGTTCTCGTGCTCGCAGCCCTGTGGACGATTCCAGTGGGAACGGTGATCGGGCTGCATCCGCGGCTCTCCGCCATCGCCCAACCGATCGCGCAAATCGCCGCCTCGGTGCCCGCGACCGCTCTGTTCCCGATCATCCTGCTGGTCCTGATTCGCGCCGGCGGCGGACTGGGGATTGGCTCGATCGTGCTGCTGCTTCTGGGCACGCAGTGGTACATCCTGTTTAACGTTATCGCCGGGGCAACCGCCATTCCCACCGACTTGCGAGAGGTCTGTGACGTTTACCACCTGACGCGCGCAGAGCGCTGGCAGAAGCTCTTCCTGCCGGGAATTTTTCCCTATCTGATCACCGGTTTTGTTACAGCATCCGGCGGCGCCTGGAACGCCAGCATCGTGGCCGAGTATTTTCATTTTCGAGGCCAAACCTTCTCCACCGTAGGACTGGGGGCGGTGATCAGCCAGGCAACGGACAGCGGCAACTTCCGCATGCTGCTGGTGGCGACGCTGGTGATGGCGATGATTGTGGTCACCATCAACCGCCTGCTGTGGCGGCGGCTCTATGCGCTGGCTGCAACCCGCTTCAAGCTAGAGGCCTGAAGCTTGTCAGATGCTCCAACACCGGCCCCAGCGTCAGCACCGGGAAGAAGCTCAAACCGCAAACCAGGAGAGCGGTCGCCAGCAGCAGCGCGCCGAAGATGACTGTATCTGTGGAGATGGCGCCTTCACCGCCAAAGCGGCGGGTTTGGCGGGCGAAGAGTCCGGCGAGCGCCAAAGCTGGAATGGCCAGGCCAAAGCGGCCCACCATCATGGCCACGGCCGTGGTCAGGTTATAGAACGCCGTATTCGTATTCAACCCGGCGAAGCTCTGGCCGTTGTTGGCCATAGAAGAGGCAAAAGCAAAGATGATCTCCGTAAGCCCGTGTGCCCCTGTGTTGGTCGTGAGGCCTGCCAATCCCGCTCTGGTTGCAACGGCGACCGCTGTCAGCGGAAGAATGGCGAGTGGGCCTGCCAGCACATAAAGAGTCAGCATCTTGGCTTCCGCTGGCTCAATCTTCTTGCCCAGGTACTCCGGCGTGCGGCCCACCATTAATCCCGCCACGAGTAGTCCCAGCAAGGCAACCAGGATGATGCTGTAAAGACCGGTGCCCAGCCCGCCGTAAACGATCTCGCCCAGAAGCATATTGACCAGCGGCACGGTTCCGCCCAGGGGCGTGTAGCTGTCATGCATAGAGTTGTAAGATCCGGTCGCTCCGTTAGAAGTGGTCACCGCCGTCAAGACTGACTGCGCGGTGCCGAACCTTACCTCCTTGCCTTCCATGTTGCCGCCGGGTTGGTTCGCGGTGGACCCGGCCTGCACGTGCGCTTGCTGCGCGAGGACGCGGTTGCCTCTCTGCTCGCTCCAGCCGCACACGAGCAGTCCCGCCACGAACAGGGCCGTCATGACTGCGTAAAGCATCCATCCCTGTCTCGGATAGCCGATCATGCGGCCGAAAGTGTTGGTGAACGCCGCCGGCAGCGCGGCGATAGCCAGCATAGCGATCAGGTTCGTCAGCGGGGTTGGGTTTTCGTAGGGATGAGCTCCGTTCGCATTGAAGAACCCGCCACCGTTGGTGCCGAGGTTCTTGATGATTTCCAGCGCGGCCACCGGTCCTTGCGCGATGGTCTGCCGCGCCCCTTCGACCGTTGTCGCTTGGGTGTAGGGATGGAAATTCATGGGCACGCCTTGCCACACCAGCACCAGGGCCCCGGCCAGCGCGAGGGGAAGCAGCACCCACAGCAGGGCGCGCACTAGATCGACCCAGAAGTTGCCCAGCTTGTCTGTCTTCTGCCGGGCAAATCCGCGGATGAACGCCACGCCGACGGCGAGCCCCGCCGCCCCGGCCAGGAAATTCTGGGCTGTCAAGCCGACCATTTGGCTGAAGTAGCTCATGGTGGTCTCGCCGCCGTAAGCCTGCCAGGTCGTGGTGGTGGAGAAGCTGATCGCCGTGTTCATCGACAAGTCCGGCGTCAATGGCGTGGTTTGATACGCGGGATAGAACCAGGGCAGGAAACGCTGTAGGCGCAGGATTCCATAAAGCAGCAGGGTCCCGCAGAAGCTAAAAAGCACAAACGAGACAGCGTATTGCTTCCAGTCCATCTCCTGCCGCTCGTCGACGGCGGCGACTCTATACAAGTGGCGTTCTACGGGCTTCAGCACCGGATCCAAGAAAGTCCGCTGCCCTTGAAACACTCGCGCCATGTAGCCGCCAAGTGGCTTGACCAATAGGGTGAGGATCAACAGGAAAGCAGCGTACTGGATCAGTGCTTGCATTCATGACCTGCAGGGAAGGGAAAGGCGGATACAGAGGGGCTGAAGTTCTTGTCTGTGGGTCGCTGGGAGCTGAGGACGACGTCAGGTTTGCCAGCCACACATTTGGGCTGTGATCTTCGCTTGGTCGACGATTCCTGAAACCGTGCGCTTTGCGCCGCCACGTTACACCTGCCGCGCGGGTACCATGGTCTCGCTCTGTCGCGGAGTTGTCTCCGGCTGGTGTTGTTCGCTGTCGCTGCCGTCCAACTCGTGCTGCCACGGTTGTCGTTGCTTGCGAATGTGGTTGTGACGTTCGCAAGCAACGGCTATTCGATGAGCCAGCAGAAATATCAGCGCCAGGAAGCCCATCAATGCGAGGGTGGAAATCATCTTGTCTCCCTTTGGAAGAGTCCCGCCACTCCGATTCGATAACGGAGCTATCAGCGTCAGAAAACCCAACAACGCCAGGGTGGAAATCATCTTGTCTCCCGCTGGAAAGCATCCAGCCAGCTCAATTGGATAGCGGAGTCCGTAAAGCCCGAATAAAAAGTCCGTAAAGACTTAATAAACAGCGGTGGCGTGGGCAAACTCGGCAACTGCGGCGTTTATGAACTTTTTATAAACCTTTTATTCCGATTTTACGGGCCGCAGTATCCAATCGCACTGAGGCTTAGCATGACTGCGACCCTGACGATGGAATTGGTTTGCGTGGCCGGCGTTCTGTTCATGATCCGGTTCCTGGTTGCGTTGTTTAGAGACAGCAAGCGGAACTCCCGCCACCACGTCGTTTACCGGCCATCGTGGCCCTCGCGGAGAAACAACGATTTGCTCCACCTTCCAAGCGAACCTGGAACAATGTCGGCGGGGAGCGACACGCCCCCTCAAACCGGATTCCAAGTCATCACCGGCGGCACCAACCGGCCTGCTCGCAGAGTTGGATGAAGCCGGCCAGCCGCCGCGCCCTGAATGCCAGAGTGAGATCAATTGCGGGAGATTGAGTATGCAAGACGTCGTATTCCTGGCTGTCACCATCGCTTTTTTCGCGGTGTCAATTGTTTACGTGCGGTTTTGTGACCGCGTAAAGTGAGGAGTAGCTATGCATCTGGAATCTCTGATCATGCTCGCCGTCAGTGTCCTGATGATGGCGTACCTGCTGTACGCACTGTTGCGTCCGGAGAAATTCTGAGATGACCGCCAATGGCTGGTTTCAAATCGCAGTCTTTCTGGCGCTGATCCTTGCCGTGACTAAGCCGATGGGCGTCTTCATGACGCGTGTCTTCAACCGCGAGCGGACGTTCCTCGATCCCGTGCTGCGGCCGGTGGAGCGGCTCATTTACCGCGTAACCGGCGTGGAAGAAGACCGGGAGATGGGCTGGATCGAGTATGGCGTCTCCATGCTGTTGTTCAGCGCAGCCTCGATGCTGCTGCTGTATGTGATCCAGCGGGTGCAAGGATATCTCCCGCTCAATCCGCAGAAGTTCGGCGCCGTGACGCCTGCCAATCTTGCTTTTAACACCGCGGCCTCCTTCACCACGAATACGAACTGGCAAGCCTACTCGGGTGAGACCACGATGAGTTACTTCACCCAGATGGCAGGCCTGGCGTACCACAACTTCGTTTCCGCCGCGACCGGTATTGCCCTCGCCATTGCCTTCATTCGCGGTATCGCGCGGCGGGAGATGAAGACGATCGGTAACTTCTGGGTCGATCTGGTCCGTTGTTCCCTCTGGGTTTTGCTGCCGTTCTGTGTTGTGGGTGCGCTGGCGCTGGTCTCGCAGGGCGTGGTGCAGAACCTGAAGCCGTATGACACAGTAAGGCTGGTCGAACCGCAGCAGGTACCGAAGGTGGATGCCAACGGCAAACCCGTCATGGGACCCGATGGCAAGCAGGCGATGGACACGGTCACCGAGCAGACCATCGCGCAAGGGCCTGTGGCTTCGCAGGAGATCATCAAGGAATGGGGCACGAACGGCGGCGGCTTCTTCAACGCCAACAGCGCCCATCCCTTTGAGAATCCCACGCCGCTCTCCAACCTGATCGAGATGTTCAGCATTTTTGCCATCTCTGCCGGACTGACCTACACGCTCGGACGCATGACCAAGTCGCCGGCGCACGGGTGGGCGGTGTGGGCGGCGATGGCGATCTTGTTCCTGGCCGGCGTGACCACCGCCTACTGGGCAGAGACACGCGGCAACCCGTTGCTCGCGGGTGCGAACCAGCATGTGACCGCTCTCCAACCCGGCGGCAACATGGAGGGCAAGGAAGTCCGTTTCGGGATGGCAAACTCGGCTCTGTTCGCCACCGTCACCACCGATGCAAGCTGTGGCGCGATTAACGGCTGGCATGATTCC
>Ga0335077_10004851_pt1 | contig 16446 bp, 7 predicted proteins | sample Lox_Sample_31_FD_207151 | JGI IMG/M metagenome (GOLD analysis project Ga0335077, IMG submission 207151) | Soil microbial communities from Loxahatchee National Wildlife Refuge, Florida, United States - Lox_Sample_3.1 | ecosystem: Environmental > Terrestrial > Soil > Wetlands | place: USA: Florida...
CCTTCTCACCGGAATCACGTTCAGCCTGTCCTCTTTTATGGGACTGATCATGGTGATTGGAATTGTGGCCAAGAATGGAATCCTGCTGTTGGACGCCGACGAGAAATTCCGGGCCGCGGGATTTTCTCCGGAAGAGTCGATCTTCCAGGCCGGCCGCCGCAGGCTGCGTCCGATCATCATGACGGCAGTCGCGGCGGTGTTGGGAATGCTCCCGCTGGCACTGGCGCTCGGCGCCGGATCGCAGATGCTTCAGCCGCTGGCGATTGCGGTGATTGGAGGCCTCCTTCTTGCAATGATCCTGTCACTCTTTGTGACGCCCACCATCTATTACTACATGACCGCTCGACCCGGGGCGGTCTCTCCGGAGCTGGAAGCGTAGCCGAAAGTGAGCTGCAGAGGCGGACGATGGCTCCATCCATTTGGACCTTCATGGGACTGGCTGCTCTGCTGACCATTATCCCGGGAGCGGATATGGCGCTGGTGGCGCGCAGCACGCTGCTGGATGGACGGCGTCCCGCGTTCTTCACTTCGCTGGGCATTTGCCTGGGACTGTGCGTGCACGCGACGGCGTCCGCTCTGGGGCTCTCCGCCATCCTGCGCGTATCGGCGCTGGCCTACACTTTGGTGAAAGCAGTGGGCGCGGGATACCTGGTCTATCTGGGGATTCAGACCATCCGAGGAGCGGGCCGAGCGGATCTGGCGGAGGCGAAGGGGAATTCGGTGGAGGGCGGGAAGTTTGCCAGCCGCGGGCTGCTGGCTCGTTCCTTGCGGCAGGGAATGCTCACCAACGTGCTGAATCCGAAAGTGGCGATTTTCTACCTGACGTTCTTGCCGCAGTTCATTGCGCCGGGCGATCCGGTGCTGCTCGAATCGCTGGGTCTGGCGGGAATCCACATTGCGATGGGGCTGTTGTGGCTCGCGCTGTACGCCTGGTTTCTGAGCGGATTTCGCGGCGTGCTGAACCGCCCGCGAGTGCGGCGCACACTGGAGAGCGCAACGGGCAGCTTGCTGGTGCTGCTGGGACTGAGGCTGGCTTGGGACCAGCGCTGATAGCCGCATCCGTTTGACTCCAGCCGGAGCTAGGAAGGATGGGCGCGCAGGGCGCGGGAAATTTCCGTCCAGGCCCGAAGCACTTCCGCCACGCTCCAGGCCTGCGCGAAACATCCGCGAGGAAGGAACGGCGGATCGGCATCAAAAATTTCGCTGATGGAACCGACGCAGGCGGCCTGCAGATGATGCGCCATGGGTTCGAGCAGGGCCAGCGCGCCGGGGGCGTCGTGGTTCACGCGCATCCAGGCGAGAGCAAAGGGGCCGAGGAGCCAGGCCCAGACCGTGCCCTGGTGATAGACGGAATCGCGGGCCGCGGGGCCGCCTTCGTAGCGGCCGGCGTAGCCTGTTTCCGCGGGGGCCAGGCTGCGCAGGCCGAAGGAAGTGAGCAGGCGTCGCGCGCACACCTCCACCACGGCGGACTGCTGCTGGGGAGAGAGCGGGCTTTCCGGCAGGGACACGGCAAAAATCTGGTTGGGGCGGATGCAGGCTTCGTTGCCGGAAGGACCGTCGATGACGTCGAAGCAGCAGCCCTGCGGCGCGTTCCAGAATTTTTCGAAGCCGGCGCGCACGCGGCGGGCCATGTCCGTGTAGGAATCGGCGTGGCGCTTCAGGCGCGCGGCGAAACGCGCCATGGTGAGCAGCGCGTTGTACCAGAGCGCGTTGATCTCCACGGGCTTACCGATGCGAGGGGTGATGACGCGATCGCCCACGCGCGCGTCCATCCAGGTGAGCTGGACGCCGGGCACGCCGGCGTAGAGAAGGCCGTCGGCGGAATCGACATGGATGTTGTGGCGCGTGCCGCGCCGGTGGTGATCGAGGATGCTCTCCAGAACGGGAAAGAGACGGGCCAGGAATTCGTCGTCGGCCGTTGCGGCATGGTACTGGCGCACGGCCTCGAAAAACCACAGCGTGGCGTCCACGGTGTTGTATTCCGGCGTGGTGCCGGCATCGGGGAAATTGTTGGGGAGCATGCCGGCGTCCACGAAGCGCTCAAAGGTGTGCAGGACGGAGCGCGCGATTTCCGGGCGGCCGGTGGAAAGGGTGAGGCCGGGAAGGGAAATCATGGTGTCGCGGCCCCAATCACAGAACCAGGGGTAGCCGGCGATGACGGTCCTGGCGGAGGGTTCTCCGGGCAAGGGACGCGCGGCGATGAACTGGTCCGCAGCGAGCACGAGCTGGCGGATCCACACAGGCGCCTCTTCCTCCAGGCCGGGATCGGAGGCGCGCCACTGGGCGAGCAAACGGTGCTGCGATTCGAGATTTCCGGTTTCCGCGGCTCCCGGCGAAAGTTCGGGATCCGGACGCGTGCTGAGCACGATGGAGATGGAATCGCCGGGAACGAGAGTGGCGCGGAAGGTTCCCGCGTGCAGGTGATCTTCGTGGTCTTCGAGGCCGCGTTCGCGTTCGGCGGGAAGGTCGAAATCGCGATACCAGTCGTGGGCGGTCTCGGCTGAAGCGCCGGCACTGAGCAGAAAGAAGGGAACGGCGCCATCGAATGCAGTGACGCGGAGGCCGTGGGCCACGGGCTCGACATTCATCCACCACTCGCCGGCATGAGTGGCGGAGTGGTAGTCGCGGTAGTTGACCAGTGCTTTGAGCGCGAGGCGGAGCGGGCCGCAGCCGCGAACATAGGAAAAGGCGATGCAGGTGGTGTTCTCGCCCTGGCACATCCAGACGCGTTTCTCGAGCTGGGCATCGGCGAGGGCATAGGTCCAGACGGGGGTGGTGCCTTCCAGGCGGAAGCGCTCGATGTGCCGGTGGCCGCCCTCGGGAACCAGCGAGGGATGGCCGGCGTTCCACCAGCGCTGCGTGCTGAGCGGAAAGTGCTGGCCATCGTATTCGGCGGTGCCGTCCAGGCTGGAGACGAGGAGAGTGCGGCCCACGGGGGGATGGAGCGCGGCGACCAGCAGACCGTGGTAGCGGCGGGTGACGTTGCCGGCCAGAGTGCCACAGGCGTATCCGCCCAGACCATTGGTGACCAGCCATTCGCGGGCTTCCGCGGCGGCGGGGTCGCCGCAAATTTCGCGGCCGAAGTCCGCGGCGCCGGGAAGCGGGGGAAGGGAACCGGCCAAGGCGGGGGAATCGCGCAAGTCACTCACTCTCCGCTCTGTTCGATCAGTTTTGCGACCAGTCCGGTCCAGCCGGTCTGGTGGTTGGCGCCGAGACCGGCGCCGGTGTCGCCGTGGAAGTATTCGTAAAAGGGAATCAGGTGCTGCCAGGAGTGGCTGCGGTTGAAGAGTTCGTTGCCGCCGAACACGGCGCGGCGGCCGTCCTCGTCGCGCAGGAAGATGCGGATGAGCCTGCGGGAGAGTTCGGTGGCCACGTCCCACAGATTCATCATGCGGCCGGAGCCGACGGGGCACTCGACCTTCAGGTCGTCGCCGAAATAGTGGTGGAATTTCTGGAGGGATTCGATGAGCAGGAAGTTGACGGGGAACCAGATGGGCCCGCGCCAGTTGGAGTTGCCGCCAAACAGGCCGGTGGAAGACTCGGCGGGCTCGTAGTCGACGCGGTGGATAGAGTTGTTGACGGTGAGCTCATAGGGGTGGTCATGGTGGAAACGGGAGAGCGCGCGGATGCCGTAGGGCGAGAGGAATTCGGTTTCGTCGAGCATGTAGCGGGCCATGCGCTCCAGGCGGCCGCGATTGACGAGGGAGAGCAGACGGCGCACGCCGTACTTTGAGGAGCGCGTGGCTTCAATGTGGTCGGGAACGTCCGGATGATTGTCCAGGAACCACTGCATGCGGCGCTTGAAGCCGGGGAATTTTTCGAGAATCTGGGGCTCGATGGTGAGGACGGCAAACAGCGGAGTGAGGCCGACCATGGAGCGGACCTTGAGGGGATGGCGGCGGCCATCGGGGAGGTGCAGGACGTCGTAGTAGAAACCATCCTCTTCGTCCCACAGGGCGAGGCCTTCGCTGCCCATGTCGTGCATGGCGTGGGCGATGTGGACGAAGTGCTCGAAGAATTTGCTGGCGACGTCCTCGTAGGCGGGATCGCGAAGGGCCAGCTCCGAGGCGATGTTCAGCATGTTGAGGCAGTACATGCCCATCCAACTGGTGCCGTCGGACTGCTCGATATGGCCGCCGGTGGGGAGCGGGGCGGAGCGGTCGAAGACCCCGATGTTGTCGAGGCCGAGGAAACCGCCTTCGAAGACGTTCATGCCCTCGGGGTCCTTGCGGTTGACCCACCAGGTGAAATTGAGCATGAGTTTGTGAAAGACGCGCTCGAGAAATTCGAAATCGGCGGCGCCGCGGATGCGCTTTTCGATTTTGTAGACGCGCATGGCGGCCCAGGCGTGGACGGGGGGGTTGACGTCACTGAAGGCCCACTCGTAGGCCGGCAATTGCCCGTTGGGGTGCATGTACCATTCGCGGAGGAGGAGAAGGAGCATCTCCTTGGCGTAGTCGGGATCAATCTGCGCGAGCGGGATGCAATGGAAGGCCAGGTCCCAGGCGGCGTACCAGGGGTATTCCCATTTGTCGGGCATGGAGATGACGTCAGCGTTGTAGAGGTGCTGCCAGGTGCGGTTGCGGCCGCGCTTGCGTTCCTGCGGGGGCAGAGGGACGGCGGAATCGCCTTCGAGCCAGGTGCGCACGTCGTAGCAATAGAACTGCTTGGACCAAAGCATGCCGGCAAAGGCCTGTCGCTGGACCTCGCAGACGTCGTCCATCTGGCTCTTGCCGGTGCGCTTGTGGTAGAAGTCGTCGGCCTCGTCCACGCGGGAGATGAAGACTTCCTCGAACCAGGGCCCAAAAATGGGGCTGGCATCACCCTGGTCGGTGAGGCGGAGACGCACGACTTCAAAACCGCCGGGGGGAACGCTCAGGTGATAGTGAGCGGCGGCCTTGGTGCCGGCCATGGCGGGGTTCACGGCGTCCTTTTTGCCGTGGATGATGTAGTCGTGGAAGGCGTCTTTGACGTAGGGGGAGCGGCTGGGGCAATTCCAGATGCGCTCATTGTTCGTTTCGTTTTCGGTGAAAAGAAGAGCGGGGTTGCCCTCGGAGTAGAGCCAGCGCCGGCCGTAATAATCGTCCTGAACCTCCATGACCTCGGCGCCCTCGCGCGGTTCGGCGAGGGAGATGCCGGCGGTCTTGGGAAGGTCGTTCCAGGTCCAGGTGTTGCGGAGCCAGAGGGTGGGGAGCAGGTCCAGCTCGGCCGTTTCGGGGCCGCGATTCTCCACGGTAATGCGGATGAGGATGTCTTCCGGATTGGCCTTGGCGTATTCGACGATGACGTCGAAATAGCGGTCGTCGTTGAAAACGCCGGTGTCCACGAGCTCGAACTCCGGTTCGTGGCGGGAGCGGCGGCGATTTTCCGCGACGAGCCAGTTGTAGGGAAACTCGGCCTGCGGATACTTGTAGAGCATTTTCATGTAGGAATGGGTGGGGGTGCAATCCAGGTAGAAGTAGTACTCCTTGACGTCCTCGCTGTGGTTGCCTTCGCTGCCGGTGAGGCCGAACAGACGCTCCTTGAGGATGGGGTCGCGGCCGTTCCAGAGGGCCAGGGCAAAACAGATGAGGCCGTGGCGGTCGCAGATGCCGGCGATGCCGTCCTCTCCCCAGCGGTAGGCGCGGGAACGGGCCTGGTCGTGGGGGAAGTAGTCCCAGGCGGTGCCACCCGGGCTGTAGTCCTCGCGAACGGTGCCCCACTGGCGTTCGGAGAGGTAGGGTCCCCAGCGCTTCCAGTGAGCTTTATGGTCTCGCGAGGTTTCCAGCCGTTCTTCTTCCGGGATCAATGGGGAGTTCGTGGGCATGGGCTGATTGGACCTCTAGGCAAGGTGTCCATTCGTCGGCTGAGGGGGCCAACTGTTACGCCGGCCCCGCGCGAGGCGACATTGTACAAGGGGAGGCGACGAGTAGCGAGGGGCGAGTGGCCAGACCCACCCCCCCCGGTACATGACATAAACATGCATTCCAAAGGAGTTAGCCGAATCGGATTTCGCAGAACTGGATTCTGAGGCGGGCGGGAAGAGGACGAGGAGCGAAAAGTGGTGAGTTGGGAATGTGGGCGGGAAAGGCGCGACAGTGTGAAGACCTGAGGCGAGCGGGAGGATGCCCGGCGACAGTGATGGCGTCTCAGACGGAAATGTGGGAGGAGACCCCTCCCCCCCTTTTTGTAACTGCACAAAGGAAAGAAGTTAGCGAAGAGGAGGAGGTAAGTGTTGAAACTGCGGGAGTTGAAGTGGCTGCAGAATGTGCAGATACAAGGGCAGATCGCAACTGCAGAATCCACGGGACTTGCAGAGAAGGGATGAGCGGATGTCTTGTAACTGCACATTTTGCAGGAGATAGAGGAGAGGAAGGGCTGGGGGCCTCGGATTGGCGCGACGCGAAGCATCGAAATCAGTCCGCGCGGACTCTATCACAACTCGTTATCATAAATCAATAGGAAATAATTACTATCTGGGGTCCGGGTTTCGGCAGAGTGGGCCATTGAAGAGGAGGAATTGCAGCCAGGGGCGCCTCCGCGCAGGAGGCGGGCGCTGCGCGATGGGGGAGCGGGCCGGAGCGGGCCGCGGGGACTGGATGGCGGTGGAATGGCGGGGAGGTTTCGGCTACTCTTCCGGCACACTCTGTTGCCATTGCGCCGCGAATGAAACGTTTTTGGGAGTGGAGAGACAGAATGAACGAGTCAGGGGAGGCCGGAGCGTGAGCGCTGGAGGCGCGACCGGCCCACGGGATACCCGCGAGCAGGGCTCGCAGGGAACTGGCTCAGCGGACGAGGCGCGCCTGCTGGAAGGGCTGCGCCAGGGTGACGAGGACGCCTTCCTGACGCTGGTGAAGCGTTACCAGCCGCTGTTGAAACGCGTGGCGAGGATGTACGTGCGCAGCGATGCGGTGGCGGAGGAAGTGGTGCAGGAGACGTGGCTGGGAGTGTTCCAGGGGATCGAGCGGTTTGAGGGCCGGGCATCCCTGAAAACGTGGGTCGTGCGAATCCTGATGAATCGAGCGCGGAGCCGGGGCGAGCGGGAGAGCCGCATGATTCCATTCTCCGCGCTGGTGGGGGACGAAACGGGAGGGAGCGACCCGGCTGTGGCGTTGGAGCGGTTCCAGGACGCCGCGGGGGAGTATCCGGGCCACTGGGCGGCGCCGCTGCCGCGCTGGGGCGAGAACCCGGAGCAGTGGGTGTGTTCGCTGGAGACGCTGGAGTATCTGCGGGGCGCGATCCAGGGGCTGCCGAATGCGCAACGGATGGTAGTCACGCTGCGGGATGAGCAGGAATGGACGGCGGAAGAGGTGTGCGAGGCTTTGGGAATCACGGAAGCGAACCAACGGGTGCTGCTGCACCGCGGGCGTTCGAAACTGCGGCGGGCGCTGGAGTCGCGTAACGAAGGGCAGGCGGCACGGCCATGAATCCCTGGGGATACGACTGCAACGAATTCGTGGAGGTGGTAACGGATTACCTGGAAGGGAAACTCCCGGGGGAGGATCGCGCGCGATTTGAGAAGCACCTGGAGCTGTGCGGGAGTTGCCGGGACTACCTGGAGCAAATTCGAATGACGCTTGCGGCGACGGGCCGGCTGGGGGCGGAGGAACTGGCTCCCAAAGCGGTCGAGGAGCTGCTGACGGTGTTCCGGAGGTGGAAGGAAGGGAAGGCAGAAGGGCGCTGAGAAATGCAACGGGCCGGAGAAGTGGCGGCGGGTACCAGTACTGGAGTTAACCCCGGACAGAGTGTAGTGGCACCAGTGTACAGGCCCGATTGGGGCCATTGACACCCCTCCATCCATTTGACACTATCGGACTTAGGATGAGGAAGCCGGCGCAGTGTTTCTGCGCGAGGTGTGGGTGTAGGTGTTTGCCCGCAGCGCCGGTGGTGTGTCGTTTGGGTCTCGTGGAAGCTGATCGAGGGAGTTAGCGGCCATCCAAAAGAAGATCGGCAAATTCGAGATCATCGGGGAACTGGGCCGCGGGGCCATGGGCGTGGTGTACCGGGGCAAGGACCCGTTCATCGGGCGCACGGTAGCGATCAAGACCATCACCGGAAACTTCACGGATAACCCGGACCTGCTCGAGCGGTTCTACCGCGAGGCGCGAGCGGCGGGCGCACTGCAGCACCCCAACATCGTCACGATCTACGACATGGGAGAGGACAACGGAACTCCCTACATCGCCATGGAATTGCTGGAAGGCGATGACCTGGCCCACCTGGTAGACAAGGAACGGGAAGAAGGCGGGCAGAACCCGCTGCCGGCCTCGATCAAGCTGAACTACATGGTGCAGGTGTGCCGCGCGCTGGAGTACGCGCACAAACGAAACATCGTGCACCGGGACATCAAGCCCGGAAACATCGTGGTGACGCACGAGGGCACGGTGAAGGTGGTGGACTTCGGGATCGCGCGGCTGACGGACACGTCGTCGACATCGTCGGGGATGCTGATCGGGACGATCGATTACATGTCGCCGGAACAGATCCGGGGCGAGAAGGTGGACGGGCGCTCGGACATCTGGGCCGTGGGCGTGATGATGTACGAAGTCCTGACCTACACGAAGCCATTCCTGGGCGGAAACATCACGGCGGTGATGTTTGCGATCGTAAGCCAGGAGCCGAAAGGGCTGCGGGAACTGCGGCCGGACCTGCCTGTGGAAGTCGAAGACATCATGCGCCGGATTTTCAAGAAGGAACCCGGCGAACGCTACCAGAGCATGGAAGAGCTGCTGAGCGAGCTGGAGCCGGTGGCCCGGCGGATGCAGCAGGAGAGCGTGGGACAACTGGTGACGCAGAGCGAAACGCTGCTGAACAGCGGCGAATTGCAGCGTGCCAAGGAACTGCTGAAGCAGGCGCTGGTGCTGGATACCTCGCACCTGCATGCCAAGACGCTGCTGGACCGCGTGAATTCGGAAATCCGGCGCAGCGAGGTGATGCCGAAGCTGACCGGGATGGTGGCCAACGCGGAGAAGCTGTTCGAGGCGGGAAACCTGGAGGAAGCGCGGCGCGAGGCGGACGCGGCGCTGCACCTGGATTCGAACTTCATGCCCGCGCGGGAACTGCTCGGCAAAGTGCAGGAAGCCGAGATGCAGTTCAAGATGGTGCAGACGGGCATGCGGGAAGCCCGGCAGCACCTGGCGGAAGGCGGGCTGACCGAAGCGGAACAATCGCTGGACCGCATCCTGAAAGCCGCACCGGACAACCAGGAAGCGCAGGCGCTGCGCAAACAGATCGCAGAGGAAAAGGAACGGCGCGGCAAACGCAAACAACTGACCGAGGGAGTGCAGAAGGCGCGGCAGTTGTGGACGGCGCAGCAGTACGACGAAGCGCTGAAAGTCCTCAACACGCTGGAGAAGGAGTTTCCGGGGGAATCGGAAGTCCAGAAACTGCTGGAAGCGGTGCGGGCGGACCAGGCGCAGGACGAAATCCAGCGATCGCTGGCCGAGGCGCGGAAGCTGCTGGGGGCGCAGTCGTTCAACGAAGCGCTGAGCACGCTGGACAATCTGCTGCAGCGGTATCCGAACGAATCGGCGGCGGTGAAGCTGCGCGAACTGGTGCTGCAGGAGCGCACCGAGCACGCCAAACAACTGCGGCTGCAGAAGGAACTGGAGAGCCTGAAGCGGCAGGTGAACGAAGAGAAGTTCGCCGATGCGATCACGAACGGCGAGGCGCTGCTGAAGGAATTTCCCGACGACTTCGAGCTGGGACGGCTGGTGGAGTTCGCCAAGACGCAGCGCTCGCAGCAGGACGTACTGAAGCGCAAGCAGGCGCGGAACCAGGAAATCAACAGCCTGGTGCAGGCGAACAATTTCGACGACGCGCTGAAGGCGTGCCAGGAAGCGCTGAAGGAATTTGCGGGCGACGCGGAGTTGAAGCAGCGCCTGGAGCAGGTGACCGCGCAGCAGAAAGAGTTCAAGACGCGGGAGCGGCAGCGTCTGCTGGACGAGCGCCTGCGCACGATGCGGCAGGCCATCGAGCGGGGGGACCTGACCGAAGCCATCAATCTGGGGCAGAAGACGGTATCGATCACCGGCAAAGACACCGACCTGACCAAGCTGATGGAGATGGCGAAGCAGGAGCGCACGCTTCGCGACCAGCGGCGGACTCACGACGAGCAGACGCTGAAGGCCATCGACCTGCTGGAATCGAAGAAGTTCGACGAAGCGGCGAAGATCCTGAGGGTACTGGACCGCGACGACATCATTGACCCGCGGGTACCCGCGCTGCTGCGCGCGGCGGAAGACCGGCGGGTGCCGACCAGGGAAGAACTGGCCCTGATGCGGAGCAAGCCCGTACAGGGAGCGGAGAGCGGCGAAGGCGACAAGACGCGCGTGGGGGGCCTCGGCGGGTTGGGCAAGCCGGCCCCGGTGGGAGCGCCGGCAGGCGACACGGGCAGCGCGACCCGCGTGCTGCGCACGGGCGGAAGCGAACTGGAAGAAACGATCAAGTCCAAGACGCCGCTGATCCCGAGCCAGGCTCCCGTGGCGACCGCGCCGGCGGCCATGAACGCCGCGGCCGTGGCGCCGCCTGCGCCGGTCGAAGAGAAAACCACCGTAATCCCGCCGGTCGGCGAGACCACGGTGATCGCTCCTCCGAAGACGAAGGAAGAAAAGAAGAAGCAGAAAGAGAAGGAGCGAGAGAAGGAAAGGGGCAAGCAGGCCGGAGAGCAGGAACCGGCTGCCGCGGCCACGACGACCGTGGTGACGCCGCCGGCGCCAAGGGTGGAGCCGAAGCCGGAGGTCAAGCCGCCAGTTGCCCCGCCACCTCCGCCACCGCCGAAGCCCGCCGTGCAGCCCGTTGCGGCGGCCGCGGCGCCACCGGTGAGGGAAGCTCCGCCGAAACCGGCGGTGGAGGAGCGCAAGGAACCGCCGAAAGCGCCGGCGTACGAGGCAGTTCCCCCGCCCGCAAAGAAGGGCGGGATGGGGATGATCATCGGCGGAGTGGTGGCCGCGGTGGTGATCGGGGTGGGCGCGTACCTGGTGATGAAACCGGCCTCGCCGGAAAAGGAGTTCCAAGGCAAGATCGATCAGATTCAACTGGTGGTGCAGCAGAACATCGACGCGAAGAACGCACAGGCAGCGAAGGACAAGCTGGGAGAGCTGGTGAACCTGGAGTCGGATCCGAAGTTCCCGGGATCGCTGCGGGCGAGCCTGGACAGCCTGGTGAGCGGGGACAAGGACAAGATCGAGAAACTGAGTCCGATCGTGCAGCCGCCACCGCCGCCGCCGAAGGGGCCGTCGCCGGAAGAGAAAAAGGCGAACGAGATGGTCGCGGCGGCGATGAAGCTGGCGGGCAAGGGCGATTTCGACCAGGGGCGCAAGCGGCTGGGCGAGGCGGAGAAGTTTGTGAAGGACCAGAACCTGGGGCCGGAATTCGAGACCCGCATCAAGAACGATTACACGCAGATCGACACGGTGCAGAACGACAAGGAAGCGCGGGACAACCTGGCCAAGTCCAACACGCTATACGATTCGGCCACCGCAGCCATAGCCAACGGGCAATACGACGCGGCCGGCCAGGCGCTGGACCAGCTGCAAGGGCTGGGGAAGGGCGCGGCGCACCAGGATGAAATCGCGGGGCTGCGCACGCAGATCGGCACGGGCCGGCAGGAGGATCAGTCGTTCGATCAGGCCAAGAGCCTGGCGCAGAGCAGCGATGCGAACAGCCTGAGGAGCGCGAAGCAGACGCTGTCGGTGCTGGCCACACGCGGAGGGCGGCACGCCAAGGAAGCGGCGTCGCTGGCGGAGACGGCGCAACGGAACCTGGACAGACTGGTGGCCGGGGAATACAAGTCCAAGATCGACGCGGCGCAATCGGCGGTGATGCAGGCGATCGGGGCCAAGGACAAGGGCGGGGCCCAGTCGAAGCTGGGAGAATTGCAAGCCATCGGATCGGATCCGAACTTCCCGGCGTCGCTGCGCGGGGAACTGGCCGGACTGGTGAACTCCGACACGTCCAAGATCGGGTCGATCGTGGTGCAACCGGAAAAGCCCGCGGCGCCCACGTTTGTGGTGAGTTGCACGGTGATGCAGCAGAGCCACCGAGACTACACGTCGCCGTTCAAATCGGGCCAGCAGATGGCGCAGATGTACCTGGACAAGGACCTGGAACTGAAGTCCGGCAAGGATTGCGGACTGCCCGCGGATGATTTGAAGAGCGGGGAGTGGCGGCTGATGGTGGGGATCGACACCTCCGGCAACGTGACCGACGCATCGCTGCTGACGGGCGACGCGGGCTCCGGCGCAAAGCTGGCCGCGGCGGTCAAGTCGAACTGGCATTTCACGCCACCGACGCTGAAGGGCCAGCCCGTGCAGACCCGGGTGGCCGTGATCGTGCGGATCAACTAGCAGAGCAGAGATTTCCAATCTGGCCGCGCTCGAGCGGCCCTTCCACCAGACTTCCCGAGGTTTGACTCCGATCCGTGAGGACTGCGCAGAACAGGAGCGCGCGCGGCGCGGTGTTGCGCCTCCCGAACCCGGTTCAGAACACACACTCGTTGTGCAGTTCATCGGCTGGTTTGCAAAGGGCCACCGATCCAGACGGGACGCCGCTTGAGCGTTTCCCGGAAAGTAAAACACGCCGGGAATGGGCCCACTCGCTCGAGCCGCAGGCACGGAGCGAAAGGGCCTTTCTGCGCTTTGGAGATTCGTCCGGGTGCTGCGCAGCAGTGGCGAGGGACAGCGCCGGCGGGGACGCGAAACTCCCCGCCCGGCGGTCCGTGAAACCAGTGAAGCGCTGCGATTAGAAGATCAGCCGCAGACCGAACTGCATGCGGCGGTTCCCGGTGTTCATCGTCGAGGTGCTGAGGAAGGTGGAGTTGGTCTTGCGGCCCGTGGCGGCGCAGACCACACCCGCCGAGGGGCCCTGGCAGGAGTTGTCGAGCGCGTCCAGCGCGTTCTCGGGAATGCCGCCGGTGATGGAAGCGCCGCTGCGCTGGCTGACGTAAGCGAAGGCGGCGGCACCGGCGGCATCGGAAATGAACGGGCTGCCATTGAAGTATCCGAGGTTGGGATGATTGAGGACGTCGTAGACCTCCCAGCGGAACTGGAGGGTGTAGCGGCCCTCCCTGCCGAGCTTGATGTTGCGGAACAGAGCCAGGTCGAGGTCCGTGGTGCGCGGGCCGATCAGAATATTGCGCCCCGCGGGGGTAAAGGTTTCCATGCCGTTCGTGGTCAGCAGGGAAACGGGAGCCAGCTTGCCTCCCGCAACGGCGGCGACCGGCGAAATGGCGCCCAGAGGGACTTGAACGAAGTGGGCGGTCTTGGGATCAATGGGGTTTCCGAAAAGGTCGACGTAGCTGAGCGGGCCCTGAGCGCCGCCGGCCCCGAAGGGAGTACCCGGGGGCACGCAGGTGGGGTCGGTAGCCAGATTGATGAGGGCCACGCTGGAGAGGGGAGCATTGGGATTTCCGATGACCGGGCGGGTGTTGCCGACGAAGCCGCCACCGGTGGCGTCAGCGCAGGCGCTCAACGGGGAAGCGTTGAGCGGGCTGAAGGGCTGGCCGCTCTGCACAAAGAAAATCCCGTTGAGCTGCCAGCCGCGCAGCCAGACGTTCTGGGTGGGGAAAGGCTCCCAGAGAAAACTGGCGGCGAAACGATGGCGGCGGTCGAAGGAAGAATTGCCGCGCTCATTGGTGGTGGTCTGGTTGGCGATTTCCGAGAGCGGAGTGATGGACTCGACCGGGGCGTTGGCGACGGGGTCGAACAGGAAAGCGAGGCCGCCGAGGGTGCCCTGGTTCGCCTGGTTGCCGTTCTGAGTGACGCCGGTGAGCTCATGGCTCTGGAGGAAGCGGAAGCCAGGCCCGAAAATCTCGCTGGTGTTGTCGATCAGATGGCTATAGGTGTAGGCGAGTGTAAAGGTGAGATCGCCGATGTATTTCGAGCGGCTGTACCGCTTGGAGAGGCTGGCCTGCAGGGAGTGATAGATGGAGCTGCCGCCATTGGTGATTTGCAGGATGTCGCCATGGGAGTCGTCCAGACGAGGCAGACGGCACTGTCCAGGAACGGCGAGGCCGCCGAGGCCGAACTGGGAGTAGAGGTTGGCGACGTTGGCCACACAACTGGTCTGCCAGCCGGCAAAGGGGTTTTGATCCACGCGCTGGAACAGGCGGGTGCCCTTGCTGCCCACATAATCGATTTCGACCAGGTAGTTGGAACCCAAGGGATGCTGGACGCCGAGCGACCAGTTCTGCACGTAGGGATTCTTGAGATTTTTGGAGACCGTGTTCTGGTCCGCGCACTGGGTGATGGGAATATTGGCGGGAGATGTGGAGCCCGTGATTGCGGGGAGGGTAACTCCCGCGAGTTCGTTGTAGGCGCGGCTGGCGAAAGGAGCAGCCTGAGCCGGGTAGCCGAAGAAGCCCGCTTCGGAGTTGTAGAGGTCGTAGTAGAGGCTGCAGCCCTGGACCATCCCGGAACTGATGTTGGTCAGGTTGAAATTTCCATTTTGAATGGTTCCGGCCAGAACGGTCCGCTGGAAGTCTGGAATGCTGAGCGGCAAATTGGGATACACACCCGGAGTGGTCTGCGGGGAAGTGGTGGGGCACTGGGCGGTGTTGAAGATGCAGTTGGGCTCGAACTGCGCGATGCCGATATTGTCCGTGCTGAACAGAGGAGACACGGGTCCGCTCTGCCAGATGAGCAGGGGGATATCGAGGATGGGAGGATCGAACTGGACGTTGTAACCGCCGCGAACCACCCAGTCCTTGGCGGGCGACCAGGCGAAACCGAAGCGGGGCGCGAAGTCCTTGTTGTCGGTGTTGACGAAGGGTGCCGCGGAGTTGACGTCGTGAATGGAGTTGATGGGCTGGCCGAAGTTCTCGTAGCGGAGGCCAAAGCTGAAGGTGAGGTTGTCGAGGGCGCGCCAGTCATCCTGGGCAAAGTAGAACTGGTCGAACTCCTTGATCTTGATTTCGTTGGGTCCCAGGCCGACGGGCATTCCCTGGGCGTTGTAGCGGACATCCACGAGCCTCTGGCTGACGGCCGAGGACATATTGGTGAAGCCGCTTCCATTTCCGAAGTAGTAATTGGGATCGGTCAGGTAGTCCTGCAAACCATTGCCGGTCCAGTAGCCGGAGTAGAGGTAGAAACCCAGTGCGTCGGGAGCGGACAGGTTGTTGCTGTCAATCTTGACGAAGTTGACGCCGAACTTCAGATTGTGGCGGCCGAAGGTGTAGGAATAGTTGTCCTGAATCTGGTAGGTGTTGCTGCTGATGTGCGTGGGCTGTGAATCGGTACCGATGGTGAGCAGGTCACCGGCGGAGGCAAAGGCGCCACCCTGGCCTCCCAGAGGCCCGAGGACGGCCGGGGAGACGAACTGGTCAGTGAGGATGGCCGAGGACTGATTGTTCTGAACGTTGGGAGACACGCCGAAAGCGCCCTGGGCCTGGGAAACCCTGCTGTAGGAGAGGCGGAATTCGTTGATGGAATTGACGCGCTGGAAGCGGTGGTCGAGGAGCGCGCTTTGGGTGCGCGCGCGGTTGAAGGTCTTCCAATCGGGCAGCAGGCCGACATCGGAAAAGGCCGCCACGCCCGCGGAGTTCAGGGGGAATCGCGGGGAGGCCACATCGTCGAACAAATAGCGGGCATAAACGTCATTGGAGGTATTGAGGCGCTGGTCCCAGCGGCCGGAGAGCTGGTGGTCGCGGAGATTGAAGGCATTGGCGTTGGGGACATTGAACAGGTTGTAGTCCACGCTGGCGGGAGTCTCTCCGAACAAGGCCCCGAGGGCGGGCACGGGAGTGTTGAAGGGAGGATTCCCCATGACTCCGGCGGTGCCCACGCAGGGGTTCTTGGTGCGGTAGGAGATACCCGCAGGCTGGCCGACGGGGGTGGCGAAGAAGCAAGGAGCGGTGCCGGCCGAAGCGGCGACGGACTGCAGGGACGCGGTGGCCAGATAGGTATTCAGGGCCATCTGGTTGATGCCCGTAGCTCCGCTGAGGGCGGTGAGCTGGGTGGGGTCAACCGGATAGTTGGAGATGACCGGGAAGACGTCGGACAAATTGTCGGTGAGGCGGTCCCACTGGTAGGAAACGAAGAAGAAGGCCTTGTCCTTCTTGATGGGCCCGCCGAGGGTGAGGCCCAAGGTGGTGTCGTAGGAAGTCTCCGGAGAGCTGAGCAGGGCCTGCTTCTCCACCTGGTTCTCGGCGTTGAACATGTCGTCCTGGCCGAAAGCAAACATGGTGCCGTGCCAATTGTTGGAGCCGCTCTTGGTGATGGCGTTGATGGTGGCGCCGCTATTGCGGCCGAACTCGGCCTTCACCTGGTCGGTGAGGATGGTGTACTCCTGGAAGATGTCGCTGTTGGTGAACTGAGAGGCAGCGCCGCCGAACAGGGGTTCGTTGTTGTCGACGCTGTCGATGATGAAGTTGTTGTCGCGGCCGCGGGAACCGTTGACGGAAAAGGGAACGAGGGTGCTGGCAAAGCTGAAGGTGCGCACGCTAACGACGCCGGGAGCCAGCAGGGCCAA
>Ga0335077_10004852_pt1 | contig 16442 bp, 12 predicted proteins | sample Lox_Sample_31_FD_207151 | JGI IMG/M metagenome (GOLD analysis project Ga0335077, IMG submission 207151) | Soil microbial communities from Loxahatchee National Wildlife Refuge, Florida, United States - Lox_Sample_3.1 | ecosystem: Environmental > Terrestrial > Soil > Wetlands | place: USA...
CCAGCGATGCCTCCAGGGCGAGGGCTCGGCCTGGGAGGAACTTGTGCGCCGTCACACGCGCCGGGTTTACCACGTATGCTATCGCTTTGTTGGCAATCGCACGGAGGCCGAGGACATTTCGCAGGAAGTATTTCTGCGGGTGTATCGTACCCTGGCGAGTTACCGCTCGGCGCATGGAGGATTTGTGACCTGGGTGACCAGCGTGACGCGCAACCTGCTAATCGATCACTACCGGCGAACGAAACGCGACCGCTTGACGGATTCGCTGGACGACGCGATGCCCGTAGTAGAGAACAAGGAATCGGTGGCGCGTCGGCCGGACGAGCAGGCACTGCTGGGAGAATTAAGCGGGCAGGTGCAGACAGCGCTGACGCGACTGTCGCCGGAATTGCGCGAAGCGGTGATCCTGCGGGATCTTCAGCAATTGGAGTACGCGGAAATACAGCAGGTTTTGGAAGTACCGGAAGGAACGGTAAAATCGCGCATCAACCGCGGACGAATCGAATTGGCCAAGATTCTGCAGCACATGGGAGTGAGGCCGTCATGAGGACGGGCAGAGAGCGCGAGAGCAAAGGATTGGTAAAGGCCGAGTGGAATTTGGGGGCCGAGCTATGAGTTGGATGTGCGATCAAGTGGAAGCGCGGATCAGTGATTACCTCGATGGAGCGATGAGCAGCGCCCAGGAAACGGCGTTCACCGCGCATGTGGCGACCTGCGCGAATTGCGCGCAACTGCTTTCCAGCGTAAAAGGGCTGATCAAGGACTTTCGCAATATCGAGCCGGTTGAGGTTCCGCCTCAGCTGGTCCGCTCAATCCTGGATTCGACGCTTGGACCCCGCTTGACACCGTGGCAAGTGTTCACGAAGTGGCTGGCGAGCTTGGCGACACCGAAGTTTGCGTATGGCGCGGGAAGCGTGCTGGCAACGTGCCTGATCGTACTGGGGGCCTCCGGCACTTCGCTTCGTAAAGCCAAGCTGGCGGATTTGAGTCCCAGCGTCGTGTACCAACATGTGAGCCGGGTAGCGCATGTCAAGTATGCACAGAGCGTGAAGTATGTGAGCGATCTGCGGGTGGTGTATGAGATTCAGTCGCGCCTGCGGCAAGACGAGAATCAACTGCAAGTGCAACCGGAAGACAGCACGCCGAAGACGAATGAGAAGCAGCAGCCTGGGCATAGCGACGACCAGACGCACACGCCGCCGAAGCAGCAGAATCGCGCGAATGAAGTCGCCCGCCAGTTGGAAATGCTGGCGGCTGAGTTCCCTGTGATTTGGGAGAGGAGCGTTCGATGAACTGTGCGGTCCATCCGGAAGCGGAGACGTCGGGATATTGCCGGAATTGCGGCAAGCCGATGTGCGCGAATTGCGTGCGGCCGGTGAAGGATGTGTACTATTGCGAAGATTGCCTGGCACGGGTGATGGGCGTGCCCGCGAGCGTGGCTCCCGTTGCCGTGTCGAGCGATCCGAGTGTGTCTCCAGTGGGCATACCGGCAGCAACGGCGCCAGCGCCAAGCGCTGGCAATCCAGGACTGGCGTTCCTACTGGGCCTGGTTCCTGGGCTGGGCGCTATTTACAACGGCGAATACAATAAGGCGCTGATTCACATCGTGGTGTTTGCGGCGATCATCGTGGGATTGAGCAGTGATGTGGGAGCCGGCGCGGACGTGGCGCTGGCGTTCGTTCTTACTGGGTTCATCTTCTACATGGCGATCGACGCGATGCGGACGGCGAAAGCACGAAACAGCGGAGAGGTATTGCAGGACCCGCTGGAATCGTGGAGCAAAACGCGGCCAGTAGGACCGATGATCCTGATTGCTGTCGGAGCGCTGTTTCTGTTGAACAACTTCGGCTTCTTCGATTTCTTCCGGGTGCGGCAGATTTTCTGGCCCGTGGTGTTGATCGGAGTCGGATTTTTGATGTTGCGAAATCGAGTAGGGGAAAAGAATTGAAGCGAGGCTGGCTATGAGTGCGCAAAATCGTTGCCGCTGCCAGAGCTGCGCGATACGGGGCCTGACAGGTCCGGCGATCGTTATCACGATCGGAGTTTTGTTCCTGCTGGATCGAGTTCACGGGCGATTTCTGTTGTTCGGGAACACCTGGCCGGTGTTGTTGCTGGTGATTGGCTTGCTGCAACTGGGCTCGGCGCTGGCGTCGCGCGAAGGGCATTTGGAAGCTGTGGTATCCCCTCCAGTACCGCCGGTGGTTTCACCGGCAAATCCGCAGCAAACGCCGTACGGAACACAGGGGCACTAAGGAGAATATGGCTGGGACGCGGGCGCGCAGCAGCGGACTCTTTTCCGGGCTTGTACTCATCTCCGTGGGAGTGCTTCTCCTGTTGCACAATTACGGACATTTAGAGCTTTCGGGGTTTTTCCGGCACTGGTGGCCGCTGCTCATCATTTTCTGGGGTGTGATCAAGCTGTTCGAGCGCACTGTGGGACGGCGATTCGGCAGCGGGATAATGAGCGGTGGAGAATTACTGCTGGTGTTCGGGATGCTGGCGCTGCTGGGGATCGTGGTGGCGCAGGAATACGTCAAGACTAAGGTTGAGGATCTGGACCTTGGCGGCGACACCTACAGCTTCGATCTGGACGTGAAACCGAAAGAGATACCCGCGCAGTCGCACATTCTGGTGCGGGCGACTCGCGGCAACATCACGGTACGTGGGTCCGATGACCAGCAGATTCGCGTGAGCGCCAAGAAAAACGTGAAAACCTGGAGCGAAACGGAAGCGGAACACCTGGCGCAATCCGTGACCGTAGAAATCACGCAAAATGGGGGTGGGTTCGAGGTCCATCCCAGCGGCTACGATACGTCCGACAACCGGATCAGTATTGACATGGAAATCTCGCTGCCCAAACAATCGGGATTGACGTTGAAGACGGAGAAGGGCGACATCGCGGTGTCCGATCAGATGACGGATGTTACGATCACGGACCAGAATGGCGACGTGGAAGTACGCGAGACGGCGGGCGACGTTTCGGTAGAGATGCGCAAAGGTGACGTGAAGGTTTCCGACACCAAAGGCGACGTAAAGATCTCCGGGAAGGGTGGCGAGGTCGAAGTGAACACGGCATCGGGAAGCTTGACGGTGGACGGTGATTTTTATGGCCCGGTGCGGGCCGACAAGATCGCGAAGGGAATCCGGATGGTCTCTCTGCGCACGGACCTGACGGTGTCGGCGCTGCGAGGCCACCTGGAAGCGGGTTCGGGCAACCTGGACTTGATCGATGCAGGAGGAAACGTCACTTTACGGACCCGGGACAACGAAGTGAATGTGGAGAATCCGGGCGGCAAGGTGGTTATCGAGAACCGGAACGCGCAAACGTCCGTGCGATTCTCGATGGCGCCGAAGGATGACGTGCAGATTACGAATGCGTCGGCGGAGATTTCGTTGACGCTGCCCGGCAATTCGAACTTCGAAATCGTCGCGGATTGCCGAAATTGCGATATCGACAGTGAATTCGGATCGCTGCAAGCTACAAAAACGCAATCCGGAGATTCGCACCTGGAAGGCAAGATCGGAGCGGCCAAGAGCCCCAGGATTACGGTGAAGACCAGCTACGGAAACATCGCGCTGCGGAAGTCGGCATTGTCGATCCCAGCGCCGCCGAGAGTTCCCGCGGTTCCGGCACCCGCAGTGCCTCCAGTGATCCCGCCTCCGACGGAGCAGTAGTGCGAACAAATATCGGATATCGGATACCAGATATCAAGGGCGATTGCCATTCTTAAGAACTCGCTTCCGCATCTGATACAGCATCTTTGCGAGTTCGTCTGCTTCGGGGGGGCGATCCTGACTTTGTCGGCGGGCGCGAAACCCAGCCGCTCAACGATAATAAGGTGGGTTTCGAGTTCCCGCACTGATCCGCTCGCGATAGCAAGATCAAAATCCGGCACATTCCAGCGGCTGAAACCCTCAGCGATATCTGATATCCATCCGAGGTCAGCGACGTCCCGCCGTGCTTCACGACTCCGTAAGGCGGCGCAATTCCACGAAAAACGACGGATACGAGACGGCGGCGCAGTCCGGGTCGAGGATGCGCGTTTCCCCGGAAGCGCCGAGACCAGCCACGGCGAAGGCCATGGCGATACGATGATCGCCGCGAGGATCGATTTCCGAACCGCGCAGACGGCCGGCACTTCGACCTTCGACGCGCAGCCCGTCGGGGCGTTCTTCGACTTTCGCGCCGAGTCGCTTCAGATTCGCCGCCAGTGCCGCAATGCGATCACTTTCTTTGACGCGGAGTTCTCCAGCATCGCGAATCTCGATTCCCCGCTCGGTGTACGGGCCAAGCGCCGCGAGCATGGGTAGTTCGTCGATCAGGAGCGGTACAAGGTCGCCGGAGATCACGCCGCCTTTCAGCTGCGCGCCTTTGACAGCGAGGTCGCCCACAACTTCTCCGCCTTTGGTGTGCAAATTCAGGATGGCGACGGAAGCGCCCATCTGATTGAAGAAATCGAGAATGGCGGAACGAGTGGGATTGAGGCCGACGTTGGCAATAAAGAGATTGGATTCGGGAAAGAGCGACGCGGCAGCGACAAGAAATACGGCGGAGGAAAGGTCCCCGGGAACATCAAGCGAGACCGGACGAAGCATGGGATGGGGTTCGATGGAGACGGTGCGGCCAGATTTACGAACGGTAGCGCCAAATTCCTGGAGCGCGAGCTCGGTGTGATCGCGCGTGGCGGCGGGCTCGGTAACGGAGGTTACGCCGTCAGCGTAAAGGCCCGCCAACAAGACAGCGGATTTCACCTGGGCGCTGGCCAAAGGCGTCTGGTAGTGAACAGCGCGCAGCTTGCCGCCGCGAATTTCGAGCGGGGGAAAGTTTTCGTCGCGAGCGCGAATGTCGGCGCCCATTTCGCGCAGAGGAGTCATAACGCGCTTCATGGGGCGTTTTTGCAACGAAGCGTCCCCGGTAATTTTTGTGGTGAAGGACTGGCCGCTGAGGATTCCGGATAGTAGGCGAATGGTAGTGCCGGAATTCTCCGCGTCGAGAGGGCGCCGTGAACTCTTGAGGCCACGGAGACCATGGCCAGTAACGCGGACCGTTGCGCCGCTGACTTCGACTCTTGTGCCGAGTGCTTTCATGCATCCAAGAGTGCTGTGGCAATCACGAGCCGCGGCGAAATTACGGAATTCACTGGTGCCCTCGGAGAGTGCCGCCAACATGGCGTAGCGATGAGAAATGGACTTGTCGCCGGGAACTTCGACGGTGCCGGAGAGAGACTTCACGGGAAGAATGGATTCGGATTTCATGGGTTTGAAAAGTTTAGCATGCGTGACAATTCGAGGCCGGGCGCTGGGAGGCTGGGACACTGATTTTCAGATATCGGGACCCAGCTACGACCTGCGATCAGCGATCCAGAACCACGTCAGCGGTGCACTCGGCGCACCAGAGGATGCCTGCACAGCTACTGGCAATGAAGGCAAGAGCATGCCTGTACGCGCGTACAGTTGGGAAATGAGAACTGCGCGCCATATCGTTAGAAAGAAATCAGCGATGGAATTCGTATCATGGAAGAGAAGAATAACGCACTCATTGCGCGAGGAAATGAGGGACCATGTTTGGCCGTAAGACCTGGATTCAATTAGTTACAAAGCTGGGAATCGGTGTGGGCGCGCTGTGCGTCGTAGGCATGCTGCTGGCGGCGATTCCGAATCATCACGCGCCGGCGGTGCCGCTAGTGTCCGCCGAAGCGGGCCAGGAACCGCAAAGCGCCGATCATTCGCCGATGGCGGGGATGGACATGAATTCGCACGACGCGTCGGTGGGCGAGCACGGCGTTGTGCTCGAAATGCAGCATATGCACCATGGAGACACGCCGCATATGCACATGACGGCAGCGCGGCCGGGTACACCAGAAGATCAGAAGCGCGCAGAAGAAGTTGTGGAGCAATTGCGTGCGGGAATCGAAAAGTACAAGGACTACCAGGTCGCGCTGAATGACGGTTACAAGATCTTCCTGCCGAAGGTGAGGCAGGAGGAATATCACTTCACCAATTACACGAACGGGTTTCTTGAGGCGTTTACGTTTGACCCGGCGCGGCCGACTTCCCTTCTGTACAAAAAGACCGCGGACGGAGGATTTGAGTTGGTCGGGGCGATGTACACAATGCCGCGGCGTGCGTCGGAGGAGCAGTTAAATTCACGCGTACCGCTGAGCGTGGCAACCTGGCATCAGCACACGAATTTGTGTGTGCCGCCGAAAACCGCCGGCAAGAAGCCGGATTGGACGAAGTTTGGACTGCGCGGCAGCATTCACACCGAGGCCGCGTGCGAGGCGGCGGGTGGGACGTTTTATCCCGTTGTGTTCGGCTGGATGGTGCATGTGTATCCGTTCGAGAACGGCAAATCGAAGATTTTCGCGATGCACCATATGGAGTGAGGGCGTAATCAGTAATCAGTAGTCGGTAATCAGTAGTCGGTAATCGGTACGGAGCGACCACAGGATCGCGTGGTTCGCGTGGTCACTGGACGCTTTGTCTGCGAATGAAATGTGGTATTGGGTCGGCTTCGCTGCGAGTCTACTGCTCTTTCAGCTTGAGGCGGTGCTTGTTTTCTTCGAGGAAAGCGCGGAGATCATTGCCGACGTCGAGGAGACGGTTCCACTGTTCGTAGTAAAGTGTGACTGGGAAGCGGCCAAGGCCGTAGACACTGACACCTCCCTTTTCACCGACCCGGAATTCCAGGCTACCGCGCTTGGGCCGTTCGGCTTTCTTCTCCAATTCCGCAATGCGGGCGAGCAGTTCTTCTTTGGTGGGTTCAGACATAGTTCGCTCCTAGGGCAATATCCTCGCACATGCCGTGCGAAGCGCGCCACCGTTGCCGGGCTAGAGCGCGACGCGACCGCAGAAACAACCGGCGCGGGGACTAGGACGTCTAAGACCTTGGGGCTAGGCGGGTCTACCTTGTGGTTCAATTGCTTACCAGGACTCCTGCCCGGTATCATGCTGGCTTCCCTTCTTGGGGGGACATCTAGCCAATATGGGCCAACTTCAGCGTTTCACGCGCGTGGCTTTCCTTATATCTGCCTGCCTCTGGCTGGGGACTCCGTCCCTGCCCGCCCAGACTACAGCGTCGAACGAGACGTTGCCGATAGACAAGGTCCAAGTGGGTATGGAGGGCTACGCCTACACGATTTTTTCAGGTGACCAAGTCGAAAAATTCGACCTTCAGGTGCTGGGGGTTCTGCCGAACTTCCTGGGGCCGAAGCAGTCGATCATCCTGGTAGAGCTCAAAGGTCCCAAGGTCGAGCACACCGGCGTGGTGGCAGGAATGAGCGGCAGCCCGGTATACCTGGGCGGCAAGCTGGCGGGTGCGCTCTCGTTGAAGCTGGGTGTGTTTACGAAGGAAGCTATCGCGGGGGTGACGCCGATCGCGGACGTGCTGCGCCAACCAGTGCCAAACCGAGCAGCCGCAGCTGGGCAAGCGTTACCGGCGGGGACACGGCAGTTCGAAATTCCGAAGGATGCGCTGGCCCGCAATATTCTTCCGGGCGGGTCGGCACTGCAGCCGATCGAGACTCCGCTGGTGTTTTCCGGATTTCAGCCAGCGGCATTGCAGCCGTTTTCCACTGAGCTACAGAGCTACGGATTTGTGGCAGCGCAGGGGGGCACGGCGGCACCCCAGGCGGACGATGGGAAGCTGGCACCTGGCCAAATGGCAGGGATGGTGCTGGTTTCCGGAGACGCGTCGATCAATTCCGCGTGCACGGTGACGGCGATTCAAGGCGACCGCGTGTTTTTGTGCGGGCACCCGCTCATGAATCTTGGGGACATAGCGATCCCCATGGCGCGCAGCCGGGTGGTGACGACGCTATCCTCCTCGCTGGCGTCCACGAAAATCGTGAATATGGGTGGATCGATTGGAACGATCACGAGCGATCACCTGACGGCGGTAACGGGCAAGCTTGGCCCTGCGCCGCCGATGATCCCGCTTGACCTGACGGTGGTGACGGCGCTGGGCGAGAAAAAGCTGCACTTTGAGATGATCAACCATCCGAAATTGACGCCGCTGCTGGTGGCGCTCACCACGTTCAACGGCTTAACGCAGAACTCGGTGTATGGAGAAGGGACGACGTTGCATTTGACCGGGGAAATTCGGCTGAAAGGCCACGTGCCGGTGCAACTGGAGAGCACGGTTTCGCCCGGGGATAGCATGTCACCGGACGGCATACCGATCGCGATTACGGTGCAAAACGCGTTTGCGCGGCTGTTTACGAACACCTACGAACTGCCGAATGTCGAGCAAGTGTCGTTGAGGGTGGAAAGCACGCCCGGGCGGAAGTCGTACACGATTGAGAGCGCATGGCTGGAAAAGGGTGAGGCTGCGCCGGGCGAAAATTTGAACGTTCGCGTGCTGCTGCGGCCCTATCGAGGCGAGGCACACATCGAAGAGACCACGGTGCACGTGCCGGATCAGGTTGCCCGGGGCACGACTCTGCGGGTGCTAGTGTCGGACGCCGACTGGATGAATCGCGCTTCGCGGGGGTTCAACTTCGCCACAATGCCTGGCGGAACCGCGGGACCGGCTGGATTCGACCAGTTGATCGCGCTGATGAATCGCGAACGGCACAATGACCGGTTGTATGTGGGCGTTTTCTCACCGACACCGACGATGGTGTGGGATGACAAGGAGATGCCAAACGTTCCGCTTTCGCAGATCACGGTGGTGGACGGGCGGCCGACTCCGGGCAGCGTTCAAGTGTTGCGGGAATCGCTGGCGAGTGAGTCTTCGATCGTGCTGGGCGGACCCGTTGGCGGGCTCATATCTCTGAATCTTCAAATCCGGTGACTTTCGATATGGCGAACTCATGGAAACGGCTTCTGCTCTGCGCACTACTGGTCTGCGGCCTGGCGAGCAGTTTGATTGCGGATCACACGCGGCGCTGGCGTCAATCGACGTATGACGAATTCCTAAAGGGCACAGCGAAGGGTGTGGCGGTACGCAGCGACGGCCATCTCGAATTAGCACCAAAGTTTACCGCGATCGCCGATGCCGACGCATCGTATCTGTGGTCGCTGCGAACCGACCCCGAGGGAATGCTCTATGCGGGCGGCGGATCGCCGGCGAAGGTATTCAAATTCGATGGAAGTGACAAGCCGAAAATTGTTTTTGAGTCCACGGACCTTCTGGCACAAAGCATCGCCTTCGATTCCAAGGGAACGCTGTTCGTGGGCACGTCTCCGGATGGGAAAGTCTACAAAGTAGGGACAAATGCCGAAAAGAGCGTGTTCTTCGAACCGAAGACGAAATACATCTGGGACCTGGCGTTTGGGCCTGACGGAACGCTGTACGTAGCGACGGGAGACAAAGGACAGATCTACGCGGTGTCGCCGGATGGGAAGGGCGAGATTTATTACGACAGTGACGAAGCGCATATCAAGAACCTGGCGTTCGACAGCAAAGGAAACCTGCTCGCGGGAACAGAGCCGAACGGCCGCGTGCTGCAAATCAGTCGGGTGACAGCCGGAAAAAACGGACAGGGCACTGCTTCAGGATTCGTGGTGTACGAGACCGCCAAGCGCGAAGTCACCTCCCTGGTGGTTGCACCGGACGGCAGCATCTACGTGGCGGCCATCGGAGATAAATCGCGGGCCGGACAGATAGGCCCTTCGGCGGTGATTCAGGCACCACAAGGCACGACTACGATTACCGCAGCTGGAGCTCCGGGTGGGGCCATCGCGGCACCGTTCGTGGCGTTCCCGCAGGCAATCTCGAGCAGCATTTACCGAATTACGGCCGCGGGAGTGCCGGAAGAGATTTGGGCCTCGCGGGACGAAGTAGTGTACGCCCTCGGATTGAATTCCGATGGGCGACTACTCGCCGGCACTGGAAACAACGGCGCGCTGCTGGTGATCGACGGGCGCGGTGTTTACGCACAACTCGTGAAGTCGGGTTCGTCACAGATCACGGGAATTTCGCGAGCGGCCGGCGGGATGGTGTATTTGTGCACGGCGAATCCCGGCAAAGTTTTCTCCATGGGGCCGGAATATGAATCGAAGGGCACGTTCGAATCGCAATCATTTGACGCGAAACTGCTCTCGCAATGGGGGCGAATCGAGTGGTGGGGACCACCGGCGACTACCGGAGCAGGAAAATCCAGTAAGGAATCAAAGGAGCCGCGGCTGGAGGTATTCGTGCGAAGCGGCAACACGGAAGATCCCGGCAAGGAATGGTCGCCGTGGACCGGCCCGTATAGTTCCACCGATGCACTAATTGAAGCGCCAGCAGCGCGCTTCCTGCAATGGAAAGCGGTGATTCACGACGGCAGGCCGGGCGACGGAATCGACTGGGTCAGCGTTTCGTATCAGCCAAAGAACGTAGCGCCGGTGATCGATGGGATTGCGTTGCAAGACGCGGGAGTGCGCGCAGTTGCGCCAGTGGGAATGCAAGGGTCGCAGGGAAACGTGGCATTGAAGCAGCCCGCGACAGCAAGCCCGGCAACGCCAATGGGAATGGCGGTTGTCACGACGCCGCCGAAGTTTGAGGCGCAGCCGCAAGGCTTGCAGCAAAAGGGCTATCAATCCGTGCTGTGGTCAGCGCACGACGACAATGACGACGAACTGAAGTATGCCGTGTATTTCCGCGGCGAGAATCAACAGAACTGGCTGCCGCTGAAGGACAATCTCGACCAGAAGTTTTATTCCTGGGACACGACCTCGATGCCGGACGGCGCGTATTACCTGAAGATTGTGGCGAGCGACGGGCCCTCGAATCCGCCGGCCGCCGCTTTATCGACGGAACGCGAAAGCGAACGATTCGAAGTGGACAACACCAATCCGACCATCGGCAAGATCGAGGCGAGTGCGACGGGGATGAATCCAGACCGCTCGCAGGGGGTTTCCTATGACTTCCACTTCACCGCCAGCCACCCGACCAGCAGCATCGAGCGGGCACAGTACAGCGTGGACGGCGGCGAGTGGACTCTGCTTGCGCCGGAAAATGCCATTAGTGATTACAAGACCGAAGCGTATTCCTTCACGGTGCCCCATCTGATGCCCGGAGAGCACACCGTCGCGGTGCGCGCGTATGACCGCTTCGACAACGTTGGGTCGGCAAAGACAACAATTACGATTGCGGGCAAGTGAACCGCGCAGAAGCGGCCAGCGGCAGGAGCAGTCCTGTTAAGGAATCGTGCGGAGCTACTACGGTTTGGGCTTCTCTGCCGGGGGCAACGGGCGTGCGGCCGGCGAGTCAGTTTTCTTCGGCTCGATGTACATTTCGATCTCCGCGCCAAAACCCATGCGTCCATCGCTATAGGCGTCTGCCCTGGCGTGAACCAGGCGAGCGCGGCAGCGCATTTCGTCAGACTTACCACCCGTCACTTCGGACGGCATGTTCAGGGTAGCCTCGATCGGCATGCCAACCTGCAGCGGAGCCGAGGTGACGAAGAAAAAGCCGCCGCGGGAGATGTTCGCAGTCTCGGTAAAGTGCTCGGTGTGATCGGAAGCGAGTCCCAGGGGACGAAAGCGCAGAGGAACACGCACGCGGAACCGTTCCAATTGCCGACGTTCTGAAGGAGTCACGAGAATCTCCGACCGGGCTGCGGACAACTGGACCCGGATGTAGCTTGGCTAATAAGGGTAACAGAGGTGAGCGCAGGGTCAAGACAGGCCGCGTAGTGCTACCGGTTTGGTACTGCCAGTATCGGTCAACCCGCCAATGTCTTGCCTCCAGCGATGAAAGGCGTCAAGTTCGCGGCTGCCATTCACCTGACAGGGATAGAGGAGATGAGCTACACTCAAAAAAATGGCGACAACGAACATGGTGGCAAATACGGGCGACATCCAGCCAGACTGGAAAACGATTGTTGCGGCCCATGAGCGGATCCGGCGGCGCATTCACCGCACTCCTGTACTGACGAGCCAGTCGATCGATGCACTGACAGGAGCCAAGCTGTACTTCAAGTGCGAAAATCTGCAGAAAACGGGCTCGTTCAAGATCCGCGGCGCGACGAACGCCATTTTTTCGCTATCGGACGAGGAAGCGCGCCGGGGGGTGGTGACTCATTCCAGCGGCAACCATGCGGCGGCGGTGGCGTGTGCCGCGGGATGGCGTGGGATACCCGCGTGGATCGTGATGCCGAAGAATGCTCCGAAGGTGAAATGCCAGGCCGTGGAATCGTATGGCGGGAAAATCACTTTTTGCGAGCCCAATGTGAGCTCCCGCTCCGAGATGGCGGCGCGAATTCAAGGCGAGACCGGTGCGGTGATGATCCACCCGTACGACGACGATCGAATTATTGCCGGTCAGTCGACCTCGGCAAAGGAGCTGATGGAGGACGTACCGGATTTGGACGCCGTGCTGGCTCCGGTAAGCGGGGGCGGGCTGCTGAGCGGGACTTGCCTCGGCGCCAAGGGAACTCGGCGCGATGTGCGTGTGTTTGGCTGCGAACCAGAGCGAGCGGACGACGCCTACCGTTCCCTGAAAGCAGGAACCCTGCAGGCACTCGAAACCAGCGATACGATTGCCGATGGCCTCCGGGCGACTCTTGCGCCAAGGACTTTCGCCATCCTGCGACAGCGTGTCGATGGAATTCTGCTGGTCAGCGAGGAAGAAATCGTGGCAACGATGAAGCTCGTTTGGGAGCGCATGAAAATCGTGATTGAGCCGTCGAGCGCCGTAGCGCTGGCGCCGCTCCTGAAGAAGGGCGGACCTGAGCACATCGCCAGCGGGGCGGGCGCAAGACCTCGGGTGGGCGTCATCTTGTCTGGCGGCAACGTGGAGTTAAGCTGGTAACCGGCATTCTCTATAAACCACATAGATATGGAATCAGGGTTTACCTGAATTGTGCGGGCTCAGTGTGTAGACTGTTTCGAGCGAATTTCCTCGACGAGGAAAGCGGCGGCCCGGTCGAGGAAAGTTGCCAGCGCCTCGCGCGTACCTGGCGAGGTTGAGGGGTGGAAAGAATTACTGGTTCCTCGAAGATCAATTTGCTCGGATTCTTAGTCTTGACCCTGCGGCAACCCTCTCAAAGCACAGAGTCCCTCGAATTCCCAGAACAACCGGCATTGGCCGAGCGCCAGCGAGTATGGAACGTGATTTGGAGCCAGTTCCGCGACGATCGAGCCGGTGCGCGCGTGGCTGGAGGGAGCCGGCCTGCACGTTAACCGAGTTGCGGCGAGCCGGCGTTGGCTGGAATTCAGCGGGAGCGCCGCGCAAGTCGAGGGCATGTATCACGAGCATGCGCGATCGTCTCGGGTGCAGGCACGACAGCTGCCACCGGCACGGTACAGTTCACCTCAGACGGCGTTCCGTGCAGCGCGGCCGTTCCGCTGCAGACCGGAGGATGGTTTGGGTCACAGCCAGAGGCCAGCGCGCTGCTGACCGGCCTGACTACCGGGAATGGCGGTTGGACCGGGGTCACAAGGACGAAACTTTGTGGTGTTTGGCGGGTTTATCGTGATTGCGGCTGGAATCGTGTATGGGTGTGGCGGGGGAGGGGGAGGCGGGAATGGGGGCGGCCCGTTCAGCACCACCACCAGCCTGGCCTCGTCCGCGATGAAAGCGCAGCTTGGATCGCCGGTGACGTTCACGGCGACGGTGACACGGTCGGGAACGGCAACGCCGACCGGCACGGGTACGGATGGTTGATAATGGACAGGCGGTGGGCGGTCCAATCCGAGTCAGCGCAGGCATCGTGTCGTTCCTGGCGACGTCGCTGCCCGTTGGCGTGCATGTGATGACGGCGCAATACTCCGGAGACAGCAACGCGCTGGGATCGACATCGGCGCCGCTGACGCAAGCGATCACCGGCCAAGTGATTATCGAGATCAGCGGGAGCTCGAATGGAATCATGCAGACCGCCGACTTTGCGGCTGCTGTGAATTAGATGAATGAGAGGTTACTGTTCCGTAGGAAGACGGCTTGACAGCGCCACATGGTCAACCGTTACTCTTCGGGATGCATCATAAAAACTGGTGAACTGTGCCTGCGAGCTGGGGACCCGCGTCCATAGTTTCAGCAAATCCAATCGAAAGTTGCGACAACAAAATGAAAAAGTGTGAGGGGACCATGAGGACTAGCGTTCTCCGATGGGTCGTGGGCGGAATGGTGTTAGCGCTTCTGGGAACGGCCGAAGTGCGCGCGCAGCGTGCGCCAGTACCTTCGCGGATTGTCAACACGGTGAACGACGCCGACACGGTGAAGATTTCCGGGAACGTCCACCCGTACGCCCGGGCCGCCTACGACCGCGGGGCTGTGGCCGATTCGCAGCCCATGTCGCGGATGATGCTGCTCCTGCAACGCAGTGCGGAGCAAGAGCGATCGCTGCAGCAGTTGCTGGATCAGCAGCAGACCAAAGGCTCCGGCAATTTTCATAACTGGCTGGCTCCCGATCAATTCGGGAAGCAGTTTGGGCCGTCGGACTCGGACCTGCAGGCCGTGACCGATTGGCTGACAGAGCAAGGTTTCCAGATCAGTAAGGTCTCGAAGGGACGAACGGTAATCGAGTTCAGCGGGAACGTGGCGCAGGTGCGCAACGCGTTCCACACCGAGATTCATCGCTTTGTCGTCAATGGCGAAGAACACTTCGCCAACGTCAGCGATCCACAGATACCCAGGGCGCTGGCGCCTGCCGTGGCAGGCGTGGTGGCGCTGCACAATTTTACGCGCCAGGCGCAGATAAAGACCCGCGGCGCGTATCGCCGCAATACGGCTACAGGACAACTAAGGCCGCTGTTTACCTATGAGAACCCGGCCAGGTTCGCGATGGGCCCGGGCGACTTCAAGACGATTTACAGCATTCCACAAACCGGGGCGGACGGCACGGGCCAGAGCATCGCGGTGGTAGGGCAGTCGAACATCAATGTGCAAGACGTTACGGATTTCCGCTCGATGTTTGGTTTGCCGGCATACCCCTCACAGTGCGCGACGCCACCAACGGCAGGTTGCTTGAGCGTCATTGTGAACGGCCCGGATCCGGGATTCGTGAGCATTGACGAGAGCGAATCCGATCTCGACGTGGAGTGGGCGGGAGCCGTCGCACCGAACGCAAATGTCATTTTCGTGACATCGCAGTCGGCGATGACGGATCCGTTAGTAGTGATTGGCGGAGTCGACCTCTCGGCGCTCTACATTATCGACAACAACGTCGCGCCGATCTTGAGCGAAAGCTACGGTATTTGTGAGGCCTTTCTCGGCACGACAGGAAATGCCTTCTATAACGCAATGTGGGAGCAGGCCGCGGCAGAGGGAATCACGGTAGTGGTCTCTTCAGGCGACAGCGGCTCTGCGGGATGCGACCCTGATCCGTCCGGACTAAGCCCTAACGCGGCGATTGATGGAGTTGCCGTGAGCGGTATTGCGTCGACGCCTTACAACGTGGCAGCGGGCGGCACGGATTTCGATCCGTCAACAACGGCGACTTCTACAGCGGGCAACTATTGGAACACGGCCAGCGACACCGTAAATTCAGCGTTGAAGTACATGCCGGAAATTACCTGGGACGACTCCGGCTGCGCGATCAACTACCCGACAGCGTGCACTTCTGTCGACCCGAGTGGTAACGACCTGGTTGCCGCCAGTGGCGGCCCAAGCAACTGCTCGATCAGCACCAGTAGTTCTTGCACCAGCGGCTATTTGAAGCCCGCCTACCAACAAGGCGGAATTACAATCAACACGACCGGCTATACCACGAGGCTTATACCCGATATTTCCCTGTTTTCGAGCAACGGCCAGAACAACGTGGCCCTGGTGGTCTGCCAATCGGACGCCAATCCGAGCGGTGCGAGCTGCAACCTGAACACTCCGTATCAGGATTTCTCGCTGGTTGGGGGAACCTCTGCGGCTACACCTTCCTTCGCGGGTATCGTGGCGCTGGTCAATCAGTCGCAAGCGACCACGCTGAACCCGGCGCCCCGTCAGGGGAATGTGAACTACACACTGTACGGGCTGGCGAAAGCAGACACCAACTATACGACGGGAAAGTGTGCCTCATCCGTGGGCCAAACTCCGGCAAGCGGATGCGTGTTCAACGACGTCACAAAGGGAAACATGTCGGTGGCCTGCCAGGCGGGCACCCCGAATTGCAGCAACACGACCAGCTCGGGATTCGGCGTATTGATTTATCAAGGGAACACGGCGGCGTTCACTGCCGACAGCGGCTACGACTTGGCAACCGGCCTCGGCTCGATCAATGTAACGAACTTGCTGTCGAAGTGGGGCACCTTCAGCCGCACGGCGACGACAACAACCCTCAGCAACGAAAGCGGATCGACGAATGTTTCGGGCCAGGCGTTTAGCGTGAAGGTGAGCGTTACTCCCTCCGCTGCCACCGGTGATGTCTCACTGACAGCATATGGGAGCGATGGATCCATTCTTGGTTCAGTTGTGGGTTCCGGTTCGTTCACCCTGTCGGGTGGCAGCGTGACCATTAACACGAACCTCTTACCGCCGGGAACGGCAAACATCAGCGGGTACTACGGCGGGAACGTCACGT
>Ga0335077_10004855_pt1 | contig 16435 bp, 8 predicted proteins | sample Lox_Sample_31_FD_207151 | JGI IMG/M metagenome (GOLD analysis project Ga0335077, IMG submission 207151) | Soil microbial communities from Loxahatchee National Wildlife Refuge, Florida, United States - Lox_Sample_3.1 | ecosystem: Environmental > Terrestrial > Soil > Wetlands | place: USA: Florida...
CGTCCCAGCGCGGCGGATTGGAGGACAGATCCTCGAGTTTGATCTTCCAGCCCAGATCATTGGCGAGCGCCACGAAATGCCGCGCCCAGTCACCGTGGGTGAAATACTCAGGTCCCTCATCCGCGAGGCGCCGGAGGGTCTTCGCCAGGTCCGGATTCCTCAGCTTCTCCCCCACGGATGGTGAGAATCCGTTCGGCGTGTACAGCGCCCGCATCGCTGGAAAATAGGAGATGTTGTCGAGGTCCCATTCGAAGGTGGCACGCTGGAACTCATCGACGGGGAAACCATCCTCCGCCCAGGGAATGGCCGGCTCGACGAGCGACTTCCAGGGTTTTGACCCAAAGCGTGCGTGTATCGCTGCCATCCCGGGCATGAATCCAGGAATGCAGGCCATCGGCGATTCTCGCCCGATAGGACCCGGGCCCTGCGGAAACAAACGAAACGGCGGCAAGTCCGGCACCAACGTACCTTGACTGTTGAGGTAGTACGTCTTATGGGTCTTCGCGTCCCAATATAGAAAGGTCACCGAGCCCGTGTGGTTGGTATGATCGAGCTGCACTACGGCCTGCGTGATGGAGCCCGCCACCACCGCATCGGCCGCGTTTCCGCCCGCCTTCAGCACGTCCAGCATCGTCTGTGTAACGATGGGATTTTGGCTGCTGGCAACAGCACGCTTGCCGTGGACGACCTCCTTCGGTCCCTGTCGTGCCAATTGGTCGCACGGGACGAAACTGGCAGAAGAGGCCTTCGCGGTCGCGGCAAGCCCGGTTGCCGCCAGCCCCAAGCCAGCCTGCTGGATGAATATGCGTCGATCGGTTGGCATGATCGCTCTCTCCACAAGTGCACTCTGCGAACATTAGAAAGGGGCAGCAGCAAGATCGAATGATTGCTGAGCAGGCAATTCGCTCCTTACCACCACGTCGTCTACCCCTGCAGATCCAAGTCCTCGCCGAGCTCCTACACGGTTCGTCTCGCAAAACGTTGATTAGCTACGCTTCGGGATCACTGAGGATGCATCGGCCGTATCTCGACCTTGAAATTCCACGGTGGCGTGGCACCACGCAGGTGCTCAACGAAGTAATCCCAAGTGCGTTTTATGGTGTAGCCGTCACTGGCACCCTCACGATGGGTCCGGTTCTGCAGATAGATGAGGTCGTAGGGTTTGTTGGCGCGGGTCAGCGCATCGAGCATGCGAAAGGCTTGGTTCGGCAGAGCGTCCTCATCCATGTCAGCGTAAATGATCAGCAGGTGACCGGTGAGCCGGTCGGCCAAGCGTGTGACGTCAAGCTTGTCCCAGTTGGCGGGTGTCTCCCCGGGCGTACTGCGATAGCGCGTGCCGTCGGCATACACAGGCGGGCCAATCTGGAGCTCATCGCCCGAGTACGTTGCGGCGTAGTCATAAAGGCCCGCACCCGAGACCGCCACCTGATAGAACTCCGGCCGACTGAGGATCGCCTGCGCTGAGAACGTGCCCCCCCAAGACCAGCCGTAAATACCCACGTGCTTAAGATCAATCTCCGGGTGTCGTCCGGCGAGCCCACGGATCGCCGCGATGTGATCATCAATACCCACCTGCGTGAACTCCGGGTATCCGGCGTCGCGAAATACGCGATTGCGCATCGGCGTGCCGCGAGCGTCCACGGTCACGATCGCGAATCCGAGGTGGGCCAGCGAGCTCTTGCCCCGCTCGCCACCGTGGTAGGCCTCGATGAAATTCCGCGGCGTCACATTGACCTGCGGTCCACCATAGGCTGCATCGATCACCGGATTCTTGGTGCCTGCGAAGCGACCCTGCGGCGCAAAATATACTGCGTACAGGTCCGTCTTGCCGTCGGCCGCCGTGACGCGCTCGCGCACCGGCGGCGTCCATCCGGTGGCGAACAGCTGCGAGGCGTCGGCATGCTCAAGCTCTGCGACAACATGGCCGTCACGGGTAGAACGCAGTACGCTGACCGGCGGCTGATCGACGGTCGACCAGGTATCGACAAAAACTTTTGCGACCGGCTGAATCATGGACGTTGGCAGAGCAAGGCCAAACAGCTGCACTTCCGTGGGGCTCGGGCTCGCCTCGAACTGATGATCTGCATTGGGTTCAGTTAGAAGCTTGATAGAGGGATGTCCATCCAGACTGCTGCGGTACAGGTGGCGGTAGTACGGATCGCGTCCGGTCTCGCGCCCCACCGCGGTGAAATAGATCTCACGGCGAGCTTCATCGACCGCCTGGATGTCGAGCACCAGCCAATCGCCACCTGTGATTGCGTTCTTGAGACGACCGGTCTGGGCATCGTACAGGTAGAGATGTCCCCAGCCGGTGCGATCGGAGTACCAGATGATCTCAGCGCCGTCGCCGAGCACGCGAATATTTGGCGCGCTGTACTGGCGAGTATTCGTTTCGACGCGGGTATTCGAAGACTCCTCTAAGACCTTACTCACGCCACCGTTTGTCAGATCCAGCCGAAAAACAGCGACCGACTTCGACCCGAACGTCGCTGCCGTGAGAAGCGCCTGGGCGCGAGCGCGGCTCCATCCCAGCACCAGGCCATTGAAATGGCCTCGGTGATACCCCGCCGGCAGCTCGATCGCCAAACGCCGTCCCGTCTTAAGATCGAATAGGAAGTAATCCATCTTGACCGTGCCCCGATCGCCATTGAACTCCAGGCGCACGTTGTGGATGATCGGACGCTGCGAGCCGTCGGTTGGCACGCCCTCCATGAATGGGTAGACGGCAACGCTCCGCTCGTCGATGTGGGGAGCGATAAGGTAGCGCGCGTCCGGCGACCAGTAGGTCTCGTAGGGCGGAGTCTTCACGCCTGACTTCTGCCGCACAACCGCGTTGAGCGTGTCATCTGGAAATCCTGCCCAAGAGTAAAACGGCGCGCCATCAGTCGTGAGTTGACGCTCATGGCCCGTGGCCATCTCACGCACGAACAGGTTGTCATCGCGAACGAGCGCAGCCCAGCGCCCGTCGGGCGACCGCAGCAGTTCCGGCGTGGGCGCAGGGGTGTCAAACGTCCGGCATTGCAGTGCCTGGACATTGCAGTCAACGGACTTCTTGTCAACTCGGCCCGTCAACCGCCCAAGATCGTCACTCAGTTGGACATGTGTTAGCGCGGCGGGCAATGCCTCGCCGGAGTTCTGTTGACCCAGTGCCTCAAACAACGCTCGCGCGAGCTTGGCGTGATCAAAAGCCGGCGACTTCACGCCTGCTGCCGTCACCACGACAAACTCGGGGCCGTCGTTTCCGTCACGCCGATACCAGAAACGCCCGGAGTCGCCAATCCAATGCGGCTCCACGGACTCGTTGCGGACGAGCCCCTGTAAGTTCACCTCGAGCACCGCGGTAGCGGCAGCGTAGTCCGCCGGTGTCACGCTAACGTCGGCGGCATGGGTCAACGGACTCGCGAGTGCCGCCAGCAGGCTCGCGACGAAGCACATTGGGGGCCGGACATGCCGGCGACCTTCCACGCCCAGAACACTGCTTTGGCTGATAATAGACATGCGCGCACTCTCCTCTCCGAAGCCGGAGCAGACGCCTAAATCGCCCACCGGATTCACCGCAAGACACTGTGGATCGGCGCACCTTAGTTCACGAAGCTGCCGCATCCCCACACTCCGGGTAGCAAGATCTATCTCGAACCACTACATTTACGTCAGATACCGCCGGCTTTTCCCCCACGGCGAGGGTCCGTGCTCGCGCTCAGCAGCCCAGTGACCGGGTCGCGCCACGCCTGTTGGTACGAACCCATGTGCCAATCGTACGGCGGCAGAGGCGATAGCTTGCCGCCGATCTTGGCAAGATCACGCGCCACACGCTCGGGAATGCGTGACTCGATCTCGATGATGAAGTCATCGCGCATCGGCTGCATGCGCGGCAGCACCGCTGCGGCGTAGGGATCATAGTTGTAGTCGAGCACATTGGAGATCATCTGCGGTACGGTGCAGTGAATGTTGCCCGGCGAGCCGAGCGAATGCACCGGTCTGCCGTCCTTCAAGATGATCGTGTTGCTCTTGACGGTGCGCATGCGGCTGCCAGGCAGACCGAGCCAACCCGACAGTGAACTTTTCATGTCGTAACACGTGGCATGGCTGCCAATCATCGGCACGCCGTCGACCACCATCCCGGGAATGCCTCCCGACTGATTCGTGTTCATCATCTGCGCCCAGTTGCCCTGAACATCCACACAACTCAGCTCGCAGCTGCCGGATGGCGAATTGAACTGCTCACCGGAAAGTCTGGGCTTGTCAGCGGAATTCGTCGGCCCCCAACCGAAGGCGAGCCGTAGCGCCGGATCGCTCGAGAGCAGCACGTGCTCGGTCAAATCAACGCCCGCCTTGGGCCGCGAGCGCTTCAGGATCGTGGCGAGACTCGCGTGGTACTCATCCGATAGCCATACCTCAAGCGGCACGTCGAAGAACTTTGCATCGTTCAGAAGCCCGCACTCGAAATCTGCACGCCGCAAGGCCTGTCCCATGTAGTAGAGACTGTCCGCCGACTCGGTGTAATGTCCGAGCGAGCTCACGTCCAAGTGCCTGAGCATGCCGAGCACCAGCGCGCAGTACACCGCTTGGCGCTGCGGTGGGGTCGCCTGCGCGATCTCATAGCCCTTATGCCGATACCGTATCGGCTCGTCCCAGCGCGGCGGATTGGAGGACAGATCCTCGAGTTTGATCTTCCAGCCCAGATCATTAGCGAGCGCCACGAAATGCCGCGCCCAGTCACCGTGGGTGAAATACTCTGGGCCCTCCTCTGCCAGGCGGCGCAGCGTCTTGGCGAGTGCCGGATTCTTCAGCTTCTCGCCCACCGACGGTGAGAACCCGTTCGGCGCATACAACGCGCGCTCCGCCGTGAAATAGGTATAGTGATCAAGGTTCCATTCGAAATGGGCGCGCTGGAATTCATCGATCGGAAATCCATCCTCCGCCCAGGGGATGGCCGGCTCGAGGAGAGACTTCCAGGGCTTCGACCCGAAGCGCGCATGTATCGCCGCCATGCCGGGCACGAAGCCAGGAAGGCATGCCATGGGTGATTCCCGGCCGATAGGAGGCGGGCCCTGTGGATACATACGAAACGGCGGCAGATCGGGCACCAAGACGCCTTGGCTGTTCAGATAGTATGTCTTGGCGGTCTTCGCATCCCAGTACAGGAAGCTCACCGAGCTCGTGCAGTTGGTCAAGTCAAGCTGCACCACAGTTTGCGTGATGGAGCCCGCCACCACCGCATCGGCCGCGTTTCCGCCCGCCTTCAGCACGTCCAGCATCGTCTGCGTCACTATGGGGTTTTGGCTGCTGGCGACGGCGCGTTTGCCATGCACAACTTCTTTGGGACCCTGCCGCGCCAATTGAGCGCACGGGACGAAAGCGTCGGATGTGGACTGCGCATCCGTGCCGGCGCCGAATTCGGTAGCGGCGAGCCCAAAGCCCGCCTTCTGAATGAACGCGCGTCGATCGCTCGACATGACTGCTCCCCTTAATGGCTTCCTCCCTGTCCCTTTCAGCACCGATTTACATCGTCTGCGACCGGCTCGGCGCCGAGATCACCTGCGCGTCACTCAGGAACGCTCGGTCGCGTCTCGATCTTGAAATCCCACGGTGGCGTGCCACCACGCAGGTGCTCAACGAAGTAATCCCAGGTGCGCTTGACGGTGTAGCCCTCCCTGGCACCAACAAAGTGGTTGCGATTCTGTAGAAAGATGAGGTCATAGGGCTTGTTGGCGCGCGTCAGTGCATCGACCAGGCGCATAGCTTGATTAGGCAAAGCATTCTCATCCATATCCGCATATATGATCAGCAGGTACCCGGAAAGGTTTTCAGCCAAACGCGTGACGTCAAGTTTGTCCCAGTTGGCTGGAGTTTCGTTGGGCGCGCCGCGATACCGTGTCCCATCGGCAAACTCCGGAATCCCGATAAAGAGCTCATCACCCGAGTACGTTGCTGAATAATCGTATAAACCCGCCCCCGAGACAGCGACACTATAAAACTGCGGGCGACTTAAGATCGCCTGCGCGGAGAACGTCCCACCCCACGACCAGCCGTAAACGCCCACCCGCGTCAGATCCATCTCGAGATGTCGCCGAGCAAGGTCGCGAATCGCCGCGATGTGATCATCAATTCCCACCTGTGTGAATTCGGGATAGCCGGCATCGCGGAACGCGCGTGAACGCATTGGCGTGCCGCGACCGTCGACCGTCACGACTCCAAATCCGAGCCGAGCGAACGCGCTTTTGCCGCGCTCGCCACCCCGGTATGCCTCCACGAAATTCCGAGGAGTCACGACCACCTGCGGTCCTCCGTACGCAGCATCGATTACGGGGCTTTTTGATCCCAACGAGGGGCCGCGCGGTGCGAAATAGACCGCATACAGATCGGTCTTACCGTCGGCTGCTGTGACGCGCTCGCGCACGGGCGGTGTCCATCCAGTGGCGAACAGCCGCGAGGCATCCGCCCGCTCGAGCTCCGCGATGAGATGGCCATCACGAGTTGAGCGCAGTTCGCTAACTGGAGGCTGATCGACCCGCGACCACGTATCGACGAATACACCTCCCGCGGGCTGCACCAAGGGCGCGGGCAGCGGCGCTGCGTTTAACCGTGCCTTCGTGACTGGAGTCGACTCGAACATATGGTCTGCGTCGAGCTCAGTCAGAACCTGGATAGTCCCCCGTCCATCGAGGCTAGCGCGGTATAGATGGCGGTAGTACGGATCGCGTCCCGGCTCACGGCCAACCGCTGTGAAGTAGACCTCGCGGCGAGCTTCATCGACGGCTTGGATATCCAGCACAACCCAATTCCCGCCTGTGATCGCGTTCTTGAGACGACCAGTCTGCGCGTCGTACAAGTAAAGATGTCCCCAGCCGGTGCGATCGGAGTACCAAATGAGCTCGGCGCCGTCTCCGAGCACCCGAATGTTCGGTAGGTTGTCGGGCTGGGTGTTGATTTCCACACGAGTGCTCGATCCTTCCTCGAGCACCTCGCTGAGGGCGCCGGTCGACAGATTCAGTCGAAACACGGCGATCGACTTCAACCCGAACGTTGCGGCCATGAGAAAGGCCTGGTTGCGACTGCGGCTCCAGCCGAGCATCAGGTCGTAGAAGTGTATTCCCCGATACTCCTCGGGAAGCTCAATCGCTGACCGTCGTCCAGTCTTGAGATCGAACAAAAAATAGTCCGCCTTGACCGTATCTCGATCTCCCGTAAACTGAAGGTGCACATTGTGAATGATCGGACGTTCCGAGCCGTCGGCCGGCACCCCCTCCATGAAGGCGTATAGGCCAACCTTCCGCTCGTCAATGCGCGGAGCGATCAGATAGCGTGCATCCGGGGACCAGTAGGTCTCATAAGGCGGACTCTTTAGTCCCGACTTCTGGCGCAAGACCGAGTTGAACGACTTGTCGGGCAGCCTTGCCCACGAGTAGAACGGCGCACCGTCGGTCGTGAGTTGCCGCTCATGGCTCGTGGTCATCTCGCGCACGAATAGGTTGTCATCGCGAGTGAACGCAGCCCACCGCCCATCGGGCGATAGCAGCAGTTCCGGAGTCGGCGCAGGAGGGTCGAACGCCCGACAGCTCAGCGTCTTCACGTTGCAGTCGATAGACTTCTTGTCAATCTGTCCCGTCAAATGCGAAAGATCGTCGCTGAGCTGTGCGTTGGTCAGAGATATCGGTAGCACTCCGCTTGCGGTCTGTCTACCGAGCGCCTCTGACAGCGCCCGCGCGAGTCCTGTGTGATCGAAAGCGAGCGACCTCGCGCCCGCGGCTGTCACCACGATGAACTGTGGGCCCTCGTTCCCATCACGGCGGTACCAGAATCGCCCCGATTCGCCGATCCAGTGCGGCTGCACGGACTCATTGCGCACGAGCCCCTTCAAGTTCGCCTCAAGCACCGCCGCGGCGGCAGCGTAGTCGCCCGCTCTCAGATTGGCTTCAGCTGCACAGCCCAACACAGTTATGAGCGCAGCTGTCAATCCCGCGAAAACGCTGACTGCCTGAGCCGCGGGGCGACCAACAGCGACATCCGAAACGCTGCCGTGACTGATCATACGCTTACCCCCATTTGCGATCCGAGGCGACGACCGGTTGACCGGCGTACCCTCGGGTTATGGCGTGTTGCGACATCACGCATCACCTGTGAAACTCGCTCCGGGTGTCGTCCTATTAAGCACCTTCTGTACGAGGCCGTCAGGATCGCGGGTCTTTCAAATGTCGAATCGAGATGATTCGCGCGCAAATGACACAGAACACAAGCGTTTACGGCCGAGGCTGTCCGACGAACGAGCAGTCGTGCCGATGTCTTTGCCGGGTCCCGATGTCCGCCTCCGCTTTTCCTAATCGGGTACCAGCGGTCGCATTTGGACTTTGAAGTCAGCCACAGGGTCGCCACCGCGCAAGTACTGTACGAAGTAATCCCAGGTCCGCTTGATCGTGTAGCCGTCGTCGGCGCCGCCGCGGTGCGTTCGATTCAGCAGGTAAACGAGGTCATAGGGTTTGTTGGCTCGCGTCAGCGCCTCAATTAAGAGCGCCGCCTGGTTCGGCAGGGCGTTCTCATCCATATCGCCGTAAATGATCAGCAGGTGACCTTTCAATTGATCTGCCAGACTGGGGACTTCAAGCTTCGCCCAGTTGGCGGGCATCTCGTTGGGTGAACCGCGGTAGCGGGTGTCATCGCCGTAGGTTGGCGGACCGATAAAGAGCTCATCACCCGTAAAGGTCGCCGTGTAATCGTATAAACCCGCACCCGAGACAGCCACACTGTAAAACTTCGGGCGACTTAGGATCGCTTGAGCGGAGAACGTGCCACCCCATGACCAGCCGTAGATGCCGACCCGCGTGAGATCCATCTCCGCGTGTCGCCGCGCGAGGTCACGGATCGCCCCAATGTGATCATCGATGCCTACCTGCGTGAATTCCGGATAGCCGGCGTCACGGAAGGCTCGGGAGCGCATGGGTGTACCGCGACCATCGACCATCATCACCGCGAACCCCAGCCGCGCCAGCGAGCTCTTCCCCCGCTCGCTGCCGCGATAGGCCTCGATGAAATTCCTCGGAGTCACGATCACCTGCGGCCCACCGTAGGCGGCGTCGATCACCGGACACTTCTTGCCCGCGAAACGGTCTTGTGGTGCATAGTAGACCGCGTAGAGATCTGTCTTGCCGTCTGCAGCGGTGACTCGCTCACGGACCGGCGGCTTCCAGCCCTGGGCAAAGAGTGCCGACGCATCGGCGCGTTCGAGCTCCGCGATGATATGGCCGTCACGCGTAGAGCGCAGTACGGTGATCGGCGGCTTATCGACCGTAGACCAGGTATCGATGAAGATACTCGCGGCCGGCTGAATGGCCGGTGCCGGTGGAGTGTGACCGAACAGTTGCGCTTCGATCGATGTCAAGCCGGGCTTGAATTGGTGATCCGCGTTGGGCTCAGTCAAGAGCTGTACGTCGCCCCGTCCATCCAGGCTGGCGCGATAGAGGTGGCGATAGTAGGGGTCGCGACCCGGCTCACGGCCAACTGCCGTGAAGTAGACTTCGCGGCGAACTTCATCGACTGCGAGCATATCGGCTACCAGCCAGTCGCCGCTTGTGATGGCGTTCTTGAGGCGCCCGGTCTGCGCGTCGTAGAGATAGAGGTGCCCCCAGCCCGTGCGATCGGAGTACCAGATGAGCTCGCTACCATCGCCAACGACCCGAATGTTTGGCCGGCTCGATTGCATCGTGTTCGTTTCGACTCGAGTGCTGGATTCCTCCTGGAAGAGTCTCGTCACTTTCCCCGTTGCCAGATCAAGCCGCAAGACAACGATAGACTTGGAAGCGAATGTGGCCACCATCAGAAACGCCTGGGCGCGCGCCCTACTCCAACCGAACACTAGACCGTTGAAGTGCGGGCGTGGATACCCCTCCGGTAACTCAATGGCTGTCCGCCCTCCGGTCTTAAGGTCGAAAAGAAAGTACTTCATTTCGACCGTATCACGGTCACCCGTGAACGCCATGCGCACGTTGTGGACGATTGGTCTGCGTGATCCGTCGGTTGGTACGCTCTCCAAGAACGGGTAAATCGCTACCCGTCGTTCGTCGATGCGGGGCGCGATGAGGTATCGCAAATCGGGGGACCAATAAGTTTCGTAGGGCGGTGTCTCCGCCCCTGACTTCTGGCGCACGACGGTGTTGAACGAGCTATCTGGCAGTCTTCCCCAAGAATAGTAAGGGGCGCCATCCATCGTAAGCTGACGCTCTTGTCCGCTCGCAGCTTCCCGGACAAACAGGTTGTCATCGCGAGCGAACGCGAGCAAACGACCATCCGGTGATGCAAGGAATTTATTCGCAGGCAGAGGGCCAGTTACTCGACATTGGTACGTTCTGAGGTCGCAGTCAATGAACTGCTTGTCGACCTGCCCCCTCAAGCTCTTAAGATCGTCACTCAGCTGTACGTGCGTCAGGGAGGCCGGCACCGCTTTGGCGAGGTTCGGGTCAGACAGTGCCTCCGACAACCCTTGTGCCAACCGAGCGTGATCGAATGCCGGAGACTTCTCACCGGTCGCCCTGACGAGAACGAATTGAGGGCCATCATCCCCGTCCCGGCGGTACCAGAATTGTCCAGAGCCTTCGAGCCAATGTGGTTCGACAGACTCGTTGCGCACCAAACCCTGCAGATTACCCTCGAGTTCCTTTGCAGCGGCCGAGTAGTCCTCTGACGTTACGCTGTTGTCGGCGGCACTCGCCCCCAAGGTGGTAAGCGAGATTGCCGCCATGCCAACGACTACCATCGACCATCCCCGAGTCGTTGACCTGCATTGGCAGGCAAGCCGCCGCTCTAATGGAAACATGCGAGTCACCTGTTGCGAACGTTGATGGAAATCTACTCAGATTCAAGGCTTGTCAGCTCGGCAAAATGACCGTCGACTCGCCTAAACCGTACAGCCTCTCGGCGTTGGTTTCGGGTAACTACACTTCATATCCGAACTTAAGTGCTGCGTCGGTGATCCATTCCCATGTCCAAACCGCAAAAGTCCGTAAGACATATAGAGAATAGCGCTGGTCATCGCTCCGATGGATCGTGATTGGCGTATGGTGCAACCCCGTCAGGGCGAACGAGTTGAGTCTAAAGACAGTGGGATGAAGATCCACGGCGATACCCGTCGCCAGCACCTCTCTGGAGCGAGATCCGTCGATCCAGATACAGGCTCGGCCGTGCGACAGCGATGTGACACTGCCAATCGCCGGCGCTACGGCGCTGCCGAGCTCGGGCGCGAGGTCCTCGCCATCGAGTGTGATGATCCAGAACCGCTCTGGCCCCGTCTTCAGCAGAATTCGTGCGCCGGAAGATATCGCCTGCCCAACGTTGACCGGCAGCTCGGTACCAAGCGATGGCCGCATTGCCGTTTGCAGTTCTATTGCCGTGGAGGCAAAGCCCGCCACCTGCACGAGTTTCCACCCAGCTGCCTCACCGATGCGCAGGCCATGAGCAGCGCGCCGGCTGACTTTCGGAACGCGAGCCAGTGCGGAATTGCTTTCAAGCACGCAGGTGCTCACCCTTTGGATCTATGAATAGCGGCGACACGATGCGAGCCTTCACTTGCTCTTCTCGCAGCGGATAGGCACAGATGATCTCCTCGCCTGCATGCGTGAGCCCACCTTCATACAGTGCCAGGGCGATGAACTTCTCGAGTACGGTCGACCACGTAACGGAGGTGATGTAGCCGCGCCCATGACCTTCTAACTTCTCGCCAGACCCGAACAGAATCGAACCACCCCGCAGAGTCTTGCCGGACTCGAGACATTCGAGACCCACCAGGCTCCAGCGTTCTGTCGCCTGCAACGCCCGGCGTTGGCTCAGCTCGCGGCCCACGTAGGCCTTCCCCTTGCGCGCCATCCTGCCGAGTCCGAGATCATTCAGGGTGTTACGATGATCGAGCTCAAGTCCGGCCACGTGGCCCTTCTCGATGCGCAACGACGCTACCGCCTCAAGTCCAATCGGCTTGATGCCGAGAGGCGCGGCCTTCGACAAAATGAGCTCCCACAGCGATTCGGCGTATTGCGGAGGTACATAGACCTCAAAAGCCAGCTCGCCCGAAAAGCTCAAGCGAATCAGGCGCAGTAAGATGCCCTCGTGTTCAATCTCTTTGCATCCCATGTAGGGAAGCGCGGGATCCGATAAATCATGCCCCGGAAATGCAAGTTCTAATGCGGTTCGAGCTTTTGGACCCGCGACCGCCATCGCCGCCCACTCGTCCGTAACCGATGTGACGTTGACTCTCAGGTCTGTCCACGCCGTCTGAAGCAGGAACTCGATCCAGGAGAGCACTTCATCCGCATGGGCGGTGGTCGTCGTCATGAAGTAACGCGTCTCGCCCAGCCGCGTAGTCGAGCCATCGTCGAACACGGCGCCATCATCTGAGAGCATGACACCGTACCGAGTCTTACCGACTGCAAGCGTCGAAAAGTCGTTCACGTAGATGCGATTCAGCAGATCGGTCGCATCCGGTCCCTGTACATCAATCTTGCCAAGGGTCGAGGCGTCGGATAGGGCAACCGCCCGGCGCACAAGTCGCATCTCTTCAATGTAGGCACGCTCGACGTTGGGTCCTGCCCACCGATACCACCAAGCGCGCAGCCAAGGACCGGCTTCAATGAATGCCGCCCCGTGGGCCGCGTGCCAGTGATGCAAGGGTGAGCGCCGGGTGGGTCGGAAGTGCTTCCCGACAGAGCGTCCAGCGAGTGCGCCGAAGGCCACCGGAGTGTAAGGCGGCCGGAACGTCGTCGTACTGATCGCTGAGGGCTCTACGCCCCGCAAGTGCGCCTCTACCGTGAGCGCGTTAATACTGCTCGTCTTACCCTGATCCGTACCCATTCCGAGTGTGGTGTAGCGTTTGAGATGCTCAACCGATTGGTAGCCCTCCTGATGAGCGACCATGACGTCCTTCAGTGTCACGTCATTTTGAAAATCGACAAAGGCCTTGCCCGGTTGCCAATGCGGCATGCGATAACGGGTGTCAATGGAATGGCGCTCGCTTTCGATAGACGGAGGGGATAACGCAAACGGTGCACTCGTATATCCCGCCTGAGCCGCTGCATTTCGGCCCACCTGAACTCCGTCATTGACTGCCGCCGTCAGCATGAAGCCACCCGTCACCGCGCCAACGCCGAAATGTCCCTCGGCGTAGCCTCCCGGCACAAACCCGCCGATTTCGGCGCAATAGCGGGGCTTGATGCCACCATGGGCTGCCAAATGCACCGACGGCGACCAGCCACCCGACATGCAGACGAGATCGCAATCGCGCCTCGCGAGCGGCGCCTGGTCGCTCGAACTCGCAAGAGCTACCTGCCTCACTGCCTTGTCGCCACGCACCTCACTCACCATCGCATCAGGAAGTACTTCGATTGCACACCCCTTTGCCTTGTCCAGAAGGTCTTCATGGATCTCGCGCCGCTGGTCAACGATCGTCACCGCGACACCCAGTCGGGCAAGATCGAATGCCGTTGCATACGCACTGTCGTTGTTTGTCGTAACTACCGCCCGCCTTCCGAGAACCACGGCGAAACGATTGAGATAAGCACGTACTGCAGACGCGAGCATGACACCCGGTCGGTCGTTGTTCGCGAAAATAAGTGGCCGCTCCGCAGCACCGGTCGCGTAGACGATGGCACGGGCACGGGCGGTGATGACGATTTGGCGCGGCTCTCCCGCGCCTGCGTCGGGCCGCATCTGATCGCGTCGTTCCAAGAGGGAAACCGTACTACCGTCGTAGACGCCCAATGCTGTCGTGCGCCGAAGGATCTCGACGTTCTGAAGTGATTCGAGCAGACCCTCGATCTCACGCCGCCAAGCCTCAACCGGACTCTGGATGTCTTCGGACAGCAGACTGCCTCCCAGCACCGCATCCTGCTCGACTAAGAGTACGCGGGCACCCGAGCGACCAGCCGAGACCGCCGCGGCAAGTCCAGCCGGTCCGGATCCAATCACCAGGACATCCGTAAACGCATGTCGCGCTTCATACCGGTCCGGATCGCGCTGTTCGCCAGCCCGCCCCAGCCCCGCTGCCCGACGGATGAAACGCTCATAGAACATCCACGCGCGGCGCGTTGGACCCATGAAGGTCTTGTAGTAAAAGCCCGTCGGCAGCAGCGGCGCTAACAGCGAATTGACGGCCATCAGGTCGAAATCCGCCGACGGCCAGCAGTTCTGCCGGCGGGCTACGAGGCCCTCGAAGAGTTCGGTTGTGGTGCCGGAGACATTAGGCTCCGTTTCGCCGCCCTCCCCCAAGGTGAACAAGCCATTCGGCTCCTCGACTCCCGCCGAGACGAAGCCGCGCGGTCGATGGTACTTGAAGCTTCTACCGACGATTCGGACGCCATTCACCAACAGTGCAGAGGCGAGCGTGTCCCCCTGCAGGCCACGCATGATCTTTCCGTCAAGCGAAAAGCGAACCGACTTCGAGCGATCGATCCGACCGCCGCTCGACATTCGATGAGGTGCGGCTGTCATCGGCCTTCGGCCCCGCGCGGATTCACTGCCGCTGAGGCGAGTGTGCAGTCCACTACGCCATTGCTTGCCGTATCGCGTTGCACCACAAGCCATTGCCGGCAGCCAAGGACGTGTTGCCAGAATTCTCGATGGACACCTTTGACATTGTCGAAAACAAAGATGTAGTCGCACCATGTCTCCAAATTGCCGGAACCATGGACGGGCCGCGGTTTACGGGCATCTCCGCCATAATGGAACTCCGTGTAGTCGCGCATCCCGCAGAGCGGGCATGAAAGTCGCAGCATCTGCTCAGGTCTCGTTGCTCACTGCTTATAGGTCCAATTGCCGACTCCGTCCTCATCGAGTTCGTCACCCGTCTCGAATCGCTGCAGGTTGTAGCAGCGGCTCAGCGGATGCTCCTCGTCGTTAGCGATCGTGTGCGCGAAGCACCAGCCCGATGCGGGTGTCGCCTTGAACCCCTGGTAGCACCAACCACCATTCAAATAGAGATTGGGGACCGAAGTTCGACAGATGAGTGGGCTGCCATCGGGAGTCATGTCCTGGATGCCTGCCCAATGCCGCAATAGCCGCAGGCGGGAAATCGACGGCATGAGAGCGATCGCGGATTCCGCAACGCTCTGTACCTTCGGAAACTGTCCGCGTTGCGTGTAGTTGTTGAAGCCATCGATATGACCGCCGAACACCAGTCCTCCCTTGTCTGACTGCGAGATGTAAAAAAATTCAGCCCCATAGGAGATCACGTGGTTCACGAGCGGTTTGATCGGCTCCGACACGAACGCCTGCAACAGGTGACTCTCAATCGGTAGCCTGAGGCCAGCCATCGCAGCGACATGGGAGGAGTGACCGGCCACAGCAAGACCGACGCGGTCCGCAACTATGCGACCACGGCTCGTCTCGACAGCGGCAATACGACCGTTCTTGATGACGAAGCCCGTGACCTCGCAGTGCTCAATGACATCAACACCGTATGAGTCGGCCCCGCGCGCATATCCCCACGCCACGGCATCGTGACGCGCCGTGCCGGCGCGTCGTTGCAGAAGTCCGCCATAGATCGGGAACCGCGTCTCTGAGGAGTAATCCAGATACGGTAGGAGTCTCATGACCTGACCGCGGTCGAGAAGTTCGGCGTCAATGTCGTTCAATCGCATGATGTTGCCCTTGCGCGCCAGCACGTCGAGCTGCAGCGGAGAGTGACCCAGTACAATCTGGCCTCGTTGAGAGAACATCACATTGAAATTGAGTGTTTCTGAGAGACCTTCCCAAAGCTTCAGGGAATGCTCAAAGAACTGGGTGTTACCGTTGAGCACGTAGTTCGAGCGCACAATTGTGGTGTTACGTCCAACATTGCCCGAACCGATATACGCACGCTCAAGTACCGCGACGTCGCTGATTCCATGGTTTGCGGCAAGATAGAAAGCGGTCGCCAGTCCGTGCCCGCCGCCGCCAATGATGATGACGTCATAGCTCGGTTTCGGTTCCGCCGCGCGCCAGGCCCGAGGCCAGGCCGAATTCCCAAGAGCGTGGCGCGCGAGCGAAAGCGCGGAGTAGCGGCGAGACTGTTCCATCGCGATCAAATGCCGCCCGCCTTGCCTCCGCGGCGAGGGTCGGTGCTTGCGCTTAGAAGGCCAGTCGTCGGATCCCGCCACGCTTGCTGATAAGAGCCCATGTTCAGATCGTAGGGCGGCAAGGGCGAGAGCTTGCCACCGATCCGGGCAAGATCCCGGACGACACGCTCCGGGATGCGCGTCTCGATCTGGATAATGAAGTCATCGCGCATCGGCTGCATGCGCGGAAGATCCGCTGCAGTGTAAGGGTCGAAGTGGTAGTCGAGAACGTTCGACAGCATCTGTGGCACCGTGCAATGAATGCTGCCCGGTGAGCCGAGCGAGTGAACCGGCTTGCCGTCTTTCAGGATGATCGTGTTGCTCTTGACCGTGCGCATGCGACTCCCGGGTAAGCCGAGCCAGCC
>Ga0335077_10004856_pt1 | contig 16435 bp, 11 predicted proteins | sample Lox_Sample_31_FD_207151 | JGI IMG/M metagenome (GOLD analysis project Ga0335077, IMG submission 207151) | Soil microbial communities from Loxahatchee National Wildlife Refuge, Florida, United States - Lox_Sample_3.1 | ecosystem: Environmental > Terrestrial > Soil > Wetlands | place: USA...
CAGTTCGGCGAGCGCCACGGCCGCGACAAGCCAGATGGCGAACGTCTCGGCCGTCACCAGCGGCAGCAGCGGGTGAACCTCCTCGGCCAGCAGCGCATAGGCGAGCCCGCTCAGCAAGGCCGCGGCCAAGCCCATGTAGGGCACCACGTTGCTCGCGCCCGTGAAGATCCCGATCGGGATTGCCCATCTGAGAGGGACGCCGACGACGACGATGAACACGATGACGGTCAAGCCAAGCGAGCAGCACTCGAGGACGATGCCGCGCACGTAATCCCCCAGCGCCTGGTCGACATCGGCCAGCACGGCGAGCGCGGGCTCGAAGAGTCGGTTCGGCACGGCCCTGAGCAGGCCGCGCTTGATGGTTCCGGTATCCCACAACAGGAACAGGAAGATCAGCGGCGCGATCATCCAGGTCGAGAGGATGTCGCCGAGCCCGGCAGGACCGCTTTTCGCTGCGGATGTCGGCGCCGGGCTCGACGGCGATTCGCCGGGCGTTCCCGGCGCCGGCCCGGCGCGCCCTGTCCGGAGCGCACGCATCTCGACCGCCTGTGCGTTGGCTCGGTCGTAGTCGAGCAGCCGATTCGATCGAGCGGACGCTGCCTCGGTGCCCCTCTCGAGTGAGGCGACGAACTGAGGACGTTCGTCGGGTGCCAGTGACAGCAGCTCACTCACCCCATCCACCAACGGGTCAAGATCGCGGTGCGTCAGCTGGTAGAGGCGATTGCCTCGCGTCCACGACGGATCCAGTCCCATCAGCGCCTGGTAGCGTTGGTTGAGCGCGTACAGCGCGCGAACGCGCAGCTCGAGAGCCTGGGTCTCGCTCGGCATGACGGCGCGGATGCTATTCGCGACGACGAGCGTGATCAACGCGACCATGAGCAGTAGCAACCCGACCGCGAGGCCTCGCGGGATCCAGTATCGTTCGATGCGCGCGACGAGGGGACGACAGATGTACGCCAGGAGACCGCCCACCGACGCCGGCAGGATCAAGCTCCTCAGTCCCCAGACCAGGTAGGCGGCCAGAACGACTGCAGCCACGGTGACCACACACTTCAGCACCACGCCCGCAGGCGACGAGCCGCCGGCGCGGGTCATGGCTTGCTCTCCCGAGGCTCTTCGGGCTCCCTGAGACTCTCGGCTTCGATCAGCATCCGGAGTCGAATGGCCATGATGCCGGCCAGCCTGATGAGGACCTTGTTCGCCAGCGCCGGGGAATTGGTGATCAACGCATCAAGGTCGGATTTGCCGAGGGCCAGCAACGAGGCCGGGCCACGCGCCCGGACCGAGAACCAGCGAATCATCCCTGTTCCGATGGCCTCTGCCTCCTCGAAGGACGCCGGCGGCTCGAGCAGCGCAAGGGGAACCTCTTGCTCGAGGGCGCCACGCCTCACGACCTCGACCACTCCGCGCCTGACGATGAACAGCGCTGCGCCGGGCTTGCCCTCCTCGCAAATGTACTCGCCATCGCCGTAGTCGCGCTCGTGGATGACACGGGCGACCTGCACCAGATCCCGGCGGCCGAGGTCCTCGAAGAGGCCGACCTTGCTCAGGAACTCCACCAGGCTCCGGCGTCGTTCCGTCATGGCGCGTTCCGGCCATTGGAACAGCGCCCGCGCCCGGATCGCCGCGATGTCCGCCGAGCCAGTGTCCGGCTGCCGCGGCAGCAGGAGTTTTTTCAAGCCAGGAAAGGTCAGCTTCTTACCCAACGGTCACACCCGCCCGTGGTTGGACCCGCGCGTTCGACGACCCGGGTCGAGGACCGGCTTCGAGGGAGGCCAGGATCAGCGTGGCGGGCGACAGGGCGAGAGGGAATCTCCCCAGTTGCACACGGATCATCCGGTCGATGCTGCTGACGTCCCGTTCTTCGCGTGCTTCACGCATCTCGTCCCCCTCCGCACGAGGTCTCGACGCGCCGTCGGCTACCTCTCCCTGAGGCGCACGGCGTGCGCCTCAGGGCGCCGGCGTCCGTGAAGAGAGATTCAGACGCTGAGCCCAAAGCGGCGCACTCGCCGGAGAAGCTGCGTGCGGGTGAGACCGAGCAAGGCGGCGGCCCGCGTCTTGTTGCCCTTTGTGCGCCGGAGCGCCTCGGCGATCATGTGCCTTTCCTGGTCGGCGAGCGTGTGCACATTGCTCGCCGCTTCCGTTCGCGGGACGGGGGCGGCCGTATTGGTCACGTCGCGCGGCGCCCGCGCCATGATGCCGAGGTGCTTCGCCGAGATCAGCCCGTCCCCGGCGAGGATGAGCGCCCGCTCGATGGCGTTCTGCAGTTCCCGGATGTTGCCGGACCAGGAATGCGCCAGCAACGCATCGCGCGCCTCGCGGCTCAAGCCGGCTCGTGCCTTCCCCATTCGGGCGCCCAGCTCGCGCACGAATTGCTCGGCGAGCAGCACCACGTCCCCGCCCCGATCGCGGAGCGCCGGCAGATGCACCCGGAACACGGCGAGGCGATAGTAGAGATCCTCGCGAAACCGCCCCTCGGCCACCGCGCGCTCCAGGTCGCGGTTGGTGGCCGCGATGAGTCGCACGTCCGCCGTGAGCGTCGTCGTGCCGCCGACCCGCTCGTACCGCCGCTCCTGCAGCACGCGAAGGAGCTTGCCCTGCACCGCCGGAGCCAGATCGCCGACCTCGTCGAGGAACAGCGTGCCCCCGGCCGCCAGCTCGAAGCGACCGCGCTTGAGCTTATCGGCGCCCGTGAACGCGCCGCGCTCGTGGCCGAACAGCTCGGATTCCAGGAGAGTCTCGGGAAGCGCCGCGCAGTTGACCGCGACGAACGGGCCCTCGGCCCGCGCGCTCGCCTGATGGATCGCACGGACCAGGACTTCCTTCCCGGTCCCGCTCTCGCCGGTGAGTAAGACCGTCGTGGCGGTGGCTGCGACCTTTCGGGCGTCCTCGACCGCGGCGATGAACCCCGGGTCCTCGCCGACGATGGCGTCGAAGCTGAACCGGTCGTCGAGCGCGCTCCGCAACGACGCGACCTGCCGCTCAAGATCCTGCGCTTTCGCCTCCACGGCCCCCAGCCGCTGCTGCTGTGCGGCAAGCCGCTCGTGCTGCACCGCGAGCACGAGCGCGGCCCCGATGGCGCCCGCGACCTCGACGTCGCTCTCGTTGTACCAGGACACGCGCGGCGACGCGAAGAACAGAGCGCCGCCCACGCGCTCGCCGAAGAGGAGCGGCACGCCGAGGATCGATCGGTCGTCGCTCCCGATGATCAGCCGGTCTCCGGGGCACCGGGGATCGAGCTCGTGCAGTGCGTCGCGGATGAGGACCACCTCCCCACGACTGAGACGTTCCCCGAAGGAGTAATCCTTGATCGTCGCCGTCCGTGGATGCACTGGCGGGGAGGCGGAGATCCTGCCGATGCTCTCCAAGCCTTGCCCGGTGGCCACGAGCAGTCTGAGGTCCATCGTTTCGAAATCGACGAGGGGTCGAACCGCCTCGCCGAATCGATCGAGCACCTCTCCCACCGTGAGGCTTCCCCCGAGGATGGCCGGCAGCGCCGTGGCGGCGTTCAGGCGCTCCCGGCGGCGGCGTTCGCGGTGGAGCGCCACGACGGTCTCGACGAAGGGGCCGATGAGGTCGGCGATCTGACGACCGGCCGACACGTGGGTCTCGGTGTAGATTCCCGCGGTCGGGCTCATGACGACGAGCGCTCCGGCGACGTGCCCACCGGCGTGGACCGGTACGGCCAGCCTGGCCCGTAGCCCCGCCTCGGCCATCCGCTCCCGCAACAGGGCATCTGCTCCGACCCGGGCGTCGGTCGCCATGTCGGCGATGAGCTGCGCGTCCCCCTCGAACACCTGCGCCAGCGCGAAGATGTCAGCCGGCACTCGATCGCCGCGCGCGAAGGCCGTGGTGTAGTGGCTACCGTCGGCGAGCACGGCGCCGCGTACCCCGTGCTCGGCGAAGACCGAGAAGCGCTGCCCGTCGTCCTCACGGCGCGTGATGACGATGGAGTCGTGCGGGAGCAGACGCTGGGCACGCGCCGAGAACTCCGCCAGGAACCGGCACGGATCGAAGGAATTGTCGAGCGACCGCGCGAAGGCCGCTATGCACTCGAGGAGGTCGGTGTGGAGGTCCGGCGCCGCCGCGGACGTGATCGTTCCCTGCGGCGTTTTGGCAACGACCGCATCGAGCGGTCGCGGCGCGGCGCCTACCATGCACACTTCGGTACGAGGCGGGGGCTTCCTCATCGAAGGATTTGCGCTAGGCTTGGTGCGACGCGCGTCATCAGCCGTGATCCTTGCGTGCTACGCTGGCAAGGATCATGCCTCGGTTACGATCTGGGACCTTTCAGCTACTTGCGACACGCCGCACAAGCGGTTCCAGCGGGACAACAGGGGGACAACTGGTCACGCAAGTGGGGCGCATGTGCCTCATCGTGCCAATAGCATTCTACGGTCCCCGATGCAACCGTTGTAACGATAGCCTTCGAACAGGTCAGGTACCAGACGGCGAAGCGATGGTGAACTGGATTCCCGAAACCGCCACCTTCAGACTGGCACCCACCGTCGTGCTGGTGAGCTCCATGACCACGCCATTCTGGTTCTTCATGACGATCCCCTCGCCGCCGCCGCCCAGGGTACCCCCCGCGCCTCCGGCGACGTAATTGCCCGGGAAATCCTCGATCTTCCGGAGATCGAACACGACCCCCTTTGCCGTGGCCCGGGTGATGCCCACTTCCCCGACCGAAAGTCCCAGGACCTTCACGGGGTATTTCCGCCCCTGGTAAGTCAATGTCCCCGAGCCCCAGCTGAATCCGATCCCGGCCGCCACGGAAGCCTGCGAGAGCTCCAGCGTGCCGAGGGACGCCGAGCCCTGTGCTCCAGCCAGCCTGACCACGGACACGAGGCCTCCCACCACCAGCGCCATCAGTAGACGACGCATCGCTCCCTCCTATTTCTCGCTCAGGTAGGTCACGCCCGGCAGCTCCTTGCCCTCCAGGAACTCGAGCGAGGCCCCGCCGCCCGTCGAGACGTGCGTCACCTTGTCGGCGAGCCCGTACGCCTCGATCGCCGCGACCGAGTCGCCGCCCCCTACCACCGTGACGGCTCCCTTGGCCGTGGCCTCCGCCAGCGCCTGCGCGATCGCACACGTTCCCCCAGCCGCTGCAGGGATCTCGATGATTCCCATCGGGCCGTTCCAGACGACTGTCCCGGCATGCTTCACGGCCGCGGCGAAGGTCGCCCGCGTCGCCTCACCGACGTCGACACCGATGTCCTTCGGTCCGATCCTGCCCCATGACACGGTCCTGAGGGCGCCGATCTTGCGGGCCCGGAAGTCGAGGACGTCCGTCACCACGACGTCGACCGGCAGCATCAGTTTGCTGTTCGCCTTGGCCAGCAGCGCCCGGGCCATCTCGATCCGGTCGTTCTCGACGAGCGAGCCCCCGATCTCCTGGCCACGCGCCTTGAGGAATGTGAACGCCATGCCGCCGCCGATGAGGAGCGTGTCGACCTTCGGCAAGAGCGACTCGATCACGTCGATCTTGCCCGAGACCTTCGCCCCCCCGATGATCGCGACGAACGGTCGCTTCGGCGTGTCGACGGCCTCGCCGAGGAAGTCCAGCTCTTTCTTCATCAGGTAGCCGGCCGCCCGGTGCGGCAGATTCACCCCGACGATCGAGCTGTGCGCGCGGTGCGCGGTGCCGAAGGCATCGTTGACATAGACCTCGCCGAGCCTCGTCAGCGAGGCGCGAAAGGCGGCGACCGCGCCGGGATCGGCCTTGACGGAGCCGCCATCGTCCTTCTTGACCTTGCCCTCCTCCTCGATATGGAAGCGCAGGTTCTCCAGCACGACCACCTCCCCGGGTTTGAGGGCGGCGCAGGCCCTCTCGACGTCCGGACCGACGCAGTCGGGGAGAAACCGGACCCGCGCGCCGAGCAGTTCCTGGAGCCGTTCGGCAACGGGCCCCAGCGAGTACTCTCCGATCCGCTGCCCGTCCGGGCGACCCAGGTGGCTCATCAGCACCAGGCTCGCGCCGTGGTCCAGCACGTACCGGATCGAGGGCAGCGAGGCGCGCAGGCGCCGGTCGTTCTCGACCCTCCCCTCCGTGACCGGCACGTTGAAATCGACGCGCATGAGCACGCGCTTGCCGCTCAGCTGGAGATCTTCGATGAAGAGCTTGGCCATCGTCGCCCCGTCTCTCCTACGCCGCGGCGTCCTTCCCCGCCATGAAGCGGAGGAGATCCACCGTGCGATTCGCGTAGCCCCACTCGTTGTCGTACCAGGCCACGATCTTGAAGAATCGCCGCTCGCCCTTGAGGTTGTTCTCGAGCGTCGCGAGCGAGTCGTAGATCGAGGATCGCTCGTCGTGGATGAGGTCGGTCGACACGACCTCCTCGTGGCAGTACCCGAGGATGCCCTCCAGGTAGCTCTCGCTGGCCTTCTTCATCAGGCCGTCGATCTCCTCGATCGACGTCTCCCTGACCGAGCGGAAGACCAGATCCACGACCGAGACGTTGGGTGTCGGCACGCGGAAGGCCATGCCGGTCAGCTTGCCCTTGGTCGCCGGCAGCACCTCACCGACGGCCTTCGCGGCGCCAGTGGTGGACGGGATGATGTTGATCGCCGCCGCCCGCCCTCCGCGCCAGTCCTTCTTCGACGGGCCGTCGACGGTCTTCTGCGTCGCGGTATAGCTGTGGATCGTGGTCATCAGGCCGGTCTCGAGCCCGATCCCTTCCTTGAGCAGCACGTGCACGAGGGGCGCCAGGCAGTTCGTGGTGCAGGAGGCGTTGGAGACGATGTGGTGCCGGGCCGGGTCGTACTCGCCCTCGTTGACGCCCATCACCAGCGTCTTCACGTCGCCCTTGCCGGGGGCCGAGATGATGACCTTCTTCGCGCCCGCCGCCAGATGGCCCTTGGCCTTGGCGGCCTCGGTGAAGAGGCCGGTCGACTCGATCACGTAGTCGGCGCCCAGCCCCTTCCAGGGCAGCTGGCTCGGGTCCTTCGCCGCCATGATGCACTTCACCTCATCGCCGCCCACGACGAGGACATCGTTGCCTTCCACGGATGGGCTGCTCTTCGTGGTGGCGATGGGGTGCCTGAAGCGGCCGTGGACCGAGTCGTACTTGGTCTGGTACGCGAAGTAGTCGGCGTCGGTCGCGACGTCGACCACGCCCACCACGTCGATCTCCTTGCCGAGGAGGCCCTGATCACAGAGGGCCTGGAAGACCAGCCGACCGATCCGGCCAAAGCCATTGATGCCAACGTGGATTCCCATGGCTATCACCCTCCCGGAGACCTGGGACGCAAGGAACACGCCAGTCGCGGAGCTGTCCGTGCTCCTAGTAAAGTCAATGGCTGCCCGAACGTGTGGGCCGTGCCCACAGCTCGCCGCGCGATTTCGCACGGTGCGGGTATGCGATTCCGCACAAATGCCGAGCGAAAACGCGCAGCCCCAAGCGCTGCACTCGCCCGGCAACCCTCTGGCCTCCTCCCGTCGACCGGGAACGTGAGCCGAATCTCAGGCGAGCGCCCCTCATCGCTGGCCCGCTCCGCTCATCGCCTCGGTAGGGCCGGTCCACTCGGCATCCGAGAGGTTCCAGCCGCCGCCCAGCGCCTTGTAGAGCTGGACGTACGACGTGAGTCGATCGCGCCGGATCTGCGCCAACGTTTGCTCGGCCGGGTAGAGCTGCTGCTGCGCTTCGAGCACCTCGTAGTAGCTCGCGAGCCCGAAGCGATAGCGATCGGTGGCCAGCGCGACCGCGTCCTGCAATCCGTTGACGGAACGCTGTTGACCGGCTTCCGCCTCGCGGAGTTCGGCCAGCGCCGTCAGGCTGTCCGCCACTTCCCGCAATGCGGTGATGACCGCCTGCTGGTACTGCAGCACCGCTTGCTCTCGTTCCGCGCGGGTCGCCCGGTAGTTCTGGAGGATGCGCCCACCCTGAAAGATCGGTCCGGCCAGTCCCGCAGCGACCGCCCAGACCAGCGAGCCCCCGTGCGTCACCGCCGTGATCTCGGGACTCGCGGTGCCGAGCACACCTGTCAGATTGAGCTTGGGAAGGAACTCGGCCTTGGCGACGCCGACGAGCGCGTTGGCGCGGACGAGCTGCTCTTCGGCCTGGCGCAGGTCGGGCCGCCGCTCGAGCAGCGTGGAAGGCAATCCCGCGGGCACCGCGAGCGTCACCAGCTGGGCGTACATCGGCGCGCCGCGCGCAATGGGCCCCGGCGCCTTCCCCAGCAGGATGCTGATCTGGTTCTCCTTCGCGACGATCTGCTTCTTGAGCTCGGGGATGGTCGCCAGCGCCCCGCCCAGCGCCCCCTCGGCCCGAGCGGTCTGGACCCGCGAGGCCAGGCCGAACCGCAGGCGATCCTGGAACAGGTCATAGGTTCCCTGGAAGGCCTCCACGCTGTCGCGCGCGATCCCCAGCGCCACGTCGAGCGCCGCCAGCTCGAAATACGCCTGCGCCACGTCGCTGACCAGCGTCAGCCACACGCCCCGTCGCGCATCATCGGTCGCCAGCAGGTTCGCGCGCGCGGCCTCGTTCGCGCGGCGGATGCGTCCCCAGATGTCGAGCTCCCACGAGGAGCTGAGCGCGCCCGCGAAGAAATTTGTGGTGGCCTCGAGTTGCGCGATGGGCACGCCCACCGCGGCCAAGGGGTTGCGGCTGCGCGCCACGGCGAAGTTGTAGCCGATCTGCGGGAAGAACTGCGAGCGGGCCACGCCGAGCTGCGCGCGCGCTTCCTCGACGCGGGCGGCGGCGATCTTCACGTCGTAGTTGTTCGCGAGCGCCTCCTGGATGAGGGTCTTCAGGACGGGGTCACCGAACGCTTCCCACCAAGGCAGATCGGCCACCGACGCCCTCTCCGCCGTCGCCTGGCCCCGGAACGTCCCGACCTCCGTCACGGGCGGCCGCGCGTAGTCGGGGCCAATCGCGCAGCCGGCGAGCACGCCCGCGCCGACGACGATCCACACGGCGATCGCAACTCTCATGATGTCACCCTATCGGCGGGAGGCTCGTGGCTGCCACCGCCGGAGATCGGCGCCGGCACGGGCGCCGGCGGCGTCGCCGGCCGCTGGGACTTCCGTTTGAACCGCTCGCTCACGTAGTACGTGACCGGGATGATGAAGATGGCGATGACCGTCGCCGCGAGCATGCCGCCGATCACGGTCGTGCCGAGGATGTGTCGCGAGTTGGCGCCGGCGCCGGTCGAGACCACGAGCGGGACCACGCCGAGGATGAACGCGAAGGCCGTCATGAGGATTGGCCGCAGGCGAACGCGGGCGCCCGCGAGCGCGGCATCGACCAGGGACGCGCCGCGCTCGTGCTCGACCTTCGCGAACTCCACGATCAGGATCGCGTTCTTGGCCGCGAGACCGATCACCATGATCAGGCCGATCTGCGAGAACACGTCCAGCTCGAAATGGGTGAGCCAGAGCGCGGCGACGGCGCCGAGGACCGCGATGGGCGTGCCGAGCAGCACGCCGAACGGCAGCGTCCAGCTCTCGTACAGTGCGGCCAGCAGCAGGAACACGATCAGCAGCGAGAAGCCGAACACGGCGGCCGCCGGGATGCCCTGCGCCGCCGCCTGCTCCTGGAACGACATGCCCGAGTAGTCGAAGCCCATCTCGCGTGGCATCGTCTGCGCGAAGACTTTCTCGAGCGCCTGCATGCCCTGCCGGCTGCTGACGCCGGGTGCAAGGATGCCGTTGATCTGTGCCGCCCGGTACTCGTTGAAGCGCACGCTGAACTCCGGGCCGTAAACGGGTTTCATGGTGACGAGCGACGACAGAGGCACCGGCTGGTTGCTGGCGTTGCGCACGTAGAACTGCGCGACGGTGTCCGGCTTGGTGCGGAAATTCCCCTCGGCCTGGATGTACACCTGCCAGACCCGCCCGAACTGATTGAAGTAGTTCACGAATGCGCTGCCCATGAAGGCCTGCAACGTCTGGTAGACCGACCCGAGATTGATGCCCTGTTTCAGGACCTTCTCCCGGTCGACGTCGGCGAAGAGCTGGGGCACACCCGGCAGCAGCGTGGTGAAGAGCAGCGCGAACTCCGGCCGTTGCCGTGCGGCCGCGAGGAACTTCGCCGTGTTCTCGGCCAGGAAGGCCGGATCCTTGCCCGCCCGGTCCTCCAGCATGAACGTCACGCCCCCGGACGTGCCGATACCCGGGATCACCGGCGGCGAGAACGCGAACGCCTGCGCGTCGGGAAGGCCTGCGAGGCGCATGTTGAGCTGCCGCATGATGACGTCCGCGGTGAGCCCGCGCTTGTCCCGCTCGGCCCAGTCCTCGAGCGTGACGAAGTAGAACGAGTTGTACGTCGTGAAGGCGAAGCTCAACAGGCTGAAGCCGGCCACGCCGGTGTAGTACTTGACACCCGGGGTCTCCTTGAGGATCGCGTCGATCTTGTCGTTCACCGCCGCTGTGCGCTGGAGCGAGGCGGCCAGCGGCAGCTGAACGTTCAGGTACAGGTAGCCCTGGTCCTCATCCGGGACGAAGCCGCCCGGCAGCCGCGACCCGATGAGCCCCGCTAAGACTGTGACGACGGCCAGGAGAAGCATGGAGAAGAGGGACTTGCGGATCAGGTGTCCACAGGCCCCCACGTAGCCCTCGGTCGCGCGTCCAAACCAGCGGTTGAAGCCGCGGAAGAAGACGCCCAGCGGGCCGCGCATCTCGCGCCTGGGCCTGAGCAGCAGCGCCGACAGGGCCGGACTCAGCGACAGTGCGTTGAACGCCGAGATGATGACCGACACCGCGATCGTCACCGCGAACTGCTGGTACATGCGTCCGGTGATGCCCGGAATGAGCGCCGTCGGGATGAAGACGGCGGACAGGACCAGCGCGACCCCCACGACGGGTCCCGACACTTCCTCCATCGCCTTGAAGGCGGCGTCGCGCGGCGACAGCCCTTCCTCGATGTGATGCTCGACCGCCTCGACCACGACGATGGCGTCGTCGACCACGAGGCCGATCGCCAGCACGAGACCGAAGAGCGACAGCGTGTTGACCGAGAAGCCCAGGAGCGGAAAGACCATGAACGTGCCGACCAGCGACACCGGAACCGCCAGCAGTGGAATGAGCGTGGCGCGGAAGCCCTGCAGGAAGATGAAGACGACGATGACGACGAGGGCGATCGCCTCGAACAGGGTCTTGACGATCTCATGGATGCCCTCGCTGACCGCCAGCGTCGTGTCGAGGGCCGTCACGTACTCGAGGTCCTGCGGGAATCGGGCCTTGGCCTGCTCCATCAGCTTCGTCGCCGCCTTCATCGTCTCGATGGCGTTCGCGCCCGGCAGCTGGTAGATGAGGATGAGGACCCCGGGGCGCCCGTTGAGGCGGCCCTGCGTCGTGTAGGTCTGCGCCCCGAGTTCCACGCGGGCCACGTCCTTCACCCGCACCAGGGAGCCGTCGGGCTTGGCCCTGACCACGACGTTCTCGAAATCCTCGACGCTCGCCAGCCGGCCCTGGGCGCGGACCGCGTAGGTGAACTCCTGGCCCTTCGGCGCGGGCTCGCCGCCGACCTGGCCGGCCGGGTTCACCGTGTTCTGCGCCTGCAGCGCGCTCATGATCTCGTTCACCGTGATGTCGAGCTTCCCCAGGGTGTCGGGATTCACCCAGAGCCGGATGGCGTATTTGCCCGCGCCGAAGATCTGCACCTGGCCGACGCCAGGGACGCGCGTCAGCGGGTCGTTGAGGTTCACGTAGGCGTAGTTGCTGAGGAACAGCGCGTCGTAGGTGCCCTTCGGCGAGTACAGCACGAACATTCCCAGCGGGCTCGTCACCGACTTGATGACCGTCACGCCCTGGTTGATGACGTCTTGCGGCAGCTGCGACTGGGCCTGCGTGTATCGCAGGTTGGTGAGCACCTGGTCGTAGCTCGGGTCGGTGGTGATGTCGAAGTCCACCCGCAGCTGCATCTGGCCGCCGGCGGTCTGGCTGGTCGAGTACATGTAGATCATGTTGTCGACGCCGCTCATCTGCTGCTCGATCGGCGTCGCGACCGACTGCTCCAGCGTCAGTGCGTCCGCGCCCGGATAGGTCGCGGTGAGGAGAATCTCGGGCGGGGCGATGTTCGGATACTGCGCGATGGGCAGCTGCACCATTGCGATGGCGCCGATGATCACCATGAGGATGGAGATCACCATCGCCACGACCGGCCGGTTGATGAAGAACCTGGCCATGATCTACTTCAACGGCCCCCGGCCGGCGGGGGCGCTCGGTGACGCGGGTTCTGGCTTGCCCTGCTCCGGCTTGACCTTTCCGCCGGGTCTCACCTTGTCGATCCCCTCGACCACGACGCGCTCGCCTGGCTTCAATCCATCTGTGATGACCCAGAGGCTCCCGGCGCGCTCGCCGACCTGCACGGGTCTAAGCTCCACGATGTCGTTCGCTCCCACGACGGCCACCTGACGGGCCCCCTGCACGTCCAGCACGGCGCGCTGCGGGACGAGCAGGGCGTTCTTCTTCACCTCCACGACCGCTCGCACCTTCGCGTACTGCCCCGGGCGCAGCACGTTGCCTGGATTCGGGAAGGTGCCGCGGGCGAGCACGGTGCCGGTCGTCACGTCGACCTGCCGCTCCAGGATGTCCGCTTTCCCCCGCCTCGGGTAGACGGTGCCGTCCGCCAGGATCAGCTCGAGCTCGACGGTGCGGGGTGCGGACGGGTCGGCCTGCCATCGCCGGAATACGGCATAGGCGAGCTGCTCGCTGATCGGGAACTCGGCATAGATCGGATCGACCTGGGAGACCGTCGTCAGCGGCTTGGGATCGTTCGGCCCCACGAGGTCGCCGATGTTCGCGCCCCGGAACCCGGCGATCCCATCGATGGGCGAGGTCACCCGCGTGTACCCGAGGTTCAGCTGGGCTTCCGCGACGGCGGCCCGGGCAGCCGCGACTTGGGCCTGCTGCGTCTCCACGTCGGCGCGCGCTTTCTCGAGCGACGCCTTCGCGCGCGTCACGCTGGCCTGCGCGTTCACGAGCGCCGCGACCGCGGCCGCGACGGCCGCGAGGTTCGCGAGGTTGGTCTGCACCGCATTGTCCAGTTCCTGCTGGCTCACGGAGCCGCGCTCGGCGGCGCGAGTGTAGCGGCCGACGTCGAGCTCCGATTGGCGCTGGACCGCCTCCGCCTTCTTGACGTTGGCCTCGGACTGGGCGACTGCGGCGCGGGCCTCCTCGACCTGCGCCTGACTCGCGCTGACCTGCGCCTTGGCCTGCGTCACGTTCGATTCCGCGAGGCGCAGCTTCGCGGCTGCCTGGTCGAGGGCGATCTGGAACGGGCGCAGATCGACCTGGAAGAGGAGATCGCCCGCCTTGACGAACGAGCCCTCCTTGTAGTTGAGGCTGACCAGGTGCCCGCTCACCCGCGCGCGGATCAGCGCGTCGATGTACCCCACCAGCGTGCCCACCCATTCCGCCTGGATCGGAACGTCCTGCACGATCACCGGCTCCACCCCCACCGGCACCGCCGGTGGGGGAGTCGCCTCGGGCGACTCGCGGCAGCCGGCGAGCGCCATGAGCGCGTTCGCGACGATTACCCGGCGGAGAGGGGATCGGTGCCCAGTCATTGAGGCCGAGACCTCAGATGGATCACGTCTCGGGTCTCGCTGTCTGGCGATTCTACCCAGCCCCCTCCCGGATGCGATTGAAGCGCGCGCGATCCGGATCTCGGGCACCAGTTGAAGGCGCATGGCTAGACGTTGTCGGCCTCGGTCGAACGGATGCCGCCGGCAGCGGCGGCCTGCCCCCACCGCCAGCTCGTGATCTCGGGCATGTCGTCGCCGTACCGGGCGATGTACTGCATGTGTTCCATCAGCTTGTCCTGGATCGCCTGCTTGGCGTACGCCGCCCGGGCTCCCAGCTTCGGCACGCGATCGATCACGTCCTGCACCAAGTGGAAGCGATCGAGGTCGTTCAGCACGCACATGTCGAACGGGGTGGTCGTCGTCCCCTCCTCCTTGTAGCCGCGGACGTGGAGGTTCCGGTGGCCGCTGCGCCGGTAGGTGAGGCGGTGGATCAGCCACGGGTAGCCGTGGAAGGCGAAGATGATCGGCTTGTCCGTGGTGAAGAGCGCGTCGAAGTCATGGTCCGAGAGGCCGTGGGGATGCTCGCTGGCCGGCTGCAGCTTCATGAGATTCACCACGTTGATCACGCGCACGCGGAGATCCGACGCATGCTGCCGGAGGAGATCGACGGCGGCGAGCGTCTCCAGCGTGGGCACATCGCCGCAGCACGCCATGACCACGTCGGGCTCCCCCCCGCGATCGTTGCTGGCCCACTCCCAGATCCCGAGCCCGGCGGTGCAGTGCTTGATGGCCTGGTCCATCGTGAGCCACTGGGGCGCCGGCTGCTTGCCGGCGACGACGACGTTGACGTAGTTCCGGCTGCGCAGACAGTGGTCCGTGACCGAGAGCAGGCAGTTGGCGTCGGGCGGGAGGTAGACGCGCACCACCTCGGCCTTCTTGTTCACGACGTGGTCGATGAAGCCAGGGTCCTGGTGGCTGAAGCCGTTGTGGTCCTGCCGCCAGACGTGTGAGCTGAGCAGGTAGTTGAGCGAGGCGATGGGCCGGCGCCAGGGGATATCGTTGCACACCTTCAGCCACTTCGCATGCTGGTTGAACATCGAGTCGATGATGTGAATGAACGCCTCGTAGCAGGAGAAGAAGCCGTGGCGGCCGGTCAGGAGATACCCCTCGAGCCAGCCCTGGCACTGGTGCTCGCTCAGCATCTCCATTACCCGCCCGTCGGGAGCCAGATGGTCGTCCCACGGGAACGTCTCCGCGGCCCAGGCGCGGTTGGTGACCTCTAGGACGTCCTGCCAGCGGTTCGAGTTGTTCTCGTCTGGTGAAAAGAGCCGGAAGTTCCGGGACGACATGTTGAGCTTCATCACGTCGCGGAGAAACCGGCCCATGATCCGGGTCGACTCGGCGGTGACGGCGCCGGGCGTCTTCACCTCCACGGCGTAGTCGCGGAAATCCGGCACGCGCAGGTCCCGAAGCAGCGCGCCGCCGTTGGTGTGCGGGTTGGCGCTCATCCTGCGGCTGCCTAGCGGGGGAAGGTCGGCCAGCTCGAGCTTGAGCCGCCCCTCGCCGTCGAACAGCTCCTCCGGCCTGTAGCTCTTCATCCACTGCTCGAGGAGCGCCACATGGGCCGGGTTCTCGTGCATCTCTCCCATCGGCACCTGGTGCGAGCGCCAGTAATCCTCGGTGCGCTTGCCATCGATCTCCTTCGGGCACGTCCAGCCCTTGGGCGTGCGGAACACGATCATGGGCCAGCGGGGACGCCCGGTGAAGCCGTTCCGCTTCGCGTCCGCCTTGATCTTCTGGATGTCCGCGATGACTTGATCGAACGTGGCCGCCATCTTCTGGTGCATCTCAGCCGGCTCGTGCCCCTCGACGAAATGGGGCGTATAGCCGTAGCCGCGGAAGAGGTGATCCAGCTCCTCGTGGCTGATCCGCGCCAGCACGCAGGGATTGGCGATCTTGTAGCCGTTCAGGTGGAGGATCGGCAGCACCACGCCGTCGGTCACGGGGCTCAGGAACTTGTTGGAGTGCCAGCTCGTCGCCAGGGGGCCAGTCTCCGCCTCGCCGTCGCCCACGACGCAAGCGACGATCAGGCCGGGGTTGTCGAAGGCGGCTCCGTACGCGTGTGAGACGGCATACCCGAGCTCACCGCCCTCGTGGATCGAGCCCGGGGTCTCCGGGGCCACGTGGCTCGGGATGCCGCCGGGAAACGAGAACTGGGTGAAGAGCCGCTTCATCCCTTCCTCGTCCTGGGAGATGTGCGGATAGACCTCGCTGTAGGTCGCCTCGAGGTAGGCGTTCGCGACGAGGCCGGGCCCGCCGTGCCCGGGGCCGGTGACGTAGAGCATGTTCAGATCGTGTTTCTTGATGATCCGGTTCAGGTGGACGTAGATGAAGTTCAGTCCAGGCGTGGTCCCCCAGTGGCCGAGCAGCCGCGGCTTGACATGCTCCTTGGTCAGGGGCTTCTTCAGCAGCGGATTGTCGTAGAGATAGATCTGGCCCACCGACAGGTAGTTGGCGGCGCGCCAGTACGCATCGATCAGTGTGAGTTCCTTATCCGAGAGCGGGCTAGCCATGTTTGCCTCCTGAGAATTTGAACGGCGTCTTCACGCGCGGCGATCGCCCGTCGACGGAGCGGGCAGATCGAGCGGATCAGACGTCGTGCCCCTCATGGCGTCGCGTCGGACTGCCGGCGCCCGTCGAGCGCGCCTCCATTTCATCGGTGATCGGCTCTGCGCGGTGGACTGGATCGCGAGCGCGTCGAAACGCTTGGTCAACGTGCCCGGGGTTTCGTCGGCAGCCAGGATGCCTTCCCCATCGGCGATCAGCGTCCTGACGGTGCTCTCGGTGTCGTGATTCATTGCCGGGATCCTCCCTGCAGACGGCCCGAAATCTTCGTCAGGTCTCGTAGCCATTCAAACGCGCGCTGAGACAGCATCTCCTCCGTGCAGCGCCAGCGCCAGTTGCCCTC
>Ga0335077_10004857_pt1 | contig 16434 bp, 11 predicted proteins | sample Lox_Sample_31_FD_207151 | JGI IMG/M metagenome (GOLD analysis project Ga0335077, IMG submission 207151) | Soil microbial communities from Loxahatchee National Wildlife Refuge, Florida, United States - Lox_Sample_3.1 | ecosystem: Environmental > Terrestrial > Soil > Wetlands | place: USA...
CTGCACTATCCTTTTCGCTGAAGTTCATTACTCCACCGATGATTGTGGCCCTGTCTGCTTGCATGTTGGCCCTCGCTACCTCGATGGCCGAACCAATGCTAAGCTCCTGAGTTTGAGCGCGGCAGACAAGGGAAAGTGCGACCATCGCGAGCGCGATCGTGAGTAGGACAGATTTGCGGTTCAACAGCTTCATGGTTGAAAAGCCTCCTCGAAAAACCAATCAATAAGGCACACCGGTTGCCGAACGCATCTCCAGGATCAAGTCATTATTTTTGTTGGGGTTCGGCAAGGAATTGTGGGATGCTGGATGCTATGCCCCGCCCACCAACGGGCAGGCGGACCTCATCTGGTCAAGGATCGGGCTGCCGGACTGCGTCGGACTGCCTCGCTGTCAGATCCACGTTCCCTCATTTTTCTCTGTTTTGCCGTTCTCTTCATCACGATCATGCAGATGGCTCCAACTCCTGCCCAGAAGAGGCCCCGCGCACGTCGGCACAATGCCAATGTCAATCCGGCAGTGCTCGTGACACCGAATATCTTCGCAATAAGCATGTTCCCGCCTTCATAGGTGCCGAGGTTACCCGGATTAAATGCACCTACCAGGTTGATCACCTTTGTCAGACCTTCCACCACGAATGCGCCAGCCGGGGCAATCCTGGCTCCCATAAACCGCAGGATGACATAAACCTCCAAGACTGCCAGCCCGTGCCATAGGAGATTGAGGATCAGGCTGGCCCAGAATGCGGAAGGCGCTTCGTGATAAAAAGTGAGGAGGTTTTGTTCGGCTGAATCAATGATCGGCTGTTTGCCACTGACCCAGTTGTGAAGCTGAGGCAATCGTCCAATCGCTCTGGCCGCGTGTCCCATCAGCCGCCAACCGCTTGCGACGGCCACAGCCGCCAGGATCACTACTGCGATCAGCACCACCGCAAGCAGCAATGCATGTACTCGCCACGCACCAGAAACCGGGGAAAGCAGCAAAGTGGCAGTGATTCCTAATACCGCAACCACCGACGCGCTAAAAATATGCAGTCCTCCGTCAATCGCACAAGCTGATATTCCACTCGGCAGCGGCACTGCAGAACCCAGGAGAGATACGCGGAGCCCTTCTCCCACCAGCTTTCCAGCCACGCCAAGTTGTCCAACCGCATCGGAGACGAGCTGCGTGCCAAGACTGCGGGACCAGGAGAGTCCGCTGATATCGCAGGTAAATGTCCGCCGCCAGGCCCATGTCTTGACCAGTTGAGAGAGCCCTCCCAAAAGGATAACGAGCGCGAATCCCCAGCCGACTGCTTGGAGTTGTGTCCAAATGGTCTCCGGGCCGGTTCGAAACACCAAATAGCCGAGTAGGCCAAGACCCAGCAGAGGGGCGAAAAATCGAAGAGAGGTCCGGATTAGTAACCGTAGTCTGGGCCCGGTACTGCCCTTCCACGCCCTCTTGAGAATCCTTCCCCATCTCCTGGCGTTCTTGTGTTTGTGCGTCTGTTGGGTCTTCATAAACGCACATTCGATAACCGAGTTACCGGCACCCACGTCGCTCTCCCCATTACCGTTTACAGTCGATTTCCGCTACGCCTTGAAGAAGAGCAGACGAATTGCCAATCTGGATCTTCGCTAGGTGTCACATTTCCCATACCTTAGAGGAACAAACCTGGAATTGGCGTGCCCTCCCCCGGGCAGTGCCTCAATATGGGCAGCGATGAAAGGATCCACGCTGTGCGCATTCTGGCATGCACTGAAAAACGCGGTAATGTCCGTTTGGCCCATTGAATGCATTCGCGGAGACTGCATGCGCACAAGCAAAGGATCTAAATGATTTCAGCGGTGGCACCATCCCTTCCTTCCGTTTGCCCAGACTTGGATCAACTCTGTGTTAACACCATCCGAACACTCTCCATCGATGGCGTGCAGGCAGCGAGCTCAGGCCATCCGGGAACTCCAATGGCAATGGCGCCAGTGGCTTATTGCCTGTGGCAACAGTTCCTGCGATTTGATCCAAAGGATCCGGTGTGGCCGAACCGTGATCGCTTCGTACTCTCGATCGGTCACGCGTCGATGCTGCTCTATTCACTGTTGCACTTGACTGGAGTCCGGGCGGTCAGCAAAGACTACGAAACTTTGGGCGAGCTCTCGGTCCCGCTTGATGCACTGAAGGCATTTCGACAATTAAACAGCCGCTGTCCGGGACATCCCGAGTACCGCTGGACCTCCGGCGTCGAAACGACAACCGGTCCCCTCGGCCAGGGAGTCGCAACCAGTGTCGGAATAGCCGCCTGTCGAGAGTGGTTGTCGGCTCGTTATCACCGACCCGGCTTTGAAAATCTTTTTGACTTCAATGTGTTTGCGCTGTGCGGGGATGGCTGCATGATGGAGGGAATCTCCAGCGAAGCAGCCTCGCTCGCCGGCCACTGGCGGCTCTCTAATCTTTGCTGGATCTACGACAATAATCACATCACTATTGAAGGCAACACAGCGCTTGCGTTCACGGAGGATGTTGCGACGCGCTTTATCGCCTACGGGTGGAATGTTACGCGCGTTGGCGATGCGAACGATCTTCAGATGTTGGCTCGCGCATTCCGGACATTCCACAACACCAAAGATCGCCCCACGCTGATCATTGTCGACAGTCACATCGGATACGGGGCACCCCATAAACAGGATACAAGCGGCGCTCACGGCGAACCCTTAGGTGAAGAAGAGGTCCGTCTTGCCAAGCGGAATTATGGCTGGCCCGAAGACAAGAAGTTTTATGTGCCCGAGGGTGTTTATGAACACTTCTCGCAGGGTATGGGGAAACGTGGGAAGACGCTACGTGATGAGTGGTTCGCGCGGGTCGCAGAGTATCGCAAGAAGTATCCGGAACTCGGCGAGGAACTCTATCGGATGCAGCATCGTCAGCTGCCGGAAGGATGGGCGCTCGATCTGCCGGAGTTCCCCGCGGACCCGAAAGGCTTGGCGACACGCGAATCTTCAGCAAAGGTGTTGAACGCAGCTGCCAAGCGCATTCCCTGGCTTGTCGGCGGATCTGCAGACCTCGGGCCCTCTACCAAGACTCGCCTGGTCTTTGAGGGGGCAGGCGACTTCTCATCGGAAACCTATGCAGGACGCAATTTCCATTTTGGTATTCGTGAACACGCCATGGCCGCGATTCTGAACGGCTTGAGTCTGACGAAGGTTCGACCTTTCGGGTCGGGGTTCTTCATGTTCACGGATTACATGCGGGGCGCCATGCGCTTGAGCGCCCTGATGGAACTACCGGTCGTTTACATTTTCACCCACGACTCTATTGGTGTGGGCGAAGACGGCCCGACGCATCAGCCCATCGAGCACCTTGCCCATATGCGCTCGATGCCCGGGCTGATTGTCCTGAGACCGGCTGACGCCAATGAAGTAACAGAGGCTTGGAAGGTGATCCTCCAGCTGCATCATGAGCCTGCAGTTTTGGTGCTCACGCGCCAGGCTGTGCCCACGATCGACCGTACGAAATACGGCGCTGCATCGGGGCTAGCCCGCGGGGCCTACGTCCTTGCAGATCCACGAATTGGCGAGCCTGAAGTCATCCTGATCGCAACCGGCAGCGAAGTATCTCTCTGCATTGAGGCCTATGAGCAACTTACCGAGGATGGAGTGAGAGCGCGTGTGGTGAGCATGCCGTCGTGGGAATTGTTTGACGACCAGGACAAAAGCTACCGCGAATCCGTTTTTCCGCCGAATGTGAAAGCGCGTGTATCAGTTGAGGAAGCATCCGATTTTGGATGGTCAAAGTACACCGGGACGCAAGGACACAGTCTCTGTATCGAAACCTTCGGGGCTTCAGCGCCATTGAAGCAATTGCTAAACAAATTCGGGTTCACAGTGGAGAGCATCGTTGCCGCCGCCAAGAGTCAAATCGCACGCCACCAGAATCCGAGATGAAATCATGAAAGTTGGATACCGGCACCGATCATGGCGGATACGAAATGACCAAAAGATCTACATCTTGTTCGGCTCACAAAAGCCAATCCGACTGTTGTCTATGGGGTTCGAGCGGTTCCCTCCGCAGGCGACGCCTCAGGGCAACTCCAAAGAGACGGTGAGGCGAAAGAATAGGAGACAGCGATGACGCTGCTAGAGTACCTGAAACAATACACCACTGTAGTAGCCGACACCGGCGATATCGAGGCGATCGCACAGCACCGTCCACAGGACGCGACGACGAATCCCTCACTTCTTTTCCAAGCTGCCCAGATGCCCGCTTATCGTCATCTGGTCGAAGAAGCCACCGAAGTAGCTGCGGAACTTGGCGGCACTCAGCAGCGCATGGCTGAAGAGTTCATCGATCGTCTTTTCGTGCTCTTCGGGTCGGAAATTCTCGACGTGATACCGGGTCGAGTTTCCACCGAAGTCCCAGCCAGCCTCAGTTTCGATACGCCTGGTTCTATTGCTAAAGCCCGAAAACTCATTTCTCTCTACGAGAAGAAGGGGTTTTCGCGGCATCGAATCCTGATCAAGATTGCGAGTACCTGGGAAGGAATTCGCGCAGCTGAGGTCCTTGAATCGGAAGGTATCCATTGCAATTTGACGCTTCTGTTCAGTTTTGCTCAAGCCGTGGCGTGCGCCCAGGCAGGCGTCACTCTCATCTCCCCATTCGTAGGCCGGATTTATGACTGGTACAAGAAAGAGAAGGGTGGAGTAGAAATACCCTCCGACCAGGATCCCGGTGTTGCATCCGTGACACGCATCTACAACTATTACAAGAAATTCGGTTACAAGACGCAAGTGATGGGAGCAAGCTTCCGCAATGTGAACCAGATTGTCCGTTTGGCGGGCTGTGATTTGCTTACCATAAGCCCGGAGCTCCTGAATCAACTCGAAAACACGGAAGGTACTGTGAAGCGCGCACTCGACCCGGTGACGGCCCAGGACAGCAAAGAACAGCGACTGTACCTCGAAGAAAAGACCTTTCGCTGGATGCACAATGAGGACGCTATGGCGACGGAAAAATTAGCCGAAGGAATTCGCAAGTTCAACAGCGACTCCCATCGCCTCCAACAGTTCGCCCTCGCCCGAGTGGCTGAAACGATTGGGTGAGAGAACGGACGATCTATAATAGGTTGAACTTCACCAGGTCGATGCGAACGCCGGAGATCTATACCGAAGTCTCTAAAGGACTCTCATGGCCATGAGTCGAGCGGTACTCTGGGATATGGATGGAACCCTCGTCGACTCTGCCGAATATCATTGGCAGGCCTGGCGCGACAGTATGTCCCGCGAAGGCTTGCCTGTCACACACGGACAATTCGTGGCCACGTTCGGACAGCGCAATGACTCTATTCTTCGGCAATGGCTGGGCGAAAAGGCTACGCCTAAATTGATCCAGCGCATCGGTAACGCCAAAGAAGCACTCTATCGGCAACATGTGCGCGAGCAAGGCATTGCACCACTCCCAGGAGCCTTGGAGTGGGTAAACCTGCTGCACCGACAAGGCTGGGAACAAGCGATTGCATCGGCGGCTCCTCGCGCCAACATAGAAACGATCCTCGATGTCTTACACGCTAGCAGGTGCTTTCAAGCCATCGTGTCTGCTGACGATGTACATCGGGGCAAGCCTGACCCGGAAGTATTCGTCATCGCCGCCACCAAACTGGCTGTCGCGCCCGAGCATTGCATCGTTGTAGAAGATGCCGAACACGGCATCGAAGCCGCACGCGCCGCCGGAATGAAAAGCATCGCCGTGAGCCGGGATGGTAAGCATTTGCCGGCAGATATTGTGGTGCCGTCTCTCGACCTTCTGGATGAGAACTCCTTCGCTCGCCTGCTCGGGAACGGCAGTATGCAGCAATGAGTTCACGACCCGGTCGTCGGCAAAAGGCCGAACCGAGGGCCGTCCGCCGCGCGCCTCATCTTTTTTCTTCAGTGGCGCGCAGTCCGGACATCGACCGGATTCGGATGCGGAAAAAGAGCGGTTCAACGGAATTGTCTCCCACTCTCATTTGCCGCTCGCCCAGCGCATTGAGCCACCAATGATAGCGTTTAGCCAGCAGCGAACTGGCATGCTTACGTTCAGCTTTGTATTGCGGCTCGGGTAGTTCCTCATATTCGCCGTAAACAATCACGCTGATCCACTCGCCCTGATTCTGTATTTCGTCAGTCTGGAGACATACTTTGGGATTCGCACGCATCCACTTCACTTTCTGGCCAAAGGTCGAGCAAACGTACAGGTAAGTGTCTTCGTAGGCAAACTGAACCGGAACTACGTACGGCTGGTTTTCCCACGAGCAACCTAGCCGGCCTAGGGAAGCACGCTCAAGAACCATCTTGCATTCCTCGGTTGCGATCTCGTTAACTTCCATGAGGATTTCCTTTGTGTCCAGGATTGACCGGGAGCATTGCTAACGATCTCCTGAGCCTCGCGAATGATCACATTCAGATGTGACTTGTCCTTAAAGCTTTCGGCATAGGTATTCTAGATGTTTTCCCTTCCGGGATTTCCGACCTTTGCGCTCAATTCATGGTAGCGCACAGCAGGATCTTGGCCTGTTCGAGCCGTGATCTCTACAAGAAGATCCTTGAACGGTCCATCTTTCTCGGTGGTCCATACCGTGCTGTTGCGGCGGAGGAAGCTCGCACCCCGCGCTCTTTCTCCCGGGGCTGTAAGCGACACCGCCTCGTTCTCTTCGGAACCGACGATCTAACAGCGCACAATGTTATTGCCCTGAATGCCTCTCATCGCGTTGCGCGTATCCACCACCAAGGAGGCGTGCTCAGCGATCCAGCCGTAATCATAATCCGAGTGGTCTGTGACGATCAGCACACAGTCGTATTTAGCGACTTCGTCAACGGGCGTGCATTTCATCTGAAGGTCGTATTTACGGCCCTTGCCGATGAAAGGAAAATAGGGGTCGTTGTAGCTGACTTGAGCGCCATCCTTCTGCAACAGCTCAATAATGGTCAGGGCCGGAGATTCGCGCAAATCATCGATGTCTTTCTTGTAGGCCACACCCAGCACCAGCACTTTGGCACCGTTGAGAGCCTTCCGTTGCTGACTCAGAGCTCTGCTCACAGATGCGACCACATGATAGGGCATGGCGCTGTTGATGTCTCCAGCCAGTTCGATGAAGCGGGTCTGGAAATCCCACTCTTTCGCCTTCCATGACAGATAATACGGATCAACGGGGATGCAGTGTCCGCCCAGGCCGGGGCCGGGGTAGAAGGGTTGAAAGCCGAATGGCTTGGTGGAGGCGGCCTCGATGACTTCCCAAATGTCAAATCCCATGCGTAATGACAAGAGCTTCAATTCATTAACCATGGCGATGTTCACGCAGCGGTAAATATTTTCCAGCAGCTTAGTCATCTCGGCGACTGCCGGCGAGGACACCGGGACGGTTCGGTTGAAGATTTTTCCGTATAGCGTCGCGGCCAGCTCTGAAGCTTGAGAGTTCAGGCCTCCTACGACTTTCGGGATGTCACAACGCGCGACAGTATCGTTACCTGGGTCTTCTCGCTCAGGAGAAAAGGCGACGAAAAATTCCTCCGCTGCGTGAGCTATTGTGTCGCGGGCGGCCTTCAAACCAAAGCCATTACCTCCCTCCAAGATTGGAACAAGAACTTCCTCCGTGGTTCCGGGATAGGTCGTGCTCTCAAGGACAACCAATTGACCGGCACGCAAATGAGGTGCTATGGCCATAGCGGTATTGGTAATGAAACTGAGATCAGGCTCTCGATATTCGTCCAGAGGAGTGGGCACACAGATAATAATGGCGTCCATGTCTGTCAGGGTCGAAAAGTCCCCAGTCGCGCCGAAGCCTCGTGAGCGTGCGCCCTGAATCTCGGTAGGTGGAATTCGATGGATGTAGGATCCACCGGAGGTTAAAGTTGCGACCTTATGCTGGTCGATATCAAAACCGGTTACTCGAAACTTTGCTTCCGTATAGAGCAGAGCAAGCGGCAATCCCACATAACCGAGACCGATTACGCCGATCCGCGCTTGGCGAGTATCAATTCTGGTTTTGAGCTCTGAGAATAGACTAGTAGCATTTGTGCAAGTACTCATACAATGATCTCCTCTTTCAACAATCGATATCCAGGGCTAATGAGAGTAATGAAGAGCTGCCGTCGTTAGCTCGGCTGCTGGCATTCGCTCGGCTTCAGCCGAGCACTCTCACTTAATCAGCTTCAGATCCAAAACAAAGATCGAGTAGATCACCGGGGCGAGCAGCAGCGTCACAAACGTCGCGATCGTGAGACCACCAATCTGGGCGTAGCAGAGAGGTTCCCAGAGGGGTCCCCCATGGATGGCCAAGGGTATGAGACCAAGCTCAGTCGCACCGACGGTGATCTTCACGGGTCTGAGTCGCACGATGCCGGCATCGAGCAGAGCTTCCCGCAATGGCTCTCCTCTCATGTGCCCCTTCGATGAAATCGAAAGCACGACCTGACTGACGATCGCGATTCCACCTGGAGCCGTCCATTCGCGTTCAGGCATTCCAGGCGGCGTAAACCCGCAGCCGACGATTACAACACGCTCACGGCTCGTTGGCCGAGTAGCAGTTATGAAGCTGGCATCCGCCGTGGGTTTGGCGCTGGCGAGTTTGCCGTATCGAGCGTTTTCAGTATTTCTTACTTCCATTGTTCACCAATTACGGACCATACGTCTGACACGAGTCGCTGCTGCCCTCTCTCATTTCAATCAGCAGTTTGTGACACGGTCTCAGCCTGGCTGTAAGCTTCAGCCGCGGCAGTGGTCCTTTTCGTTTCCCAGCGGATGATTTTCAGGTCAAGAACGAAGATGCTGTAAAGGACGGGCACCAGAAGCAACGTGATGAAGGTTGCCACGGCAAGCCCGCCGATCTGCGCGTAGCAGAGAGGCTGCCAAAGGGGCCCTCCTTCAAGCGCCAATGGGAAGAGCGCAAAGATGGTCGCCAATACGGTGATCAACACCGGCCGAATACGCTGGATGCCTGCGTCTGGAAGCGCCTGCTCCAACGGCTCCCCTTTTTCATGCATTTCCTCGATGAAATCGAAGAGCACAATAACGTGGCTGACGATCACGCCGATCAAGCTGGCAATGCCTAGAAATGCCATAAACCCAAAGGGCGTATGCATGATCGAGAGGGCGATCAGAGAGCCGATCACACCGTAGGGAGCAGCGGCGAATACCAGAAGAGGTTTCACTGCGTTATTGAATTGAATCAGCAGCGCAAGGTAAATCCCGAGTAAAGAAAGCAAGAGAACGACCTTGAGATTGTCGAACCCTTCGATTTGTTTGGCGCGTTCGCCACCAATCCGGAGCTGATAACCCGGAGGGAGAGTTCTCTGAAACTCCTGTACTTTTGGAAGGATCTGGTTGAGCACCTCAGATGCAAGAACTCCAGGCTGCGGATAACACAGTATGGAAATCGTGCGAAAATGCTCGCGGCGCCTGACGCGACTAGTTTCCAAAGAATTTCCAACGGTTGCGATCGACAACAGCGGCACCCGGTTGTTCGTCAGTGAAGAGTAAACATACAGGTTCTTGATGTCGGCAAGCTGAGCACGCTCCTCCATCCGAAGGCGCGCGACAATGGGGATGTTTTTGTCGCCTTCCTTGAATATGCCCACTGTGGCGCCGCTCATGGCCGTGGCTGATGCGTCTGCGACATCGGCGTTGGTAATGGCTGCGACGTTGGCGCGGTCTGGATCGATCTCGATCCTCTGCTGAACATTGTCAGGGAACCAATCATCACGAAGAACGGCAATGCCGCGAGCCTGCGCCACGATGTCCTGAACCTGCCCGGCAATCTGTCGCAGGGTGCGAATATCGCTAGCTTCATTTCTCGGGTCAACGTCCTCCTGCCCAGAGACCAACAACTCGACAGGGTTGTCCACAGGATTCGTTTGCAGCTGGCGAACCGTAACCCACGCGCCTGGTACTTCCTTATCCAGGGCGTCTTGGATCGGGCGAGCCAACTGTGGCGAAGCCTCTTTATCCGTGATCTCAACGATCATTTGCGCGTAATTGGTCTGCGGCATTTCCGGCGAGACCGAAAACCAGAAGCGCGGTCCCCCCCCACCGTCAAAGGTCGTCAGCGACTTCAGAAGATGCCCACGGTGTTCCTTCGTAGTGACGTCAGGCGAATTTTCAATCACCTGCCGGACCACTCTTTCGGCCTGCATTGCAGTATCGTTGGTGACGCTCAATGGAGTGTCATTCGGCAGCCAGATATCCAAATAAAACCAATATTGGACGTCTTCGGGAAAGAACTGGGTCTTAAGCCGAGAACCGAACAGTCCGCCTCCGATCAGGAACACCAACGACCCAGCGAGCACCGCCCAGCGGTGTTTGATGGCCCTTCCGACGAGTCTGTTGTAGAAGCCGTAGAATCCCCGCTGCCGCATCTCCTCGATGGTCGGTTCTCGCTTGGCCGGAGCACGCAAAATGTAGTAGCCCAGGAACGGAACAAAGCTCATCGCAACAAGGTACGCGCACAGCAGAGACGCGGTCATTACCACAGGGAGGCTCTTCAAGAACTCGCCGGTATTGCCGGTCAGCATCAAAAATGGCAGGTACGCGATGACATTCGTGATGGTTGCGTAAAAAATCGCGGTGGCAAGCTTTGTAGGCCCGAGCCAGCAGGCCACCCTACGCGGGAACTGTTCCGCCAAATGGCGTTTGATGCCGTCGCCGGAGACCACCGGCACGTCGACGAGAAGGCCCAGCGCGATGATCAGTGATGCGATGGAGACTTGTTGAAGATCGATTCCCAACATATACACGATGCCAAACGTCATCGCGAGTGTGATGGGTATGGCCAGCGCCATGATCAGCGCCAGCCGCCACTCCCAAAACCCAATCAGCGAGACAAGGACGACGAGAATAATGGCTTCGAGAAGCGCCCGCATGAACAGGTTGATGTTCTCTTTGACCTGGAGCGGCTGATCGGAGGTGTGCGCCAGAATCAGGTCGGCGGGAAGAATTTGGCGAAGGTCCGAAAGCTTCGAATTCACGGACTGTCCGAAACGGGCGATTTGCTTCCTATCGCGCATGTAGATGGCTAAGGTGATCGCGCGGCTACGCTGCCAATGCCCGCTTGCGTCCCGCCAAGTGTAGTAATTGAGATACGTGGCAGGAGCCTGATACCCACGGCTGATTTGAACGAGATCCCGTAAATACACCGGGGCGCCCGCCGACGTAGTCGACACCGCTACATCCCCGATGCTCTTAGTCGAATCGAATTGTCCGGAAGGAATCAGGGTGACCCTGCGCTCACCCGTTTCCACGGTTCCCCCCGGCGCAATGATGTTCCGAGCCGAAAGAACTTTGGAGAGATCAGCTGGACGCAGGCCGTAGGCCGCGAGGCGATCCTGCGAATAATCCAGATAGACGGTTTGCGACAAAACGCCACGTCGTTCCACCTTGGAAACCTCTGGAGCTCCCTGCACGGTTCGGCCAATCAAGTCAGAAAAATTGTCCAGTTCGGCATAGCTGTATTTGTCGCCCGCAACCTTGGCGAGTTTCGTTCGTGTTTCCTTCGGGTCGCGGATGATCACTGGCTCCCACACATCCGGATGCAATTCGGACCGTTTTAGCCGCTCCGAGATAAACCGCTGGATGAACGCTTGGATGGAACTGTCATCCGCTTCGGAAACGCCATCAAGGGCAATGAATCCGTTTCCCTGTATGATTTCCGAGTCTCGAATGAGACCGGCACTCTGCGCTTCCTCCTGAAATAAGTATTCAGTGTCAAGGACGCCGCCCGCCGAAATCGATTGCGGAAAGGAACTGAGCACCGTGACCTGCTGCCCCGCTCGATTCTGACGTTTTGCGTCTCGAGCTTTGCGAATTGCCGATTCAGCGGAGTTGGCGCGAGCAGCAATTTCGATTTCGTCTACCTTCGGGCTGGCGACCGTCAGCATGAGCGCGGCAGTATCTCCAAAATCGCTCTGGAAAGTGATGGGGCCGGCGCCCTGCGGTAATTGAGAATTCAGCGCATCGAGTTTGAGGTTGATATCGCTGAACTGTCGCTTCGTGTCGGTGATGCCCTCATCCAGTTGAATGGTCACGAACGAATAGCCGGGTAGAGATATGGACTTAATGCCGTAGTCCGCATCGGTTCCCGGATGGATGGTCTTATTCTCGGCGGCAACGTCCTCGATTCGGCGGGTAATGTACTGTTCGACTTGTTGCGCTGTGGCTCCGGGCCATGGACACGCCGCCACGCCGAGGCGCACGGGAATGTCTGGGTCCTTGCGCTGTGGCATGGATGTATAGCCGAACCAGCCCCAGACGAGTACTCCGACCAGAAGCATCCAGGAGATGTGCGGGTGTTCGACGAAAAATCTGGGGAGGTTGCGCCGATTGCTGATGTCTTGCCCGTCTTCGTGTGTCATTGTTCTATACCTTAGGGGAGACCTGGATGAAATCGCCGTCCTTTAAACCAGCGGCTCCAACGACGACGACTTTTTCGCCTGGATTTACACCCTCAACTGCGACATCACTCTCGTGGGTTTCGCCGAGCGTGACCTCGCGCGAATGCGCCACCCATTTGCCGCCCTGCTCTTTGGCGACGAAAACCGCATAGCGTCCAGATGAAGCGGGGTCAGCAACAACGGCGCTAAGTGGTACGGAGGAAACCGGCGCTTTGTAAACGCCTGTCAAGCTGAGTGCAGCAATCATGCCGGGTTTCAATGCGGCTTTGGGGTTCGGTACAGTCACCTCGATGGCAAAAACGCGATTCTTCTCATCGGCACTGGCGGCAATACTGGTGACCCGCCCGTTGTACTCTTTCGCATCGTCCTGAAGATGAATGCTGAATTGTTGCCCTAGGCGTAGACGCCTTACGGCAAACTCGGGAACGCCAAAACCGATTTTGACCGAACTCGTCTCGGCGATGGTAAAGGCGGAACTCCCTGGTGCAGCGAGATTCCCTAATTCAATGTTCCGGGAAATGATGTACCCCGAAAACGGCGCCGTCAAATCCGCATCCTGGAGAGCCAGCTGTGCTTGGTGCAGATTCGCCTTGGCCTGATCCACAGCCGCGAGAGTCGAATCGAATTTAGCCTGGGCTCGATCGAAATCGGGCTTGGTCAAGCTCTCTGAGGCGTAAAGCGTTTTGGCGCGCTCGTAGTCCTTTGTTGCCTCGACATGCTGCGCTTGGGCGAAACTCAGAGTTGCCGTGGCTTGGTCAAGGTTATTCTTCAAATCCTGATGGCGAATCTGCGCGAGAACAGTGCCCCGGGTAACATAGTCTCCCGCACCTATGTCTCGACGCCGTTCGTCTGCGCTCGTGACCTGTTTAATTTCCGTCACATAGCCTGCAGACTTGAAGGACAAAGTCGCTTCTGCGAACGGCAGAACAGAAGCCGAATAGCGCAAATCTTCTGACGGCGAATACAGATTCACATCCACTACATGAACGGGTGTGGGAGATTTGGCGGCGACTTTCGTGGGTTGCTGACAGCCACTTGTAGCTGCGATCATCGCGAAAAGCACAGCCGCCGTTGCTAGCCCGATCCCTTGCCTCAATTTGCTCCTCATGATTTCTACTCCTCTCCGATCCGTTTCTCGAACTGCGACCTGGCTGGCTGCCAGTCCCAAAACAATTCCTGTTCTCATCGGTTACTCTTCTCCCATAGCCTTACGCAGCTCGGCAGAAGCACTCCAATAGGAAGACAGCGCTTGCTGATACTGGAAATTGGTTTCGGAAGTTCGAGCCTGAGCCTGCAGAAGGTCTTTTACGAGTGCAGCTTGCTCTTTGTATTTGTTGCTGGTGACGCGGAATTCTTCGGTTGCGGCTTCATGACCGGTGCTCGTGGCCTTCAGCAGCAGCGCAGCCTCTTTCCACTTGCGGTATTTCATCCCAACTTCAACCCCGATCTGCGATTCGGCTTCCTGTGCGCCGTTATGAGCTTGGGCCAGTGTGTTGGATTGTTCGCGGACGCGATTGCGGCGGCGTCCCCAATCGAAGGGTTCCCAGGTCAACGCAAAGCCGGCTATACCGACATTGGTCGGAAGGACCGGGACGTTCTGGATCCCCATATAGCTAACCGCGAGACCAAGATCCGGTATGTATTCGGCCTTCGCGATGCGGCGGTCGTATTCGGCTTGTTTTTCTTTAAGATGAGCCTGGCGGATTTCAGGCCGATTCTCTGACGCTTGCTGTCGCGCCTCCTGCAGCGTGAGACTTGTCGTGTCCTCCTCAGGCGTTACATCGACCCGAAAGGGAGTGGTGAGATCTCTTCCCAAGAGTTGATTCAGGTGCTCGTGTTGCGTAGCAAGTTCGTTCTCCGCGACTGACAAGTCGTACCGCTCTTTGGTCAAACGTGCATCCACCTCCAACTCATCCGCCCTGAGCACGGTTTTTTCTGCCAGGTAACGCAGCGTAACTCGCCTTGCCTCTTCCAGCGTTCGTACTCCTTCCCCTGCTGCTTCCACGGCAGCCTGCGTTGCCATAAGCTCGACATACGCACTTCGCACCTCGGCCGCGATCTTCTGACGCTCGGCGCGAACGTCTTCCTTCGCGATGTCGCGTCCAAGTTCAGTCGCATGAATTCCTAGTCCGATTTTGTATTGCTGCAACAGCGGCACGTCCACGCTGCCGGTTAGGTAGGCGCTTAGCACTGCTGGCTGGTGAACTTTAGCATTTGTTGACGGGATGGGCCCAATCCCTGGATACGTTCCGAAAACTCCCTTTGCGAATGTGAAATCAAACGGCTGCAGCAATTCGCCACCGAGTGCGGAAAACTGAAAGTGTGGCAGCCGCCGGCTGCGCATCGTGCTGACCTGAAAATCAGCCTTTTGTGCTTCCAGCACTGAGTTTTTGACTAGCCGATTGTTCGCTAGTGCAATGGAGACAGCGTCGTCGAGGGTTAGGAGCGGGAGCTCCGTAGCCTGTTGGGCAAGCGATTGGATGGGCGATGCAAAGGCAAACATCGTAAGAAGCAGTAGGAAATGTTTCGATTTCATCGTTCTTCTACCTGGAACGTCGGCTGAGGCCTGACGGCTCTGTGGACTTGAGCGCATCTCTTGTCGCTCGTCTGCACAGAGGTTGCAGGTTCGATACCAACCGAGATTTCCTTGCAAGTTCTTGAATCAGAAATGTGAGCATCCAAGAACCCTGCAGAATGCCCATATCTGGTCGGTGAGCGCTGCCCGCATTCGGGCATTGCCGGCAATTGACTAGCTTTCAGGTCGCTCGGACGGTTTTGGCGCCTTGATGCGGGTGACAGCGGTCGAAGATGACTCCAGACTCAGAGTCGAACTCTCCGCGGGTCAGCGGCGGATTTAGATCGTCAAGCCTTGTCTAGGGATAGAAGGGGGAGATAAGGGTAGAAATCGGAATAGATACGGAACTCACTCGAGCGGTGGACATTGTGCAACTTGCGGAAAGTCGGGAGATAGAAAAACAGAATGTCCGCGGACACTCCCCACTCAAGCTCATCAACGTTGCATCGCTGAGTAATGAAGTGTTCGCGGACATCACGGGCACAAGAGCTGGTTGACTCCCAAATGCCCCAAAAAACTGATTCTTCCAATGCGGCCGCGCCTATGCCAATGCTCGTTGCGGGATCCTATCAGTTCCACACGGCAGCAAATTCGTTCTGCCGTTGGAACTGCTCACAACTGATCACGTCCAGACACTTAATGGCAGCACAATATGCGCCTTCCACACTAGCCGGATCGACGCCAAGCAGGAGCGCAGCTTCATTCGCGGAGCGCTTCTCCAGGCCACAGATCACCAATGCAAAGCGACAGAAGATATCCAGCCTGGCGAAAACCACGCTTGATTCTTCGAGCAGAATGTCACAACCATCAGACGATAAGGCCGTGTGTCCTCCGTGAATGCAGCCGCATTGCATGTATGCGCAGGAAAGTTGTGCGATCCCTTGTCGCCGGACCTGCGCTGCGGAACGGATTGTCGACATCGAGGCCCATGTGGAGGACCATTCTTGAAGACCGGGATTTTCCAATTCTGCCTGGGCGCAGGCGTCGACAACGCATGCCTCTGCTACCTTTTTGTCGCCTGTGAGAAAATTCGCCAGCCACTCCAGCTCTTTGCGATTCTGGCTGAAAACGGTGCCAACGCAATCACTGACGGCAGGCTTCGGAAAACTCTTGCTCGCAGCGCTTATCATGAGTGGCTTCCTTGGTGGTCTTGCGATCACACTTGTAATTAGGCAAGAGTGGTGCCAAAGCGGATAGACATGTAAGTTGTTGAACTCGAAAGGCAAATGACTTCTTTGTGCGATGCGCTGGGGTGAAAGCTGACCGGATATGGGCACTGCCGTTATTTTTTCAGGGCGACCTGGCGAGACCCTTTGGCGGAGACGTCACCCCTCTAACATTCGTTAGAGCAGCCCAAATCACTGGCCACCTATCTTTGCAGCTGTTTTGCCGGACTCTGAGCGCAACCTATTGAGATTGAATGGGTTTTCGAGCGTATTCCGCACTTAACAGCGGGCAGTGCCGCAGGCTCC
>Ga0335077_10004860_pt1 | contig 16431 bp, 11 predicted proteins | sample Lox_Sample_31_FD_207151 | JGI IMG/M metagenome (GOLD analysis project Ga0335077, IMG submission 207151) | Soil microbial communities from Loxahatchee National Wildlife Refuge, Florida, United States - Lox_Sample_3.1 | ecosystem: Environmental > Terrestrial > Soil > Wetlands | place: USA...
TTCGGGCAGGGCATCAACCTCGTGGCCCGCTCGCTCGCCGGCGACGGGATCCGGCGCGTGGCGATCGAGGACCCGGGGGACGACGAGTACTTCGAGATCGCCGCACGGCTCGGGATCGAGGCGGTTCCGGTCCCGATCGACGAGCGCGGCATCGACGTCGACGCGCTCGCCGCAGCCGACGTCCGTGCCGTGATCCTCACCCCCACCCACCAGTTCCCGAGCGGCACCGTGCTCGCCCCGGAGCGCCGCCAGGCGCTCGTCGCCTGGGCCAACGAGCAGGACGCCACGATCATCGAGGACGACTACGACGCCGAGTTTCGCTACGACCGCGACCCGGTGGGCGCCCTCCAGGGACTGGCACCCGATCGCGTCGCGCTGATCGGCACCGTCAGCAAGTCGCTCGCGCCGGCGCTCCGTCTCGGTTGGGTCGTGTGCCCCCGGCACCTGCTCGAGCCCGTGATCGAGGACAAGCGACTCAGCGACCGCGGATCACCCACGCTCGAGCAGCTGGCGCTGGCGGGGCTGATCGAGGCCGGCCGCTACGACCGCCATCTTCGCCGCATGCGTGACGTATACAGCGCGCGTCGCGACACGCTGGTCCGCGCGCTCGCCGAGCACGCGCCCCACGTCGCGCTACACGGCCTCGCCGCCGGGTTCCACGCGACCGCCCGGCTCCGAGACGGCGCGGACGAAAGGGCGGTTGTCGAGGCGGCACGCACCCGCTCGATCGGCCTGTACGCGATGAGCGATTACCGCCTGGGCCGGAGCTCCGGGCCCCCGCAGCTCGTGCTCGGATTCGGGAACCTCACCGAGGCGGCGATCGGGCGCGGCATCGCGACGATCGGCGACCTGCTCTAAAGCGGCTCACGAACTCCGCGTGAAATTGGCTCTTATCGGGGAGCCGCTTTGCGCCTAGATTGGCCGCACGATGAACCGCACGCACTCGACATCTTCGATCCTCTCGGCATCCGGGCGGGCGCTGATCGCAAGCTCGATCGTGGCGCGCCTGCCGCTCGCGATGTTCAGCATCGCGCTGCTCGTCCACGCTCAGCGGCTCACCGGTTCGTTCGCCGTGGCCGGAGCGGCGAGCGGCGCCTACGCGATCTCCGGCGCGGTCTCGGCGCCGGTGCTCGGGCGGCTCGTCGATCGGTGCGGGCAGACCAAGGTCCTGGTGTCGGGCGCGACGGTCACCGCGGTTGCGCTCGTGGTCACCGGGGTACTGCCGGTGACCACCCCGCCAGCAGTCTTGGTGGCGCTCGCCGCGGCGGCCGGGATGGCGACGCCGCCGCTCGGAGCGTGCGTGCGCACGCTGCTGCCGGCGATCGTCGGCGAACCGGCGCGGTTGCCGGCGCTGTTCGCGTTCGAGTCGACCGCGCTCGAGATCACGTTCGTGCTCGGCCCACCGCTCGCGCTCGGACTGGGAGCAGTGTGGTCGACGGGCGCGGCGCTCGCGTGCGCCGGCCTGCTCATGCTGGTCGCGACGCTCGTGTTCGCCGCGCAGCCGGCCTCGCGCGCGTGGCGGCCGGACCGGAGCGCCCCGCGCCGTCGCGGAGGCTCGCTCCGCGCACCGGCGATCCTCATCCTGGCGCTGATCGAACTCGGCTGCGGCGCGGTGTTCGGCGCCACCGAGGTCGGGATAACCGCGGCCGCGAAGGCGCTCGGCAGCACCGCGGCGGCGGGGCCGGTCCTCGGCATCTGGGGCGTCGGGTCGCTGCTCGGGGGGGTTGCTGCCACTCGCCTCGGCGGTGGCGCGCGGCGGGCGGGCGGTCTGATCCTGCTCGTCGGAGCGCTCGCCGTCGCCCACGGAGCGCTGATCTTCGCCACCGGGAGCGTGCTCGCGATCGGCGCGGCGATCTTGCTTGCCGGCGCGACGATCGCGCCGACCGCGGCCTCCATCTACGCGATGGTCGACCGGTTCGCGCCGGCCGGGACGGTCACCGAGGCGTTCTCGTGGGCGCTGACGGCGGCTTACACCGGCGAGGCGCTTGGGGCGGCGGTTGGAGGCGGACTCGTACAGAGCTCCGGCGCCACCGCGGCGTTCGCGTTCGTCGGCGCCGCCGGCGCGGCCACCGTCCTCGTCACCGTGCTCGGACGCCGCCACCTCGACGGCGCCGCAGCCGAGCCGGCCGTCCACGCTGCGGCTCACGCCCACGGCCACGCGGCCTGATCAGCCTCGTTTGAACGGCACTCCGCTCAGCTCCTCGCACGTCGCGAGCAGGCCGTCCTGGACTTCCGGGTCCGAAGCAGCCGGGTCGGCGGCGCGCGCCCGCCGGTGGTAGAAGCAGCGACCGCTCACGGTGGCGTCGGGATCGTTGCTGGTGGCGAGCCAGACCTGTGTGTCCGCGCCGAGCGCCAGATCGTCCGGAGCACCCGGCCCGCCCATCTTCGTCGCCACCCATCCCGGCTCGACCGCGTTCGAGAGGGCGCCCGGCCGGAGCCTCGCGACCGCGAACGCGAGCACCACGTCGAACAGCTTCGAATCCGAGTAGGCCTGTCCCCCGTTCCACCGCCGGCGCCGCCACTGCAGGTCGGACAGATCGGGGTCGCCGCCGCGGTGCATTCCCGAGGTCAGGTAGATGAGTCGGTCGGGCGGCGTCATCAGCGCGGTCAGCAGGTACGGCGCGAGCACGTTGATCGCGAACACGTGCTCGAGGCCGTCGCCGGTCTCGATCCGCGGCCCCCGGTATCCGACGCCGGCGTTGTGGATGACCGCGTCGAACTGCCCTGTGGCGTTCGCCGCCTCGGCCAGCGCATACGTTTGCCCGATGCTCGCGAGGTCGCCCACGAGCACAGTGGCCGCGCCTGGTGTCGCGTCCAAGGCGTCTTCCGCCCGCCGCCGATCGCGGGCGTGCAGGACGACCTCGTGGCCGCCGGCGACGAGCTCCTGAGCGGCGATGCGCCCGAGGCCGTCCGCCGAGCCGGTGACGAAGACCTTGCTCATGGCGGGGAAACTACTGGCCCATGGACAACACCGAGATCGCCGACCGCCTCGAGACGTTCGCGATGATGCTCGAGCTCGTCGAGGCCAACCCGTACACGGCGCGCGCGTACCGCCGTGCCGCCGAGACGATCCGCGGCGCTGCGGTGCCGGTCGCCGATCTCGTCCGGCGAAACCGGGTCCGGGAGCTCCGCGGGGTCGGCCCGGGGATCGAGGCGCGGCTCCGCGAGCTGATCGAGACCGGCCAGATCGCCGAGCTGAGCGAGCTCGAGCGCGAGCTGTCGCCGGATCTAGTCGGGCTCGGACGCTATCTCGGCCTCAGCGCGCGGCGCTCGATCCAGCTGGCCCGGTCGCTCGGCGTGCGCACCGCCGGGGAGCTGCGCGAGGCCGCGGCCGCAGGCCGGCTGCGCGACGTACCCGGGATCGGCGCGAAGACCGAGGCTCAGCTGCTCGAAGCGCTCGCCCGCGAGGACGGCCCGGGACCGCGACAGGGGCTGCTGCTGAACCGCGCTCGCGAGCTCGTCGGCGCGGTTGCCGCCGCCGTCGGTGGCGAGCCGGCCGGCGACGTGCGGCGATGGCGCGACTCGTGCGAGTGGCTGGCGGTGGTGTGTGCGGCGACCGAGCCGGAGCCGGTGCTCGATCGGTTCGCCGCTCTCCCCCAGGTCGTCGCACTCGTCGAGCGGCAAGAGCGGCGCGCGGTCGGGGTCACGGTCGAGGGTGTGCCGATCGAGCTCGTCGTCGCCCAGCCGAACGCATACGGGACCGAGCTCGTCCGCGCCACCGGCTCGCCGGCGTACGTCGCCGCGTTCGAGCCGCTCCCGCACGGACGCGACGAACGCGGCGTGTACGCGGCGCTGAACATCCCTTGGTGCCCGCCCGAGCTGCGCGAGCAGCCGTTCCGCGGGCAGCCGCCGCCGCTCGTCGAGGTCGACGACATCCGTGGCGACCTGCACTGTCACACGACGTGGTCGGACGGGAGGGCGAGCGTCGAGGAGATGGGACGCGCGGCGCGCGAACGCGGCTACGACTACATGGCGATCTGCGATCACTCGCCCGCCGTCGGCGCGGTGCGCGGGCTCACCCCCGACGACCTCCGCCGGCAGGCCGATGAGATCGGAGCCGCGAACGACGTGCTGGCGCCGTTCCGGATCCTCCGCGGGATCGAGTGCGACATCCTCCCCGACGGGCGTCTCGACCTTCCCGACGACGTGCTCGCGGAGCTCGACTGGGTGCAGGCCAGCGTCCACGGCGGCCAGCGGATGCCGGCGCCGGAGATGACCCGGCGCGTGGAGGAGGCGCTCCGCAACCCGTCCGTCCGCTGCCTCAGCCACCCGACGGGCCGATACATCAACCGCCGCCCCGAGAACGCGCTCGACCTCGAGCGGATCTACCAGGTCGCGCTCGAGGAGGGGGTGGCGCTCGAGGTCAACGGGCTGCCGTTGCGCCTCGACCTGAGCGGTGGCCACGTCCGGGATGCGCTCCGCGCCGGCGTTGAGATCGTGTGCTCGACCGACGCACACTCGGTCGTCGGCCTCGAGAACATGACGCTCGCGGTGGCGACGGCACGCCGGGGGTGGGCGACGCCGGCGAACGTTGTCAATACGCGTCCGCTCGAGGCGATTTTGGGGCCGCGGGCCGGGCGAAAGGCGGGCACCTGAGGGTGGGGTGTGGCGCGGTCGGCGCGGATCCCCCGCGAAAACCTGCATAACGCGCCAATTGACGCGATCGCAACCGACGGTGGCGCATTACCCATGCCCCACATGCTTAATGCGCCACGGTCGACGAAATCGGGCTCGATTGGCGCGTTGTGCAGGTCCGGGGCGGCGCCAATCCGCCGAGGGGACCGCCACACCCCATCTTCAGGTGCCCGCCTTTATCGGCCGCTGCGACCGCCGGCACCCGCCGCGCGCTCGAATGCCGCCGGGTCACCAGAACACACGCCACCGTTCTCGGCCTGCCTAAGCGGCGCCCGCGGACCGGCGACGAACACGAAGTGCTTGGCCGAGTCGAGCACGTTCTCCGGCTGACCCGCGGCCTGGACCTCGAGGCTTGTCGAGGCCTCGCCGAAATAACCCGGCCAGCACGCCCACGGCGTCCGAGCCATGTCGACCAGCGGCGTCGCCGCCGCACGGAACGCGAACCGCCCCGAGCCACACGACAGCCAGTCGCTCGTGAGGTCATAGGTGACCGGCCGCGGCCGGGCGCCACACCCCGCGAGATACGTCGGGTGGCCGCCGAAAGCGGCCTGGAGCAGCAGGTGACCCTGGTCGAACTGAATCTGGGGACTGTTCCACGGGATGAACTGGTCCTCGAAGCTGTGCCGCGCGAGGTACAGCCACAGCGGCGCGTGGGTGTGGGGGTCGAGCAGCACGTCGGCGTGCTCCCAGTCCCCCTGGTGGAGATCGTTGTTCTCGTCGTCGCCGGCGATCGGCGCGCCGTTCATCAGGCCCGCGTTCGTCAGCAGCGGGAAGTAGTTGTACGGGTAGTAGAACCAGTACTCGAGCGCGATCAGCCCCGACGGGACATTCGGATCGCGCGCTTTCGCCGGGAACGCCGTGACGCTCACAGGTCCCCGGTAATAGAAGTAGATCTGAGCCGAGCGCCACGGGTCGAGCACGCCCGGATTGGCGAGCCAGTGATGGAGCGAGCCAGACGCGATGTACTGACCTCGGAGGAACGCCTGGAACTGGCCACCCGGGCTCCGGTTGTGGGCGAGCCTCACCGGGAGTTGGAGATAGTCGGAGGACCCAGCGCCGACGCCGCCGAGGCTCGACGCCGTCGCCGGACAGACCTTCTGCGGGGCTCGCTGCTGCACGAGGCACACCGGTTGGTTCGCCGATCCCCGCTCGGCCAGGATCGCGTTGACCGACACCGGCCAGTTCTGATCGGCCACCGTGACGAGCAGGGTCGGCTGGTAGCGGCGCGCGAGCGTGGCCACCGCCGGCGGCGCGGTGTCCTGGACCGGAGCCTCACCGTTGTTCGCGCGGCCCCCGGGCGGCGGCGGCCCGGCGATCACCCCGGTCCCGAGCGTGGGGTCCTCGTAGCCGTTCGAGAGGAACGGCGGACCGCCGCCGGCGCAGGTCGGCTGGGCCGCGCGTAGCGGCGCGCTGACCAGTGTCGGCGTACTGCCGCCCACCCCGAGCGCATGCAGGGCGAGGGTCGCGATCGACGGCCGCCGGCCGGAGTCGAAGTACGCGGTCCCGCCGCCGACTCGCACGTTCTCGACGTTCCGCACGGGCACGAACTCGAGCTGCTCGTCGGTTGAGGTTGCATCGGCGAGCGCGGTGCAGCCGACGATGTACACCCCGGCGCTCGTCCGGGACAGGTAGCCCCCGACCCGGCTTGCGCCGGCGGCAGTGACCACGACGCGCGGGAACGCCACCGGCGGCGTGGCGGAGTAGGCCAGGCCGAGCAGCAGGCAGATCGTCAGCAGTATCCACGGCAGCGGTGAGCGCACGAACTGGGCCGCCGATTGCGGCTGCTTGATCCGCGCGAGGCTCCGTCCGAGCGTCGCCACCCCTACCGCGGTGAGCACGATCACGCCGATCGGTGCCGAGGCGAACACGGCCGCGACGGCCACCACTCCCCAGACGATGCCGTGGATTCGGGCGTCGAACACGAGCGGGCTCACCCGTGTCAGGACCCAGCGGATGAGGAAGAACACGACAACACCGATCACCGCCCCACCCCAACCGGCGATCGGGACGGCACCGGCGACGGCACGCGCCACCACGAGCGCGATCAGCGCCGCCAGCACCATGATGTTGAAGCCGGCGACGATCCGCACGGCGAAATCGCCGAGCGGCGCCGTCTCGAGCGGCTTCGGGTCCTCGATCGGGAGCTGCCTGGCTCGGTCCTCGTTCCGGGAGCGGGCGCGCTCGGCCACGCCGTGGACGATGCCGAGCGGCAGCTGCTCCGCCCGCCTTGCCACCGCGCCGGCCCGCGCTGCCTTGTCCCTCGCGCGACGCCCTTCCCGGCGTTGGCGCTGGTCTTCGGCGTGCTCGTCGGCCGCGGCGTTGGACACGCCGTGCTTGAGGACGATGTGGTGCCAATCCTGGCCCTGGACGTCCCACCTACGCCGGGAGCTGAAGTACGCGATCACGCAGGCCACAACGAACACGGCGGCCATCAGGAGCGTCGACCGCAGCCCGTCGCCGAGCAGTTGCTCGCCGGAGAGCGCGCCCACCGCCGCCGACGCCGGGAGCCGCGCCGCGGACAGGCGGACGAGGTCGACGATCCACCCGACCACGTAGACGTAGGCGATGACCCCAACGGCGGCGGCCGCCACCCATAGGATCGTCCTCAGCTCGCCGTTGGACGACAGCGCGCGAAAGCGGTTCCCGATCGACAAGGCTAGTGGTCGCTCACGTGAGTACGGTCGCACCGAGAGGTGCGACTGGTGGATGCCAGGCGAGGACGCAGGAGCCGACGTGTAGCAGCGCTACACGAGGCTCCGAGGACTCCGGACGACCGCGGGCGCGGCCCAATAAGCGAGGCAGGATGCCGAGCGGGCCGCAAAGCCCGCGCTGGCGCCGCCAGGTGTGCCTCGAATGCGACCGTATTCGCGTGAGAGGCCACTTAGGGCCGCTGTCGCTTACGGCCCCACTCTGCTCGCAGGACCCGGAGCGCGTTGGCGCTGCAGATCTTCTCGGCATCGGCGGCGCCGTACCGCGTCCGCAGGTGGGCTTGGAGCTCCTTCATCCGGCTCATGTCCTCCAGGCCGGGCAGAGCGGGCTTGATGTAGCCGTCGAGATCCGAGCCGACCCCGATGTTGTCGTAGCTCCCGGTCAACTCGTGGATCTTGTCGATGTGCCGGCACAGCGCCTCGAGCGAACCCTCGAGCGAGCTCGCGACCGACAGGCCGCTGGTCATGAAGTGCTCGCACAGGATGCAACCGAGCACTCCGCCGCGCGCTGCCACCGCCTTGATCGTCTCGTCGTCGAACGAGTACTCCAGACCGCCGAAGCGGTACGCCATGTGCGTCGCCATCACGGGTATCTCCCGCGCCGGATCCCGAGCGTCGAGCTGTGCGAGCACGTCCCTGATCGACTGGGCGCGCATGTGGGTGAGGTCGATCAGGACCCCCTCGTCGACCATCGCGTCGATGACCGCGTGCCCGAGCGGCGTCAGCCCCTCGCCCTTCGCCTGGGGGAACGCAAGGTTGTAGAGCCAGTCCGGCAGGAACGGGAGTGCCGGCGCGTTCGTCGCGACGTCGCGGAAGAACAGGTGCGCGACCGTGACGTAGGCGATCCCGAGACTAGCCAGCTCCTGCACGTTCCGCCGGACCTCCGCCGGATCCCGGCCGAGCTGGAAGCCGCCTTCGACGGCGTGGATCAGGATCGGGATGCCGTTGCCGAGCAACGAGTCGAGCTCTGAGACCGAGTGCGCGATCGCGATCTCGCCGGCGTGGTCGCGAACGTAGTCTTCGACCGTCTGGCGCTGGTCGACGAGATCGCTGAAGTAGCTCGCTCGCGGTGGCGCGCCGTAGCTCTCGGTCAGGTCGATCTCGTTGAACGGCTGGTAGAGCATCGACAGCGCGACGCCGACCTCGCCGGCTCGCATCAGCTGCTCGGTCACGCTCGGCGAGTCACCGGGTCCCTGGTAGTTGGCCACCCGTGAGATCAGCTCGACGACCCGGCCCTGCCACCGCTGTCGCAACCAGACGCGCGCGCGCTCGTGCGTCCGCTGCTGCTCGTCCACCAGCAGATGCATCGGGAAATGCGCGTGCAGATCGACGAGCATGGGAAGGCCCTCGACCGCGGATCATCTCAGTGCGACCGGCACGAAACCACTCGGGGGCACGCGCGAGAACCGCTCGTCACCAACCGTTATTCGGTGTAAAGCGGCTCGGGTATGAGCCGCGGTGGCCGCCGGTCGGGGCGAATCCGACTCAGGAAGACAAACCCCGCGGATCGTGTGGAGGAACGCTACGGCGTGAACTCTGGCCGACCTCGCCCCGCCGACGGCGAACCCTCCCAGCTACGGCTCGAGGTCGTACGGGAAGTCCGTGAGCAGCTCGGCGCCGTCCTCGGTCACGAGCACGAGATCCTCGAGCCTGCATCCGCCGAACCCCGGGCGGTAGCAGCCGGGTTCGAGCGTGATCACATCGCCGGCCACGAGCACGTCCGGCGCGCGCCCGAGCAGCGGCGCCTCGTGAACGTCAAGCCCGACGCCGTGCCCGAGGGAGTGGAAGTACCCCTCATCGAGCACCTGTCCCGGCGCCTTCGATAGCTGCGTCGGCAGTCCGGCCTGCTCGTAGGGCTCGCACGACAGCCGGAACAGCTCCTTTCCGGCGACGCCCGGACGCACCGCCGCCAGCGACCGCGACAGGGACTCGCGCGTGAGCTCGTAGTAGCGGCGAAGCTCGTCCGGCGCCTCGCCGATCGCGAACGTCCGCGTCATGTCGGCGAAGCACGCCGACTCGAGGTCGAGCGGCCACAGGTCGATGATCACCGGCTCGTTCGGCTGGATCGGTCCCGACCCCATGTCGTGGCCCGAAGCGCTCTGCGGACCGTGGGCGACGATCAGCGCGTCGGCGCTGGCGCCGCCGCGGGCGACCGCGGCGCGAATCACGTCCTTAACCCGCTCGCAGGTCACCGGCTCACCGTCGGCGACGACCCCCGACCCGTCAGGCGAAGCCCGGCGCAGCAGCTCGGCTGCCGCCCGCATGCCGTCCTGCGCGGCCGCCTGCGCTCGGCGGATGCCCTCGAGCTCGGCCTCGCTCTTGACCCGGCGCCGGGTCTCGAACAGGCGGCGGTCGACCTCGAGCGTCACTCCGGCCGTCCGCAGCCGGTCGGCGAGCTCGAGCGGGAAGTCGGACGGCACCGTGGCGCGATCGAGCGCCAGCGCGCCGCACGAGCGGACGAACACCTCGAGCGCGGCGTCCTGGCGCTCGGTCCCGCCCGAGACAAGCTCGTCATAGCCGAACTCCTCGAACGCGTGGACGAACAGGCCCGCGTCGAGCGCGACCAACCGCGATCGCTCGAGCGAGCTCACGACCACGTGGCGCTGGCCGCCGACCTCCGAGTACAGGATCGGGTCGGGCACCATCAGAGGAATCTCGTGGCGCATCGTCGGCGAGCGGACGGTGTCGCCGTGGATCAGGACGTTCGACATCTCGGTCCCCATCTTGGCAGGGATACCCCGTTCAGCGCGGCGGCAACACCAGCATGGCCGCGCTCGCGGCCGGCAACGACACCACGTAGCGCCCGTCGTCGGGCGACACCGAGGAGCCCTCGGAGCGACCACCGAGCCGCCCCGTTTCGGTCTGAGCTCCAAAGCTCTGGCCACCGAGTGTCACGCCGGTCGTCGCGCGCGCGCTCGGCGCTGCCAGCCGAGTCAGCGTCGCCTTCGGATCGCGCCCGGGGACGCGGACCGCGACCGCGCGTGGGCTCGACCCCTCGTTGCTGAGGACGATCCGAACGGTCCCGTCGGGAGCGCGCGTCGCCCACGTGTGGACCGCGCCGCTGGCGGCATGGCCGACGGCCACCAACCGGGATCCGGGCGGTGTCGCCTCCGCGAACATCAACATTCCGTAGTACTCCGGCGAGACGGCCGCCCGCCATTGGCCGCCGCTCTCGGTGATCCTGAACAGCTCGTATCCCGCGCCCGGGAAGGTGTGGACGTTGACGCCGGAGACGCCGGCGCCGGCGAGACCGAACAGCGTGTTGAGCGCCCACAGCGCCGATGCGAACGACTTGCTCACGGCGGGATCGGCGCCGCACGAGACGGTGTTGAGCTCATCGACTCGGAGCGACAGGCCATGAGCACGCGCGAGTGCGACGTACGGCGCGAACGAGTCAGCGAGCTCGGTCGAGGTTGCCGGCGACAGTAGCCGGGCGATCGTCGGGTAGCGAGCGGAGGTGCGCGGGGTCAGGCAGATCTGGAGCGGATACCGATGCAGCGTCACCAGCCCGAGGTGCGGCTCGGCGGCCAGGAACTGCCCGAGATCCCGCGTCCACATCATCCCGCTCAGGCTCGGGCCGGCGATCGGCAGCTTCGGCAACGCCCCGGTGAAGCCCGCGAAATCGCGCGTGAACGCAGCCTCGTCGTAGCCCTTCGAGCGGCCGAAGACCGCGTGTCCGGCCGACCGATACCACGGGAACGCGGGATACAGGTCCGGCTCGTTGCCGAGCTCGAGCGCCCTCACCGACTGGCGGCCGACACCGTCGATCAGCGCACGAGCCTCCGCGGCCGCGAGCTGCGGGCTGTCCTGCTCGAGGTTGACACCGAGGATCAGGTGGGCGCCGAGCCGTTGCGCGAGCGCGCGGGTGACCTCGAGCCACTGACGGCCTAAGTCGAAGGTGACGCCGGGCGGCCGGCTCACGCCGGCCACCGGCCACCACGTCCTGTCCGCGCTGTTCCCGCCGATCCGGATCACCGGGGCCTGCCCCGGCGCCAGGTTGCGCACGAGTTGCTCGAACACCGGGTCCAGCGAGCTCGGATCCGAGCCCGCGTAGGCCTCGAGCGCCGGGTACTCGAGCGACAGGCCCACGAAGCCGGCGGGGATCGTGATGCCGGTCGCGGTCGGATTGACCGTCACCGTGGTCGCGTCCGCCACCCCCGCGCGCTGGTCGCCCGAGCTCCCGCCGGCTCCGGCAAGCGCGAACGTCACGATCAGCACAACCACGATCGACACGACGGTCACGTCGGCCCCGAAGAAACGGCTGCGCCGCCATGCGCTCATGACTGGGAGTTTCGCGCCGGACGAGGTCGGCAACCATCCCGCAACCGGATGCACACGCGCTTGCAATACGATCGCGGCACGAGCACTCTCGAGGAGGGCATGCCGTGGATGTCTGCTTGATGATCGAAGGGCAGGAAGGCGTCACGTGGCCCCAGTGGCTGGCGCTCGCGACCGCGTGCGAGAAGCACGGGATCCCGACCCTGTTCCGCTCCGACCACTACCTGAACCTCGACGGGCAGCACCCCGAGCGCGGCTCGCTCGACGCCTGGGGCACGATCAACGCACTGGCCGCCGCGACCACGACGCTGCGGCTCGGGACGCTCGTCTCGCCGACGAGCTTCCGCCATCCGTCGGTGCTGGCCAAGCTCGTCGTGACCGCCGATCACGTGTCGGGAGGGCGGATCGATCTCGGCATCGGGGCCGGCTGGCACGAGCGCGAGCACGAGGCGTACGGGTTCCCGTTTCTCGGAACGAAGACCCGGATGGACGTGCTCGAGGAGCAGCTCCAGGTGCTGATGGGTCATTGGAGCGACGATCGGTTCTCGTTCGACGGCAACCACTACGTGCTGTCGCACCTCGAAGCCCAGCCGAAGCCGGTCCAGCGGCCGCATCCGCCGCTGATCATGGGGGGCAGCGCGGGACGTCGGAGCGCGGCGCTCGCCGCCCGGTTCGCCGACGAGTACAACACGCCGTTCCCGCCGCTTGCGGACGTCGCCGGGCGCCGGGACGCGATCGTGGAGGCCTGCGAGCGCGCCAGCCGGGATCCGATCCCGTTCTCGGCGATGATCGGGACCGTCATCGGCGCGGACGCCGCGGACCTCGAGGATCGCGTCCGCCGCGTCGCCGAGCGAATCGGCTCGTCGGCTGACGCGCTGCTGCGAGAGCCGCCAAGCGGCTGGGTGGTCGCCACGATCGATCAGGCGGCCGAGCAGTTCGCGGCGTACCGCGACGCCGGCCTTCACCGGGTCATGTGCCAGACGCTCGTGCACGACGATCTCGATGCGGTGGCGCTCGTCGGCCGGCTCGGTTCGTTGCTCGCCTAGCGCCCGCCGTCGCTCGATGGCGGCCCGGGCGGCTAACCGGTCCCCGAAACCATTAAAAAAAGAGAGCCCCGGGTCCGGCTGTGACTTGGGGGCCGGATCAACGAGGCTCTCTGAGGGAGGAGAGGGTGTGCATTCATGTTGGCGACCCCCCTTTCATATGTCAAAGACGTATTTCTTCTTCCATCTATAGGCTTTGCTTATGGAAATTCGCCAGCTGCGCTACCTCGTCGCGCTCGCCGATGAGCGGCACTTCACGCGGGCGGCTGCGCGTGAGCACATCGCCCAGCCGGCGCTCTCCCAGCAGATCCGCCGGCTCGAGCAGGAGGTCGGCCTCGCCCTGGTCGAGCGGACCACCCGGCGGGTCACCGTCACCGAGGCCGGAAAGACGCTCGTCGCGCGCGCCCGCCGGATCCTGTCCGAGGTCGATGCCGCCAATGCCGAGATGCAGGCGCTCGCCGGCGTGCGCACGGGTCACGTGACCGTCGGGACGATGCACACGATGGGACCGGTGGACGTGTCGCTCGCCCTCGCGATGTTCCACGAGCGTCACCCAAGCGTCGAGCTCACCGTGCGCGAGCAGTCGAGCGAGGAGCTCGCCGAGATGCTCCGCGACGACGTTCTCGACCTGGCGTTCCTGTCGGTGACCGAGCGGATCGAGAGCCATGGACTCGTCCTGCACCAGCTCGTTTCCGAGGAGCTCGTGGCCGTCCTGCCGCGCGATCACCCACTCGCCGGGCGGCGCCGGCTGCGGATGGCCGAGCTCGCCGACGAGCAGTTCGTCAGCTACCGTGAGGGCGCCCGGTTGCGCGAGCTGCTCACCTACGCCGCCCACCGGGCCGGGTTCGATCCGCAGATCAAGCTCGAGTCGAACGAGAGCGAGCGGATCAGGCGGCTGGTCGCCCGCGGCATGGGCGTCGCGATCCTGCCGCAATCGGACGCCGACCGCTCGGCGGGTCACCTTGCGGTCGCCACGCTGATCGAGCCGTCATTGAGACGCGACATCACGCTCGCATGCCGCGAGGGCAAGCGCCTCTCCCCCGCCGCGGCCGAGTTCCTCCAGCTCTCGAAGGAGGTGTTCTCTAAGACGGGGGACGGTGCTGCGCCCAAGGGCGGGCCGTCTCGAGCTGGCCGGCGAGCGAATAGAGCAGATCCTCCGCCCCCGGTCGGCCCACCAGCTGAACGCTAAGCGGGAGCCCGTCGACACCGAACCCCGCCGGCAGCGCGATCGACGGCTGCCCGGTGACGTTGAACAGCGGGTTGAAAGGCATGAACCGCGACGACCGGTCGATCGCGACGGGCGCCGATTTGCCGTACGCGCCCTCGGCGGCGATCGCCGTGGTCGCCAACACCGGCATCAGGAGCACGTCGATCTCGTTCCACAGCTCGAGCACCCGGGACGTTCGGACCGTCCGCTGGGCCATGAGCTTCTCGCGCCGGCGTTCGGGGACGACGCGGCGGCCGGCGGCGACGAGCTGTCGCGTCGAGCGCTCGAGCCGCGCGCGGTCGGGCACCGTCCGCGACTCCTCGTAGATCCCGCGCAGCCACATCTGCGTGAACTCGATCCCGGACAGGCCGTAGGCCGGATCGCGCTCGACTACGTCGTGCCCGAGCTCGGCCAGCGCCGCCCCGGTACGCTCCCACGCGCCGCGCTGGTCGCTCGACAGCAAGGCGATGAACCCCGGGGGCAGCTTGCGCGAGATCGCGATCCGGAGCCGCCCGGGCGGCCTGGCCGCCGCCTCGACGTATCTCCCGGTGGGTGGCGGGAGCGTGTCGGCGTCGCTGGGCATCGACCCGTGGATCACGTCGAGCAGCAGGGCACTGTCGGAGACGGTGCGCGCGAGCGCACCGAACACGCTCAGCCCGAGCCAGCCCTCGCGGGCCGGGGCGGTCGAGACGCGTCCGCGGCTCGGCTTCATCCCGACGAGCCCGCAGCACGCCGCGGGGATCCGGATCGACCCGCCGCCGTCCGACCCGGTCGCGCACGGCGCCATGCCCGACGCCACCGCTGCCGCCGAGCCCCCCGAGGACCCGCCCGGCGTCCGCGTCGGATCCCACGGATTGCGCGTGATCCCGTTCGCGGCACTCGCCGTCCACGGGAAGATCATCAGCTCGGGGACGTTTGTGATCCCGATCGGAATCGCGCCGGCGGCGCGCAGTCTCCGCACGACCTCGGCGTCGGCGGTCTCCGGCGGCGGATACGAGCGTGATCCGCGCGTCATCGACTGGCCCGCGACCGGCATGTCGTCCTTGATCGCGATCGGGACGCCGGCCAGGGGACCTTCGATTGATGACATTTTTTCGGCAGTCGCAAGCGCCTCGTCCGCCATTGCCACACGGAAGGCGTTCAGCCTGGGGTCGATCGCCTCGATTCGCCGGAGAAACAACTCGACGAGCTCGCGCGGGGTGAGCTCGCGCCGGCGGACCATGTCCGCGAGCGCGCCCGGGCCGGCGAACGCCAGCTCCTGCTCAGCCGTGGCCGTCATCCCTGAAGGGCCGTCACGAGCTCGCGGATCGCCCCGGGATAGCGGTAGGTGATGCCGCCGTGCTTGCCCTCGAACAGCTCGATGGTGTGCGCGGCGCCGATCTTCGAGAGCTCCTGCGCGAACGCCTGCGCGCCGAGATCGAGGTAGTACTCGTCGCCCTTGCCGGCGTCGAGGTAGATCCGGTGCATGCTCCGCAGCGCGTCGGCGTGACGCGGCGCCATCCGCACCGGGTCGTGCTCGAGCCACAGCGCCCACACGTCCTCGATCACCCGCCCGGTCGAGATCTCGAAGGGAAGCAGGGCCCGCCCTGGGGCGGTCAGGTCCGGCGAGTACGCCGATGCGTACCCGTACATCTCGAATGGGTCGCCGAACTTGGCGAAGTCGAAGTGGTCGGCCGCCGCGAGGCGCTCGAAGAAGACCTCGTACGAGCCCTCGAAGTTGTCGCGCAAGCCGCGCGCCACGTTTCGGAACGCCGGCAGGTAGCAGCACTCGAACAGAGCGTCGCCGGCGTGCGAGGCGAGCGCCCCGAAAATCTCCGGCCGGAGCATCGGCACGACCATCGCGCCGTACCCGCCCGACGACTTGCCGGACAGGCCGCGGTGATCGCGGCCGGCGAGCGTCGGGTAGCGGTCGTCGACGAACGACACGACTTCGTCGCACAGATAGTCGAGATAGCGGCCGGTCGACGCCGAGTTGATGAACTGCGATCCGCCGCGCGAGGTCCAGGCGTCGACGAACACGATGATCGCGTCGGGACAGGCCCGCGCCGCGAACATCGCGTCGACCCGCTCGATCATGTTGGGCTCGAGCGCGGAGTGTCCGGTCCACATGTCGAGCTGACCCGTGAAGCCTTGGATCACGTACACCGACGGGAGGCCCTTGGGGTGGTCGAGCTCGACGCCGGGCGGGCGGTACACATACAGCGGGCGTCGCGCCGGGTCCCCGAGCGGGTTGTCGGCGAGCGCGTCCGACTCAACCACGAGCTGGTCGAGTGCCCCGGCCAGCGGCCGCGCCCAAGGGGCTCCCACCACACCGTCGAGTTCTCTGAGCGCCACCCCCCAACCGTAGGGGAAATCGGGGTTGCCGTGCGATCTGGGTGCGAAGCGCCGGGGTATATTGGAATTGCCCCGAGCCCATGACCGACTCCCTGCAAAGCGCAAGTTCAAACGGCGCCGGCGCCGACATCGACGCGGTCGAGACCACAGAGTGGCTGGAGGCTGTCGATGCAGTGGTCCAGCACGACGGGCCTGATCGCGCCCGTCAGATACTCGCGCGCGCGGT
>Ga0335077_10004861_pt1 | contig 16430 bp, 16 predicted proteins | sample Lox_Sample_31_FD_207151 | JGI IMG/M metagenome (GOLD analysis project Ga0335077, IMG submission 207151) | Soil microbial communities from Loxahatchee National Wildlife Refuge, Florida, United States - Lox_Sample_3.1 | ecosystem: Environmental > Terrestrial > Soil > Wetlands | place: USA...
GCATCACTGCTTTCAATCCCAGGACAGGTGTCCCGGGAATCTTATGCGGTATTAGCCCCGCTTTCGCGGGGTTATTCCCCATCAGAGGGCAGATTGCCCACGTGTTACGCACCCGTGCGCCGTGCGCCTGCCCCGTATTGCTACGGAACTGCGCACGCGACTTGCATGTGTTAAGCACGCCGCCAGCGTTCGTTCTGAGCCAGGATCAAACTCTCGTTTGAAGCCTGTCGCTTAGCGTTTACCACCCGAAGGTGGCGATCATTGCCCGCCTTGCGGCGAGCAATAAAAAATCCCGGAAAATTTCCGGGACCAGCCTGCTAAGCATAAATTGTGAGTCGCTCAAATTACTCAAAGTCCCCATCTGTATCTGTCTACCTTACGGCAGACTAGGCTCGACAGATGAGGTCGAACAGATTCTGGCAAATCATTTCAGTTGTCAAAGAGCGTTTGTTTGCCTCCCTGTCCAGCAGAGTGGCTTCCAACGAACTGAGCTAGATTAGCAGACTGAGCGAAAATGTCAACACCCCATTACAACGAAATTTCAGTTTTCCACACGCTTCCTCAGCCACGTCTGCATCTGGCTGATATCGCGCAACATGCGAGCAGCGAACCGATAACCGCGAGCCGGATTCGTGGCCCGCGATTCGCTTCCTGGGCTGCGAAAAAATCCGCGTCCCGCCAAATTTCCAAGATAGCTCCCGCGCAAAATCGCGCCGTTGAAGCGGCCGCCCGCGCAGCCGGCCTTCCTCGGTTCCTGCTCGCTGCTATCCGTTATCTGCTTTCCTCCACTGATCACTGATCACTGATCACGGATCGCTGATGACTGATATCCAGCGCCGCGCCGCATCGCATCACTGCGCCCCCACCTTCAAGGTGCTACGCTGAAACCAGTCGCGGCACAGGGAGGTGCTCATGTCACCCCGCACAATCTTCCTCGGCAAACTGATCGGGCTTTACTGCATCGTCCTGTCGCTGGCCATGCTGGTGAACGGAGCGGTGATCGTGCAAGACATCACCGAACTCGCCCACAACTCGCCCGTCCTGCTGGTGGTCGGCGTGTTCACGCTGTTCGCGGGGCTGGCCATGGTCCTTGGCCACAATGTCTGGCGCGGCGGGGCGCTGACCATCGTCGTCACGCTGATCGGCTGGCTCACGCTGCTCAAGGCCGTGCTGATCCTGTTCATCCCGCTCTACGTGGCCACTCTTCTTCCTCTCGCTCTCTTGCAATCCAACCACTTCTTCTACGTCCGCTTGGCCGTTACGTTCCTGCTTGGCATTTACCTCACCTATGGCGGCTTCGCCGCATCGCCCAAGAGCCGGCCTTCCCTACCCTCGGACCGCTGATTGAGTGCTTGGCAATGTCACATGGCTGGGGTAGGATTTCCGGCGATGTAACTTCCCGATGACTAACCAAGCCGGTAAACAGGGGCAAGTGAACGAGTCCCGCCGGGAGCCAAGCACGTTTCGCTGGTTCTTTGGGCAGGTCTTCAGCCTATTGCGCCGCCACGGTGGCGCGGTGATGATGTGGCTGACGCTGGGCTACTGTGCACACGCCGCCGCCCAGGCCTTCATCGCCTACGCGGGACAGTCTTCCTATGCGGATCTTTCCGTCCGGTTGCTGGCCAACGTCAGTGTCGTCTGGGAACTTAGTCTGACCTTATCCGGTATTTCGGTTACTCTATATGTGAGAGAGCGCAGACTCCACCGGAACACTCGGCAAAGGCTCACGGCCCGCATCACGGAATTGGAACTGCGCATCGACCCTCACCGAACTTCGAGCCAGCTAACGCCGCGCGGCGAAACCAGAAAGGGAGACGAGTAATGGACGCAAAGACCCTCTCGCTTTTGGTTCAATCCTGCATCTGCCTCTTTCTGCTCGTTGTCGTTCTTCTGAAATTTTGGGCAGAGGCGCGCCTGGACTCATTTCGCCAGCAGATGTTCGCCTTGCGTGACGAATTGTTTGACTTCGCGGCGGATGGCAACATCGGATTCGACGAGCCGGCCTATCGCCTGCTGCGCCAGTCCATGAACGGGAACATACGCTACGCGCATCAACTAACCTTTTTTCGCGCGTGCATGACGATGGCCGAGGTCGCACTGACCATCCACAGTCCCCGCAGCGACTGGTCCGGCGACTGGAAGCGCGCTTTGGAGAAACTTTCGGACAAGCAGACGCGCGAAAAAATGGAGGCATTTCACGGCCGCTCCATGCAATTGGTCATTGAGAGACTGGTTCTGGGTTCGCCACTGCTTTTGGCGCTTGTTCTCCTGACGGTGCCGCTCATCGCGCTGCGCGTGGGCTGGCTGAACGTGAAAACCATGCTGAGCAGAGCATCCCTTGTCGCGGTGCCCCATCTGGTGGATACCCGCATGATCGAAAACGAAGCAGCCGCAGCGGCCATCGGAAGCTAAAGCAGCGTCTCGTTGTCCCCGTGTTTCAAGACGAATAGAGTAGAACGATACCCTACGAATTCCATCCTGATCTGAGAACCCCGCCAAGCAGTACGGTCCTCTGGCGCTACATGGATTTTGCGCGATTCATGCAGATGGTTGAAAGCCGGACCCTATGGTTCTCACGCCTCGACAAATTGGAAGATCCATTGGAAGGCGGGCACACGGACGCCGAGCTTTCGGGAATTCGGAAACATGTAAATGGGGAGCGAGCGGAAGAATTAATAAGGGTCTTTCGAAGTGCACGAAAATATGTGTACGTGAATTGTTGGCGGGCGGGCAAGACGGAATCGCTAGCAATGTGGGATCTCTATGGCAAGGGAAGCGGAATAGTCGCCGTCAAGTCTACTGTGGCACTTCTCAAGGCGGCCGTTGCAGATTATGACCGGTCCGTTTTCATTTCGGAGGTAAGGTACTTTGGCTGGAACGAGGCACCTGGATTAGACAATGTTTTTGTAGCTTGTAGCCGGAAGGACGTTAGCTACCAACATGAAGGAGAAGTACGAGCAATACTGAGCGATCATGTCCCGCGCCAGAAGGCAGGCGTTGCCGTGCCAGTGGACATCAGGAATCTAATTACCGAAATAATGGTGGGGCCGAGAGAGAAAGAGTGGGTTGTAAGGCTGGTCGAGCAAATCAAGGGTAGATATAACCTTCCACAGCGAGTGATCCCGTCCGATCGACTAAAAGCAAGGCGCTAGGCGGGTGCGCATTCGAAAATCCCTTCTTGGGTGGCCTACCCTTTTTCTGAAAAGGGTGGGCTGCTCTTTTTTGTAGTGGCCGAACTTTAGTTCGGCGGGGTTAGGGCACGACGTCGGGGAAAAGAGCCGGTCTGAAGACCGGCCACTACACAAATCGGACTGGGCCAAAAATTTCCTGAATCCTTTTGGCATCGCGGCCGCTCTTCTCAAATAGAGGGGCAAAACGATGCGCGAGATCGAAGTATCCCAACTGCGGCAGCTGGCCGGGGCGGCACACCTTGTGGACGTGCGCTCCGCCGGGGAATTTGCCGCCGGCCACGTCCCGGGCGCCGCGAATATTCCACTGGAAGAGATCGAGCGGAGGCTGGGTGATTTGAACTCCAGCGAAACGCTGGTGCTGATCTGCAAAGGCGGGATGCGCGCCGGGATGGCGGCGGGGTTCCTGAAAGACAAGCGCGCCAATCTGGCGGTGCTCCACGGCGGGACAGATGCGTGGGCAAACGCTGGTTTGCCGCTGGTGGTGAGCGCCAAGTCGCGCTGGGCGCTGGAACGCCAGGTACGCCTGGCCGCGGGACTCCTCGTGTTGGGTTCCGTGGTGCTGTCGCTAGCCGTTTATCCGCCGATGATTTATCTGGCGGGACTTGTGGGCCTGGGATTGACCGGCGCAGGGCTGACGGACATTTGCCCGATGGGCATTCTGCTGGCGAAGATGCCATGGAACCGGGCAAGGCAAAGCGCGCCGGCGGCCTGCACCTTCCCGCACAAGAACTGACTGTTAAGGCGTGTGACGCATGGACTGGAGCGCGGCAGCGGCGGCTGGCATAAATCAGGGGAGGGTGGAAGACTTCCCAAATGGAATTCGAGACGCTTGCCAACCAGCACAAAGACGAAGTCTATCGCCAGATGATCCGCGCCTGCGGGAACCGGGAAGACGCGGAAGACGTCCTGGTGGAAGCGCTGGTGAAGGCCTACAAGCACCTGGACCAGTTGCGAGACATTGCCACGTTTCGCGCGTGGCTGGCGCAAATCGCGCGGCGCGTCTGCTGGCAACTGAAGCAGCGGGAGTCGCTGCAACCCCTGCTGCAACTTTCGATGCTGGAGGAGGAGGGGCGCGAGATCCCGAGCGGAGAGCGCCCGCTGGAGCAGCAGATCGCGCTGCGGCAGATGAGTTCGCTGCTACACGAAGCGGTGGACAAGCTGGCCGCGGAGTACCGCGACGTTTATGTATGGCGCGATCTGGAGGATTTGCCGGCCAAAGAAGTGGCGAAGCGGCTGGGGATTTCGGTGGCGGCGGTGAAGTCGCGGCTGCACCGCGCGCGGGAAAGCGTGCGGGAAGCGCTGGATGCGACGCTGCTTCCGCAGCCGGGCGCGAAAAAGATCGCCGGCAAGAAGGCTGGAGTTTCGAGTGAGTCTGGCGGCGAGGTCTGCGGCCGGGAGGAATAAATGGAAGTCAGCGTGGAACATCTGGGAGCGGTGCAGTTTGCCATCAAGGCCAGGGAGCACAACATCGTGAGCGATCAACCGGCGGAAAACGGCGGATTTGATGAGGGTATGACACCTCCGGAACTCTTCTTGTCGTCGCTCGGGTCCTGCGCGGGCTTCTATGCCGCGCAGTACCTGAAGAAGAAGGGGTTGGCGACCGAAGGAACGGTGGTGCGGGTGTTCGCCGATAAGGCGAAAAATCCGGCGCGGCTGGACAATTTCCGGATTGAAGTGGACGTCCCCGCGGCCGTGGACGACGAGCATCGCCGGGGGGTGGAGGATGCGGTGCACCATTGCCTGATCCACAACACGCTGCTGCATCCGCCGACGATCACGCTGGATGTCAGGACGCCCAGCGCAACGACGAAGTAATTCCCTGCACGCAGGGGACTATGGGAGTCATCGTTCATTAGCCGGCGTTGCGGCCGGAAGAAACCGGCCGGGGCATAAGCAGAGCGGCGCTGCGCGGCTTGCCGGTCTGAAGGCCGGCCACTACACAAGGCGAAGAGTTAGCTCGCTTTGCTTGGGGCGGGCGGGGCGGCGCCGAGAGCGGCGACGGCGCGATCCTGAATGGGCTTGGGGAGCCTGGCGTAGTCGAGGCCTTCGGCGAGATCCTGGCCGTCGTGAATGGCGTATTGAGCGAAGTCGCGGATGGCCTGCTGCTCGGTGGCATCGGGGTTGGCCTTGGAGAAGACGAGGAAGGTGATGCCGACGATGGGATACGCGTCCTTGGCGGCAGCGGGCGGATCGACGACCGGAGCCCGCATGTCTTTGGCAAGCTCCTCGTCGAACGCCGCGATGGCCGAAGTGGCGGAGGCGGAATTGGGGGCGACGTAGGCGCCGGCGCGATTCTGGATCGAGGCAACAGGAAGTTTCTTCTGCGTGGCGTAGTTGAGTTCGGCGTAGCCGATCGTGCCGGCATTCTGCGCGACAAAATCGAGTAAATCGCTGCTTCCCTTTTCGCCGATGCCCGCGGGCCAGGGCACGGAAATGCCGTGACCAAATTTCTGCGACCACTCCAGGCTCACTTTGGCCAGATAGGTCGTGAGAATGTTCGTGGTGCCGCTGCCATCGGAACGATGCACCACGATGATCGCGGCATGCGGCAAAGCCTCGCCGGGATTATCGTGCGCGATGGCGGGATCCTGCCAACTGATGATCTTGCCGAGGAAGATTCCCGCGAGCGTGGAACCACTGAGGCGGAGCGGAGCCTTCAGACCCGGAACATTGTAAACAGCGACGACGGGGCCGGCGGCGACGGGAACCTGGACGAAATTGGGCAGGTCCTTGAGCTGTTCGTCGGAGAGCGGCGCATCGGTGGCGGCCATCTCGGTGGTGCCGAGCTTGAGTTCGGCGATGCCAGCGCCGCTGCCGATGGCGCGATAGTTCACCTGCACCCCCGGATGCGCGGACTGATAGGCGCTGACCCACTTCGCCATCAGCGGGCTGACGAAGGTGCTGCCTGAGGCGCCGATGGCGGTCTTCACCGTCGTGGAAACGGCGAAGTCCTTTTCTTTGACCGCGTCTTCGCCGCGATAATTGCAACCGGCGATGGTGGTCAAACCGAATATCGCGACAGCCGAAAAAAGCGAGCGGCGAGTAAGCACGACAACACCTCCTGAATCCAAGCACCACAGCCAAATCCGGGGAGCAGGGGGCTCATCTTACACGGGACGTGACTGGGGAATATTATGGCTGTGTTACAAGATTCGGCCTTGGGGAAGGATTGAAAGCTAGGGGTTTGCTGGGATTTGGAGTAGTCTGTGGTGCGCAAAAGGCGTAATTCGAAAGTGGATGATCGGAACGCGGATTTAACGGACAATTCGGCGAGGGGACGATGAAAAAGACACTCTGGAGAGCGATTTTCTTTGCGGTAACGTGCGGGGCGCTGCTGCTGGCGATCGCCGGGACGGCGACGGCGCAATACACGGACTGGCAGGCGATCGACGATTTGGGCGGGCCGAAGGAGTTTGTGGCGCGGCGGGCGGAACTGGCGGCGCAGACAAAAACGGGGTACACAATTTTGTTCGCGCGCAACGAGATTCCGGAGTCGTCGCACTACCGCGAGGACAACGATTTCTATTACTACACCGGCGTACAGGATCCGGGCGCGGTGCTGGTGATGGACAATGTGAACGGCAAGGCCATGCTGTTTGAGCCGCAGCAAGTGGGGCGGACGGCGCAGGTTTATGGCGCGAATTTGCTTTCGCAGCCGGACGCGGCGAAGAAACTGGGCTTCGACAGCGTGCAGCCGATCGGGAACCTGGACATCATGCTGTCGTACATGGCCGGAGGAAAGTCCGGCGTGGATTTGTGGGTGCGGCTGGGCTTTCCGGACAAGGCGGACGGCGCGCGGCCGGAAGTGGGACGCGATCACGCATGGAAATTCGCGCACCCGTATCACGAGGACGTCACCTCGGACGAAGCGCCTGTGAAATTGCTGGCCGAGCGCTATCCGATGACGAGGCTGCAGGACGTGACCAACATTATTGACGGGATGCGGAACATCAAGCGGCCGGGCGAGATCGAAGTGCTGCGGCGTAACGGGAAGATCAGCGCGGAAGGAAACCGCGAGGCCATGGCGCACGCGAAGCCGGAGATGCACCAGTACGAAATTGAGGCGCGGGCGTATGAGTATTACTACAGCCACGGCGCGCAGGGCATGGCGTATCTGGCGATTGTGGGATCGGGCAAGGACATCAACACCTGGCACTACTTTTCCAACCGCAACGTAATCGAGGCGAACCAACTGGTGGTATTCGATTTCGCGGCTTCGCTGGATCACCTGACGATGGACATTACGCGGACGTTCAACATCAGCGGAAAATTCACCGAGGAGCAGGCCAAGTGGTACGCCGTGGACCTGGAATCGCAGAAAGCGACCATCGCGCTGCTGAAACCCGGGCACACCTATGAAGAGGCGGAAGCGGCGGGCAAGGCCGTGTTCGAGAAAGCGGGCATCGGCAGCCAGTGGTATGGCTGGCCGGGGCATTTCGTGGGCGAAGCCACCCACGACGTGATGCGGCCGACGGGTCCGATCAAAGCGGGGCAAGTAATCACCGTGGAGCCGATCGTGGAATTTCCGGACAAGCAGATGCACTTCCGCGTGGAGGACACGATCCTGATCACCAACGGCGAACCGGAGATTCTGAGCTCGGGAATTCCGAAGGAGATCGCGGACGTGGAAAAGCTGGTGGGCAGCGAAGCAAAAGAGAAATAAGAACGAATATCAGGATATAAACTACTCGGCTACCCAGAGTGTCCCTAAAGCTGAAATCTTCTGTGCTCTTTGTGCGGGAACAACCCGCGGCAAGCGCCAGAAAAGCAATTGCTTGGTGGGAGGCCCGGCGCCCCGTTTACAATTTGCTTGTGGGCGCCGCCGGTCTTTTCTCGTGCATAGTTGCCGCAGTAGACGTGCTTGCAAGTCAATACTTCCAGCACGGGGACGCCCGCCTGCCCAATCCGCCGCACTTTGTGTTCTTAGGCATGCTTTCTTATGGTTTTGCTGCAAATATTTGTTACACCGGCGGCTGGTTGGCTGAGCTAGCTATCCGAAAAATCCTGCCGGCACAATCGGATCGCCTGGCAATTCTGAGTTTCAAATTTGGTTTGGCGTTCTCAATTCTGCTGGGTTTGTTTCCGGCGTTCATTTTCGGGGGATTCGACCTGATAGCTGCATGGCCTCACATTTTTGGTAGTGGGCATTAACAGCTACAGGCCTGAAGTGCTCACCAAAATTAGCAGTTGCCGATCGGGAGACCGGGGTTCCCGGAATTCCCTTTTGGCGGCGGGCGGCCTAGAATGAGGGCGCTGCTACGTTCATTCCAACCGAAGGTTTTTATGCGAAAAGCGACGGTGTTTGTTTTGGCGTGTTTGGTGTTGTTGCTGGTGATGTGGGCGGCTCCGGCCGGGGCGCAGACGGCGCCGACGTTTGTGGGCGTGCGGACATTTCTCAGCGCGCCCTATGAGCCGGACATCGAAAAGATACAGGCGGATTTCGCAGTGCTGGGCGTGCCGTTTGACGAAGGCACGTGGGGACAGCCGGGCGAGCGCTACGGTCCGCGGGATATGCGGGAGAATTCACAGGAGTATGCGCACGATCTGACGGAGGGGTTCTACTACATTGACGGCGACCGGACGGTGCTGAAGGGCAAGCACTGGGTGGACGTGGGCGACGTGGTGATTTATCCCACGGTGGCGGAGCAGACCGACGCGAAGATCACCGAAGCGGTGAAAAAGATCCTGGCGAAGAAGGCGTTTCCGATAATTTTGGGCGGGGATCACAGCATCACGTTTCCCGTGATTCGCGCATACGACATCCCGCTGACCGTGGTGCACATTGACGCGCACCTGGACACCTGGAACGGCGCGCCGGGAAATCTGGACCACGCGTCTTGGGTGCTGCGCGTGGCGAAATTGCCGACGGTGAAGCGCATCACGCAGATCGGGATGCGCGGGATCGCCAATGATCCGGAGTCGGCGGGCAATGCGAAGGCGCTGCACACGACGGTGGTGACGTCCGAGGAGATTCACCGGCGGGGCATCGCCGCGGCGATCGAGGCCATCCCGCAGAGCGAGAATTTATACGTGACGTTTGACGTGGATTCGATGGATCCGACGCTGGCTCCGGGAACGGGAACGCTGGAGCCGGGCGGATTGAATTTCGCGGAGATCGACGACCTGATGAAAAGGATTCCCACGAAGGGGAAACTCGTGGGGCTGGATATTGTGGAAGTGAACCCCTACCGCGATCCGTCGGGAAGAACGGCGCAGACGGCGATCCGGTTGATGGTGGATTTGCTGGGGGCGGCGTTTCATTGAGATGACGGCTCGAGCTTCAATCGGCACAGCAAATGGAGACATCCGCAATGGGTTGAGCGAGAACCCGCAAATCTAGGGCTTGGGACTTACGTGGCAATTCAGCTGAAAATTGAAAGTGATTTTGATTTGTTCTGGATTTTGTCCGGGCGGAAACTTCGATTGAAGCAGCGCATCTTTCGCGACGCCTTGAAGCAGCTTAGGCCCATCTATTTGGTCGACAGAAGAGACGTTTCCCTCGCTGTCGATTGTTAGGAAACTTGAGATCAGACCTTCCACAGAGACGATGCGAGCGAGCGGCGGAAACATGGGTATTTTTAAATCCGTTGGCTGCACCGGAACACTACTCACCAGTTGGACCGTCGGCTTTAGCGGAGTCACGAGCGACGCCTTATAAACATCGGATGCTTTATCCGGAGCATCTGGAAACAATGCGTCCAACTTTCCCGATTCGAGACTGTCTATGAGCAACGGATCGGTCAATCCTGGGGCAGGATTATTATCTTGAGGCATCGCGAAGAAAGGCTTATCCATAACCCCCGGGCCCGTTGCTTCATCGAGCTTTCGCAGCACTTGCATAGTCCAGGAAGTATCCCTTGGGGTATGTGGGTTGGCGAGGAACCAGTCTTTCTCAAGCACGTCTGTGCGAATGATTCGGGACTTGCCGCCACACTGGACCTGCAATGTAACGTGCGCCCCACTGTACACCTGTTCTTGTTTTTTCCTACCGCGCTCCTTCTTTAGCTCTTTTTCAGAAATTCGACAGGGATCTAAGCCTCCCAACAACTCCACCACAGGCGATTTGGAAATTCCTTCTGCCAATTCGACTTTGGCTGGCGCGTAGCACTTGTTCACCTCGGGTGTAAGGGTGATCTTTTGAACTTTGGAGCCATCGTCTGCTTGTTTGACGACGAATATTTCGTAGTAGTCCGTCGGTGGACCAAAATCAAAAAAAGTGTGTCTGCCAACAATGAATTGAGAGGAATCCAGGGGCGCTTCGATTTGCGCTGGCAATGGAGCGACTCCCAATGCAAGAAAGAGGGTACCGACGGAGGCTGGGAGGAGTCGCATGCGAAGGATGTTACCATGCGTGAACGAACCCGCAATAAAACTCCAATGCTCGACCTTGCCGAAACGTGTTGTTAGGATACGCGCAGGATTATGGTGCCGAAAAACAAAGTAAGGAAACAGGAACGCGCCGAGGCAGACGCGCTGCTTGAGGCGCTGTGTGGGGCACTTCGCGAGAGGTTTGGCGTTGCGGCGGGGGAACGTGTCGGGCTGGGGGTTTCGGGCGGGGCGGATTCGGTGGCGCTGCTGCGGTTGATGGTGGAGGTGCGGGAGAAGCTGGGGATTGTGGTGTGCGTGGCGCACTTCAACCACCAGTTGCGGGGGAAGGCCGCGGACGCGGATGAAAAGTTCGTGGCAAAGCTGGCGACGGAGCACGGGCTGGAATTTTTTTCGGCGTGGGAGAATGTGGCAGCGCTGGCGAAGCGGCAAAAGTGCAACCTGGAAGATGCAGCGCGGCGGGCGCGGTATGCGTTTTTCGAGCGGCTGGTGAAGGAAGGACGCATGGCGCGCGTGGCCGTGGCGCATACCGCGGACGACCAGGCGGAGACGGTGCTGGCGCACATTCTGCGCGGGACGGGAATTGCGGGGCTGGGGGGAATCCATCCGGAAGCGGGCTGCGTGTTTCGGCCGCTGTTGACGATGCGGCGGGCTGAGTTGCGCGCGTATTTGCGGAGCAAGCGGCAGGCCTGGCGGGAAGACGCGACGAATCAGGATGTGACGCGGACGCGGGCGCGGATTCGGTTGCAGTTGCTGCCGCTGCTGGAAAAGAAGTTCAATCCGGCGGTGGTGGAACATCTTTGCCAGTTGGGGGAGTTGGCGCGGGAGGACAACGCGCACCTTGAATCTGAGTCTGAAATTCGATTGAGTGCATTGAGCCAGGAAACTGCGGATGGCATCGAGGTCCCCGTTCGCGATATCCGATTGGGAACCCCTCGTCCCGACTCAAAGAACCAGCGCGAAGAGCGCTTTGGGCGAGACGGCGCTCGCGCGATCGCAAAAAGACTGGTGCGGCAAATCGTGCGTCGGGTGAAGCCGCAGGCTGGAGAGTTGGGCGCAAGGCACGTCGAAGCGGTGCTGCAGCTGGCGGAGGGTGGGCATTCGGGAAAACTGCTGCAGTTGCCGGGCGGAGTGGAAGTGCGGCGGAAGCGAGAAGAGCTGGTGTTTCGCGCGGCGGAGCGGGGAAGAAAATCCGGCGGGAAAAACAGAGCGGCGAACGGGGGGAAGCATAGCGATGCCGGGAACGCATACTCGTTGGAGGTAAGACTTCCGGCAACCGGGAAAGCGTTGCGGCTTGCTACACCTTCCCGCATCTTGCACCTGCGGGTGATTGACTGGCCCGGAGAAGGGCGAGAAACTACAGAGTGGAGGGCGGTTCTTGACCGCGAGCGATTGGGTGTCCCTTTGGTGCTGCGCAACTGGCGGGCGGGGGACACGATGCGACCCGCGGGACATCAGAAGCCGCACACCCTGGCGCGACTGTTGAACGAACTGGGCCGCTCGCGCTGGGAAAAAGAGACGTGGCCGGTGCTGGAGAGCGCGGGCGAAGTGGTTTGGGCGCTGGGCTTGCCGGTGGCAGCAGAGTTTGCGGTTGCGAAAGGAAGCCGGACAGGGGTCGTGATCACGGAGGAACCCGCAACGTGAGCCGAGCGAAGGTGGCGTCCTACTCCGCAGCGCGAATTGCGAGCCGCGTAAATGAACTCGGGCGCGCGATTTCGAAGGCGTACCGGGGCAAGCGGCTGGACGTGGTGGTCACGATGGACCGGTCGTTCGTGTTCGCGGCCGACCTGGTTCGGGAAATTGATGGCCCGGTGGCGATGCACTTTGTGAACGAAAACGTCCGGGACATCGAGTGGGGCGGACGAGCGCGACGCGAAGTTTTTTTCGGGGACCGCGAGGCGACCAGCGCGGCGAAAGAACCCGGGGAATTCAAGGGCCGCGATGTGCTGCTGGTGGACGCGGTGCTGGACAGCGGTGTGACGCAGGAATTTCTGCTGCGGCGGATCGGTGAAAGCAAACCGCGATCGCTGCGGCTGGCGGTGCTGCTGGACAAGACGTCGAAGCGGCGCGTGCACCTGGAGCCCGATTACTTTGGGTTCCGGACGGCATCTAACTTATTGTGGTTTGGCTACGGGCTTGCGGGAACGAATGGACTGGGGCGAAACGGAAAAGCCCTGGCAAGCGGCAAGGAGCCGCGAACGAGCGCCCGGAAGAAGAAGCGCTAGCGACGGGCGACGGATTTAGGGGCAGTTGGTCAGGGGCTGGATTGTGAGGGCAATGTGAATTCGACGGCAAAAACCATTTTATTCTGGATCTCGATCGTGTTTCTGGGCGTGATGCTCTGGAAGCTCGTGTCGGCGAACGGACAGCAGGCACGCGAAGACACGCCGAGCTACAGCGAATTCATGGCCAAGGTGGACGAGGGAGACGTGAAGGAAGTCACGATGTACCTCTCGCCGAACAGCTATGAAATGCAGGGCGAATATACGCGGCCGGCAAACCGCAAATTCCGCGTGACGATTCCGAAGGAAAACGCACCGGCCATTACGAAGGCGCTGCAGGACAAAGCGGTGCAGTTGAGCGTGAAGGAAGTACGGAGCGGCGATTGGGTTTTGATTCTGCTCAATGCCCTGCCCTTGCTCCTGCTGGCGGGTTTCGTGTTTTTCCTGATGCGGCAGATGCAGGCGGGCGGAAACAAGGCGTTGAGTTTCGGGAAGTCGCGGGCGCGGCTGCTTTCCGCGCAGCAAAAGAAGGCGACGTTTAAAGATGTGGCGGGCAGCGACGAAGCGAAGGAAGAGCTGCAGGAAATCATCGAGTTTTTGAAGGACCCGCAGAAGTTCCAGAAGCTGGGCGGACGTATTCCGAAGGGCGTGCTGCTCGTCGGACCTCCGGGAACGGGCAAAACGCTGCTGGCGCGGGCGATTGCGGGCGAAGCGAACGTGCCGTTCTTTTCGATTTCGGGTTCGGACTTCGTGGAGATGTTCGTGGGCGTGGGCGCGAGCCGCGTGCGCGATTTGTTCGAACAGGGCAAGAAGAACGCGCCGTGCATCATCTTCATCGACGAAATTGACGCCGTTGGACGGCACCGCGGGGCGGGCCTGGGCGGCGGCCACGACGAGCGCGAGCAGACCTTGAACGCGCTGCTGGTGGAAATGGACGGGTTCGAATCGAACGAGGGCGTGATTCTGATCGCGGCCACAAACCGGCCGGATGTGCTGGATCCGGCGCTGCTGCGGCCGGGGCGTTTTGACCGGCGCGTGGTGGTGGCGCGTCCCGACGTGAAGGGGCGCGAAGAGATTTTGCGCGTGCACACGCGCAAAGTGCCTCTGGCGGACGATGTGGATCTTTCGATCATCGCGCGCGGGACGCCCGGATTTTCGGGCGCCGATCTGGCGAACCTGGTGAACGAAGCGGCGCTGTGGGCGGCGCGGCAGAACCGCAAGTTCGTGATGATGGACGATTTCGAAATGTCCAAGGACAAGGTGCTGATGGGCGTGGAGCGCAAGTCCATGATCCTGTCCGACGAAGAGAAGAAGAACACCGCGTATCACGAAGCGGGGCACGCGCTGGTGGCGGCGATGACGCCGGGCGCCGATCCGGTGCACAAGGTGACGATTATTCCGCGCGGCATGGCGCTGGGCTTGACGATGCAACTGCCCGAAGCGGACAAGCACACCTACACGAAAGAATATCTGGAGGGCATGCTGGCCGTGCTGATGGGCGGCCGAAGCGCCGAGGAGATTTTCCTGGGGCACATTACGACGGGCGCGGGCAACGACATCGAACGCGCCACGGACATCGCGCGCAACATGGTCTGCGAATGGGGCATGAGCGACCTGGGACCGCTGGCCTTCGGCAAGAAGGAAGAAGCGATCTTCCTGGGCCGCGAGATCGCGCAGCATCGCGACTTCAGCGAAGACACCGCGTTGCAGATTGATCGCGAAGTGAAGCGGATCGTGAGCAACGGCTACGAAAAGGCGAAGAACCTGCTCTCCACGCACAAGGAGACGCTGGACAACATCGCGCAGGCGCTGCTGGTGCGCGAAGTGCTGGACGCCAACGAAGTGAAGCTGCTGATGGAAGGCAAGCCGCTGCCGGAAAAGCCGCGGACGCCTCCCACGCCGCCTCCCACGGCGGCGGCACCGGCGGCGGATCCGAAGGTTGTGAGGCCGGAGATGCGGCCGGCGCCGGGTTTCACGCGAGGGGATTCTCCGGCGAAGGCGTAGGTCGGCTACTCACAATTCGATCCATGGATACGAAAGCCCCCGAAAGTTCGGGGGCTTTCTTTTTATAACTCCCAAAGCACCTAACTTGACCGGAATTGCGCAAAGCACTAGCATCGCGCAGGCAGACCCGGAGGATCCATGCCAAAGAGGAGTCTTTTTCTTGTGTTGATTTTTGCGGTATTACCGGCTCTGGCGGAAAAGACTTATGCAGGTCAACTACCTGGGGCCGCCTGCGACCTACCTTTTGTTGCCAGCCGCTTCGATAAAGAATCAAGAATTGAGGTCCTCACCGGGAATTTGTCGCCCGATAATTTTCAGGTCCGCGTCGGGGATTCCTCTGTCAAGGTAAGCCACATGTCGATTGACAGCTCCGCGAAGCGCATTGCCTTGGTCCTCGATGCCCGGAGCAAAGTAGATGCCGAGGAATGGGGCCTGGAAACGGACCTTGCCATATCTCTGGCGAGTCACGGACGGAATGGAGACCAGTTTGTTCTCTTCCTTGCCAATGCGCGCGCACCGGAGGAAGGATTTCAATCCCCCACCTCCATGGTGGAGTTGCTAGAAAAACTGAAAAAGTCCCGCCCGATAATTTCGGGCAAGGACGACATGACGGAAGTACTTTTGGCTGCGGCCCGAAAACTCGATCCGCCCAGGTTCGGCGACACTCTGTTTTTGTTTGGCCGAGTGGAAAATTCCGGCAGCGCTACGGAATTCGACGAGTTGAGGACACTGCTTCTGGAGAATAGGATCAGATTTTACGGAGTGAGTTTCACCGACCCACTGAAAGGGAGCGTGCCTGCCGGATGGAATCCGAACATGCCACTTCCCTCGACCTTTCGACGTCCAGAATTGGATCAACTCAGCTCAGAGACCGGCTATCCCATCTCCTATCACCAGCCCGAGGTGTTCCGGCAATTTAAGGAGCAACTGCCGCTCTTGAAAAACTACCTGGGGCTGTTGTACGAAGAGATCGCCGAACCCTATCGGCTGTCCTTTGAAGTGCCGGGGAATTCAAGTCCCGCGAAGCTGGAGATTAACTTAGTCGGGTCGGCGGCTGAGGACATAAGGGAGAACAGCATACATTACCAGCGGACGGTGCTCCCCTGTGCGGCTCGGCAATAGCGGACGGACAGGATGCCGAAACCTCTGTGGTAGAGTACGGCGATTATGGCGATCCTAGACGAAATTACGAACGGGCGGACGGAGCTGGCTTTTGAATACCTGGCGGCCGGGAATCCCGCGAATTCGCGCGATGGCGATGGCGTTTCGCTGCTGCAGTGGTGCGCCTACTACGGAGATGTGAGCGCCATGAAGCATTTGTTGGCGAATGGCGCGGCGATCGAATCGCTGGGAGAGAATCTGGGATTGGACGCGGCGAGCTTTCACGGACACTGGCAGCTTTGCAAGTTCCTGATCGAGCGCGGGGCGGACGTGAACCGAATTGATAAGGATACGGGAGAATCGCCGCTACATGCGACGCTGTGTACCTCCGAGCGGATGCGCCGGAATCTGGTGATGAAAGTTTTGCTGGCTCATGGGGCGAATCCGAACTGCTTCACCAAGCCGAATGTCGAGACCGGAGGCTTCATGCGCGACTGCCGGACAAAGGGAGAGACGCCCTTGCACCGCGCCGCGGCCTTTGGCGACGAGGAAGCGATTCAGTTGCTGCTGGATGCCGGGGCGAAGA
>Ga0335077_10004862_pt1 | contig 16429 bp, 12 predicted proteins | sample Lox_Sample_31_FD_207151 | JGI IMG/M metagenome (GOLD analysis project Ga0335077, IMG submission 207151) | Soil microbial communities from Loxahatchee National Wildlife Refuge, Florida, United States - Lox_Sample_3.1 | ecosystem: Environmental > Terrestrial > Soil > Wetlands | place: USA...
GGCGCCGCCGGATCCGCGGCCGGCCAGGACGGGCCGGTGCCAGCCGACCTGATCGCAGCGGTGGTCAGGGTGCTGGCGGCGTGGGACTGGGCCCGCCGGCCCGCGGCCGTCATCGCGATGCCGTCGCGTACCAGGCCGCTGCTCATCACGAGCCTGGCCAGCCAGATCGCGGGCATCGGCCGGATGCCCTACCTCGGTGCGCTCGACTACGACGGATCGGCCGCGCCCGCCAGGCAGTACAACAGCGCCCAGCGGCTGCGCGCCGTCTGGGGCAGCCTCGTAGTGCCCGGTCCGGTGCGCGCCGAGCTGGCCGGGACGGACGGGCCAGTCCTGCTGGTGGACGACCGGATCGAGACCGGCTGGACGATGACCGTCGCGGCGATGCGACTGCGTGCGGTCGGCGCCAGCGCGGTGCTCCCGCTGGTGCTCGCCACCGCCGCGGGCTGATCCACCCGCGAAATCCGCGTGCTTCCACGGCACGGGTGCTGGCAGGCTAGGAGGCATGCCCGGTCGCGCCCTGAGCTTCGGAGTCAGGGCGGAGGCGTACGAACGGTTCCGGCCGGGCTACCCGGACGAGCTCATCGACCTGGTGCTGAGCTACGCCGGCCGGCCGGTCACCACCGCGCTGGAGATCGGCGCCGGGACCGGCAAGGCAACCCGCCTGTTCGCCCGGCGCGGGATCGCTGTCACCGCGACCGAGCCGGACGCGGCCATGCTCGCCGAGCTGGTCAGGCACGTACCGGGCAGCGTGCGGGCCGTGCGGGCCGCGTTCGAGGATGTGCAGCCCGACCGCGCCTACGGGCTGGTCTACGCCGCGGCGGCGCTGCACTGGACGAACCCGGCGGGCCGGTGGTCGCGCGCGGCGGCGCTGCTGGAACCCGGCGGCGTGTTCGCCTCGTTCGGGGGCCCCATTCAGCCGGCCGACCCGGCAGTCGGGGAGGCCGTCCGGGCGGCCCGGGCGCCGTTCCTGGCATCCGACGACGTCCCGTCCCCGGATGGCACGCCGCCGGACCAGGAGATGCAGTGGCCCGGCACCGAACTGCAGCGGTCCGAGTGGTTCACCGACGTCCGGCAGGTCGTGATTGAGCGCCGTCTCACGATGAGTGCCCGCGACTACGTCGGCCACCTCTCGACAATCTCGGCTTATCTCGAGCTGCCGGCCGCGGACCAGGAGCAGGCGTTCCGCGAGATCAGCCGCGTGCTGCCGGAGACGGTCGCGATCGCGGCCGACATAACCGTCCATCTCGCGCGCCGGGACGCACTGTCATATAAGCCGCCAGCCGATGTCGGCGGGCCGGGTTAACCTGACGGGATGCTGGAGTCCTTCCATCCGGCGGTACGGACGTGGTTCGAGCGGCGGTTTCCGGCCGGTCCGACGCAGCCGCAGGCTGAAGGCTGGGCGCAGATCGCGGCCGGGCGGCACACGCTGATCGCCGCGCCGACCGGGTCGGGCAAGACGCTCGCGGCCTTCCTGGTGTGCGTCGACCGGATCTACCGGGCATACGACCCGGACGCCGAGCCGGGTGACGGCCCGCAGGTTGTCTACGTGTCGCCGCTCAAGGCGCTCGCGGTGGACATCTGGCAGAACCTTGAGCGCCCGCTGGCGGAGATCGCCGGCGTGGCCGCGGAGCTCGGCCTGCCCGCGCCGCCGATCCGGGTGTCGGTCCGTACCGGTGACACCGCCGCCGCCGAGCGCGCCGCGATGCTCAGGCGGCCGCCGGACTTCCTGATCACGACGCCCGAGTCGCTCTACCTGCTGGTGACCGCCGAGCGCAGCCGGGCGATGCTCAGGGCGGTGGGTACGGTCATCGTGGACGAGATCCATGCGGTGGCGGGCAACAAGCGCGGATCGCACCTCGCGCTGACGCTGGAGCGCCTCCAGCACGTCGCCGAGCGGCCGCTGCAGCGGATCGGCCTGTCCGCCACCCAGCGCCCGGTCGGCGCCGTTGCCCGGCTGCTGGTGGGGTCGGGCGAGGACCGGTCGGACGCCGACGGGCAGCCGCGGTGCTCGATCGTGGACACCGGCCACCGGCGTGAGCTCGACCTCGGGCTCGAGCTGCCGGGCGACGAGCTCGGCGCGGTTGCCAGCACCGAGCAGATGGCCGAGATCTGCGACCTGATCGCCGGGCACGTCGGGCAGCACCGGACCACGCTCGTCTTCGTCAACACCAGGCGGATGGCCGAGCAGCTCGCCCATCAGCTCGGGGAGCGGCTCGGCGATGGCCAGGTGGTGGCTCATCACGGCAGCCTGTCGAAGGACCGCAGGCAGCGGGTCGAGACCCGGCTGCGCACCGGCGACCTGCGCGCGCTGGTCGCGACCGCGTCGCTCGAGCTGGGCATCGACATCGGGCCGGTCGAGCTGGTCTGCCAGATCGGCTCGCCGCGCAGCTTCGCCACCTTCCTGCAGCGCGTTGGCAGGTCGAACCATTCAAGGAACGGCATCCCCGCCGGGCTGCTCTATCCCACCTCCCGGGACGAGCTGGTGGAGTGCGCAGCGCTCATGCGGGGCGCGCGGTCGGGCCGGCTGGACCGGCTCCGGATCCCGGCGTGCCCGCTGGACATCCTCGCCCAGCAGGTCGTGGCCGAGTGCGCGGCGGCCGAGTGGGACGCCGGCGAGCTGCTGTCCCTGGTCCGCGGCGCCGCACCGTTCGCCGCGGTGTCGGACGAGGACTTCGCCGACGTGACCGAGCTCGTGTCCGAAGGGATCCGTACCGGGCGCGGTCGGCGGCTCGCCTACCTGCACCGGGATCAGGTGAGCGGACGGCTCCGCGGCAGGCGCGGCGCCCGGATAGCGGCGCTCACCTCCGGCGGCGCGATTCCCGAGCTCGGCGACTTCCGGGTGCTGGCCGATCCAGACGACACCGTGGTGGGAACCGTCAACGAGGACTGGGCCGTCGAGAGCATGGCGGGCGACGTCTTCCTGCTGGGCACGACGTCGTGGCGGATCCGCCGGGTGGAACCCGGCATCGTCAGGGTCGTCGACGCGCAGGGCGCGCCGCCCTCGGTGCCGTTCTGGCTCGGGGAGGCGCCGGGCCGGACGCACGAGCTGTCGGAGGAGGTGTCCGCGATCCGGTCCTCGGTCGCCGAGCGGCTGACGGTCGGCGGCCACGGCGCGGCGGTTGCCTGGCTGATGGCGGAGTGCGCCCTCGGCGCGGCCGCCGCCGAGACGATCGCCGCCTACCTGGGCGCCGGGCTCGCGCAGCTCGGCGTGCTGCCGACCATGGACACGATCGTGCTGGAGCGGTGCTTCGACGAGGCCGGCGGCATGCAGCTCATCGGGCACGCGCCGTTCGGCGCCCGGCTGAACCGCGCCCTCGGGCTCGCGCTGCGCAAGCGGTTCTGCGTGACCTTCGACTTCGAGCTGCAGGCCGCGGCCAGCGATGACGCGGTCCTGCTGTCCCTCGGGCCGCAGCACAGCTTTCCGCTGGAGCGGGTGCCGAAGTTCCTGGCCTCGGGCACGGTCGAGGAGGTCGTCCGGCAGGCCGTGCTGACCGCGCCGCTGTTCCCGGCCAGGTGGCGGTGGAATCTGAACACGTCGCTGGCCGTGCTGCGCTGGCGCGGCGGCCGGAAGAACCCGCCGGCGATCCAGCGGATGGAGTCCGACGACCTGATGGCGGCGGTGTTCCCCACGCTCGCCGCCTGCCAGGAGAATGTCGCGCCCGGCCCGATGGAGATACCCGACCACCTGCTCGTGCGGCAGACGCTGCAGGACTGCCTGCGGGATGCGATGGACATCGACGGGCTGCGCGACCTGGTCGCCGGCATCGAGGACGGTCGCGTCCGCGTCGTAGTGCGGGATACCACCGAGCCGTCCGTGCTCGCGCACGAGATCCTGAACGGGCGGCCCTTCACCTACCTCGATGACGCGCCGCTGGAGGAGCGGCGCAGCCGCGCTGTCCCGCTGCGGCGCGGACTCCCGGTGGAGCCGCACGAGCTCGGCCGGCTGGACCCGGCGGCCATCGACCGCGTGGCCGGGCAGGTCAGGCCGGACCCGCGGGACGAGCACGAGCTGCATGACCTGCTGCTCAGCCTCGTCGCCGTCCGTCCCGACGAGGCGTGGCTGCCGTGGTTCGATGCCCTTGTCGCCGGGCGGCGCGCGGTAGCAGTCCATGCCGCGGGCGATGTGCTCTGGGCATCGGTGGAACGGCTGCCCGCAATCGAGGCGCTGTACCCCGGCGCGGAGCGCGTTCCGGACCACCCGTGCCCGGTACCAGCTGAGCCGCCCGACGAGGAGGCGGCCGCGGCAGACCTGCTCCGGGGCCACCTGGAGTGCCGCGGTCCGTCGACGGCGGCCGAGCTGGCTGCGGCCGCCGCGCTGCCGGAGACGCTGATGATCCGGGCCCTCGCCGTCCTCGAGACGGAGGGTCTTGCGATCCGCGGTCATTTCGGCGCGACGGGCGGCGCCGATGAGTTCTGCTCACGCCGGCTGCTGTCGCGCATCCACGGCTACACCAGGCAGCGGCGCCGGCGGGAGGTCGAGCCCGTGACGGCGCAGGACTTCATGCGGTTCCTGCTGCGCTGGCAGCACGTCGCGGACGGGACCAGGCGCGAGGGGCGATTCGGGGTGCTGTCCGTCATCGAGCAGCTGCAGGGCTTCGAGCTCGCCACGGGCGCATGGGAGAGCTCGGTGCTCGCCGCGCGAGTGGACGGCTACCGCCGGGACTGGCTGGACGAGCTGTGCATGTCCGGCCAGGCCTGCTGGGGTCGGCTGTCGATCAGGGACACCGAGCCCGACGGCGAGCCCCGCCGGTCGGGGATGGCCCCGTCCCGTGCGACGCCGATCACGCTGGCGCTCCGCGATGACCTGCCCTGGCTGCTGCGCGCCGCCCGCGGTGACCTCGCCCCGGCGGAGCCGCCCGAGGGCCGGACCAGGGACGTGCTCGACGCGCTGCGCGCTCATGGCGCGCTGTTCAGGACCGACCTCGCGACCCGGACCGGACGGCTGCCGTACGAGATAGACGAGGCGCTGTGGGAGGGCGTGGCGCGCGGGCTCGTCACCGCTGACGGGTTCCGCGCCGTCCGGGCGCTGCTGCGGCGCGGGAGTCCGGAGCGGTACGCCCCGACGCGCGGGCTGCGCCGGGGCCTGCGCGCGTCGACTGGTGCCACCGGCCGGTGGTCGCTGCTGCCCGCGCCGGCAGCGGACGCGGACGCCGACGAGCTGGCGGAGGCGGTCGCGCAGCAGCTCGCCGAGCGCTGGGGCGTTGTCTTCAGGGACCTGGTGGCGCGGGAGAACCTGGCGGTCCCCTGGCGCGACGTGCTGTGGGCGTTCCGGCGCATGGAGGCCCGCGGCACCATCCGGGGCGGCCGGTTCGTGACCGGCTTCAGCGGCGAGCAGTACGCCCACCCGGACGCCATCGACGTGCTGAAGACCGTCAGGAAGCAGCGGCCGGGCGGCGAGACCGCGCGCCTGTCCGCCGCCGACCCGCTGAACCTGACCGGCATCGTGCTGCCGGGCCCGCGCATCCCGGCGATCGGCGCCAACACCGTCACCTACGTCGACGGCGTCGCCGCCTAGCGGTCAGCCGCCGGGCGGCGAGACCCGCCACCGGCGCTGCGCTTCGTACCGCGGCCGGAGCACCATGCGGTAGAGCAGCCGGGCGGGCCGCGGCAGCTCGGTCAGCACTGCCGCGGCGTCCTGCTGGCTCGCGTCGTCGAGGATCCAGGTCAGGAACTCTGGTCGCTCCCGCGGCGAGCGCCTTGCCCGTTCCTTGTGCAGGAACGTCCGCCACTGCGCCCGGGTCAGGTGCTGCTCGACGAGCGGAAGCACCGCGCGTTCCTCGTGCGCGAGGTGGTCGAGCAGCACGACGGAGAGGTGCCCGGCGGCTGCCGCCGGCTCGCTACCCCCGCGGAGCGCGGCGTCGACGGCCGCGAGCGCGGGCGGGATCTGCTGGTGCTCGGCCACCATGGCGTCCACCGCGGCCAGATCGGCGGGATCGGTGAGCTGCCGTCGCAGCACGGGCCACAGGTCGTCGTCCTCGGCCCGGTGGTGGTTGTCCAGCTGAGCACGGAAGGCGTCCCAGCCGGCCAGCACGGCCGGTGCCGCCGCACTGCCGCCGAGCTCGGCGGCGGCATCGCGCAGCCGCGCCAGGTCGCGCCGCAGCGCCGCGTGCAGGGCGCGCATGAAGCCGATCTCGGCCGGCGCCGCCGCGTCGGCGCCTGCGCGGCGGGCCCGCAGCCGCACCGCGCCCGCTACCAGGGCCGCGCCGGCCAGCGGGCCGAGGATCCGGCGGGCACGCCGGATGCCGTTGCCTGTCATCGTCTCTCACCTCTCGATCCAGATATGCAGGCGGCACGGAAGTGATCCGCGCCGTCGTTCCTTGCGGAGCGGCCGGGCCAATGTTAATTTGACGACTAAACATTAGATCTCTAACTCTAGGAGATTACGACATGGAAGTCCAGCCGCTGCAGGGACGGGTGGCCATGGTCGCCGGGGCAAGCAAGGGGATCGGAGCGGCGACCGCCGAAGCGTTCGCGGCCGCGGGTGCGGCGGTGGTGCTGGGCGCCAGGGACCTTGCGGGGCTGAACGGGGTCGCTGCGCGCATCCGCGCCAGCGGCGGCACGGCGCTCGCGGTGCGTACCGACGTCAGCGACGAGGCTTCGATGCGCGCTTTTGCCGAGGCGGCACTGGCCGAGTACGGACGGCTGGACGCGGCCTTCAACAACGCGACCGACGGACCCAGGCCGGCGCCGCTGGCGGAGATAGACACTGCCGAGTTCGATCGGGGCATCGCGACGAACATCCGCGGGACCTTCCTCGGCATGAAGTATCAGATCCCGGCGATGCTGCGCGGCGGCGGCGGCGCGATCGTCAACATGGCCTCGCTGGCGGGCAGCACCGGGGTCGCGAACCTGGCCGCCTACGTCGCTGGGAAGGCGGGCATCATCGGGCTGACCAAGGTCGCGGCTCTCGACTACGCCGACCAGGGGATCCGCGTCAACGTGGTAGCGCCGGGCACGATCCTGACCCATCACCTGGCGGCCGCGGGCGAGAACGCGCAGCGCGCCGCGGCCGCGGCCGCGCCGATGCGGCGGATCGGAACCGTGGCCGAGGTGGCGAGCACCGTGCTGTGGCTGTGCTCCGAGCGGGCCAGCTACATCAGCGGCGTGGTGGTGCCGATCGACGGCGGCCAGTCGGCCGGGACCAAGCCGCCGCAGATGTACCGGCAGGGCGAGCCGATGCGGGCCTGACGGGTCAGGTCTTGTACTTCAGCGCGACGATCATGAGCAGTACAAAGACGATCAGCACGACGATGCCGCGGAGCGCGAACTTCCGGATCTCGCGCGCCATGCCCTTGATCTGGGTGCGGCGGGAGCGGATGCCCAGCCGCGCCTGGTTGGCACGGGTGGCATGCCAGACCAGGTAGCCGGCGACGATCGCGATGACAATGACCAAGACAGGTAGCCGATCTGAGGGGATTGGACCGGGTGCGTCTAGCTCACCGCGCCGTGCTGTGGCGTGTCAACTCAGGCTGCGGCGTGTCCGCAGTCAGCCGGACCCGCTGCCGTGTGCCGGCGGGGCCGGCGGGGTGGCCGTGCAGGTGAGATGAGCGTTGTCCGGGACGAGGCTGATGTGCAGCCCGCCGCCGCCGGGGACGGCGAAGTAGCCGAAGCTCAGTTCCTCTCCCGCGGGGATCGCGGACAGGGTGATGACGGTGACGCTGCGGCCGCCTGCAGCCGGAGATCGCGAGATGACCCGCGGCAGCCCGTCAGACGGGCGGCCGGGCACTGTGCAGACGGAGCCGACGGTGACCACGGCCGGGACGCCGGCCCTGGCGAGCGCTTGCTGCAGGGCTTCCGGGTCGAAGACCTGGCCCTGGTTAAGCGTCAGGGTCACGGTGCCAGCCGGGTTCGTCAGCACCGAGCGCGCGCTCGCACGCGCTGGCGGCCCGGACGGCGGCCGCGCGGAGGATCACCAGGCGCGCTACGGCAGGGACTGTGCTTCCAGCGGCCCGTGCAGGCCGTGCTCCGGCTGTGATCCCGCGGGCACGGCGACCGGGGTGCTCCACCTGTCGATCAGCTCGGTCAGCGCGGCGTTGAAGCGCACCTGGCTGCGCGGCTCGGCCGGGCCGAGCAGGTACTCCCGCAGTTCCGACCGCGCGCCGGCGAGCCGGTCGGGGGCTGCCAGCAGGACCTGGTCCAGGATCTCCGGCAGGCCCTCGCAGTCCGGCCGCAGCACGTACGCGGCCGCCGCGCTCGGGTTCGCCGACCGGAACGCGCTCTCCGGCACATCGTTCGGGTTGGTCACGATGTAAGGCTTGCCGCACCCGATGAAGTCGCTGACCAGGCTCGAGATGTCGCTGATCAGCAAATCGCAGCAGTTGAAGGCCGAGTACAGGCTCGGCAGCGGCCCGCCCTGCGTCAGATGCTGCCAGGCCGGGTAACCGGTCCAGTACTGGTCGTGCCATTCGTCCGTCAGCCGCTCCCACGCGGCCTCGTCTGCGGCGCCGGAACGCGCGTCGCGGGCCATGCCCGCGTAGTCGGGCCAGCCGCTGCGGACCGGGTCCGCCGGCAGCGGCGCAGCGTGCGCGAGCGCCGCCCGCCGGGCCTCGATCCGCCCGAGCCGCGCGAGCACCGCGGCCTCATCCGGCTGCTCCCGGCCGGGCCGGCCGGCCGCGCGGGCCTTCCTGGCCTTCGCGATGACGGCGACGACCTGCTTATGCGCGGCCGCGGCGGCCGGGCTCTCCGTCCCCGTGAGCGGATGGGGCCGGTAGAGCAGCCGGACGCGGTCGTCGGCCGTCAGCATGCTGACGAGCCGCACGCCCATCCGGATCGTTGACATCGGCGAGGCTGCCGACTCCCAGCCCTCCCACGTCGGCGCGTACAGGACCGTGATCTGGCCGGCCGCTGCTGCCCGGCCCGCCAGCACCAGGTCGGCAAGCTGCGGGCGGCCGACGGCCCTCAGGTCCTCGGGCTTGACGCCGACGCGCGCGCGCAGGTACCTGTCCTTGCCCGCCTGGCCGGCGACCCAGATCTCGTCGTAGGCCTTGCTGAACGGGTTCGAGCTCGCTGCCTTGTCGCTGTCACCGTGCCCCACGAACACGTGCGCCATCCCGCGGTTGCGGAGCATGTGGATGTTCTTCGCATTGTTGGACGGGTACAGCACCACCTTCAGCGTCGGCAGCTCGAAGTCGGCGAGGTCACCCTGCTGGTCGAGGCAGACCACCGGCACGCTCGTGCGGCCGAGCTGGCCGACGAGCCAGCGCTCGCGCATGATGATCACCGCCGGCCGATTCAGCCGGGCGAGGACGGGCAGCCACATGTCAGCCTGGTAGATCGTCTGCGGCCCGCCGGAGAAATAGAGCGCCACCTCCGGGGCGTGCTCCCTGATCCGCGCGTTGACGCTGCCCAGCACCTGCCGCGGCGCGGCCAGCCGCCGGTGCCGGGAGAGATGGACAGCAAGGACGGCGCATCCGGCCAGCCCGGTCCCGATGCCGAGGCCGAAGCCAGCCGCTATCCAGTCGTAGTTGCCGGTAAAGACCGTGACCACGCCGCCCGCCATCGGGGGGATGTCGAGCATGAGCAGGCGCCAGCTGTGATTGGTCGTGAGCAGCCGGGGCGGGGCATCTGGAATGCGAAGCGCGTCGAGGTCGACGTTGCGGGTCACGACCGGCAGCCGCCGCCGCTCGATGATGTAGATGACGGCGGCCGACCATCCCGCGCGCACAGCGTGCAGCCCGAAGATGCCGACGGCGAGAACCGCGAGCTGATCCGCGTCCACGTCGGTCCCGCGGGCGAGCAGGATCATCAGCGCGCACTGCCGGATCACCGCCCGCAGCCCGGCGCCGACCTGGAGCCAGTTGAGCTGGCCGGCGAGCTTCGGCGTCAGGTCCGGCGCGGCCAGCTCGGCCAGATAGCACCCGGTCGCAGCCACCGCGAAGACGACGCGGCCGCCGGGCCGGGTCGCGAGCGCCGCGGCTGCCAGCATGACCGGATAGCTGGCCAGCAGCAGACCCGCGACGGCAAGGCGGATCTCGCGACGTGATCCGAGGCTGGACACCAGACGTTCCATCCGGCTAGTCCGTGGCTTCCTGCACCAGCATGGCCGGACCCGTTGCGATCGCACGGGCCGTGGCCGGGACCGGCTGGTCTGACTGCGCCGGCGGCTGGATGACCGCGGCCGTGCGGGCACGCGCGCCCGGCCGCGTCGGATCGGACCGGCGCACGTCGATCACCTGGCCGGTCAGGTCGGATACCAGGACGTCGACCGACCTCAGCGCGACCGCGGCGGAATTCAGCAGGCCCGAAGGCGGCTCCTCGCCGAACGCGGCCACCCGCATCGATGTCCTGGTCCGCTCGGGGTTGATGCAGTTGACCCGGACGCCAGCCGCCGACCACTCGTCGGCCAGCGCCTGGGTCAGGTTGACGACCGCGGCCTTGGTCGCCGAGTACATGCTGTAGCCGGCCCGCCCCCTGGTGTAGGAGCTCGAGGTGTAGAACAGCAGCTGCCCGCGCGACCTGGCGAGGTACGGGAGCGCGGCCCTGGCGACGATGGCCGGGCCGATCAGGTTGACGTTCACGGTATCGGCGATTACGGCTGGGTCGAGATCGGCGAGGTTCCCGGTGGTGAGCACGCCCGCGGTGTTGACGACGTAGTCGAGCTGGCCGGCCTGAGCCGCGGCAGCTCGCAGCGCGCTCGCCACGTCGTCCGGCCGCTCGACATGGGTGCCGGTCTCGGACCGGCTGAAGGACAGGACCCGCGCGCCGAAGTGCTCGGCAACCGCTCGGATGTCGGCTCCGATTCCCCGGCCGCCGCCGAAGATCACCATCGTCCGGCCGTCCAGCCTGGCGCGGTAATCGCCGGCCGACAGCGGCGGCACACCGAGGTCGGAGGTGAACTGGAACAGCTTGTCCGCGACGTAGACGTCGATAGGGTGCGTCACCTTCATGTTCCGCTCGCTGCCCCGGATCACCCGGATCGGGATGTGCGGCAGGTACCGGTGGACGACTCCGCAGTCATCGGTCGGCGGCTGCAGCGACCAGTCCGGATCCGCGCTGGCGCGCTCATAAGCGCGCCGGATTACAGACAGCCGGAACCCCTGCGGCGTCTGCCCGCGCCGCAGCCGGGCACGCGGCGGCATGCCGACGATGATGTCGTCCTCGCTGACCGTGACCACCGTGTCGGCTGACTCGATGGCCACGTCGATGGCCTCGGCGCTGGCGAGGGCCTGCACGCAGTCCGTGATGATCCGCTGGTCGATCAGCGGCCGGACGGCGTCATGAAACAGGACGTTGCAGTCGTCGTCCGGGCCGAGCTGCCCGCTGAGCAGGTCTATGGCCCGGCGGGTCGAGCCCGTCCGGTCCGTGCCGCCCTCGATGACGTGCGTCACCTTCGCGTAGCCGCCGCGGGCGGCCAGCTGCCGGACGGCTTCGACGTGCCCCGCGGCCATCACGACGACGATCTCGCTGATCTGCGGGTGAGCCTCGAAGGCGTCGAGGGCGTGCTCGATGATCGTCTTGCCGGCGATCTTGAGCAGCTGCTTCGGCAGGTCCAGGCCGATCCGCGTGCCGGTCCCGCCAGCGAGCACCACCGCCACGGTGCGAACAGCGCGATCATCCATGTCATCCCAGCCTCAGCATCGACGCCGCGCGAGATCACCGTGTGGCAGGCCGACCGACCACCACGCGCAGTTCGCGTTCAGGGCATCCGGCGGTCGCCTGCTAACCGACTAAATCAGTAGGAAGTTTACCGCTCGTTTGCCTAAATGTGGATAGATTTTCACGGAAGCGTCCGCTGGTCCGCAAGCGGTTCTGCCACAAATCTGGATGGTTTCTGCCGGTCAGGCATCGCGATCCCGACCTCGGGAGGAGCTAGCGTCACGGGCTCGATGGGGCATCAGAGGTCAGTCTGGGGCCCTAAGAGGGGCAGCGAACCGCCCTCTTGAGTGTCGTCAAGTGTCTTGGCCCCACCTGTCGTCATGAATTTCGGCTCCAGTGACGGGCTGGATGTGCGGGGGCGGGGCTTACCGCTGGCGACGCTGGGCGCCGGTGGTCCGCCGGAGGGGCGCCCGCCGCGTTGCCGATAGGCCCTCTGCCGTTCCCTGTCAGGTCTGAGCGTGTCCGCCATCTGAGATGGTGCGGGCCGATATTGGCTGGGCTGGTGCTGACCTTGCGTCCATGCTGTATGTCATGGCAGAGCTGATCGATCCGTCGGCGGGGTTGCGGCTGTCGTTCCTGGGCGCTGTGGAGGAGTTCCGGTCGGGCCCTGACTACCCGGTTCCCTGGTTCGTCGATGATGTCGATGCTCAGGCCCTGGTCGATCCGCAAGCGTTCGGCGGGTATGTCGCGCGCGTGCTGGGTGAACGGGCCCTGGTGGATGGGTGCAGCTGGTTCGTGCCGATGACCACGTTGTGGTGGGTCGACGGCGAGCGGTTCCTGGGCAGGCTGGCGATTCGGCACCGGCTGACCCCGGCGCTGGAGAAGGCTGGTGGCCATATCGGCTATGACGTGCGTCCCAGCGCCCGCCGCCTTGGACATGCGACCGCCATGCTCAGCCAGGCGCTGCCGGTCGCTCGCTCCCTGGGCATCTCCGAGGCGCTGGTGATGTGCGACAGGACCAACATCGCTTCGCAGCGAGCCATCGAGGCCAACGGCGGCCGGCTCTGGGATATCACTGAAGAAAAGCGCCGTTACTGGGTGCCGACACAGCCTTGATCTTGTGCTCCGTCTTGTCCAGTCGAGGTCTCACGATGTCCGCTGGCGGGCGCATGCAGGGAGTTGCAGGAGCCGGCGGTCGCGGTGCGTTCGTTCTATCCGGCTGGCCGGTGATGCTCAGCTTGTCGTCTGCCGCTGATGTGGATTCCCAGTTTCCGGGTTTTGGCCGGGCCGGCGGCCGCGGCTGGCGGCCAGCCGGTAGGACTGGGTGCCGGTCTCCAGGATGTGCGCGTTGAAGGTGACGCGGTCGACTATGGCGGCGACGAGGCGGGGGTCGGGGAATACGGTTCCCCATTCGCTGAACGGCAGATTCGTACCGATCGCGATGGAGGCTCGTTCCTCCCGTTCGGTGATGATCTGGAAGAGCAGTTCGGCGCCGCGGGGGTCGAGCTGGACGTAGCCCAGCTCGTCGAGCAGCAGCAGGTCGAGGCGGCCGTAACGGCCGACGACGCGGGACAGCTGCCGGTTGTCGGAGGCTTCGGCGAGCTCGTTGACCAGCTGCGCGGTGGTCGCGTAGCGGACCCGGCGGCCGTGCTCGCAGGCCGCAAGCCCCAGGCCTATGAGCAGATGAGTCTTGCCGGTGCCGGAATCCCCGAGCAAAACGACCGGCTGGCCGGCGTCGATCCACGCGCCGGCGGCAAGCGTGGCGAGGGTGGCCGCGATGCCGGGGATGGCGTCGGTGTTGAAGTCGGCCAGCCGCTTGATCCGCGGGAATCTGGCTTCGGCGATGCGCCTGGTCCGGCGGCGGCCGGTGCGGTCGTCGATCTCGGCGGACAGGAGCTCGGCGAGGTAGGCCAGATGGGTCTGCCGTTCGCGGGCGGCGATCTCAGCGAGGCGGGCGGCGTCGGCCCGGACGGTGGGGAGTTTCAGTTCGCGGGCGGCGGCGCCGATAGCGGCCAGGGCAGCAGTGTCGGACACGGTCATCGGGTGCTCCTGGTGAGTAGCTGGTCGTAGCCGGCCAGGGCGGGTGCGGGCCGGTCGTAGCGGGCCAGCACGCCGAGCGGGATGACCGGCGCGACCGGGCCGCCGGCCAGCCGGCGGGCGTCGATCAGCACAGCCTGCGGATCCAGGGCACCGGAAGTCACCGCTCGGTCCATGGCCTGGATCAGTGCGTCGGCGGGCAGGACGCGATGGCCGAGCAGCACCTCGATCAGCGCCCGGGTCCCGTCCGCGTCACCATCCTTGCGGCGGGCTGCGTCCCAGTACCGCTGATGGCTGGCGGTGAACACACCCGCGGCGCGGGCCTGGGCCAGCGCGGTCGCGCCCGGCATGGCGCCGGGCTTGTACTTCAGCACGTCCAGGTAGTGGTCGAGGGTGAGGACCTCGGCGTGCTTGCCGGCCGCCCGCTCGTGGTCCGCCACGACCTGCGGGCCGTCCAGCACCTGGACGGTCATCGCCGACAGGCGCACCGTGACGCGGCGGGCTGCGTAGCGGGCGGGGACGGAGTAGTAGTTCTGCCGCACGCAGATCCGGGCCCGGTTATCGACGCGTGCTTGCAGCAGCCGTGCCGGGTCGAACATCTCGGCCGGCAGGGCCATCATGGCCGGCTGCTCGGCAGCGAACGCGGCCGCGACGGTCACCGGCCGGCCAGTGATCACCCGGCCGTCATCGGTGATGTCCGCGGCGGCGATCCGCTGGTTCAGCGCGGCCAGCGACGCCACCGAAGGTATCGGCACCAGGTGACGGCGGCGGAACCGGCCGATCTCGCCTTCCACCCCGCCTTTCTCGTGCGCTCCTTCCTTGCCGGGGATGCAGAAGAACGAGTCGAACCCGTAATGGCTGCGCAGCGCAATGAACCGCTCCGCCTCAGCGCGGTCGCGGCCCTTGAGGACCCGGGTCACTGCGGGCTTGAGGTTGTCGTACCGGATCCGGCCAGGGACAGCGCCGAAATGCTCGAACGCCAGCACGTGCCCTTCCAGGAACGCCTCCTGCGCCTGGGTGGCGAACGCGACATGGAACGCCCGGCCCGAGCACGACAGCCGCAGCACGAACAGCCACAGCTTTACCAGCGTCCCGGCGATCATCGCGTGGAACTCGCCGAAGTCCACCTCGGCCTCCGCGCCGGGCAGGTGCGCCTGCGGCACGCTGACCTCGGCCCGGTCCAGGCCGAGGTCGGCTTTGCGGCGGGCCACATACCGCGAGACCGTCACCTCCGACACGATGGCGCCGTGCTCGGCGACCAGCCGCTGCCAGATCCGCCGCGCGGTATGCCGCTGCTTGCGTGGCACGTCCTTGTCAGCCTCCAGCCACCCGTCAATCACCGGCGCATACGCATCAATCGCCGGGCGGGGTCGCTGCCGGTAGGACTTGCGCGGCGGCGGCACCGCCGAATCCAATGCCTGCCGCACCGTCCGCCGGTGCACCTGATGCCTGCCGGCCAGCTCCCGGATCGACGAGCCCTCGACCCGGCGGTCTTTCCTGATCTGCTCGAACAGCTCCACTCGTGACCGCGCCACTCCCGGACCTCCGCGCCGGCGACATCAACGCAGAAATCCGAACTCTGGGTGGGGCCAGAATTGGTGACGACACGCCGCCCACCACCGCCGCGGTCACCACCCAGGCGGGGCCGCAATTCGTGAAGACAAGCGTCCCCGCCGGGGCCAGTTCAGGTGACCACACTCACCCTCTGATGCCCTTTCCGCGCTCCCGGCTCGGGCGCCGGCCCGCGGTCTCCGCCGGGATCCTGCCCGCGCCATGCCGGGACGGACAGCGGTGACCCGCTAGGGCAGCGGTGACCCGGAAGGGCAGCGGTGACCCGGGACGGACAGCGGTGACCCGCAAGGACAGCGGTGACCCGCTAGGACAGCGGTGACCCGCAAGGACAGCGGTGACCCGGAAGGGCAGCGGTGACCCGGAAGGGCAGCGATGGCGCGCCTGCTGCCCCTTTCGCCCGCCGCTGCGGGCATCAGAGGTCAGTCTGGGGCCCTAAGAGGGGCAGCGAACCGCCCTCTGATGCCCTTTCCGCGCTCCCGGCTCGGGCGCGGTGCCAGGAACTTCCGTCAGCTGACGGATGTCTCGGCTCGCAATTCTCATGAGACTTGCGCTGCAGGTTGTCGAGCCGAGACGCCCGGCTCACACCAGCCGCCAAGCTTCACCCCGGTCCCGGTAATACAGCGGCAGCAGAGGGGGATCTGCGATGACTTCGGACGCTGCTGGCATGCCGGGCGTGGCGACCGGCGGCCGCGAGGTCAGCCAGGTCCCCGATCAGCGCGCCGAGCGCCCGCGCGAGCGGGCTCGCGTCGGCCGGCTGCGCCGAGAGCGCAGGCGCCCGATCCTGCCGTCCGGCGCAGGCGGGTGGTCATGTCCGGACTGCGGGTTACGGACCAAGGATCCGGTCGCATCGCGACTTGGGTTCTGCGCCCGGTGCCACGAGTTCACCGGCATGTGCGCGGCGGGCCGGAAGATCGTCTGCTGCGACGTGATGTCGATGACGACCTGGTACACGCCGTGCACGAATCTCGGCGTTACGGCGTGGCGCATCTCCCGGGGCGACGCGGACTGCGTGGCGCTGCTGTGCCTCCGGCATGACGCCGAAGTCAGGGCCGGCCGCGCGTCGTGGCTCGGCGATGCCGCCCCGGTGACGGCAGCCGGGCCTGCCAAGGCCCCGCCCGCGTAGCACGCGCCGGACCAGACCTGCACGCTCGCCCGCCGCTCGCGACCGAGCCGTCAACTCAGGGACGTTCGGCCTGCCCATGGCGGAGCAACGGCTCTGGGCGGTCGCGAGACATCCCGGCAGGCTCGAAGCTATGGGGCAGCGCGCAGCCGGGAGCGATGCGGC
>Ga0335077_10004865_pt1 | contig 16423 bp, 15 predicted proteins | sample Lox_Sample_31_FD_207151 | JGI IMG/M metagenome (GOLD analysis project Ga0335077, IMG submission 207151) | Soil microbial communities from Loxahatchee National Wildlife Refuge, Florida, United States - Lox_Sample_3.1 | ecosystem: Environmental > Terrestrial > Soil > Wetlands | place: USA...
TATTCCATCGCGAGCCGAGCGTCCAAAGGCAAAAGCTTCGGGAATCAACTGGGCCACGCCATCTGGCGGGCGTTCATTCTCATTATTTTGGGAATTTTCCTGCGATCCATGAACCAGCCGCAAACGTATTTCACGTTTGAAGATACGCTCACGCAAATCGGACTCGGTTTCGTTTTTCTGTTCCTGCTCGGCTACGTAAAAGAAAAGTGGATTTGGATTTCCTTAGCCGCAATTCTTTTCGGCTATTGGCTGGCATGGGCGGTGTATCCAGTCGCGGGCCCCGGGTCCGATTGGCCAGCCGTAGGTGTTCCCGCCAATTGGTCACACAACTATACCGGCTTCATGGCGCATTGGAACAAGAATGCAAACCTCGGGAATGCTTTCGACCAATGGTTCCTGAATCTTTTCCCACGGACCTCACGGTTTGTTGCGAATGAGGGCGGCTATCTGACGCTCAGTTTCATCCCCACACTCGGAACCATGATTTTAGGTTTAATTGCGGGGCGATGGCTGCGTTCTGCAGCCCCGCAAATCCCGTTCAAAAAACTCCTGCTGGCGGGTGGGAGCGGACTGGCGGCAGGTTTAATACTTCACGCCGCCGGGATCTGCCCGGTTGTAAAACGCATCTGGACTCCAAGCTGGACGCTGTTCAGCGGCGGACTATGTTTTCTGTTTCTGGCTGCGTTCTGCTGGATCATCGAAGCGCGCGGCTACAAGAGATGGGCGTTCCCGCTGGTGGTGATTGGGATGAACTCCATCGCTGCGTATCTCATCGCCCATATGCTGCCCGGATTTCTAATTTCCACCTTCAATATCCACCTCGGTCCCGATGCCTTCGCGATCGCTGGCGCCGCTCTGCAGCCGTTGCTCGAAGGACTAGCCGTGGTTGCCGTTTGTTGGTTGATCCTCTATTGGATGTATCGGAAGAAGCTCTTTCTTCGCATATAGACGGCGGAGGTTTCCGGTGTTCCGAGTTCAGAACTCCGATTCCGGGCGGTTGCGGCTGCCCAAGGACATGATGACTGGACGTTTTCGACCTTGTGTTGAACCCGAGATGGCGAGTCCGAGCTGTGTGCGCCAACTCGGAAGCCCGGACCAGGAAAAGAAAAAAGGCGTGGTTGCCAACCTGTAGCGCCGTGATCCAACATGCCTGATTAACGGTTCAGAGGATACTGGACTCCCCACGTCTTGCAGTCTAACTCACCAGAGGTTAGCAAGTGCACGTGCAACCATACCGTTCGCCACTCAAGTTCTGTCTACAGGCAGTGAGAAAAAACATTGAAGCTGTGTGCAAACAAATCTTCTAACGGCGAAATGAGTAGGTCTACGACATCCAGTTCGTAGCCTTCATCTTGTACGACTCTTTTTCAAACCAGCTTAGAAATTGCCCGCTCAGCACGATTTTTCAGCGGCCTGCTAGGACTTTGCAGTCCGGCACCAGCTCGCAATCGCCAGCAGGAAGAACAGTGCTGCGCCGTGAAGGAAACTCATATAGGAAACGGCAAGGCCGCCAGGAACACCCATGGGTGGGGTCATCCTGAAAGCTTGGATAAGTCGAAGGATTAATGCTAGGGCCGTGCAGACCAAGCCTAACCAATAACCGATTGCGGAGAGTTGTTTTTCCATTCTTATCTCCTTGATTCAAATATTCTGTCGTTGAGATTAAAGCCTCCGGGGTGGAGCAAATATTGCCACAATATTTCGCCCTCGACATCATCGCAACGCTCAGCGGACTTGAGCAAACGGAAGCCGACAAAGGTCGCAAGACCTCCGCAAGCGAGCCAGATTATAAAGTATATCGACCCCATGAATCGGCCCCTCCCCGTAGGTGCGATGGACGTGTTGCAGTTCGGCCCTTAATCGAGTTTGTGTTCTTTACCAAACCGAAACGCGATTCCATTGCGTTTCACTTCCGGCACCCAGACTTCGTCATGCATTGGAGAGGTTAGAGTGATTACTCCGCAAAACCCATAGTTAGGCGGTACCCGCAACAAAGGGTGGCCCGTTCGATGTCATCAGTAGTACCAAAGTGCTGGAACTGAGGCCAACAACCTCGCTCCCTCCAGTCGCGGGTGATGTTTTCCTTTTAACTCTCGCCTCTATAGAACTTACCAGGGCCCGTTACGCTGAAGAGGAGAAGATTCTCAGAAGCTTTGCACGCCTGCCCACAACCTCCTCCAAAGAAGCCCCCGGCGCCGTAATCGCCACTTCGGGGGGCGGCAATTCGCTCGAAGATCTCCTTCAGGGTCCTTCAGAACACCAGCGGCGGCGTTCGACTAAGCGGTTTTTTTCCAGTCGCCTCTCGGCGCGAGTAACTCCAGGCCAACGGCATAGACATTTTCACGTACAGGCTGGCGGTAGATGACCCGAGCCTCGGACTGGAGGTCTCCCTCAAGAGACTTGATGACCAGTGAGTCTCTCGGCGACCAAAAGCTTTTGGTCAGAACACGGGCACCTCGGCTACTGATGTTCTCCGTGATCGTCAATTCTGTTTGGGATCCGCGTTCTCTACTGGTGAGCATAACGGCGACAACCATAGCGTGCCTCTTTTCATATCGCTTGGGTTGTCTGGCCATCGAAAAGCAATTCCGTCGATTCAAACGTACAACACAACGCCAGGTCCTAGTCCTTGGTCAGTTCCCTTGGTTACACACCTGTCACGTCCCGGCCCATCAGGCAGGAACTGGTCATTTACATTCATCCATGAGTAAAGTTTGCAGGATCTAGTACTACCCTCTCTCTCCACAGGTTTCCACAGGCATCCACAACTACCGATTCGGCAAGGACTTGTGAAGTTGATTCCTTGGGGAGCGCAACGGCATTGCGCGTGCAGTCAGTCGCCGTCGGTTCCCTAAATTTTGCAGTTCGTACCCGACGGGGTGAGGAGAAGAGTTTTACTATGTCCGAAGAATACTCAGTCCAAGAAACAAAAGGCAGTCCTTCCTGGCAATTGCCTGCGATCGTGCTCCTGGCGCTGATCGCGGTTGGCGGGTTGGGTTTCGCATGGAGCAATTCGGCAAAGCTCGACGCCACCAAGGCGGCAGTCGCCGATCACTTGAAGTCGGCCCAGACGTCGTACCAGCAGGACATGAGCGCGCTCAAGGACCGCTTGACGGCTGACGAGAAGGCCAACACCGACCTTCAGGGCGACTTGAAGGTTGTTACCGACAAGCTCAAGATCACGCAGGGCCAACTCAAGAAGGCTCGCATGGAAGCCGAAGCGCAGAGTGCGCAGATCACAGAGACGGTGAAGACTCTCGACACCTCTGTGCACACGGAACTCGCCACCAAGGCGACTTCGGATGACGTGAAGACCGTTGACACCAAGGTGACCACCGTCAGCGCGGACCTCGACAAGACCAAGAACGACCTCAACATGGCCCGCAGCGAACTCGGCACTTTGATTGCCCGCAACCACGACGAAATCGACGTACTGCGCCGCCAGGGCGAACGCGAGTACATCGAGTTCACCATCACCGGCAAGAACCAGCCGCAGAAGGTTGGCAACGCCACCATCGAACTCAAGGGCGTCAACGAAAAGAAGAACCGCTCCAACATCGTCTACACCGTCGAAGACAAGAACTATGAAGCCAAAAACGCGAACATCAATTCGCCCATCTTCTTCTACCAGTCCGGCACGCACTTGCCCGAAGAGATCGTGATCAACAAGGTTGGCAAGAACACGATCAGCGGCTACCTGAGCCTTCCCAAGGCGAATTCGCAGCCCGCGACACCGCCAGCGGGGACCAAGTCCGGCCGCTAGTCTACTTCACTCGCTTCCTAGAGACGGCGGGAGGTTCATTCCTTCCGCCGTTTTTCTCTTCGTCCAACGTATACCTTTCCATGCCGAAGTCCCAGCAAAACTGAACAGGATAGACGACTCGCGGTTAATTTCCGTGCGGCCCGACCTCTCTACACCCTCTTCAACTTGTGCGAGGTATTGCAGCGCAAGGTCGTAGAAATGGATTTGGTGCTCGACAAGCTTCGAGCGCATCTTGAGAAAGGCGAATTCCTTCGCTTTGACGTACTTGCGTTCGTCCTCTTTGTTCAACTCAGGGAGCTGCGGCGCCTCGGAGAAGCCCGTTTCATGATCCACGCGCCTCATCATTGCCATGCAATGAAGGCGGCGGTCGTTGCTTGATGGATATCCAGGCCAATATACTGGGCATCGTTCATGAGGGAATTCACCTCGACAATTAGTTCCAGTGCAATCTCAAACTCCTGCATTCCCGAGGGGTTCGTCACCTGTCGTTGTGCCGTGCAATGCGCCCGCTGTCGAGAGGTTAGTGTGGGCGGAACGCAATTGGACTATGATTCAGCTGGTAGGCGTTGCAGAGCCGCCTGGAAGATTGAACAGGGTAAATAATGAATTGGAAAAGAGCAACAGGTGTGGTGTGTGTTTGTGCGGCGTTGGCGGCGATTGCAGTGGCAATTCGAAACGAGTCGCGTGAGGCGGCAGCAGTGGAAGAACACGGAAAGCTGTTTTTCCCAGTGGCGGTATGGTACAGCGGCGGAAAAGCGCGCGCGCCGATGCTGGAGCAGGTGAACGCGGAATCAGCACGATTGTGGAAAGAGGATCTGCTCAAGATCAAGGGACTGGGGTTCAACACCGTTCGGACTTGGGTGGAATGGAATGCAGGCGAGCCGCGCGAGGGGGAGTATCACCTGGAGAATTTGGATTTGCTTTTGCGGTTGGCCGATGAAGCGGGATTGCGAGTGTTTGTGCAGGTCTATGTGGACTCCGCGCCGGAGTGGGTTGGCGCGAAATACCCAGAAGGAAGGTATGCGGCTCAAGATGGCCAAGCGATACCATCGCAAGCGGCGCCGGGATTTTGTTTTGACAATGCCAATGTGCGGAAGGCGGTGTTGAGATTTTTTCAAGAGGTGGCGCGGCATGCGGATAAGAACGCATCCTTTTACGGCTGGGATCTGTGGAGCGAACCTGCGGCGTTGAATTGGGCACGCGTCGGATACAAGTCCGAGCCGATGTTCTGTTACTGTCCGGCGAGCATGGAGCGGTTCCGGGAATGGCTGAAGGAAAAGTATGGAACGCTGGAAAAGTTGAATGTGGCGTGGCACCGGACTTTCACGAACTGGAAGCAGGTAGAGCCGCCGCGGTATGGAACGATTCTTACCTACTCCGATTTCATGGATTGGCGAGTCTACTACGGGTACAAACTGGCGGAAGACCTGAAGATGAGGAAGGATGCGGTGAAATCGGTCGATCCGGGGCACGTCGCAACGAGCCATGCGCCGAACCCATCTCCGCTGGTGCGAACGTTGGCCGATTCCTACGATCCAACGGACGATTTTTTGATGAAGGACTCCGTGGATTATTTCGGAACGAGTTTTTATCCGAAGCTGACGGCAGTTGAACACAACTGGACGCTGAACCGGCGCGTCCTTGCAATGGATTTAACGGCATCTATGACCGGAGGACGAGGATTCTACGTCGGAGAACTGCAGAGCGGCTTCGGAGTGCATGGCACAACGATTGGATCAGAAGTGACTTCGAGCGATCTGGAGATGTGGACTTGGGGGATGGTCTCCCGCGGGGCTCGGTCGATTAATTATTATGCGTTTTATCCCATGAATGCGGGGTATGAAAGCGGCGGATACGGAATGATTCAACTGGATGGAACTTTGACGGAGCGGAGCGAACGAACGGGAGAAATGGCGAAGAGAATCACAGCGAATGCGGATTTGCTGTTGCAGTCGAAGCCGAAACAGGCAGAAGCCGCGATTGTCTTCAGTCCGCTGGTGCCGCTGCTGGGCGGGTATGATGAGGAAAACTCGCGGAACGCAATGCACAAGGCTCTGGCGGGATATCACCGAATGTTCTTCGAAAGAAACCTGCCTGTAGAGGTGTTGAGTTCCCGTGAGCTGGCGGGGCAGGACCTACAGAAATACAAACTGATCCTGCTGCCCTATCCGCTGATGATGACGACGGACGAAACTGGGGCGCTGAAGGCGTATGTGAAGAGCGGCGGGCATTTGTTTGTGGAGGCGCGACCGGGATGGGTGAATGAAGACGGGCACGCCGAAGCAGCCATACCGGGATTCGGCTGGACCGAGATGTGCGGGGTGAGGGAGAGTTCGATCGATCCCGCAAAGGAAGTGGCGGTGAAATGGAGCGATGCGGAGTTTACGGGGATGAGCTTCGCTGAACATTTTGCGGTTCTCGATGGCAAGGCACGGGTCATAGCCAATTTTGCGGATGGGACACCGGCGGCGGTTGAAAATGCATATGGAAAAGGAAGCGTCCTGTTGCTGGGCACGTTTGCGGGGCAAGAGAACGAAGCCAAGCCCATGAGAATGCATCCGCTGGGAGGAATTCTGGCGAAATGGGCAGGATTGACCGAGCCTGAGTTGAGAGCGCCGGAATTCGTGGAGTTGCGAGAGATGGAATCGCCGGCGGGGAAATTGGTGTTTTTCTTCAATCACGGCGACAAGGATGCAGGGGTGGAATTTGCCGAGGAGTTGGAACGGCCAGCGGGAAACGTGCGGGAAATTGTCACCGGTGAAAATAGGAAGCCTGAAGGAAAACAATTTGTGGTGAAGGCGAAGGTTCCCGCGCAGGCGGTGCGGATTTACCGGATCGATTATTGAAAGACCTACAAGAAATCATGGGAGGCGAACAGTGAGCGCAGGTGTGTATCGTGAACGGATCGGCGGAGTGCTGGGAAAGATTTGGGAAACACAGATGGGAAATATCGAGAAGGCATCGGCGGCGATGGCCGAGACGATCGCGAAGGGCGGCCTGGTGCACTTGTTCGGAAGCGGGCATTCGGTGCTGCCGGTGCAGGACATGTTCCCAAGATATGGAGCGTATCCGGGATTTCGTCCGCTGATGGATATGCGGCTGATGTGGACAAACGTGATTGGGAGCGGAGGCGCGAAAGGGCTGCTATGGCTGGAGCGTAGAGAAGGATATGCGCAAGTACTGTTTGAAAACGAACCGATCCGCCAAGGCGATGTGATGATGGTGTTTTCCCATGGAGGACTGAACGCCGCGGGGATCGAAGTCTTGATGGAAGCAAAGAAGCGCGGGTTAACAACTGTGGGTGTGACATCGCTGGACAATTATGGGAAGCGAGAGGCGATGCATTCTTCCGGGAAGAAACTGGCGGACGTGGCGGACATCGTGATCGACAATTGCACGCCGGCGGAAGATGCGCTGGTGCCGATTGAGGGGTGGAAGGCGCCGGTGGCGGCGGGATCGACCGTGGCGTTCATAACGATCGCGATGTCGATCATCGCGCAGGTGGCAGCAAATCTGGCGGCGAAGGGACAGACGCCACCTGTGTTTGTGTCGCCCAATGTTCCGGGAATTCTAGCGGACAATACGAACCGGGTCTATGCTGAGTACGAAAAACGCTTGAAACGTTGAATTGGGGCGTGGGCGAACTAGTGCGGTTGTAGTGAGCAGAAGCTGGACGCGCACTTTTTTGTTACAGATTACCCTAAGAGCAGCCGCGAAGTTTTTTTTTGATGCATGTGGAAATCCGAAGGGCGGGGTGAAGGATGGCGTCAACGACGAGGCGCAGTTTCTTAACTTTGGCTGGTGGGAGTGCGGTTGCTCTTTCGCTGCAGACTGCCTTGTTGAAAGGTGAACAACTGCCGGGTCAGCCGCCTAGCCAGAATTCAGGTTCGCAGGACAAGAGCTTTTCGAATGTGATGGCGATTGCCGCGCATCCCGGTGACACTTTTTTTGCCATGGGAGCACCGGTGGCGGTCGCTACCCATTTTGGAGGACAAGGCTCGTTGCTCAGCCTCTCGCTGGGGGAGAAGGGCTCTCCCACGATTTCGACAGAGCAATACGGAGTGATGCAACGGGAGGCAGCACAAAAAGGGGCGGCAATCATCGGCGCAAAAGCTCTCTTTCTGACTTACCCGGATGGTGAAATCCGAATCAACGAAGAGGCAAAATTTGCGGTGTGCGATTTGATCCGTCAGCACAAGCCGTCAACAATCGTGACGCATTGGAAAGGAAGCTGGCACAAGGACCATCGGGCGTGTTACGACATCGTCGATGACGCAATTTTCTATGCCGGACTCCCCAGCCTTGTTCGGAAAGAACCCGCCCACGCGGTAAGAAAAGTTTTTTATGCCGACAACTGGGAGGACGCAACCGGCTTCAGCGCGGATACTTATCTGGAAATAACTCCCGTCTTCGAAAGTTGGACAAATGCCTGCAGCGCGTTCCCCATGTGGCGCGGGGAAACGGGATTCCGCTACAACGATTACTACGGCAGCCTGGCAATTGCGCGCGGCTGTTTAAGCAATTTCAGGCAAGCGGTTGCGCTGATGTCTCCCGCGGAACAGCGTGTTCAGCACATCCGCACACCGTGAGGGAATGCGTTGTCCTCTCTCGATGCTCTTCCAAAACACGGTGCGGTAACCACTTCTGACGGCGACGGAAAAGGTGAAGCGTGGCGGAGACGATTCGGCGGGGAATGCTGTTCGGCGGAGCGGCAACAGGTATTTTTGTCTTTGGGATCGTGATGGCCGTGCTGGGGACGCTGTTCGGATTGGCGGAAATGCGCGCGCGGCTGCAGATCGACCTGGCGCAACAGGGGAATGTGTTTCTGCTGCTGTTTATGGGGATCCTGGCTTCCACACTTGTAGCCGGGCCGGTGATTAATTCGATTGGGAACAAGATAATTCTGGTGGCCTCGTCAGCACTCGTGGCGGCCGGCATGGCGGGGCTCGCGTACGCGCATTCGTTTGTTGGAGCCGCGATACCGGCAGTGCTGCTGGGTTTGGGTGGAGGAGGGCTGAACACGTCGACGAACGTGCTGGTGTCTGATTTGTACAGAGAAAAGCGCGGTCCAATGTTGAACTTGTTGGGGATTTTCTATGGAATTGGCGCCCTGTGCATTCCCTTGCTGGCCGCGGTAATCGCAGGACACTTCGCGATTGCGCCGCAGCTGCTGATTTGCGCGGGTCTGGCGGGAGCGTGCGCTCTGCTGTTTCTGGCGATGCACTTTCCCGCGGCGAGCGCCCCGCAGGGCTTTTCGTGGCGAGAGGCGATGCGGGTGGCCCAGTATCCCGGCGTGCTGGTGCTGGGATTTTTGTTGTTCTGCCAATCGGGAAATGAAGCGAGCATTAGCGGGTGGACATCGACTTACGTGGGCGCGACCGGATTGTCAGCGCGAACGGCAACATTGATCCTGGCGGGTTACTGGGCGGCGTTGATGGCGGGAAGACTGGCGGTCTCGGGCTTGCTGAAGATTGTGGGCAAGCGGCAGTTGGTGCTGGCGAGCGGCGTGGGAGCGCTGATAGGAGCGGCGATTCTGCTGACGAACCGTTCGGAAGCGATGCTGGTGGTGGGAGTGTTGGTGATCGGATTGAGTTACGCCGGCGTGTTTCCGACGGCGCTGGCGATTGCCGGGGACACGTACCGGAAGATGGCCGGAACGGTGTTTGGGTTGTTGTTCGCGATTGCCCTGGTGGGAGGGATGTCATTTCCATGGGCTGTGGGCCAGATATCGCAGAAATTAGGAGTGCGATTTGGAATGGTGGTGCCACTCGCAGGAGCGGCGGGGATTTGCGTGCTGGCATGGAGAATCTTGAGGAGTGACGCATCGGTTGAGCTAGCGAGACAAAGCGAGGGTGGTAAATAGAAGAATGAATCTGTCTTGCGTCGGAAACCGGGAGAAAAGCTACAAGAAATCAGGAAGCTCCAGATGAGCGCGAATCATGTATTGGCGGTGGACCTAGGAGGAACGAAATTGGCGGCGGCGCTTGTGGACCGCGCGGGAAGAGTGTCGTCACTAAAAAGTGTGAGTGTGGATACGAGTTCCGCATTGGCGCCTGTGAGTCAGATCGTGGAACTGGCGCGCGAACTGGCAGGGGCGAAAGGTGTTCGGACAGAAATTGCGGCGATGGGAGTGGCGGTCCCGGGATTGGTGCGGCGAGACGGAACGGTGTGGGCGCCAAATTTGCCAGGCTGGAAGAGGATGCCGTTGGCGCGACAATTGTCGCACGCGCTCGGAGTACCTGCGGTCGTCGAGAGCGACAGGAACGCGGCGGTCTTGGGAGAAACATGGCGAGGGGCGGCGCGCGGAAAGAACGACGCGATTGTGTTGATGCTGGGAACGGGGATTGGCGCAGGAATTTTGAGCGGAGGGCGGTTAGTGCGTGGTGCGCATGAATTGTCCGGTTGCGCAGGATGGATGGTGATCGCCGATGAGTATGGAGCGGAGGCTCAACGCACGGGGCAGTTGGAATCGCTAGCGGCGGGACCGGCGATCGCGAGCGCGGCGAAGAAGGCATTGGCGCGGGGGATCGGTGGATTGCTGGACGAGATTCCTGCGGAAAAGATCACTGCCTACGCTGTGGCAGAAGCGGCACGACGCGGGGACCTTGTGTCGATTGCGGTGTATCTCGAGGCAGGGCGACTATTGGGATACTGCGTGGCGAATTTAGTGAGTTTGTTTGATCCGGAGATTGTGGTGATCGGCGGAGGCCTGGCAAAGGCGAGCGATTTATTTCTGGATGCGCTGCGGAAGGCAATGAAGGAACGGGTGCAGCCGATTGCGGGAAAACAGGTGCGGGTTGTGGGAAGCCGGTTGGGAGGCGAAGCGAATTTGCTGGGAGCGGCGTGGGCGGCAAGGAAATCGGTCGATCAGCGCAGACGAAAGGGTGCGCGGGGCGGGCGCGTTCGTTGACTTGATTTGAAGTACCGACCCAAGGAGCGCCAGATCAAGCGAGTGCCTATTCTGGGCCGGCGTTGGTATCGTCGAGAACGGCTCGGGTTTGCGAATCGACCCGCAGTTTAGCGATTTCCGCTTTGTACCAACATTCGATTGTTGCTGGATCTCGCCCTTTCAACGCTTTGCCGGTAAAGGCAAAGTAGCTCCAATAAGCGTCGGAGGGCCGATTCGCCCTCTCTGTATTGAGGAAGAGAGTGTTGTCTTCCGCACACCGGGAAAACCACGCTATGTATTTACCGGCCGCTTCCGACCTGCCTCGGCCACATCCGGGACGTTGGAAGTATCGACCACTCCCAGTTTCATGCCTCGCGTACATGTCCTCGGCAGAGTTTGCTCACCGCTTTCTCGTCGCACTTCAGCATGATGCAAGACTTTCGGAGCGGCCGGCACGCATGGACTTGAGGTAGATGTCCAGATTGGGCCCAGACTCCCAAGAAATCCCGTTCGAGGACATCGTCAGTGCTCTCCTCGAACGCCCTTCTCCGGAAGACAAAACGAACCCTCTCAGGGCTGGATTACTTTCGTTTTCACGTTCCATCCGTGGACCTCGACGAGCGGCGAGGTCCGGCCAAGGCCTTGTGATTTATAGTTTGCGGTTATCTGACGGGTTTCGTCGGGAAGCAGCGAAAAATAATTGTCTTGCCACAAGATCGGCAGCACCTCGTCATCCTGGAGGACATAGCGGCTGACGTGGCCGCTCGGCGGGCGCACTACCTTCAGCCGGATGCCAAAGGCGAGCGTGGAGCTGGGATTGTGCAAGGTTACGGTGGTGGAGCTTTCGGTCGGGCCTCGCGCTGATTGTGCAGTCACAGCCAGGTCCACTTCAGGGAGAGTGCTCAACGCCGTGTAGTCAGCAAAAGTTTTGGTGGGAGTCCAGGTCGAGATCTCATACTGACCACTCTCATCCCGGTCGGACCGTTCCCAGTCGAGCGTCTCCGCCTTCGTGGAAAGCCAATAGAAATTTCTGCTTATCAGATCACCGAATGACTCGAGCCGAAGGCTTACGAGATAGGTGCGACTCAGTCCATCGAGATCAGGCAACACAAATGCGCGAGCACTGCTATCGGGAGCTACGTCAAGCGTAACTTCCCGCGAGAATTTTTCCGTCATGTCGAGGTTGTACACTTTGGCGGTAACCTTGAGGCCGGGAAAGTCTTTGTAATAGGAATTCACAACAACTACCGACCGGTCGTCGTACGAATACTGGACGTGCAGCGGCTCGCAGGCGCGCTTCACGCCAAAGTAGGAGCCCCCAGGACGAAGGTACCAATCGTAAAGATGCCAGATCATGCTGGGCCATGCGTTGTTCAACATCCACTGAATGACGCCAGTAGAGTTGTACTTGTTGCGGCCGTACGCTTCCATCATGGCCCGGTGCGCTTCATAGGCTTGCATTTGAGCTTTGCGGGAGAACTCCTCCGCGGAACTTGAGGGGCCGTAGCGCTTGTTGAGTGCTTCCGTGAACACGCCAAGCGTGTCGGACATCCCGCCGGCGTGATATTCCCACACCGAGTTGGGAGGCCAGAGATGGTCTTCGGGAAGCATCAGCCGCAGACTTTCGATGGGAGGAACAGCGGGGCCGGGACTGGTCTCGGTGTTGAAGCCGAACGCGCCGCCATATTTTGTATCCAAATACCGGAAAGCTGGAGCCACGTACTCGTAGGGGCCCGTCATTTTCACACCGCTCTGCCCGACGAGTGTGGACCTGCCGGAGGCCGATGACACGGTGGGGTTGGGCCAATCAGCGTCCTTGAGAATCTGAAGATACGCACTTTCTACTTTGGGTGGAGGGGGGAAGTCGCTGCCGTTCAGCCACGTGAACACAGCAGGATGTCGCTCAAGGCGTCGAATCTGGTCGTGCAGGGACGCGGTAGCCACTGTTTCATTTTCCGTATCCCAGTCTCCCCATTTCTCCCACTGATCGCAGCAGCACCACCCGGCCATCACCAGAATTCCCATGCGATCGCAGAGTTCGAGAAAATGATCGTTCTCCAGCTTGCCTTCCAGGCGGATGGCGTTCAGGTTGAGATCGCGTACGTAATCAAGTTCAGCCAGTTGGCGCTCTGGCGAGGACCGTAGAAGGAGGTCAAAACTGTAGCCAGCGCCGCGGATGAGAATGTTCTTCCCGTTGATGCGGTAGACCCGATGTCCTTTATCGTCAATCTCAGAAGTAACCTGGCGAACGCCGAATTGAATGTGGCTGGAGTCGGAGACCTTTCCGCCAGTTTCAAATTGCAGGTCGAGTGGATAAAGATTTTGTGGACCCACGTGGACCGGCCACCACAAGAGAGGGTTCTTAAGTTTGAGTTGCGAGAAATTCTCCGCCGTGAAGCGGATGAGTTTTGTTTCGTTCGGGCCAAGTTGTACTGGCTGCGAAAACTCGATGTTCTCGATCTTTCCTTTCAGTGTTCCCTCAATGGCATGATCGGACGAGTTCTGCAGATCAACCCTGACCGTCAGTTCAGCCTGGTCCGTCGAGGGCAGATTGAGCTTGCTGAACACCGCCGGAAAACGAAGGGCCACCGGACCAGTGGCATCGATGTGCACATCACGCCAGATGCCCATTTCCTTGTCAGGGGGCATGGGCGCCCAATCCACAAGAGTGATGGCGAGATCGTGCGGCTGAGGTGGAAAAACCTCAATGGCAAGCGAGTTCGTTTCGCCAGGCCGCGCAACGGCGGAAACCTCCAGATTGAACAGCCGCCACGTCCCCACCAACTTGTCGGCGGATGTGATTTCGCGACCATTCATCCAAACATTAGCCCGGTAGTTGATCCCGTCGAAATTCAACCAAAGCGTTTTGCCTCCATAATCGGCTGGAAGCCGGAAGTCCGTGCGAAACCACCAGGAGTGCAGGAACGGGCTTCCCGGTGGCATCAGCAGTTCCGAAAAATCACTGAAGGTGGGATAGCTCGTTCCTGGAATCGAGCGCAGACTCATCCCAACATAGGGATCCGGATACACGCGATCCTTTACCAGTGCGCTTAACACTGTAGAAGGCAGAGTTGCCGGATACCAATCCCGGGACTTGAAACCAGGAGTGGAAATGGCGTCACCTGTTTCGCGCACATTTGCCGAGGATTGTATGGCCCAGCCCTCGCGGAGCAAGAGGGAAGAGCCACTCTCCTCGGGCGAATTGGCCAGGGCGATGGTCGTAGCCATCAGGCAGGTAATGAAGAAGCAAATCGAGTTTCGCAGAAAGCGAATCACGGCTAGGCCTGCACCAATTCCTGGACGTTAACTGGCAATTTCGAGAGCCGTTCGACACGCGTCCCAAATTTACCGAGCGTGTTCTCCACAACGCAGAAGTCGAAGCCAGGAATGACCACTTCGTTCCAGTGATTGCCGATGCCGCGTAGTGCCACATCCAGCATGGTCACAATTTGTGAACCGAGCGGCTCGTGACTATCCAGAGTGATGGCGCCGAAGAATTCCTGGCATTCGGTGTATCCGGAGTTATGCGTTCCGGTATAGGGTTTAAGCGCGGCCAAGTCGATCTGCTTGCCAATCCGCTTTGATACCTCGTCAGAGTGTGCGCTGAAGTAGTCGACCAGAGCCTGTTCCTGCTCACGTGCGGGAAGATTCTCCGCAGCCACTTTTCGATACCATTCCTCGCCAATCTCGTAGCCGCCTTCAACGAGTTTGAACCAGTACCGCTGGTCGTCGGTTACCTTCGAAGGACGATCGACAGCAATCACAGAGCGGCGGACGCAAGCGGTCAGGCCGTCCCGTTTCGGAGCCACGCCGATGTGCACCCATTCACCTTCGCCGATCGGACGATTGAGCGCTGGCCCGATCAGCGTGCGGTTAGCCTCGTTGGCACCCACCATGATTTTGAAGCCGTCATCTTCGGAGCCGAGCATTCGGCCGGTCCAGGCGCCCCACGCCGCTATTTCGCTCTCCAGGCGGCCGGGGCGCAGCACCGCGAGCATGGCTCGCAACATCGCGTCTCCAACGCGAGCCGCATCGGCGATCAGTTGCATCTCGCGTTCGCTTTTTTCGTATTTGACCTTGAAGTAAAGTTCCTGCGCGTCCGCAACGCCGTCGGTGCCAAAAAGCCCTTCCAGATAACTCGACAATCCGGCCGGGATAACCTGGCGTGGTGTCAGCAGCGCAACGTGATCGACTGGCCCGCCCGCTGCCTGCGTAATCACATCTTCCAGGCGTTCCGCCGCGATGGGGTACTTCTCGTCGGCCAACTGCAGCATTTCTACTTTGTGTACCACGGCCCCCGCGCGCTCGGCTAATTGCTCGGCGACGTAGCCTCCTTCAAGTCCAGCAACAATGTGAAACCCCGTCGGCCCGACAACACCTGCCACTTGCTCGATTGAAACGTTAATGTTTCCGCCGAGGTAGGGAACGTCGCCACAGTAGTGCTCGTCGGAAAACACAATCCCTACCTTGTGCCCGTGCCGCTGGAGCGCCGCGTTGATGTTTCTTGTACGGGTCTGAAATTCTTCCTTAGACACCGCTAAGGTTCGATCGATCGGCTGCGTGTCCTCAAGAATGCGCAAGACACGTTCCATATCTTGTCGATGTTCAGCACTGGTTGGGTACTTGGGATTCATACCTATTCACCTAACCCGGAATTATCTCTCTTCGGCGAAAACCCAAGAAAAGAGAGATTCCTCACTCCGCAGACTCCGTTCGGAATGACTCGTTTGCTAGTCTTTCAGCAGCCTGCTAGAACTTTGGCTCCATCGCTAACATATAACTGCCCGCTGCAGAATACAAAGTTCTCAATTGCTTTTGAATTCATCCACGAGGTTAAAAAGTTCTGTTGGAAACGACTAATAACCGTCTTCTTAGTTCATTCATGAAAACATTAACCCGAGGCTTTACCTTGCCGGTCATTTCGGCCCAAAGTTCGCCGCAGTGCTTGATTAACGCGGCCATTACTGGGCAAGTCAGATTTCACTGACTCCACCGGAGCCCGGATGTAGGAAGCGATGTCTCGGCAGGTCGATGGAGTTCTCGTCTCCTCGAACGATCCACCCGGAATGCATTAGTATTCCGGAGTGATGACCACCTTTCCCCGAGCGTGCCCTGTTTCCATGTATCGGAAGGCCTCACCGGCCTCACTCAACCGGTAACGCTTGTCGATGACCGGCGTTACCTTTCCGGCCGCCATGAGCTCCCTTACGGTGGTCAGATCCTGTTGGTTCACTCTGGCAATGAAGATGGCTATTTTCTGGCTCACGAACAGCGATCGTACCAGCGCGCCGATCAGACCAGCCAGAAGTCGCGACAACGGAACGTCGGCCGGTGCTCCGACCCCAACGAGGATTCCTTTGGGATTCAGGACGCGCCTCCATTCCGAAAAAGAATGGTTTCCAACGCAATCCATAACGATGTCGTAACGGGGGCCGCGCTTGGTGAGATCCTGCTGAGTATAATCAATGACCTGATCCGCGCCGATGGATCGGACCATGTCCACATTGCTCGTGCTGCATACGCCGGTGACATTCGCTCCGAACGACTTGGCGATCTGCACTGCGAACGTACCGACACCGCCTGCGGCACCGTTAATCAGAACTCTCTGCCCCTGCTGAATTCGTCCCTTGTCGCGAAGACCCTGCAAGGCGGTTAGTGCCGCTACCGGTGCGGAAGCCGCTTGCTCAAACGTCACCTTTACCGGTTTAATGACCAACACGGATTTCATCCCCGGCACCGAACGTGAAGTCGCGTACTCGGCGAACGCTCCA
>Ga0335077_10004866_pt1 | contig 16422 bp, 10 predicted proteins | sample Lox_Sample_31_FD_207151 | JGI IMG/M metagenome (GOLD analysis project Ga0335077, IMG submission 207151) | Soil microbial communities from Loxahatchee National Wildlife Refuge, Florida, United States - Lox_Sample_3.1 | ecosystem: Environmental > Terrestrial > Soil > Wetlands | place: USA...
GTGGACGGTCTCCGATTCGGTGAGGCTCAGCGCGGCGTGGCTCGGGCTCGCGGTGGGCAAGGGCGGTGACGCCTTCGCAGCCGGCGGGACCACCAACCGTGTCTGGCGCCTGGCCGAGAGGCACGGGCGCTGGGCGCGCGCCGACAGCGTAGTGCTGGCCGACTCCGGCGCCGCGCTGTTCGCGGCGGGGCTGGCCCTCGCGCCAGACGGCCATCGCCTGGTGGTCGTAGGCAACCTCGCGGACTCCGTCTACCTCCTTCGGGCGGCGCCCCTGCGCCGGGTGGCCGCCGCCGGCACCGGCGATCATCCGTACACGGCCGTCTTCGCCCCGAATGGGCGAACGGTCTACGTGTCCAATTGGGGCGACAGCACCATCAGCGTCTACGGGGTCGAGCGCGCCGGGCTGAAGCCCCAGCCCCCCATCGTCGTTCCGCCACGGCCGTCGGCGCTCCTGATCTCGCCCGACGGCCGGAAGCTGTTCGTCGCGCACTCGGCCGCCGACGAGGTGTCGGTTGTGGACCTCGCCGAGGGCAAGGTCGAGTCCACGATCGCCCTCGGGCTCACCGCGCGCGCGCCGCACGGCAGCGGGCCCAACGCTCTGGCGCTCTCGCACGACGGCCGGACGCTGTTCGTGGCCAACGCCGACAACAACGACGTGGCCGTGGTGGACCTCGCGAGCGAAGACGGGCCGCGGGTGGTGGGACTCATTCCGACGGAGTGGTATCCGACCGCCGTGGCACTCTCGCGCGACGGCCGCACGCTGTACGTGGCCAACGGCAAGGGACTCGGCGCCGGCCCGAACGTCGAGGGGCCCACCGCGCCGCATGCGCGCCGGGCCGAGTACATCGCCGACCTCATCGTCGGCAGCGTCTCGGCCATCCCGGTTCCCGACGCGGCCACGCTCGACGCCTACACCAAGCAGGTGCTTGCCGACTCTCCGTATCGCGACGCACTGCTCGCGCAAGAGCCCTGGCCGGCGAATTCCCCCATCCCGCGCGCCCACGGGGACTCGTCACCCATCCGGCACGTGCTCTACGTCATCCGCGAGAACCGCACCTACGACCAGGTGCTCGGCGACGACCCGCGCGGCAACGGCGACGCCCGCCTCGCGATCTTCGGCGACAGCGTGACGCCCAACGCCCACTCGCTCGCCCGGGCGTTCGTCCTGTTCGACAACTTCTACGTGAACGGCGACGTGAGCGCGGACGGCCACATGTGGACCGACGCCGCGATCGCGGGGGACTACACGGACAAGACCTGGCCCGCCAACTACAGCGGCCGGCGCGAGTGGGACTTCCTCGCCGGGCTCCCGGTGCTCGATCCGCTCGCCGGTTATCTGTGGGACGCCGCGCGCCGCGCGGGCGTCGGCGTGCGCAACTACGGCGAGATGACGCAGTGGGACAGCGCCGCGGGCCGCGCGCGCGCCGACGACCAGGGGCTTGAGCGGATGACCGACATCCGTTTCACCGGCTGGGACCTGGCGGTGCCGGACAGCGTGCGCGTGGACGAGTTCCTGCGCGAGCTGCGGGAGGCCGAGGCGCGGGACTCGCTGCCGCAGCTCATGATCCTCGACCTGCCGAACGACCACACGTACGGCCGGCAGCCGGGCCGACCGACGCCGCGCGCCATGGTCGCCGAGAACGACCGCGCTCTCGGGCGCATGATCGAGGCCCTCACCCGCTCGCGCTTCTGGGGCGAGACTGCGGTGTTCGTGCTGGAGGACGACGCGCAGAACGGGCCCGACCACGTGGACGCCCACCGCTCGCCCCTGCTGGTCATGAGTCCGTGGGTCCGCCGCGGGATGGTGGACAGCTCGTTCTTCACCACGGCGTCGGTGCTGCGCACGATCGAGCTGATCCTGGGACTGGGACCGATGACCCAGTACGACGCGGCCGCCGAGCCGCTGTTCGACGCCTTCACGACGCAGCCCGACAGCGCGCCGTGGGCCGCGCTGCCGTCGACCTGGCCGCTCAACGAGGTGAACCCCGTGGGCCAGCGCTCGAGCCTCGACCCGCGGCTCTTCCGCCGTCCCGACATGGCGGACGAAGACGTGCTGAACCGGGAGATCTGGGCTTCGGCGAGAACGACGCCGATGCCGGCGCCCAGGCATTCGGTGATGGGAGCCGCACGGTAGAAGAAACGGGGAGGTGATGAAGTGATGACGTGATGGGGTGATGAAGTGATGATGACCGGTCTGCAGACTGCGGGCTCCAGACTGCGGACCGCAGTCCGAAGTCCGCCCCTCATCACCTCATCACATCATCACCTTCATCACTTCATCACCTCCCCGTCGCTTTGCTTACCAGCGGATGGCGGCCGATCCCCAGGTGAACCCGCTCCCGAACGCCGTCAGCAGCAGCAGATCTCCCCGGGCCAGCCGCCCGGCCTGCACGCACTCGTCGATCGCGATGGGGATCGAGCCGGCGGTGGTGTTGCCGTAGCGCTGGATGTTGCTGAACACCTGATCGTCGCGCAGGTCGAGCTGGCGCTGGACCATCTGCGTGATGCGCAGGTTCGCCTGGTGCGGGATCAGGACCTTGATGTCCTTCGCCTCCAGGCCGTTCGTGCTCAGCGCGAGCTGCACGCTCTCGGGCATCCGGGTGGAGGCGTGCTTGAAGACCTCCTTGCCCTCCATCCTGGGGAAAATGCGGGCGGTGTCGAGGTCTTCCTGCGAGAGGCGCGGGCTCCGCGCGGAGGCCGGCGCGTCGCAGAACAGCATCTCGGCGTAGCGCCCGTCCGCGAAGATGTGCGTGGACAGCACGCCGCGCCCGTCGGATTCGGTGGGGCCGAGGATGGCGACGCCCGCGCCGTCGCCGAACAGCACGGCGAGGTCGCGGCCCCGCGTCGTCAGGTCCATCCCGGTGGAGTGCACCTCCGAGCCCACCAGCAGGACGCGCTTGAACTGGCCCGTCCGGACCCAGGCGTCCGCGATCGAGAGCCCGTAGAGGAATCCGCTGCACTGGTTGCGCACGTCGAGGCAGGGGATGTCCGGCACCCCCAGCTTGCGCTGCAGGAACACGCCCGTGCCCGGGAAGAAGTAGTCGGGCGACAGCGTGCAGTAGACGATGGCGTCGAGGTCCGAGGCCTTGAGGCCGGCGCGGCCGAGCGCCCGCTGCGTGGCCTCGTACGCCAGGTCGGCCCCGCTCTGCCCCTCCGCGACCCAGCGACGCTCCGTGATCCCCGTGCGGGTGCGGATCCACTCGTCCGACGTGTCCATCCACTGGGTGAACTCGTCGTTCTTCACGACCCGGTCGGGCACGTACATCCCGGTGCTGATGAACTCGGTGCGCAGCATGAAGTGATCCCTTCGGCGGTGGGCAGGTTGCGCACAACGGTACGGCGCGGGGATGCCGCGGACAAGGCCCCGCGGCTAGCTTTCCGTGCATGGACGCCTACGACGCGATCGCGCGACGCACCTCGACCCGCGCCTTCACCGCCGAGCCGGTGCCCCGCCCGGTCGTCGAGCGCCTGCTCGCCGCGGCGGTGCGTGCGCCGAACCACAAGCTCACGGAGCCGTGGCGCTTCGCGGTCGTGAGCGGGGCGAGCGCCGCGCGCTTCGCCGAGCTGAAGCGCGCGCACCGCGCCACCCGCTTTCCCGATCCGTCGGCGCCCGAGGCCGCGCGGGCCATCGAGAAGACCTGGCGCGAGGCCCGCGAGACGCCGGTCTTCGTCGTGGTGATGTGCGCGGAGTCGGACGACGCGGTGCGCCAGGAGGAAGACTTCGCGGCGACGATGATGGCGACGCAGAACCTGCTGATCGCCGCCACCGCCGAGGGGCTCGGGAGCTACGTCCGCACGGGCGGCATCATGAAGGACACGGCCGTGCGGGAACTGGTGCGCGCGCCGGACGGCCACCGCATCGTGGCGGTCGTCTCCCTCGGCCATCCGGCCGAGACGGCGCCGCCTAAGCGGCGCTCGGACCCGGCCGACCGGACGGCGTGGCTGGACTAGTCGGCGGCGCCCCCACCGTGAAGAGGTCGCGCAGGGCGTAGAACAGCTCCTCGCGCGTGAACGGCTTGTGGAGAAAGCCCACGCCGCCGAGCGCGAGCAGGCCGTCCACCAGGCGCGCGCTGGCCAGCCCCGAGACCAGCAGGAAGGGGAACCCCGGCCGCAGCTCGCGGAACTCGCCCACCACGTCGGACACCGGCTTCCCGGTCATCACCACGTCGAGCACGGCCGCGCGGAAGCGGTCGGGCTGCGCCTTGAGCTGCGCGAGCGCCACGGAGCCGCTGTCCACGTCGAGCGCCTCGAGGCCGAAGCTCTCCAGGAGCCGCACGACCTTGCGGCGCAGGTCCTTGTCGTCGTCCGCCACCAGGACCGAGCCCGCGAGCGCCAGCGCCTCGGCCGGCCGGGACGCGGCGGCGTAGTAGGGCACCTCGATCGCGATCGCGGCGCCGGACCCCGGCGGCGACGTCACCGCGAGATCGCCTCCCATCGCCTCGACCAGCGCCGCGACCATCGCCAGCCCGAGATCCTCCGGCGCGCCGGCCGGGCGCGACGCCGGGAACGGCTCGAGCACCCGGGGCAAGATCTCCGCCGGGATCCCGGGGCCGGTGTCCTCGACGGTGACGCGGGCGAACGTCGGGCCCCGGCCCGGCCCCGCGCGCACGCGCACCACGCCGCCGTTGGGCATGGAGGCCACGGCGCGGTCCACCAGCGCCGCGAGCATCTGCGCCCATTCCTCCGCGCCGCCCACCACCTGGCCCAGCGACTCCGGAATGGATGCGTCGAGATGGTGCGCGGCCGTGACCTCCGCCGTCAGCCGGTCGCGCACGCGGGGCCACACCAGGGAGAGCGTGGTGCCCCGTTCGCGCGCCTCGCCGCCGGCCGCGAGCTGGGCCAGCCAGGCGGCGCGCGCAGCCCCGCGCTCGGCCGCGGCCGGAACGGTCGAGGGGTCCCCGCTGCCCAACGCCGTCGTGAGGTCGCGCGCGATCGCCTGGGCCACCGCCTGCACCACGCCGCGGCGCCGGGTCAGCGCGGACCGCCCGACGGCCGAGCGCGCGTCGGCCCGGGCCTCGTCGCCGTGACGGGTGAGCCGCGCCTGCAGGTCCGCCGCGCGCAGTCGTTCCGCTTCGAGCGCCTGCTCCAGGTCCACCGCCGTGCGGGACGTCGCGTCTCTGAGCTCCCCCGCGAGCCGGAAGCTCACCGCGCTCACGGCCACGACGAACGCCGCTGCGAGCACCGCGGTGCCCGGGCTCGCGACGATCCCGCACAGCCCGAGCAGCGCACCGGCGCCGCCCCACAGTGCCGCCCGGCGCCGCGCCAGGAACTGCGGCGCCACGGCCGCCGCCGCCGCCCCCGCGCCCGTCGGCACCCACCACCGCCCCGTCAGCCACACCACCAGCAGCGAGCCGAGGACCAGCGCCGAAAGCGCGAGCACCGGGCCCTCGTGCAGCGCCGTGACCGCCACCCGGTGACCGAGCAGGCCCGCGGCCACCAGCGCGAGGTCCGCGACCACCGCGCTCGAGCCCGCGCCGCTCGAGCGGATCAGGGCCAACACGTCCGGTACGAGCAGCACCAGCCCGCCCACGGCGAACAGGTCCGCCAGGTAGACCGCCAGTTGGTTGCGCACGCCGAGCGCCATACGGCGACAATGTGCGTCCGGCCCCGGCGCCGCGAAAGCAGGCCCAGGTGCGAATCCCGGGGGCCCCGGCTAACGTAGGGAGACCATGATCGTGGAACTGCTGATCGCGGGCGCCGCCCTTGGCGGCGGCTTCACGTGGACTAAGGGGTTCGTGCGCCGGAAGCTGCGCTTCGTGGACGCGGCCCACACGCGCGCCGCGCCGTGGATCGCCGGGCTCGTGGCGGGCGGGCTCGGCGCCCTCTTCACGCCGCTGCCGCTGATCACGGGGCTCACGGCCGCCTGTCTGGGCGTTGGCGTGGGGCTCGGGGTCAAGTCGGCGCAGCGCGACCGGCTGCTGCCGCCCGGAGACGACTAGCGGGTGACGCGGCGGCGCCGCGCGGCGCCGGCGCTCGTCAGGCCAGCTGTCTCAGCACGAACTCCAGGATGCCGCCGTGCCGGTAGTACTCGGCTTCCTTCGGCGTGTCGATGCGCACCGTCGCCCGGAATTCCCGCACCGAGCCGTCCGCCGCCTTCGCCCGGACGGTCACGTCCTTCGAGCCGGCCAGCGCCGCCGCCACGCCCGTGATGTCGAACGTCTCCTCGCCCGTCAGCCCCAGCGACTCGGCTGATTCGCCGGGCTTGAACTGGAGCGGGAGCAATCCCATGCCCACCAGGTTGCTGCGGTGGATGCGCTCGTAGCCCTCCGCGATCACGGCGCGCACGCCGAGGAGCCGCGGCCCCTTCGCGGCCCAATCGCGCGAGCTGCCGGCGCCGTACTCCTTGCCGGCCAGCACCAGCAGCGGCACGCCGTCCGCCTGGTACCGGACTGACGCGTCGTAGATGCTGAGCGGCGCCGCGTCGGGCAGATGGCGGGTCACGCCGCCCTCGACGCCCGGCACCAGCCGGTTGCGGATCCGGACGTTGGCGAACGTGCCCCGCACCATCACTTCGTGGTTCCCGCGGCGCGAGCCGTACGAGTTGAAGTCCTTCGGCTGCACCCCGTGCTCGACGAGGTAGCGCCCCGCCGGCCCGTCCTTGCGGATCGAGCCCGCCGGAGAGATGTGGTCGGTGGTCACGCTGTCGGCGAGGACGGCGAGGACCCGCGCGCCCGAGATGTCGCCCACCGGACCCGGCACGCGCGGCATCGCGTCGAAATAGGGTGCGCGCCGGATGTAGGTCGAGGCGTCGTCCCACGCGTACAACTCGCCCTCGGGGACCGGCAGCGCCTTCCAGCGCTCGTCGCCGTCGAACACGGCGCCGTACTCCCGCGCGAACATCTCGCCGCTCAGCGCGCGCTCCACCGTCTCCGCCACCTCGCCGGCGGTGGGCCAGATCTCCCTGAGGAACACGGGCCGGCCCTGCGGGTCGTGGCCGAGGGGCTCGGTGGCCAGGTCGATGTCCATCCGGCCCGCCAGCGCGTACGCCACCACCAGCGGCGGACTCATCAGGTAGTTGCCCCGCACCTCGGACTGGATCCGTCCCTCGAAGTTGCGGTTGCCCGAGAGCACCGACAGCGCGACCAGCCCGCCGTCGCGGATCGCGGCGGAGACCGGCTCGGGGAGCGGCCCGCTGTTGCCGATGCAGGTCGTGCAGCCGTAGCCGACGAGGTGGAAACGCAGCTGCTCGAGGTAGGTCGTCAGCCCGGCCTGCGCGAGGTAGTCGCTGACCACCTTCGAGCCCGGCGCGAGACTCGTCTTCACCCACGGCTGCGTCTTGAGCCCCCGCTCGACCGCCTTCTTCGCCAGCAGCCCCGCGGCGACCATCACCGAGGGGTTCGACGTGTTGGTGCAGCTGGTGATGGCGGCGATGACGACGGCGCCGTGGCGCAGCGTGTAGGCGTCGCCGTTGGAGCGCACCTTCGCCTCGCCCGTCCCCTTGCCCTGCACCAGGGAAGGCAGCGCCGCGGTCCAGGCCTCCTTCGCGCGCTTGAGGCCGATGCGGTCCTGCGGGCGCTTGGGACCCGCGATGCTCGGCTCGACCGCGCCGAGGTCGAGCTCGAGCGTGTCGCTGTAGACCGGCTCCGGCGCGCCGGGTGCGAGGAAGAGACCCTGCTCCTTGGCGTACGCCTCGACGAGCGCGATGCGCCACTCCGGTCGCCCCGTGAACCGCAGATAGCGCAGCGTCTCGGCGTCCACAGGGAAGATGCCGCAGGTGGCGCCGTACTCGGGCGCCATGTTCCCGATGGTCGCGCGGTCCGCCGTCCGCATCCGCGACACGCCGGGGCCGAAGAACTCCACGAACTTCCCGACGACGCCCTTCTTGCGCAGCATCTCGGTCACGGTGAGCACGAGGTCGGTGGCCGTGGCACCCTCCGCCAGCTCACCCGTGAGCCTGAAGCCGACCACCTGCGGAATCAGCATCGTCGTCGGCTGGCCGAGCATCGCCGCCTCCGCCTCGATGCCCCCGACGCCCCAGCCCAGGACCCCGAGCCCGTTCACCATCGTGGTGTGCGAGTCGGTGCCCACCAGCGTGTCGGGGTAGGCCCACGGGCGCGCGTCGTCGGTCGTGAAGACGACCCGCGCCAGGTACTCGAGGTTCACCTGGTGCACGATCCCGGTGTCGGGCGGCACGACCTTGAAGTTCCGGAAGGCGCGCTGGCCCCAGCGCAGGAACGCGTAGCGCTCGCGGTTGCGCTCCAGCTCCAGGTCGGCGTTGGTCTGGAACGCCGTCGGCAGGCCGAAGGCGTCCACCTGCACGGAGTGATCGATCACCAGCTCCGCGGGCAGGAGCGGGTTGATTTTCCGCGGGTCCCCGCCCAGCCGGCGCATCGCGTCGCGCATCGCCGCGAGGTCCACCACCGCGGGCACGCCCGTGAAGTCCTGCAGCAGCACGCGCGCGGGCATGAAGGCGATCTCGTGCGCGGGCGTCGCGGCCGGCTCCCAGCGCGCGAGGGCCTCGACGTCCTCGCGGCGGACGGCGAGGCCGTCCTCGAAGCGCAGCAGGTTCTCCAGCAGGATCTTGAGGGCGTAGGGCAGCCGCCCGACGGGCAGGCCGGCCTTCTCGAGCGCCGAGAGCCGGTGGATCTCGTAGTCGCGGTCGCCGACCCGCAGCGACCCGCGGCTTCCGAAGCTATTGGCGGAAGTCATGGTCGCAATATCGCCGGGCGCGTCGGCCTAACGCCACTCGGCCAGCGCCGTCTACTATCAGGCCGTAGTTACGTCATGATGCGTCAAGGAGTTCGCCCCGTGCCCCCGAAGCGATTCGCCCCCCTGCCGGTCCTCGCACTCGTCGTGGGCCTGCTCCTCGCGATCCATCCGGCTCGCGCCGTCGCGCAGGCCGAGGTCGGCACGGACATCATCGTCGGGACGATCCTGGGCGACGACGGCAACCCGGTCCAGGACGCGAACGTCGAGGCGTACTCGCTCGAGACGCAGGTGACCCGGCGCGCCCGCACCGACGCCCGCGGCCGCTTCACGATCCTCTTCCCCGACGGCGGCGGCCAGTACCGGATGAGCGTGCGGATCCTCGGCATGAATCCACGCACGGCCATGCTGACGAGGGACGCGGACGAGGACCGCCTGGTGTGGAACGTCCAGCTCGAGACGAGCGCGGTCACGCTCGACGCCGTCAACGTCAACGGAGGCCCGCTGCTCCGGGGCGGCGAGGCCCCCACCCCGGGCTCGACGGAGCGCGTCCTCAACCCGGACCAGATGGCGCGGCTCCCGATCGATCCGTCGGATCTCGCCTCGCTGGTCTCGCTGGTGCCCGGCGTCCTCCCCATCGCCGGCACTGACTCGACCGCCTCGGCCTTCTCCGTCGCGGGCCTCGGGCCGGACGCCAACGCCGTCACGCTCGACGGCCTGCTCTTCGGCAACACGACGGTGCCCCAGGAGGGGCTGCGCCAGACGCGCGTCGTGACCAATACCTACGACGTGTCGCGCGGGCAGTTCTCCGGCGGCCTCGTCTCGTCCACCACCCGGAGCGGCAGCAACGTGCTCCAGGGATCCTGGACGGCCATCGCGCGGAACGAGAACGTCGCCGTGGACGCCGGCGACTCGCCCTTCACCGAGGGCTACACGCAGAACCAGGTCAGCGGCGGCCTCGGCGGCCCGATCGTCAAGGACCGCGTGTTCATCTTCGCCTCGGGGATGGCGCGGTTCCGCTCCGACCCCCAGCAGACGCTGTTCAGCGCCAACCCGGCGGACCTGGTGCGCCTGGGCGTGGCGCCGGACTCGGTCACGCGGTTCCTCAGCATCGTGCAGGGGCTGGGCGATTCCATCTACGACGTGCCGGGCGCCGACACGCGCGCCAGCAACAACCTGTCGGGACTGGTGCGCTTCGACTGGGTGCTCAGCAACGCGCACACGCTCACGCTGCGCGGCAACTGGAACGGCACCAGCCAGGACCCGAGCCGGCTCGGCTCGCTGTCGCTGCCGCAGACGGGCGGCAAGGTGGACAACTCGGGCGGCGGGCTCATGGCCACGCTCACGTCGCACTTCGGCGCGACCGTGCTGAACGAGCTGCGCGGCTTCTACCAGGGCGCCACCGACAACGGCAACCCGTTCAGCCTCGTGCCGCAGGCGCGGGTCACCGTCGCGTCGGACCTGCCCGACACGACGCTGGGCATCACCACGCTGGTCTTCGGCGGCAACGCCGGGCTCCCCACGAGCCTGGTGACCTCCAGCTTCGAGGCATCGGACGAGGTGTCGTGGCTGCCGGGCTCCGGGGCGCACCGCTTCAAGGTCGGCGTGGACTGGCTGACGGAGCGCACCGACAACCTGATCGGCGGCGACGAGTACGGCACCTTCTTCTACAACTCGCTCGCGGACCTGGCCTCGGATTCGGCGGCCAGCTACCGCCGCACGCTGGGCATCATCGAGCGCCGCTCCTACGACAAGCAGTGGGGCGCCTACGCCGGCGACGTCTGGATGGTGACGCGGCCGTTCCAGCTGACCTACGGCCTCCGGCTCGAGGGCACGTCGTTCGGCGACCCCCCGGCCCTCGACTCCACCGTGGAATCCATCTACGGCATGCGCACGAACCGCCTGCCGTCCGAGACGCACCTGAGCCCGCGCGCCGGCTTCACCTGGACCTTCGGCAGCGCTCCGGCGAGCGAGTTCCGCGCCTTTCAGCCCGCCATCTGGGTGGTGCGCGGCGGCGTGGGCGAGTTCCGCAACCAGGCGCCCACCAACCTGGTGGCGCAGGCCAGGGCCGCCACCGGCTTGCCGAGCCAGACGACGTCGCAGGTGTCGTGCTTCGGCACGGGCGTGCCCGTCCCCGACTGGGGCCAGTACTTCGCGAACCCCGACTCCATTCCGCAGGCCTGCGTCGCGGGCGGCGGCCCCGCCCTGGCCACCGCGGCGCCGTCGGTCGCGGTGCTCGCGCCGAACTTCGAGACGCCGCGCGCCTGGCGCGGCTCGCTCAGCGTCGAGCGCCGGCTGACGCAGCTGCTGCGCCTCACCGTCGAGGCGAGCGTGGCGCGCGGCGTGGCGCAGACCGGGCTCACCGACCTCAACCTCGCCTCCACGCCGGCCTTCACCCTGGCGTCGGAAGGCAACCGGCCCGTGTACGTGCCGGGGGCGGCCATCGCCCCCACCACCGGGGTGCCCGACTTCGCGGCGTCGCGCGTGGACTCGGCCTTCGGCACGGTGGTGGAAGCGCAGTCCAACCTGCGCACCAGCTCGGAGCAGCTCACCACCACGCTCGGCGGCGTCTTCGGGCCGGGCATCGTCTTTTCGGCTTCGTATACGCTGCAGCGGGCCCGGGACGAGCAGACGGGCCTCCGCGGCACCACCGCCGGCGACCCCAACGTGGCCGAGTGGGCGCGGAGCAGCTTCGAGCGCGAGCACAACTTCGTCCTCACGGTGACGTACCCGTTCTCGACGTCGCTCGAGATCACGTCGATCGGGCGCCTCACCTCCGGGGTCCCGTTCACGCCGATGGTGGGCGGCGACGTGAACGGCGACGGCCTCAGGAACGACCAGGCCTTCATCTTCGCGCCCGGGACCTCGACGAGCGTGGCGCAGGGGATGGCGAAGCTGCTGGCGACGGCGTCGCCCTCGGTGCGCAGCTGCCTGGAGCGGCAGCTCGGCACCATCGCGGCGCGGAATTCCTGCCTCGGGCCCTGGCAGGGCACACTCGATTTCCAGCTGAACTGGCGGCCCGCGTTCTGGAATCTGAACCACCGGCTCCAGGTCTCGGTCGTGACCTACAACTTCCTGCGCGGACTCGACGAGCTGCTGCACGGCGTGAACGGCGCGGAGGGCTGGGGGCTCCAGACGCAGCCCGACGGCACCCTGCTGTACGTGACGGGCTTCAACCCCGCGACCAACAGCTTCGCGTACCAGGTCAACGGGCGGTTCGGGGCGACCTACGGGTCGGCGACGGCCTACCGCCCGCCGTTCCAGATCGGCATCCAGATGCGCCTGACCATCGGTCCCGACCGCGTGCGGCAGGCCCTCGACGCGATGCGGGCGGGCGGCGCGGTGCGGGGCGGCTTCGCGGGATTCGGGGGAGGCGGCGGCGCGTTCGGCGGCTCCGGCGGCTTCCGGCCCCAGCTCTCCCTGGACATGCTGGTCGCGCGCATCGACTCGGCGCTGCCCAATCCGGCGGGCATCGCCCTCGCGATGCGCGATTCGCTGAAGCTCGACTCCGGCGAGGTGAAGCTCCTCGAGCCGCTGCGCGACTCCCTCGCGGCGCGGAACGCGACGCGCGTGGACTCGCTGCGGCACACCTTCCAGAAGATCGGGGACACGCCCTCGCCCAGCCAGCTCATCGGCGTGATGCCGCAGCTCCGGCCGTTGTTCCAGGCCGCGCGCGACGACGTCGCGCGGAACATCGTGGAGGTGCACGCGATCCTGCGCGCGGACCAGTGGGCGCTGATGCCCGACGCCGTGACGAAGTTCCAGTCCGCGCTGTTCCGCGGCTTCCGCGGAGGCGGCCGGCCGCCCGACTAGCCGCCGGCCCCCGCGCGGGGCCTCGCTTCCGGGCCGGGGCGGGAGTGCGCTAGTTTCCCGCACCCCTCCGGAGGACGACGTGACCGCGCGACCCGCCGACTACCGGCCCTGGATCGACCACACCGAGTTCCTCGCCGTGCCCGAGGCCGGGCCCGACGCGCGCATCGAGGTCGGCGTGCTGTTCGTCGGGGCCGGGCCCGCGGGGCTCGCGGGCGCCATCCGGCTTGCGCAGCTGCTCGACGCCGCGCCCGACGTGAAGGAGCGCCTCGGCGACGTCCCGGTCGCGGTGGTCGAGAAGGGCAAGTACCCGGGCGCGCACCTCGTCTCCGGCGCCGTCGTGAACCCCGTCGCCTTCCGGTCGCTGTTTCCGGGACTCCCCGACTCCCAGCTGCCCTTCCGCGCCCCGGTGCGCGCCGAGTCGCTCTACCTGCTCACCGCCCGGCGTTCCCTGCGCGCCCCGCTCATGCCGCCCACGATGCGCAATCACGGCAACCACGTGGCGTCCATCAGCGAGATGGCGCGCTGGCTGGCCGAGAAGGCGGAAGCGGCGGGAGTCTCGATCCTCACCGAGACCGCGGCGGCCAAGGCGCTCGTCGCGGACGGCGTGGTGCGGGGCGTCCTGACGGGCGACAAGGGCCGCGGGCGCGACGGCGCGCCGGAAGCGAACTTCGAGCCGGGCGCCGAGATCGTGGCGCGGGCGACGGTCTTCTCCGAGGGCACCGGGGGCCACCTCGCCACGGCGCTGGTGCGGCACTTCGGCCTCGACGGCCCCAACCCCCAGGTGTTCGCGCTGGGCGTGAAGGAAGTGTGGGACGTGCCCCGGCCCCTGGACCGGGTCATCCACACCATGGGCTGGCCGTTGCGCTGGGGGAAGGCGGCGGGCGAGTTCGGCGGGAGCTTCATCTATCCGCTGGGCGAGAAGCAGGTCTCGATCGGCCTGGTCGTGGGCCTCGACTACGCCGACGCGTCGCTCTCGGTGCACGACCTGCTGCAGGAGCTGAAGCTCCACGCGCTGGTGCGTCCCATCCTCGAGGGCGGCAGCCGCGCCGCCTGGGGCGCCAAGACCATCCCCGAGGGCGGCTTCTACGCGCTCCCGCGGACCCTCAGCCTGTCGGGCGGCCTGCTCGCGGGCGACGCCGCGGGGCTCGTGAACGTGCCGTCACTCAAGGGGATCCACTACGCCATGTGGTCCGGCATGCTCGCCGCGGAGACGATCTTCGCGTGCCTCAAGTCCGGTGGCGACCCGGGCGCACCGGACGCGCTCGCCGGCTACGACCGGGCCGTGCGCGAGAGCTTCATCGGGCGCGATCTCCATCGCGTCCGCAACATGCGGCAGGCCTTCGGCGGCGGGCTCGTGCCCGGCGCCGCCCTGGCCGGCCTGATGACCGCGACGGGCGGGCGATTCCCGGGCGGCCGCTTCACAGGCCAACCCGACGCGGACCGGCCGGTGGCTCCGCGCGCCCGGACGTATCCCAAGGCCGACGGGAAGGTGACGTTCGACAAGCTCTCGAGCGTCTACGCCAGCGGGAACCGGACCCGCGACACGCAGCCCAACCACCTGCTGGTCAAGACGGATGTCCCGGAAGCGCTCGGCACCGCGTGGATCAACATGTGCCCCGCCGGCGTGTACGAGTGGACGACCGACGCCAAGGGAGTGCGTACGCTGCGCGTCAACGCCCCGAACTGCGTGCAGTGCGGTGCCATCAACGCGAAGGGCGGCAGACTCACGCCGCCCGAGGGCGGGAGCGGGCCAGAGTACTCGATCACGTAGCCCGACACCTTCTCCCGACACCCGACACCCACCTGCGGCGCGAATGGGTGTAGGGACCAGGGTGTCAGGGTGTTGCTACGCCATCACGGCGATTCGAACGGCGAGCTTCTCCAGGAAGGATCGATCCGCGTCGGTGAATGCCGCCGGCACGTCGGAGTCGATGTCGATCTCGCCGAGCACCGTCTTCCCCCGCATGATCGGCACGACGATCTCGCTGCGGGTCTCGAGACTGCACGCGAGGTAGGACGGATCGGCGTTGACGTCGTCCACCAGGACCGTGCGGGCCTCGCGGGCCGCGCGGCCGCAGATGCCCTGCCCGACCGGAATGCGCACGTGCTCCGTGGGGCGGCCGCGGTAGGCGCGCAGCCGCAGGTCGTCGCCTTCGAGCCAGTAGAAGTAGACGCCGGTGTAGTGCGGGAACCGCGACTGCAAGGCGCTCGCCAGCCGCTCGAGCGCGGCGTCGAGGCCCGTGCCGGCGGTCCTGTCCGCGAGGGAAAGCACTTCGCGTTCGGCGGCGGTGCGGTCGGAGGCTGGGAGTGACATGGAGCCAAGATACACCCTACACCCTGCACCCTACACCCACTCGCCATGCAGCTGGGTGTAGGGTGTAGGCTTTAGGGTGTGGGTCGATCGGCGAGCGCCCCCGACCTCACGCCGCCGCCGGCACCGCGACGGGGGCCTGCTTCACCATCTCCGCCTCGATCGCGATCTCGATGGTCTCGCCCACCAGGACGCCGCCCGTCTCCAGCAGCTGGTTGTACGCCAGGCCGAAGTCCTTGCGGTCGATCGTGGTGCGCGCGCTGAAGCCGGCGCGCACGCCGCCCCACGGGTCCTTCGCGCTCCCCGAGTACTCCACGTCCAGCACGACCGGACGCGTCACCCCGTGCATCGTGAGGTCGCCCGTGACCTTGAGCGCGCCCGCTCCCGCCGCCTCCACCTTGGTGCTCTTGAAGGTGAGCGTCGGGAACTTCGCGACATCGAAGAAGTCCGGCGAACGGAGGTGCCCGTCGCGCTGCTCCACACCCGTGTCGATGCTCCCGGCTTCGATCGAGACCTCGACCGAGCCGCCGGCCGGGTTCGTCTCGTCCATCGCGAGCGTACCGTCCCACTTCGTGAACCGGCCGCGGACCTTCGACACGACCATGTGCCGCACCATGAAGTTCACGCTGGAGTGCGCCTGATCGAACGCCCACGTGCTCTGCGTTGCCACCGTCTGCTTCGTCATACATCCTCCTCGGTTCGACCTGCGTTGGTATGCGTTTTCACACTAATCGTCATAACGAATATCTCTCACAATAAAGGCCCCTAGGCCGGGCCGGAGCGCATCTCGTCGAGCAGGTCCGCCAGCGCGCGGAGGCGCTGCTCGCCCATGTGGCTGAGAACCCGCTTCTGCTCGGCCGCCAGCGGCCCCGCCAGCTCGTCCAGGAGTGTGAGGCCGGACTGCGTGATCCGAGTGGTCACCACCCGGCGGTCCTCGCCGTCCCGCGCCCGCGCGACCAAATGGCGGACTTCGAGGCGGTCCAGAAGCCTCGTCAGGTCGGGATCTCTCGTGACCAGGCGCTCGGCGATCTCTCCGCACGAGAGGCCCGGCGCTCCGGCGCCGCGGAGGATCCGCAGCACGTTGTACTGGGTCGACGTCAGGCCCGACGCCTTGAATACGCCCGCCAAGCCCCGCTGCAGCGCATCGGCGGTCCTCGCGAGCCCCACGAGCACCTCTTCCTCGATGGTCCCGAAGGGCCGGGTCTGCTTGATCTCGTCCTGGATACGCCTCGCCATGCGCGACATATTACTCGTTATAACGACTATTGTCAATGGGCAGTTTCTCCGGTCCCGTTGACAGATTGATATGGCGATATTACTATGTCATCATGTCAACCTCACTGCGTCAGGCGCCGCTCGATCCCGCCGTGCTGGCCGAGGCTGCCGAGATGGTCCGCGTCCTCGGCCACCCCGTCCGCCTCAGGATCGTGGAGCTGCTCGAGGCGGGGGAGCAGACCGTGACCCAGCTGCGCGAGAGTCTGGACGCCCCGCAGGCCCTGGTGTCCCAGCAGCTCGCACGGATGCGGGGGGCGGGCATCGTCGCCGGCAAGCGGGTCGGATCGAACGTGTGGTACGCGATCACGGACGAGCGGGTGGTGCGGATGCTGGACTGCCTGCGCCACTGCGACACGACTTCGGCGCGGAGCGCGCGC